>ERZ1292623.210-Hain-H51-01um-R1-210-length-65808-cov-9_pt2 | contig 17308 bp, 21 predicted proteins | sample MGYA00564398_ERZ1292623 | MGnify/ENA primary metagenome ERZ1292623 (study PRJEB36523, sample SAMEA6512633) | groundwater metagenome | collected 2019-01-07 | study: AquaDiva: Metagenomics assemblies of 32 groundwater samples | reverse complement strand
TCTGGCTGTGGCTGACGACGGCGATCGTGACCAAGGAATGGGTCGCCTGCCACCGAAAGCACCACGCGTTCGCCGACCGCGAGGGGGACCCACACAGCCCGCTCCTCGAAGGACTCCGGAACATCGTCCTCAAGGGCGCCTTCTACTATAGAAGGGCCATCCGCCAGCCCGGCATGCTCGAGAAATATGGCAAGGGCACGCCCAACGACTGGCTCGAGAAGCATGTCTTCACGCCGATCAACTGGCTGGGAATCACCATCATGCTTGGCGTGGACATCTACCTTTTCGGCTTCTTTGTGGGTCCCGCTGTTTGGGCAGTCCAGATGATGTGGATCCCGTTCTGGGCCGCCGGCATCATCAACGGCGTCGGCCACGCGCTCGGCTACCGCAACTACGAAGTCAAGGACGAAAGTCGGAACATCACTCCCATCGCGATCTGGCTCGGCGGCGAGGAGTTGCACAACAACCACCACCACGACCCGCGTTCGGCCAAGTTCAAGGCCAAGTGGTACGAGTTCGACATCGGCTGGGTCTATATCCGTGTGCTCCAGCTGCTTGGTCTTGCCAAGGTTGAGTACGCCAGGGCCTGACGTCACATGCGTCCGGTGCGGTCAACACCGCGCCGGCTTTGAACGGGCACCCTTCCCCGGCCCGGTCGGCACGAGAGTCGTCGCGGAGATCTGTCAGGACTGCTGGGGACAGTGGGTCAAGCAGCAGACCATGCTGATCAACCATTACGGCCTCAATGTCATGGATCCGCAGGCGCGCGCCTTCCTCACGAAGAACATGCAGGCGTTTCTTTTCAAGACAGGCGCCGCTGAGGACGTCGACACCAGCAAGAAGGGCTCGATCAACTGGTAGACGGCGCCCGCAAGTCGGCAGTATGCCGCCAGCGCCGCGACTTGTTCGACGCAATCACGGCTTCGCGCGCAGAGTAACCGCTCCTCGGCGCACATCGCGCAACGCTTTCGAGAGAAATCGTAACGATTCGCATCGTTGACGGTTGCGTGTGTTCACCGGTATACTGCGCGTCCCGAAGTTCCCGTGCCCGCCGATGCGAGAGAATTCGCGTCGGCGGGCTTGACTTTAGTAGCGCTCTGCTACTAATTGTGGTATGTCGGACCGCCTCCCCGTTGCGCCGCGCCCGTCGGTCCGAACGCTGACCGCGGCGGTCGACGTGGTCCTCCTGACGCCCCGCGACGGCTCCATGGCCGTGCTCCTGCTCAGGGCCCCCGACAACCAGGCGCGCGACCGCTGGCTGCTGCCGTGGGACTCGCTTCGGGCCGAGGAAGCACCGGAGGTGGCGGCGGCCCGGATCGCGCGCGGAGCGCTCGGCACTACGCCGGCGGCCCTGGAACAGCTCGTCACGTTCGGGGATGGCCGGCGTCACCCGGGCGACGCTCGGTTGTCGGTGGCGTACCTGGGGCTCGTGGCCCAGGGATCCACGGCGTCCATCGGCGCGGTGTGGGTTCCAGTAGACCGGTTGCCGGTTATCGCGCCGCGGCAGCGCGCCACCATCGATGCGGCGGTCGAAGGGCTTCGACGTCGCATCGACCAGTCGCCGATGGCCTTCCGGCTGCTGCCGCCGGCGTTCACGCTCAGCGAACTACAGTCGATCTACGAACTCGTGCTCAGCCGGCGCTTGCACAAGGCCAGCTTCCGCCGGGCGCTGCAGGCCGCGTTGCTCGTGGAACCCACCGACGAGTGGCGCAGCGAGGGTCGCGGCCGGCCGGCGCAGTTGTTTCGCTACGCACCGCGGAAGCGGCGCGGCGGTCAGCGCGGCGTGCGCTTCGACCTGATCGTGTAGGTCAAGACACGTACACGATCCGACCGTCCTCGGCGATGCCGAGTTCGTGCTCGGTATCGCAGACGCCGCAGACCTTTTCCGCAATCCAGGCGACGTCTTCCTGTCGCCCCTTGGGCGCTTCTTTCACGGACACGCGTTTGTAGGAGTATTCGCCGCACTTCTCGCACGGATGCGCCTTGGCAATCCGCTCAGCGCGGCTCTCGGTGATCGGCTTCTTCAATCACCCCTCCAGCTTCTTCGGATCACCTTTGTGGCCCAGCGCACGCGCGGCCACACCGGCGACGTTGTCGGCCACCGCGCCTGGCATACCCGAACGCACCAGCTCGCGCAGCGCGCCCACGGCGCCCATCACACCGGAGGCCTCGGTGGGCAGGAAAATCGTTGTGCCCTTCCCCTCGGCGAGCTTGGGCAGCGCTTCGAGATACTTGAGGCCGAGCATGTACATCGCGGCCTGGCCATCGGGCAGCGCCGTGGCAATCAACCTTATCGACTCCGCCTCGGCGTTGGCCATCGCGAGGCGCGCTTCGGCAAGACCCTGGGCTCGCAGAACCGAAGCGTCCTTCTCGCCTTCGGCCTTGCGGACCTGCGACTCCTTCAAGCCTTCGGACTCGAGGATGGCGGCGCGCTTGCCGGCTTCCGCATTCGTGACGGCCGCGCGCCGCTCGCGTTCGGCGCGCATCTGCAGCTCCATCGCTTGCTGAATGTCCTTGGGCGGCTCGATCGATTGCAGCTCGACGCGCGTAACGTCCACGCCCCAGCTCACGGCCGCTTCCTCGATCACTTCGCGCATCCGCTTGTTGATCATGTCGCGGCTCGCCAGCGTCTGGTCCAGCTCCATCTCGCCGACGATGTTGCGCAGGGTCGTGCGCGTGAGCGTCTCCAGGGCGTACGGGAGATTCTGCACCGCATACGTCGCTTTCTGCGGCTCGGCGATCCGGTAGTACAAGACAGCGTCGATGTCGATCGTGACATTGTCCTTCGTGATCACAGGCTGGCTCGGAAAGTTGAGCACCTGCTCGCGCAGGTCGATGCGCACGGTGGTGCGGGCCGCAATGCGCTTCAGGCCGGAAACGTCGGCTTCGGCGTAACGGACGTCGATGGAGCGCGGCAATTCCACGAACGGTATGAGCACATTGAATCCGGAACGCGCAACGCGATGAAACCGTCCCAGCCGTTCGATCACCATCACTTCTGCCTGTCCGATGATCTTGAACGCCTTGGACATGAGCAGGATGCCGAAGAAGGCGATGGCTCCAGACACTGCGAAGAAACCGAACATGGCGCGCTCCAGCAGGGATTGTTTCGGGGATTGGATTGTACCAACGCTGTCCCCGCCCAGCAACGCTATGGCGGGAGATGGGCGTCGAGCCACTCCCCGACGAGCGCGAAGACGCGCTCCTTGCCGTAGTCCACGGAAATCACGTGGCCGGCGCCGCTGGTCCACTCGAACTTCTTGTCCTTCGCCCCGAGCCGGTCAAAGGCGCGCTCGGCGTCTTCGCGCGAGATTCGCCCATCCTCGCGCGACTGGATTGTCAGCGTTGGCGCCTTCACGTGCGGTAATGCTTCGTGGGCCACATGGGCGATCGCCGCGAGCGCCCGAAGTTCCGCCGGCGTGACAATGCCGTGTGTCAGCGCGCGCGCCTGTTCCGCAGGGTCTTGAATCGAATGGCCACCGAGTGATGGTAAGTATGGGAACAACACCTCCCAAATCCGGCTCGTACGCGCTACCAACAGGATCAGGTCCTTGACCGCAACCCATGGGGCGAGCAGCACCAGCGCCTTCATCTCCGGGTGCGCCGCGGCCAGATCGAGTGCGAGCGCGCCACCGACCGATTGACCAACCACCGCGACCCAGTCGTGTTCGGCGCGAAGCTTTTCGTACTCCGCACGCGCCTGCGTCCGCCAAAGCTCGGCACTGCAGTCGGCGAACAGTTCCAGAGATCGGCCGTGGTTTTCCAGCAACGGTGCCCGGACCGCGAAGCCACGCGCATGCAGGTACTCCGCCAGACTGCGAACCGACTGCGGCGTATCACCGCCGCCATGCAACACAAGCACGGCAGGCGAGCCGGCACGCGGCAGGTCGATCGACTCGGCGCCGGCGACCACCCCATCGGGGCCTCGGGGAAACCAGCGCGAATGCCGCCACTCCAGCAGCTGCGGGTACACGACGCGAGCCGTGGCGAGTACCGCTGCCGTCCACCACGCCGCGACATTCATGCCGTGCCTCAGTACCGCGCGACGGTCGGATCCACCTCGCAGCTCCAGCGATCGATGCCACCCGCGAGGTTGCTCGCGTGAAAGCCCTGCGCCCTCAGCCACTCGGCCGCGAGGCCACTGCGCGTACCGTGGTGGCAGTAGACAACCAGTGGCCGCGAGCGGTCCAGGTTGCCAACGTGCGCTTCCAGCTCTGACAACGGCACGAGGGTGGCTTTGTCGATTCGCGCCACCGTCCACTCCCAGCGCTCGCGGACGTCCAGCAGCTCCGGCGCCCCAGGCTGACGCAGCAGCCGCGAGAGCTCGCTCGGCTCAACATCGGCGTGAAGAGGTTGTTCGCGCCGCTGCGTCGCTGGCGAGCCCGTGATTGCGCCGTCGCCGCACGCGGCGCAAGCGGGGTCTCGCTCAACTATCACCGCGAGAATCTGTCCATTGAGCAGGTCGAACTGCAGCAGGCGCCCCCCATGTGCGGTGCCGATCCGCGCGATCCACTTGAGCGCCTCAACCGCCTGAAGGGAGCCGACGACCCCAGGCACCGCGCCAAGCACGCCGATCTCCTCACAACTCGGTGTTGAGCCGGGTGCCGGCGGACGAGGGTACAGACACCGATAGCATGGACCGCCTTCGGCTCCAAACAAGGCCACCTGGCCACTGAACCGTTCCACGCTTCCATACACCCACGGTTTCGCCGCTGCCGCGCACGCATCGTTTACTGCGTACCGTGTCGCGTAGTTGTCACTTCCATCCACGACCAAGTCGTACCCAGCGATCAACATCGCGGCGTTGCTGGCGTCAACGCGCTTCACGATCGGATCCACACGAACACCGGGGTTCAGGCGCGCGATGGACTCCGCCGCGGACACCGCCTTCTCGCGTCCAATATCGGCGGTCGCATGCAATATCTGCCGGTGCAGATTGCTGAGCTCGACCTTGTCGTCGTCAATAATGCCGATCCGGCCGACGCCGGCCGCGGCGAGGTAGAGCGCCACTGGCGATCCGAGCCCCCCAGCGCCTACGATCAGTACGCTGGACTCGCCCAAGCGACGCTGGCCCTCCAGCCCGAATTCGGGCAGCGTGAGCTGGCGGCTGTAGCGGGCGAGATCGGCGGCGGCTTTCGGCATCTTTGCGAATATACGACGCGCTTGGGCAGGCTCGCCCCGCCTCAGCGTCGCGGTGTCAGGCCGCGGCTTCCCAGTGTTTCGCCGCCGCGTCGCGCAGCGGCTTCGCGAAGCACGTTTCGTTGCACGCGAAACGGCGGGCGCATCCGATACAGTCGCGCCGGATCTTCTCCGGATACCGCGCGCGATCGACGCGCTGATAGCCCAGCGCTTCGAAGAACTGCGGCTCGAGTGTCAACGCGAACACCTCCGGCACGCCGCGTTTCCGCGCCAGCGCCTCCACGGCGTCCACAATGCGCCGCCCCAGGCCCAGTCCCTGCGCGGACGGCGACACCGCAATCGCGGCCACTTCGGCGATGGACGACGAGTATTCCTTCAACGCACCGCAGCCCAGAATTCGACCGCGGCCATCAGCGGCCACGACGTAGTCATCGATGCCCAGCGAGATCATCTCCGGCGTGCGGCGCAGCATCAGCGCTTGGTCGGCGAAATAGTTGTTCAGGCGCGCGATCTCGTCCGCCTCGGACGGCAAGGCGCGCCGGATGATCACGTCGGTGCGGGTGTTCACAGCACCTGTTCGAGCAGTGCGATGCCTTGGGACAGCTCGTCCCGTGTGGCAACGAGCGGCGGCAGAATACGCACCGTGAATTCGCCGGCGCCGCACACGAGCAGCCCCGCCGCCATCGCTTCACTGACCACGTGCGCCGCGGTACCCAGGACGTCCACGCCCCACATGTATCCGGCGCCGCGAACACCCCGAATCCTGCCCGTGCGCCGAGCCAGCTCCCGCAGTTGAGCGCCAAACCACGCGCCGTTCTCGCTCACGGCGGTCAGAAGTGATTCGTCGCTCAGCCGGTCGAACACGTACTCCGCGACGCGCGCCACGAACGGGCCGCCGCCGAACGTGGTGCCATGGTCGCCGGGCAGGATCGTCGCGGCGATGGCGTCGTTCACCAACACCGCACCCATCGGAAGGCCCGCCGCGATGGGCTTGGCCAGCGTCACGATGTCCGGCGTGATGTCGAACTGCTCGTACGCGAACAGCGTTCCCGTGCGGCCAAGGCCACACTGTATCTCGTCGAGGATCAGCGCGACGTTGCGCTCCTTCGTCAACGCGCGCACTGCGCGAACGAAATCGGCGTCCAGCACCCGGACGCCGCCCTCGCCCTGCACCGGCTCCAGGATCACCGCTGCGGTCGTTTCGGCACTGATCGCGTTCGCGATGTCTTCGATATCCCGCTCCACGATGCTCACACCACCGGCCAGTGGCCGGAATGGCAGCCGGTATGCGGGGCGGTCAGTCGCAGCCAGGCTGGCGAAGAGTCGCCCGTGGAAGCCTCCGCGCAACGCAACGATGTCGCGCTTGGCATCGCCCATCGTACGTCCCCAGCGCCGCGCGAACTTGAACGCACCTTCGTTGGCTTCGGCGCCAGAATTACAGAAGAAGACCTTGGAAGCGAACGAGCGCTCGACAAGCGCGGACGCCAGCCGTGCGGCCGGCGCGGTCCAGTACAGGTTGGAGACGTGCAGCAGTCCCTCGGACGCGGCTTTCATGGTCGCCACCAAGCCAGCGTCGCCGTAACCAAGCGCGTTGACGGCGATGCCGCTGACGAAATCGAGATAGCGGTTGCCCTCGGTGTCGATGAGGTAGACGCCCTCGCCGCGCGCCATCTCGACCGGCCCGCGCTTGTACGTCCCAAGCACGGCGTTGCGCGCCGCCACGGACGCGGAGTCCGCCGAGGTTTCGCTGAATTCGCGTCCGAGGTGATACGCCGGTAGTCCCATGGCTACTCCGTGCCAGGCACGATGAGTGTTCCGCGCGCGCGGTCCTTGATGCCGCCGAGGTCCGTGATGCGAACCCGCGCAACGCCTCCTTCCACTGCCGTGATGGCGGCCACCAGCTTCGCGTGCATCCCGCCGGACGCAGTTCCGTCCTTCATCAGCGCCCTGGCGCGGCCGATGGAAAGCAGCTCCACCGGCTTCTGGTCCACCAGCACGCCGGGCACGTCGCTGACCAGTGTCAGTTCATCCGCTTCGATGGCGACGGCGATGGCCGCGGCCGCATCATCGGCGTTGACATTCAGCGCCGGCCCGAGCTCCAGCCCCACATTGCGGCTCACGGGAGACACCACCGGCAAGTAGCCGCCATCGATCAAGTGCAACAGCAGTGATCCGTTTACCCGTTGCGGCGCGCCGACGTGGCCCATGCGCACCGCGTCCACCGGAATCGCCGCAATGAGCGACGCATCCTCGCCGGAAATCCCCACCGCGCGCACACCCTCGTGCACCAGCGCCGAAACGAGGCGCTTGTTGGCGGTGCCGGACAGCGCCATCCGCACCAATTCGACGTCCTGTGCGGTGGTCACTCGCCGGCCGTCCACAAACTGCGCAGTCGCCCCCATGGATTGCTGCAGCGCGCTGATTTCGTCGCCACCGCCATGCACGACGATGGCGCCGGCGACGGCGTCCCACGCCTCCGCGATCAGTCCGGGAAGCGACGGATCCGTCTGCGGACGGCCGCCGATCTTTATCACTTGCGTCACGCCGGCAACCCGGCGGTTTCTTCGAGACCGAGCATCAGGTTGGCGTTCTGCAGCGCCTGCCCTGCTGCTCCTTTCACCAGGTTGTCGATTGCAGAGAGAATCAAGAGCTGCGGCCGGCGTACGTGTGCCAGCGGGAGCACGGCGACGCGCACCACGTTCCGGTGAACGACGTCCTTGAGCGCCGGCGGTTCGTCGCACACTTCGAGGAATGGTTCGTTCGCGAACGCGGCGCGCCACACGGATGCTGGATTCGCCAACGGCGCCTTGAGTTCGATCGTGATCGTGGAGAGGATGCCGCGCGTCACCGGGAGCAGGTGCGGCGTGAAGACCAAGTCGGCATCGGCCTTCCAGTCCGAAAGCGTGGCGCGCATCTCGTTGAGGTGCCGGTGCGTGTTGCCAACACCGTACGCACGAAAGTCCTGCGACATCTCTGCGAAGAGGTGCTCGCGTTTGGCCGCGTTGCCAGCGCCGCTCACTCCGCTGGCTGCACTCACCTGGATCGTGCTTCCCGGCGCGATGATGTCGGCTTTGACGGCGGGCGCGAGCGCGAACAGGATTGACGTCGGGTAGCAGCCCGGGTTGGCCACGACCTCCGCCGGCTTCACGCGCTCACGCGCGAGTTCGGTGAGCCCGTAGGGCACACCCTCGCATCCGTTTCCGGGACGCAGGTCGCTGGACAGGTCCACCACGCGGGCGCCCGCATTCTGCGCGGTGGTGACCCATGGCTTCGACGCACCGTGCGGCAATGCACTGAAGACGAGTTCCGCGGTGCCCAGCTTGGCGTCTTCGGTGGCGATGAATGTGACGTCCTTGCCGCCGATGCGCGTGGTGGTGCCGCGCTGTTCGTTCGCGGTGGCGAACGCCAGCGACAGGCCCGGATGGGTCTGGATCAAAGCACACAGTTCGCGGCCGGCGTATCCGCTGGCCCCGAGCACCCCCACTGGCGTTTTATGCACTTATTATGCATAATAATGCAGGGCCGAGTAGTCAATGTCCGCGCCCGACTTTCTTCCGAGACCCATGTCGCAGAAGTCCGACCGCCAAGCCGCGATTCTCGAGCTCATCGGACGTCACGACGTCCGGTCGCACGAGAACTTGCGACACCTCCTGGCGCGACGCGGCATCGACGCCACTCAGGCCACGCTGTCGCGCGATCTGCGCGACCTTGGCGTGGTCCGCGTACCCGGCGAAAACGGCGCCCGATACGCCCTCCCCGAGATGGTGGCTGGCGAGGCCATACCCTCTCTGGAATCGTTGCTGCCTCAGTTGTTCTCCCGGATCGACGGTGTGGGCGAATTGGTGGTGCTCCACACACTCGCGTCCGGCGCACAGCCGATCTCCGAGGCCGTCGACGCCGCCAGTTGGCGCGAAGTGCTTGGCACGGTCGCCGGCGAGAACACGATTCTCATCATCTGCCGATCCGCCACGGCACGCCAGACGGTCACCCGCCGGCTCGCCGAACTGGCCCGCGGTTCATAGCCGGACCCCGGTGATTCTCCCGGTTGACGCTAACAGGAGAATCTGCTTATTTATGCAGAACGTTGTATAATCCTCGGATTGGAGTCCGTTGATGCCTCGCACCATCGCACTCGCCTACTCAGGCGGTCTCGACACCTCAATCATCGTTCCCTGGCTCAAGGAGAACTACCCGGGCGCGCGCGTCGTCTGTGTCGCGGCCGACATCGGGCAAGGCGAGGGCGAGCTCAGGGGCGTGCGCGAGAAAGCGATCGCGTCGGGCGCCGACGAGTGCTACGTCGAGGACCTCCGGGCCGAATTCGTGTCGGAGTACATCTACCCGATGCTGCGCGCCGGGGCGATCTACAACCGGAAGTACCTGCTGGGTACGTCCATCGCCCGGCCGCTCATCGCCAAGCGCCAGGTCGAGGTGGCCCGCCGCGTCGGCGCCGATGCGCTGGCGCACGGATGCACCGGCAAGGGCAACGACCAGGTGCGTTTCGAACTCACCTACGCCGCCTTCGCACCGGAACTTCCCGTCATCGCACCGTGGCGCGAGTGGAATATTCGCAGCCGCGAAGACGCCATCGCCTACGCCGCCGCGCACAAGATTCCGGTCACTGCGACGAAAGAAAAGATCTACTCGCGCGACGCGAACATTTTTCACATGTCGCACGAGGGCGGCATCCTCGAGGATCCTGCGGCGGCGGCGCCGGACGATCTCTACATGCTGACGTCCACGCCCGAAAAGGCGCCCGACAAGGCGGAGATTGTCGCGATCGGGTTCGAGCACGGGACGCCGGTTTCCGTCAACGGCAAGACGCTCAGCCCGGTGGACTTGCTCACAACGCTGAACACGATCGGCGGCAAGCACGGCGTTGGCGTCATCGACCTCGTCGAAGACCGCTTGGTGGGCATGAAGTCACGCGGCGTGTACGAAACCCCGGGCGGTTCCCTGCTGTATTCCGCACACTCAGAACTCGAACAGTTGGTACTCGACCGCCGGACGTTGGCCGCCAAGGACCTCATCGCGCCGCGGTATGCGGATCTCGTGTACGAGGGCCGTTGGTGGACCACCGAGCGCGAGGCGTACGACGCTTTCGTGCAAGTCACTCAGCAGCGCATCACCGGCACGGTGTCGCTCAAGCTCTACAAGGGCAGCATCGCGGTCGCTGGCCGTTCCAGCGAGCATGCGCTGTATGACGAGCGCTTCGTCACGTTCGGTCAGGACGACGTCTACAAGCAGAGCGACGCGGCGGGCTTTATCCGCCTCTTTGGCCTGTCGCAGCGCGTCCGCGCACTCAAGGACCAGGAATTGGCGGAGCGCGGCGAACAGCCTGCGCCGGCGGAAACCGCCACCGAGATCGCGGAGGTTTCCGCCAGCGGCACGAAGCTGGCGGTCGCGTGACAGCGGACTCGGCCGCCTCGCCCAAGGCGCACAAGCTCTGGGGCGGCCGCTTTGCGACCGGCCCGGCGGCCGACTTCGATGCCCTGAACAATTCCATCGGCGTCGATTTCCGGCTCTGGCCACACGACATCCGGCTGTCGGTCGCGTGGGCCCAGGCACTCGCCGGAGCGGGCGTGCTGACTCACGAGGAGTGCAAGGATCTCGAGAACGGCCTGCATGGCGTGGCGCGCCGGCTTGAAGCGGGCGAACTCCCCGGCCCTGGCGACGAAGACATTCACACTCTGATCGACCGTCTGCTGCATGCGGAAGTCGGCGAGGTCGCTTCCAAGCTCCACACCGGACGCAGCCGCAACGACCAGGTCGCCACGGCCACGCGAATGTGGGTCATGGATGCATGCGCCAAGCTCGGCCGCGCCGCGCGGGAATTGCAAGCCGTGATCGTCCAGCGCGCAACAGAACTGGAGACGGCAATCATGCCGGGCTACACGCACCTTCAGCGTGCCATCCCGGTGTCGGCCGCCCACTGGCTGCTCTCGTATTTCTGGCCACTCGAGCGTGATCGCGGTCGGATTCGCGTGGCCGCCCGCGGTGCGGCTTCCCTGCCCCTCGGCTCAGGCGCTCTGGCCGGCTGCGCCTACCCCATCTCGCGGGATCTGCTCCGCGACGCACTCGGCTTCGAATCCGTATCTCCCAATTCGATCGACGCCGTGAGCGACCGCGACTTCGTGGCCGAGGTGCTGTTCGTCTGCGCACTCATGGCCGCGCACCTTTCGCGCTTGGCCGAGGACCTGATCATCTATGGATCCAGCGAGTTCGGCTTCGTCCAGTTCGGCGACGCGTATTCGTCCGGTTCGAGCATGATGCCGCAAAAGCGGAATCCGGACGCGCTGGAGTTGACGCGGGGCGCCGCCGCGCGAATCCTGGGCGACCATGTGTCCTTGCTCGCGACCCTGAAGGGACTGCCCTCCAGCTACAACAAGGATCTGCAGGACGACAAGCGCGCACTGTTCGACGCCGTCGACACGTTGTCGCTGGTCCTGCCGGCGGTGAGCGGAGCCCTGGGCGAAATGAAGTTTCGCAAGGACCGGATGCGCAGCGCGGTGTCGAGCACGATGATGGCCACCGACCTGGCGGACTATCTGGTTCGCCGTGGCGCCACGTTCCGCGAAGCGCACGGCGCCGTCGGCACGCTCGTCCGTCGCGCGGAAACGGAAGCGGTCGAGTTGTCGGCGTTGCCACAGTCCGCGTTTGCCGAAGCCCACCGTTTCTTCGCGCAGGATGTCCTTCAGGCCCTGGAACCGGAACGATCGATCGCCTTGCGTGACGTAGCGGGCGGCACGGGTCCGGGCGCGGTTCGCCAGCAACTCGAGGCCGCACGCGCGGCGATCAAGGCGTAGCGGTTCTCAGAACACCAGGCCGAACGTCATCGGGAAGTACTTTGTCTTGGCGTCGTCCGCGACGTAGTGCAATCGCGCCTCGATGAACGTTGCAAAGAATCCCACGGGGAATCGGATTCCGGCTCCGACGTTGATCCCCGGATCGGTTCGCCGCGCAATGGACCCTGACTGTTGGTAGTAGCCCGCGCCGATGACAGCGTATCCGGAAGGGACATCGCGGGTCCCTCCGTCCGTGATCAGATTGACGGTCACCGAAAGGACTTCACGCTTCGGTGAACCGGCCACTCGATGCACCAGGGAATTCACCGCGCCTTCCAGTCGAAGATGGCCGCGCATCCAGTTTGGCTTGGTGTCGACCGAGAGCATCGCGCTGTAACCCACGTTGAGAAGGTCTGCGCTGCTCCCGATCGGGACCGCGGCCCCCATGCCAGCGTTGATGTACATCTGCGCGCTCGCCTCCGAAGCGCTAAGGGCCGCGATCGCCAAGCAGACAATCGCCGTGCGTGAACCAGCCCACCGGGAGTGAATTGAGTTTCGTCCCTTCAAGTATTATCCTTATTTATCAGGTACAATACGTCCAGTTGATCACAACTGCGCCATCTACCTTTATTTCAAGGATATATATTGCCAAGGACATATAGTGTTAGGGTTACAGCGCTTACGCTTGGTGTGATGACAAAATGGATCGACAACGTTCTGTCTCACTTCGTGGTCGTGGGCGTTGAGCAAGGTACCAAGGGCGTGGAGCGGCAACTCAACGGCGAAGCCGTGCTTGCGATCTCCTTGTGTCGGCTGCTGTCGAGCGAACTCGGTGTTCCGCTCGCCACCGCCGTTTCGATCGGAAACCACATCGTGCGCACACGAACGGACGCCGACGGGAAGTATGAGGTCGCGCCCGGTTTTTCGCTGCAGTTCTCGTTGACCGACATCGAGCGCCAGCTCCACGCTCGGCTGGGCGATGCCTCGGAGTCCGCACCGCACGTTCGGCGCGGTCGGCCGCAACGGCTCACCAACAAAGCCACCTGAAACCACAAACGCCGGGCGTGTGTGCGCCCGGCGTTCGTCGTCAGGTCCTGCGAGTCGATTGGTTCAGCCCGCGGCACGCGACACGTTCTCGGCCGCCGGACCCTTGGCGCCTTGAACGAGGTCGAACTCGACTGCGTCACCTTCGGCCAGCGTCTTGAAGCCTGTGCCCTGAATGGCGGAGTAGTGGACGAAGGCATCCTTCTCGCCGCCGTCGGGAGTAATGAAGCCGAAGCCCTTCGCGTCGTTGAACCACTTCACTTTTCCGGTCGTGCGCATACCTGACCTTTGAGAGAGCCTGAGCGGCGCCGTCGCGCCGATCGTGTGGTGAACCGGAGCGGTGGCTCCGGACGGGAATCGCGTGCGAAGGTATTGGCGAATTTCGGCCCGGTCAATGCTCCCGCCGGTTACTGATCCGGCACCTGGCGCACACCGATCACGAAATACGCGGTTTCGCCGAAGCACGTGCTTGGCACGCCACGATGCTCTTCGTATTCGAGCGCGACGCGATGTCCGATGCTCGACTGGACCGAGGCCGCAACAATGTTGTCGCGCACCGTAAAGGACCACCGCTCCGGCGCCGCGCCCGGGAGATTCACCATTTGGAGTTCTCCCTCCCAGGTGGGACAGATCCATCCCTTCCTCGAGATCTTCTGCACGTAGCCGGCGCGATATCCGGTGGAATACGTGTAGGAGAGCGTGATGGCGCTCCACAACACGAACACGAGCACCGGCACAACCACCGCAGTGATGCCGCCGATGAGCAACCACTTCTTCAGGTGGCCGCGCCACGGCGAGCTGGCCGCCGCGTCGGCGGCTGCTTGCCCTGCGTTGCTGTCACTGGCTGGCGGCGTTTCGTTGTCGTCCACAGGTGAGCCTCCGTGACCGCCAAGTTAGGCCGCGGGCGCGGCGCTCGGTATCTTCATCGCGAATGACTTTCGCCCCGCGACGCCACACTACGACCACGTGGGTGGGTTCGGTGCCCATCGGCTCCGACTATCCCGTCGTCGTGCAGTCGATGACCAACACGGACACGGCGGATGCGGCCGGCACGGCAGCGCAGGTGTTGGCGTTGGCGGCGGCTGGTTCGCAAATCGTCCGCGTCACGGTGAACAACGAGCAGGCGGCCGCGGCGGTGCCGGAGATCGTCAAGCGCGTGCGTGATGGCGGGCCGCCAACGCCAATCGTGGGCGACTTCCATTACAACGGGCACCAGCTGCTTGCCAAGTATCCGGATTGCGCCGCCGCCCTGGACAAGTACCGCATCAACCCCGGCAACGTGGGCGGCAAGCGCCGCGACGACAATTTCCGGACGATTGTCAGGATCGCCGCCGACCACGGCAAGCCGGTGCGCATTGGTGTGAACTGGGGGTCTCTGGACCAAGATCTTCTGACGCACATGATGGACAGCAACGCGGCCTCGGCGGCGCCCAAGGAAGCCAAGGACGTCTATATCGAGGCCATGCTCGCAAGCGCCCTCCGTTCGGCCACGCTCGCCGAGGATGTCGGGCTTGGACACGACCGCATCGTGATTTCCGCCAAGGTGTCCGATGTCCGCGATCTCGTGGAGGTGTACCGGCGACTGGCCAAACGCTGCGACTATCCGCTGCATCTCGGGCTGACGGAAGCCGGAATGGGGAACAAGGGCGTCATTGCGAGCACCGGCGCCTTGTCGATTCTCCTGGCCGAAGGCATCGGCGACACGATCCGGGTTTCGCTTACGCCGCGTCCCAATGGCGATCGCACCGAGGAAGTCCGCGTCGCGCAGCAAGTGCTGCAGTCGCTTGGGCTCCGCAGCTTCGAGCCGCAGGTCACCGCGTGTCCGGGGTGCGGTCGTACCACGTCGACCTTCTTCCAGACGATGGCGGAGGAAATCCAATCGTACGTCCGCGCTCGAATGCCCGAGTGGCGCGAGCGCTATCCGGGCGTCGAGGAAATGAAGTTGGCGGTCATGGGCTGTGTGGTGAACGGGCCGGGGGAGTCGCGCCACGCCAACATCGGGATCTCGCTGCCGGGCACCTTCGAGGAGCCCAAGGCGCCCGTGTACATGGACGGCGCATTGCTCACGACGCTCAAGGGCGACGGCTTGGTACGCGAGTTTCTCGATATTCTCGAGTCGTACGTGACGCGGACCTACGCCGCGAAAGAAGCCGCCGTCAGCGCTTCGCCCTGACCTTCGCGCCGCCGGCTTTTTCGACGGCCTTCACGGTCCGCTCCAGTTCCGGCATGATGGGCGCGTCGAAGCCGAGTTCCTCGAGCCGGTCGTACACGGCACGATACCACCACACGGTGCCTGCCTTGCCTGCCTTGAAACGCGCCCAAATGCGATCGGGCTCGATCGTGCGGGCGATGTCCGCCAGCATCGAGGTCGCGTTATGGACCTTGTCGGCGGCGCACACCCACCGTGCCCGGACGTCTGCTTCCTTGAGCCGCCTGAGATAGTCCTCGCGGACCTCTTCGGGCGAGAACTCATCGCCCTCGTCGTTCTGCGACCGGTGCGTCACCGCAAGTACGGTGTCCAGCACCTCAGTGCCGAATTTCGATGCGATCCGCTGCTCCAGCATTTCGCGCGTATAGTCCTTGGTGACGCAATCCTCGATCACGTCGTGCAGGATGCCGGAGACGACGGTGACCTCGTCACACCCGTAGCGCGTCAGGATGATCGCGACGTTGGCCGGATGGGTGAGGTAGGGAAGACGAGTTCCCTTGCGGACTTGCTGGTCGTGATGCTTGGCGGCGAAGGCCAGCGCGTGGTTGATGCGGTCGGAGTAGCCGGCGGGTGTTGCCTTGGACGCCTTCGAGCGGGGCATGGTCGAGAAGCTACGCGGTGGGGCGAAATGCAAAAGGCGGACGCGAATGCGTCCGCCTTTTGTTCGTGCTCGAGAAGCGGACTATTGAACGGTGATCGTCCCCTTCATGTTGTTCGCCAGGTGCGGGGTGCAGTTGAACTCGTACTTGCCGGGCTTCACGCCGGCGAACGAGATCGTGTACGCGTCGTTGGCGGCCATGAGCATCTTGCCCATCATGTCGCCCATCGCTTCCGGCATGTTGGCCTGGAGCTGCGCCCTGGAGTCAGCGGGAACTGCCGTGAACGCCACGTTGTGTGGCACTGCGGAGATGACCGTGAACTTCACGGCGTCGCCAACTTTGATCGTCAGTTCGGCCGGCTCGAAGCGATAGCCTTTCTCGTCGCCCACCATCTTGACCTCGTGCGTCTTGCCAGTCGCTGCCATTGCGGCCACGCCGCCGACAGGAACCGCGGCCGCCGCCGCCGCCGCCGCCGCAGGCGCCGCTGCCTGGTTTGCATCCGCTGCCGGCTTCTCGCCGCCACCACACGCACTGAGCGTCGCGACTGCCGCGACCAATGCCAATCCGCTGAACCGCATTGCTGGAGCCTCCCCGTGAAGTGCTGAAAAAGTGCGTGAAACAGGTCGTCGTGTAATCTGGCGCGAAGTCGCGCACAGATTGTGAATTTATTCACAAATGCGTCGGCGTGCAACGCGTTGCGGTATTCTTTGTCGCATGCCGGCCACTCGCTCGCCGAATCCCGACGCGCTCATCGTATCGCTTGGCGAGACACGGGTCAGCCGCACCGTCGCGCTGGCGCCTTTCACGACGTTCAAGATCGGCGGTCCCGCCGATCTTCTCTATGACGCGCGCACCGCCGACGAACTGGCAAACGCGGTCGCGGCGGCGAGAACGAACAGCGTGCCGCACTTTGTGCTGGGTCTCGGTGCCAACATCCTGGTCGCGGATCGGGGCTTTCGCGGCCTGGTGGTCCGGAATTGCGCCGGCCGCCATCGGCTCGAGACCGATGGTCGACTCTGGACGGAAAGCGGCGCCGTGTTCCGGGATCTCATCCTCGAGAGTGTTCGCCGCGGCTGGTCCGGGCTGGAGCACTATGTGGGGATTCCCAGCACAGTTGGCGGCGCGATTTGGCAGAACCTCCACTTTGTGTCTCCGGCGCCGGAGCGCTCCCGAACGATGTTCCTGGCCGAAGTCTTCGAGTCGTGCGAAATCCTGAGCGAAGAGGGGGAGCGCCGGACCGTGGGCCCGGACTATGTGAAGTTCGGATATGACGACTCCGTCTTTCACCATCGGCGCGACGTGATTCTCGCGGCGACGTTCAAGTTGGCGCGCGGTGACACGTCCGCGATGCAGCGCGTGATGCAGGAGAATCTCAGTTGGCGCGGCGCGAAACACCCGTGGCTGGATTGGCATCCGAGCGCAGGATCGATTTTCAAGAAGATCGAGGGCGTCGGCGCCGGGCGGCTCGTGGATCAGTGCGGCCTCAAGGGCCACCGTATCGGCGACGCCCAGATCTCGCACATTCACGCGAACAT
>ERZ1292623.2297-Hain-H51-01um-R1-2297-length-17310-cov-5_pt1 | contig 17310 bp, 19 predicted proteins | sample MGYA00564398_ERZ1292623 | MGnify/ENA primary metagenome ERZ1292623 (study PRJEB36523, sample SAMEA6512633) | groundwater metagenome | collected 2019-01-07 | study: AquaDiva: Metagenomics assemblies of 32 groundwater samples | reverse complement strand
ATGCGTGGATAAAGGGATGCTTATCGCCCCATTTCCTGCGCCTTTATCCAAGACGGTCTCCACATTTTTGTCGTTAACCGTTTCGAGGATGATTTTCAAAAGGTGCTCTTTTTCATGAGTAAACTGAAGGTATTGCTCAAAATCAGCGGAATAAGTTTCCATGTATAGATTTTCCACCGCCCCCTATTTGACCCTAATGGGCCATCCGGTGGGATTGAGATACAGACGGCAAAAACGTGATGCAAATAAGCCATTGGCGGGAAAAACCATTGAATGTTCGCTCGACCACAAAATTGAGGAAACGCGAACCCTGGATGGATAAGCCTCTGGCGAGAGTTGAACTCGCGACCTCCACATTACCAATGTGGCGCTCTAACCACTGAGCTACAGAGGCGGTTGACCAGGAGAATCGCTCGGGAAAGGCATTTAAATTGGGGTTAGGGGGGCCGGAAACGGGCCTATTTTTCCATTTCCAGTATTCCCCGAATGGTCTGGCAGAGGGTTTGAGTAGGGAGGATCTTCACCATTTTCTCTTCTCCTGTTTTCATGTCCCTGATTTTGACGCTCTTTTCCTTCAACTCATCCTCTCCCGCGAACAATACAATGGGGACCTGTTTCCCATTGGCATAGTTCAGGTTCTTCCCCACCCCTCTTCCCATGAGGTCTATTTCCACGCGCAATCCTTCGTTCCGGAGATCGTTTGCGATGCGTTGGGCCTCATTGAATACGTTTCCGATGGGGATTACATACACGTCTACGGAGAGCTCGTTCCAGGAGTCCAGTTTCAAATCCATCAATCGGTCCACGCCGAAGGATATTCCCACGGCCGGCAGGTCGGGTCCGCCCATCGATGCGATGAGCTGGTCGTACCGCCCCCCTCCCCCCACGCTCGCTTTGGCTCCCGCAAATATCTCGAATACGGGTCCCGTATAGTATTCGAGTCCCCGCCCCAGGGAGGGGTCGAATTTCACGTAGGGGAGTTTATCGTTTCCCTCGAGCACGCCCATAATCTCTTCGAGGGCCGTGACTCCGGATAGGTCCCCGTTCTCGTTCTCGATGACTTTCTTGATCTTGGGGAGGGAATCATCCAGGTAGGTGAGGATGCTGGTGGGGAGGGATTTTTCCTCCAGTTCTTTCTTCACTCCCTCCGCGCCGATCTTATCGAGCTTGTCCAAGATGCGCAATGCATCATTGGCGCGTTCGGGGGGGATTTCACAGATGAGGAGGAGGGCATTGATGAGTCTCCGGTCGTTGATCCGGAGGAAGAATTCGTTGAATCCCAGTCCCTTCATCACATCAATCGCCAGGGAGGCGCATTCCGCGTCCGCATAGGTGGAGCGTGTTCCGATGATGTCGCAGTCCGCCTGGGTGAATTCCCTATATCGCATGGCCTGGGGGTTGTCGTACCGGTAAACGGTTCCCATGTTCAATGATTTGATGGGCTTGGGCAGTTCCGGGTTCCCCGCGATGACCCGTGCCAGGGAGGTGGTGAATTCGAAGCGCATCCCTAGTTTTCTCCCGGATTGGTCCTCCAATGTATAGAGTTCCTTCTGCACGCCCTCCCCTCCTCCTCCCTTGATAGTAAGAGTTTCCAGGTTCTCGAGCACGGGCACCTGCATGGGTTCGAATCCATACCGGGAAGCGTAGTCGGCGATGACCCGCTCAATTTTCCGCTTGAGCCGGGCCTGTTTTCCAATGAGATCGCGCATCCCCTTGACAGGCTGCGTGGAGAGCGTGGACATACTTCCATTCTTCTCGGGGAGGGAATTAAAACCCTCGTTGGGAGTCATGGGCACTCCTCCAAGGCGATTCGGGATGGGATTCGGACGAGGAGAAGTTGGTCAGGTCGTTCAAGGGAATAGAATACGCGAACCTCTTCCCCTGCCTCGAGCCCGAGGCTTTTCCTCAGGGAGGAGGGTATTACGATGCGTCCCTTGTCGTCTATGCTAACAATAATCGTATCGAGGTCCATGACGACGCGATACCATGGATAGGAGTGCTTGCTCAGACATTCGTGTTTCTGTGTTCATACGTCATTCACCTCGATAAGTGGAACAGGAGTGGAACGGTTTTAAAGCGGAAGTGGGAGGGGGAAATTTTAACAACCGCGCGGGAACCCACGCCCCTTTTAAAAGCCTTGATTGGCCTTTTTGAGTATAGGGCGCAAGCCCTCCATTATCCGCGCAAGTGGAGCATGGCCCGTGCAGTGTGGCGGTCGCATACAAGCCTGTGGAGCTTGTGGGAGGGGTTCGACTCCCCTCATGGGCACTAGGATAAAACCCTTTCCGGGGTTTGTCTGTGGAACGCGTTGCCTCTGTAGTATAACCTGGACAGTACGAGCGCTTGCGGAGCGCTTAATCAGGGTTCAAATCCCTGCAGGGGCGTTGAAATGGGGCTGAAACGCTCCTCCTTTTTCTTTTGACTGGGCGTCTACTTTTTCTTTTCTAAAAAGAAAAAGGAGTGCGTTCCTAAATCTCTGCTGGGGCGCTTCTTTTTCCTTCTTTTACCGCATACTTCATCTCCACCAATCCTTCTGGAAAGGCGTGCGTGGAGATGTGTTTCAAGGATATTTCGCCCACATCCTCCAAGAGGGGCGTTCCTTCCCCCAGGATGCGGGGGTGGATATACAGCCACATCTCATCAACCAATCCTTCATTCACCAGCAGGGAGGCGAGCTGCCCCCCTCCCACCAACCAGATGGGTTTTCCTTTTCCTTTCTTGAGTTTTTCCACGAATGATGGAACATTTTTCGTGACCACTTTTACATATTTTTGGTTAGGAGTGAATCCCTTTTTGGAGAACACGATGCATTCCTTATCCATATAGGGTTGTTTCTCGAAACCACAGGCCGCATTCCATGTTTTTCGTCCCATGATGACCGTTCCGATGGTGGAATAGAATTTCGTGTATCCGAATTCTCCCTCCTGGAAGAGCCAGTCCACACTCCCATTCTTCCGGGCGATGAATAGGTCAAGGGACGTGGCGATGTAGAGGATGAGCTTGCGCATGTCACTCCGTAATCCGCTGTATCTCTTTAATACGCTGGTCATAAGGGATGGAGCTCCTCCACATCTGCCAGAAGACGGATTCCATCCAAGCAATCCATTCGGGGGATGTTATTTCATAATAGATGCGCGTGCTCTCATTCAGCTCGCCGGGGCGGAATTTATCTTTCTCTTCCCATGATTTGAATCGGGCGAACGAGTCGTCGATAATCATCCCTCTCAGGGGATGGTATCGGTGTCGTATTTCAAACTGCTGGGGATACTTTATCAGCAGGTTCGAAATGGATTCGATATTAGATAGGGATGACAAGGAAACGCGGCATAGTATCTTGATTTGCACGCCAAGAGATAATTGCTTTTCCATCATGTCGATGACGGATTCCTTTCCGGGATATGATGTCGAGACGAAGGACATATTTCCTGAAAAATAGAACAATTTTTTCTGGGCCAGTTTTTTGACCATCTCCACGCTCGACATGTGCTGTTCCTCGGGAATGGTGCGTGTGAACGAATGTTTTTGGTTTTCAGGAATGAATTGGAAAACATCCATGAAGTCGAAATCATCCTTTTGTTTTCCCGCAAGGATCTGCTGGGACAGACTCTGCTTCACTTCATCCCCAATCGAAAAGGGAGTGGGGGTAAAATACACTATTTTTAGCGCCCCTTGCGTGCCTTCCCGGAATGTCTTGAGATTGATGAGTCCGGTCGTGTCGCGGAGTTCGTGGAGATATTTTTCGGTCGTGACCCAGCTCCGGTCGATGAGGTGGGCAATATAATTCACGGTTTGAGGAGTCTCTTTCACCCGCTCCAGGATGGTCTTGATTTCGTCTTCGGAGAGCTTCATGTGCACTATCAGCATCTCTTGGAATTCTTAAATCCAACCCAAAAAATGAAACAATGCCACACAAAAATGAAACTAGCTATTATGAAAAATAAAACAGTTTGACAAATTGAGGGGTGTAATGATGGATTTTGCTCAAAAAATAGTCGTGGAAGGACCTGATTCAAAAGAGAAAGATGCGGTAATCCAATGGTTGATCCGGAAAGGATGGAATCACCATACGGCCCCTTTCACACCGGGTGGAGCTCCTGAGGGGTTTTGGTCTTCAAGTCACATCTCTGAGAGCGTGAATACCCAATTTTGGTTCGGGAGGAACCGTTTTACTCCGCAGGAAAAGAAAAAATTGGATGCGGAATTGAAAGCAAATGCCCACGTCCTTTTCGTCATGGCCAACGAATTGGTTTTCCCGGGGCAATGGGGGTATTGGGCCAGTAAGGTGGACACGGTGAAGAGACTCAATCTGATGTATTGGTTGGAGTTGCAGGACGTGGGATGCATTACCTGCTGGGACCCTTCGCCTCCCGCATTGGAGGAGATTCTTCGTCAATTGGACGGTCGAAAAAGACCCCGTACATGAGGAGCTATCTCATTCGTATGGGAAAGATGGAGAAAAAAAAGAATAGTGTCGCGACCATTCGTTGACCATTCCATGGTCAGAACTTGCTTCCCGCATCCTGAGGGGATGGGGGGGTGTTCGCTTGTTTCGCGGGCGTCTCTTCCACGTGCGTGTATACGGGCGCGGGTGGCATAGTATCAGTGGGGGGCGCGCTCCACCCGGTCGTTTCGGCGGGAGCAGGTTCGGATGGGATTGTTTCCTCATAGGTTTCGGCGGGGATGTAGAGATAGAATAGGGTTCCAAACACCGCGGAGAGGGGTTGGAGGACGAACGTGGCCATGGCGAAGAAGAGGATGCTTCCCAATAGTGCGGCGACGACCCAGTAATAGTTCTTCAGCGTCGAATAACCGGGCACGGATTTCTCTACTTGAGATAGGATGGAAGAGGTGTCGATGTTCATCTGCTCGTCCTTCACTTGTTGAATGACCTTGTCGCGGTACCCTTGGGAGTTCACCGTGTCGAGGGTCGTGTCCATGAGGGAGACGAATCCCATGACTTCAGGATCGGTCTTCGTCCGGAGCTTGGTGAAGGGCTCGGATTCCGTGACCTGGATGAGGGTACTCCGTTGAGTGGTGATGAGGAAGTCGGCGGTGATTTTCTGCACGTCCAATTGTTGGATGACCTTTCCCTGGAAGAGGGAGTTCTCGAATTGGCCGTAGAGTCCCTGGCTCTGGGGTAATGCCACGATGGCGAGGGTGACCAGGATTCCTATTCCCAGTATTTGGAGTCCGCGCTGGGCCCCGGAGAAGCTCGAGCGGAAGGCCACGAAGTTCTTGAGTTCCAATCGTTTCATTCGGCTGGTCTCGAGCATGAGGGGGATGGCCCCGAAATAGAATAAGGCCAATGGATACCATTGCGCGAATTTTCCAAAGAGGAGTGCTCCCACGGCGCAGGCGAGGATGGAGGGGACGATCGTGCTCACGTAGACGCGGGCCCGGTCATCCTTGTCCGCGGAAGCGGTGATGAGAGCGAGGGTAGCGGAAAAAAAGAGGGCAAATAGGGCGAAATTGACGGTGGCGAAGAGGCCGATGGATTGGAGGTCCCCCACGCTGAACAGCAAGGAGTCGGGGGTGATGGCGAGTTGGTCGAGGAAGAAGGCCCATACGAGGGTGAGGATGAAGACCGCGGCCCCGATGATAATCGTCTTGCGGCTCCCGAGTTCCACGCTCATACGAGACGGAGAACCTTCCCCTTGTTTATTAACATGGTGGTCTCGAACTGGGCCACAATCGCCCCCTTTTTCTCTCGCAATACGGGGTGGGCCTCCAGTGCCCCGTATTTGACCAATTCGCGGAGGCCTATCTTGCGGGAGAAGTCGCTCATTTCCATGTCGCGGACCAGCCATCGTTCGGCGAAGGGGAGACTGTCATAGTTTTCCGTGCAGAACTCCAGGATTTTCCGTGCATGGGGGTTGCGCACCATCCCCGGAGTCTCCACGACTTCGAATATTTCCACGTGCCCCGCATCCACAATTCGTCCATTCCCATGAATGCTCCCAAAGGGCTCCATGGCGTAGGCGAATCCTCCCTCCAGAGTGTCCGTCTCCCCCGAATCCACATTGGGAATGGTGGGGGCGCAGTGCGCCACATACTGTTCGAGACCATGGCCGGAGAGGTTTTCCACGGGATCCACGCCGAAGGATTGGAGCGTGTCGGCGATGGCGGCTCCCAGTTCGCGAACTTCCACTCCTTCTCTAACTTTGGAGAAGCCCGCCTCCAATGCGGCTTGCGTGGCTGTGACCAGGTTTTTGGTTTCCGTTGTGCGTGCGAAATCCAGGGTGATGGCCGCGTCGATGATGTATCCTTCCTTGTGCACGCCGATGTCCACCTTCAACACATCCCCTTCTTCCACGACCTGCTCGTCTCCCGCGGAGGGGGTGTAATGCGCGGCGATGTCGTTCAGGGATAGATTGAGCGGGAACGCGATTCCGCAACCGTGTTTTTGGGTGAGGGATTCGATGGTTTCCGCGATGTCCACCAATTTGATTCCGGGCTGGATCATCTCGACCGCTTTTTTTCGACAGAGCGCGTGGACTTTCGCGGCGTCCTGGTAGTGTTCAATGACGTGGGGTTCCATATCCCCCAACTGGGTGAAAAAGGATTATTAACCTCCTACACTCCCACGTGTGCATGGCCCCCACCCATTCTTCACGCAAGGGCGGTAAGACGATACGAACACCAAGGCACCCGGTGGATAAACCCAAATATATCCGGTCATTGAAGGCCGCGTTAGGGAGACATCTGGAAATCCTCCAGGATGCGGAAAAACTCCATCAGACTCCCAAAAAGTATCGGAATCCGCCTGCCAATTGGATTCGGAAATCGTCGGATTACCGCGTATGGGTGGCCACTGCGACGCAATCCAAAAGGATCCGTTTGGATCTCATTCGAACATTCGGGGAGAAGGCCGTGCAAAGGGGGATGCGTTCGCGCGGGGGACCCACCCGGTTGTTCCAGGAATTGGTGGAGAAAGAGCTCGAACAATTAGTCCGCGATTTTCCCGAGACCCTGGAAAATATTCCTAAATGGAAGAAATGGATTGCGTCGCGCACGAGTATTATGGACCCCCGTCGTCCCCTCACGGAATTGGAGAGGGCCGCCGACCTTTTGTATTTGGTCCGCTGCCGCCGGCGCACATGGATTGGGGATTGGACGATGGTGGTGGAGAATCGACCATTTTGAATAGGGGGGAATTTTACTCCAATTCGTTAAACGAATGGATTCCGTACGTTGGTTTTTCTGTCAGTAACACATTGAGTGGAACGCCCCCGGTTGCCACCGCGAGGGAATCCACTCCTGCTTTTTGCGCCCCCTGGATGTCGGGGACCATGTCGCCCACCACCAAAATTTGGGATAGGGGAATTTTTTTCTGGGTTGATTGTTCTATTTTTTCCAGTGCCAATGCAATCATCTCGTGGCGGCCCTTCAATGGTTTTCCTTCCCGTGAATCATCGCCAAAAACCTGTACGGAAAATCGGGTGGACAATCCTGATTTTTGGAGAACCGCCTCTCCCACTAAACGCGAGTTTCCGGTGATAGTGGCGATGATCTTTCCATCTCGCACGAGGCCGTCAATCAGATGAATTGCCCCCCCCAGGACGTTGGCGGGGGATATGGCGGTGGATTCGGCCATCTTTTTCCCGCGGAGGTCGACCATTTTCCCTATTTCCTCTGCGGTGAACATATGGTGATAATCGGCCAGGACGCGGCGGAAGGTCTCTTGATTCTGGATTCCATAATGTTTCGTGATATTGGTGAAGGATTCCACTTCCACCCCGCTAATCTCGCGGATGGTATCGATGTAGGCTTGCGTGTGAATATCCATGACGTCCACCAGGGTCCCATCGATGTCGAAGATGATGACTTTCTTGGAATCGAAAATGGTTTGATATAGGGAATTCACGTTAATCACGCCTTGCAATTCTATTATATAGGAATGACATGGGGTCGGATTATCTCTTGGAATAAATGGCATCATGGTGATCATAATCCCATAATTCGACGGCCTTTTCATTTTCAAGAATTACAAAAACTAATACGAATGAACCCATGATGTGAACGCGATACTTATTTTTCATGTTTCCACTTAATGGTTTATAGTGATGGGGATCTTCCAGAATTTGTTTGACTTTCCGTTGAATGGCTTCGTGTTGAACGGGATCGCGCTGGGCCAGCTTTTCGAGCACTTTGACCAAGTGCGGTTTAATCTGGAGGGAATAGGTCAATAGGTATCATCTCGAACGCATTTTTTTGAAGAAACCGTCCGCATCATTCACGCGGATGCTCTTTTCCTTTTCGATGTGTTCGAGTTTTTTGAGGTATTCAGGGCGAAGTTCCATAGGCATGAGGAGGCGGGCATATTCTTCGACTAGCTTATTGATGGCCTGGCTCTTATCGCGAAGGCCATATTGGGCTTTTACAATATTGATTATTTGGTTATTTTTTTCGTTGATTTCTACAATAGCCACGGGCATAACATCACATTAATGTTATGTTAATATCATATTAATAAGGGTATTACTTCAACCAAAGGCACCCAACCCCGTCTGCTTCCCCCCGCGTTCAAGGTCCGTGGAATCGATTCCCAATTCCGCGAATATTTTTTCCACGGCGGGGATGACTTGATTTTGGATGTAATACTCCGCGTCATAATCCCCTTCTTTCACGAATTCCTCGAGTTCGGCCTTGTCTGAGATGGTTTTTCCTTTGGCGGTGATGATGAATCCCAGCATGCTCCCCACGAGTATCTCTTTTCCCCTCTTCTGTGCCTTTTGGGCCGCGGCCACGTGGGGGGCAGTGGTCACGTACGCGTCGGTGCGCCGCTGGAGTTGGGTGAGAATGACCAGTTCTTTCTTGGGGACGTTTCCCTCTTTCAGTCGGCCGATGGTTTCCAGCACGATGGCATGGGCGCGTTCTGGATTTCCTTTCACGAGGACTTCTTCCAATACTCTTTTTTGGGTTTCCCGTGCGATGATGCTGACATCCCGCCGCACGTATTCGAATCCCACAATCGTGAGGTTGTTTTCGTAGTCTGCCAATGCGTATCTTTTTTTGGCCGCGTGCCCTTCTTTTTTGGTGACGAACAATCCGCGTTTATACAATCCCTCAAATTCCAGTTCCATTCGACCGGGAAGTCGTTTGTTTACCTGCTTTACAAAGGCACAAACATCTTGTTCTGTTCGTTCTCGCACAATCATAAAACAGCTGTCCGTGTCTGCATATACCGTTTTGTATCCTGCCTCTTCAGCCCAATTCAGGGTCTGCCGGATGTAGTGCCTCGACCATGCGGTAATGGCCCGAGCGGACTCCCTTGAGTACCAGCGGAAGCGGGGATACGCGAGGGTGCCGAAGAATGAATTCAGAACAATCTTCAACGCCTGTTTTCGTCCTTTGAGAAATACCAGTTGGGGATCTCCTTTGGGCGTGTCGTCCATCTTTTTCTGCACTGCGATGCGGGCATCGAGGATGCGTTCCAATACCACGGAAAATAATCCTTTTTTCTTCGTGCAGAACCAATGACCCGTGGGGGATTTGTTCACGCCTTCTTTGCAGGGTGGATGGACGCAGTCCAGCGTGTCCGGGGAGATGTTGTGCGATATCATGATGGAGGGATGCAGGGAACGAAAATCCAGCACGGCCAAGTTCTCATGCAGCCCGGCCACGGGTTCCTTCACATACCCCCCTTCAATGGGATTGGTTTCGCGTGCGCGCACCTGATCATCGTTCGGGGAGTTGGGAAACATTCTCCCCTGCTTCACGCTTTCGTGCATGAGGGTGGTTTCCACCAATTGGGAGGCGGTCATCCGGTTGACGTCGAATAGGGGGAGGTGCACGAGGCGTGCGATTTCGAGCAGGGAGGGGAGGAATTCGTCTCCCAACTCCTGCGTGTATTCCGTGTCTGTGAGGTTGTATTTCGCCAGCTGGTCGAGTCCTTTTTGGGTCTTCCATGTTTCGACGATGTCTTTATGCGTGAGGGATTTTTCGCCTCGACCAAATACGGCCCGCATGACGCTTTCCAGGTCCATGCGCGGGGATTTGAATACTTGGAATCGTGCGAGGAGGCGCATCAATTGGTATACGTCCACGTGCTGTATTCCATGAATGCGTGCCTCGCGTTCGTTTCCTTTTCCAACTAGCTGGACGTCGCCGAATCCGTAGTCCATTTTCACATGGTTGCGGTGGGATCGTTCTACAAGAAATGGGAAGTCGAATCGGTCCCCGTTGTAGGTGTAGAGCACGTCCAAGTCCGCGAGGGAGAGGAAGGTGTTCGTCTGTTCCAATACTTTTTTTTCATTCATACACCCCTGCGTGAATTCGTTTTCATACGCGGCCGCGATGAATACTTTTTTTCCTGCAGGCGTGTTGAGTGCGATGGAGATGATGGGGTCCTTTTCGGGAATGGGGGCGGCGTGCGTCCCATAGGTCTCGATGTCCAATGATCCTGTGCGCAGGGGTGGGGTTTCCCCTTCAATGGTGCGGATGGTTTTGAGTCTCCCTTCCGGGGTGAGTGACCATTCCGTGGGGGTGTAGGGGATGAGTTGTTTGTCGAGGAGGTATCGTTTCGTGTAGGGAATATTGGCCTCGTATAGGGCCTCGGTAAAAGGATAGTTTTTCACCCCTTCCCGGGATCGTACGAGCTCCGCGATGGTGGAAAAGGAAATTTTGATGTAGGGCTGTTCCTCCCGCTCCATTAATTCCACGCGGAGGGGTTTGATTCCCCCGGGGAGGGTTTCTTCCTTCAGTTGGGAGAGGATGGTTTTGGGGTTTGCGGAGGGGGTTAGCCGGATATAGTAATACGGCGGGAACTCCCTGTCCATAAGGTGAATGATTCCCGCCGGAGGGGGGAGGGAGGGCTCGTCCCCCTGCCCTTCGTGCGGCGACCCTACCCGTGGCCCGCGTATGTACAGGTCGATGACCGCCTTTCCTTCGTGTTCGTGCGTTTGGACGTCGAGCAACACCCCTTTATTCGATTGTTTTTGGGGGCCCATAGTCCTTTTTAACCCCCCAATGCTCTTTTAACTCATGCCCGGCCCCCCTCCTGAAAACCAAGGTTTAGGATCGCCTCCCCTCCCTAAAGGAGGCGAATATCTCTTCTCCCTCAACCGGGACTTGAAGGCGTTGAATGCGGCGGTATTGGTTATCACGCAGAAGATCAAGTATTTGGTGCGAAACGAGAAAATATTGGGGCGCAACCTCATCGTCATCAACAAGCGCGTCCGGGATATTCAGGCGCAGAATGCGTCTTCCTCGAATACCGGTGTCTCCGATTCTGTGAAGATGGTATTGGATGATGTGTCCCGTCAAGTGGGGGCGATTTCCCAACGTCTCGTGGAGTTGGAGGCCAAGGTCGAGGATATTTCCCGCTCCTCCGCCAAGAGCGAGGATGTGCGGGAGATCAAATACATAGTGGACACGCTCAATCCCCTCCATTTTATTACGGTGGAGCAGGCGAAAGAGATGATGGAGAAAGAACACAAGTGAGCGGTATTTTTGGCTAAAGCGAATATGGAATGATGTGGAAAGAAAGAGGAAAAATAATACGCTCCCATTCCTGGGAGAGAAAAATGCCCATCTTTTTTTCGTGCGTTATTTCGGCGGGCTTTCTTTCCGTGAGAGGACGCGGGGATGCCATCCGGAGATGTTTCCTTGAATGACCCCATCCAGTCCTTCCTTGAATCCCCCCCATAATGGGTCGGGGAATGCGCTTGGTTTGGATTGGATTGTTTTTTTGGTTGGGGTAGAAGGGGGTTCCATACTCTATGGGGGGACTCCCTGGTTATAAATGGGTGGAAGGAGGATTCCCCTCGTTTAGAGGGTGAAAAAGTCTTTCACGACCGGTTGGGAGTACGTGTCTCGGATGGATGCTCGGTAGTTCTTCCTTCCGGTGAGGGTCACGGCGGCCTCGCGGCCCGATACTACGCCTATTTTGGCGTCGAGAATGCTCACCAGGCTCTTGGGCAAGTCGATTTCGTGTGCGGAGGAGAGGATGAATCCCACGTCCTGATTCATGCTTCCCCCCAAGAGTCGTTCGATTTCTTTGGAGAGGAGGGGTTCCGTGTTCAGGTCGAACAGTTGCGCGGCCTCAGGAATCACGAGGAGGGAGCGCACGCGCCCGGATACTCCTTTCTGGGAGTACATTTCGTATATTCCCCGGAGGAGCGTGTACACCAATAATCGCCTCAGCTTGGGAGGAACATTCTGGAGTCGGAGCACGCCCACGCGTCCGATGGATTGGAACCAGGACTTGGATATCTCTTCGATGGGATTCATTCCCGTGAATAATCCTGGATAAGTCTGGTCGAGCAGGTGGAGGATCCGCATCGTGCTCGCGATTTGGAATGCGTTGAATGTCTCGCTGGGCGGGAGCTGGCGCAATACCCCATTGGCCTCCCCCACCGTTCCCACGCGGTGTTCGTGGAGGAATCGGATGAGGTTCTGTCCCAATTCGTTTCCTTCCATTCCCAATACTTCCGCCAGTCCTTCGGGATAGGCGAGGGATAGTTCGAGCTTTAGATTTTCGGGCGCATTAAATTCCTTAAGAGGGAAACCAATAGGGTCTCCTTCGATTTTTTGTTCATGCAGCCATTTGATATCGGGATTGGGATTCCGCATGACCGAGAATTCATTTTTCCAATCCACGATGACAACCGGAATGTTCGAGAACAATGCTCCTTCCGCAATGACTTGGAGGATGTGCGTCCGGTGCTCGATGCGCGCATTGAATACGCCCACTTTTTTGAAGAAGGAGATGGGCTCCTTGACCATGAGTCCGGTGTTCGTGGTTCCTAACACGAATTCCCCGGGGAGCGCCCCCATGTGCCCGGAGGCCACCTGCGCAGGCGAGGGGTTTTCTTTTTCTCCGGAGGAATGGGCGTGCGTGGCCATAACCGGATAGAGGAGGGGGATCGCGAAGAATGCCTCGGCGATGGGGGGAGGATTCTCATTCATGGGTTTGAGGGTGATGTCGTAGGCTTTGGCCACGTCCCCCAAGAGCGTGCTTCCCATATCCAGTTTTTTGAGGAGAATATCCGTCTGTTCGAGCACCAACCCTTCGTCCCATGCGAGGGAGATGGGCGATGATCCCAGGAGGAGAAACGTATGCGTCTCATCCGGTTGGTGCGCGGTCAATACCACGACTTCCCTGGGAAGGGTTTGCACGAAACCACTCACGTCTCCCGTGGCGAGGTAGGGTTTGTAGAATTCACACACCCCATTCGTGTAGCGTCCGTTCTCCTGCTGGAGTATCTGCACATAGAGGGTGGTTTGGGGATTCGTATAGATCTCCAATTCGCGATCCTTCACGCTCCCCTTGAGGAGCAATGTCCAGGGTCCTTGGGCAATCTTGAGGAGGGGCATGGGGAATCACGGGGAGGATTTTTATAGCAAAGATTCTCCCGTATATAAAACCAAAGTCGAGAACCCCCTATGGCGAACGAAGAAGTGGTGCGGAACACCATCCAGAAGATGCGCGAGGCCGGATTGTCCGAGAATATCATCGCCTCCACCCTCCAGGATTTGGGCCTTTCTCCCGGCCAGATGCAGGCCTATCTCTCTCCTACGTCAAGGGGCTCGGCGACGCAGACCGTATCCGTGTCGGGTTCCGATGACCCCTCCCCCGCGATGGATGGAGACGAGGATTCTGTTTCGGAGATGGAGCGCGAGGCCTTGGCATCCAGCACCAGCGAGAAGGTGGTGCAGCGTCTCGATGAGCGGAATCTCCTCCATGAACAGACGAGTGCCATTAAGGATAATATTACTCATCTCGCGCTGGAACAGCATGGGCAGCAGCTGCAGGACACCCACGATGCGGTCGTGGAATTGCATGACAAGTTGGATTCGGCCAACTTAGAGACATTGAGCAACCGCTTGAATGTCATCCATGCGCGCATGGACCAATTGCAGCGGGACGTGTCCGATATGAAGTCGTTGATGGGCGCCATTCATTCGCTGATGCAGAAAGTGTTGGAGACCGATCAGCAGTCGTTGTTCGAGATCAAGAATAGGAAATAATTCCTTCTCATCGTATCCCAAATCGCATTCCATCGAAAGGACGAAACAGGTCATCCTTCCCCACCCAGGGGAGTATGTCGGGAATCATCACTTTCCGAATAGTTTTCCTAAACTATCGAGGATCTTGTTCGCGGATTCGTATATTTTTCCCATGGGATCCTTGATGGCCCATTTCATGTTGGCCGCTTGTTTGTAGCTCTTGACCCCGTGCGGGGCGAGGTGTTCTCCTGCTTTTTCGGCGATGGCTTTTCCCGCAGCATCAAAGAATTTGGCGGGGTATTTTCCGGTGACCGCGTCCATTTCCTTCAGTTCCCCGGTGTATACTTCTCTTATTTTTTTCCTGAATTTTCCCGCCCCTTTTGCGGCCGTGCGGGTCGCGATAGAAATGAAATACGCCAGCACGAGCATCCCGGCCACAATCACCCAGAATGTCTGATGGGTCGCCAATAATATCCAGAGAAAGACAATAATCGTCAGAAGGGAAAATGCATTCATTCAGAATCCCCCGGGACCGCCCATTCCTCCGCCCATGCCGCCATAGGGATCGCCCCCACCGCCTCCCATTCCTTGGAGCATGGCCATCATATCCGGAGACATCCCTCCCTGCGTGTCTTCGGAGGGCTTGACTCCCACCAAATAGGCCAGAATCACAAGTCCGATAGAAAGGTAGAGCATCTCCCCCTGGAGCGAGGATCCGAGGATGAGGAAGGATACTCCCGTGATGAGGGTGAGGATTATTCCTGAGAGGGAGCGGAGGGAGATTAGGAGGAATATCAGGATGGCCAGTCCCAGCCAGAGGAGGTTGGATTGCATCGCAAAGGCCAGGAGGAATACGGCCACCACATACGTGAATGAGTCCATGGTTCTCGCATCCTCCTCACTTCTCGAATAATCCTATCTTGGAGAAAACATCCTTCCCGAATGTGGCGAATGCCCATAATCCCACGAGCACCCATACGAGTTCGGGGAACGAGTAGAAGGTGAGGAAGATGATTACGATCGCCGTCACGAGCGCCAATTTAGCACTCCCCACATTCCCTTTGGCCCAGTTGTATATCCAGATGAATAGGAAGATGGTCAGGGCGAGGTGGATGTTGTCCAATAGCACGTCGTGGAGGATCATACGATAGGAAACGGGATTTGCGAGTATTTAATGGGACGGGTCCCCCTCACGCGTCATGGGGACGCCCGCCCTGGGCCAAAGAATACCGCTCCCAGGCTTCGCGGGCCAGGTTTTTTCCTGAAGGGGTGGGGTATTTTCCGTTCAGGCAGGCCGTGCACAGCTTGGAGGAGGGCACGCGCAGGGCGTGGAACAATCCCTCGATGGATTGATAGCGGAGGGAATCCACCCCCAGTTCGTGGGCGAGTTTTTCTCCCATCCCGGGGTTCCACCCCACCCTTTCTCGGTCGGGATTCTGTTCTCCCTGTCGGGCGGCAACGAGTTCAGTGAACGTGCTCATGTCAATTCCATAAAAACACGGATTGAAGATGGGTGGACACGAGATGCGGGCATGCACTTCGATTGCTTTCCCTTCCTCTCGAATGCGTTGAGCAATTTGTTTGAGGGTGTTTCCCCTCACCACGGAATCCTCCACCAAAATGACTTTTTTTCCTTCCACCACGCTGGTATTGATGGTGAACTTTTCCCTCACCTTGTCCTGCCATTTCCCCCCCTCGATAAAGGTTCTTCCTACGTAGCGGTTTCTCAATAATCCTTCCTTGGAGGGGAGTTGGAGCGTGAATGCGTACCCGTCGGCGGCCGGCTTGCTGGTGTCGGGAACGCTCACGACCACCCACTCTTCCTTATTCGTTGAGAGCGTCTCATTCTTCGCCAATTCTTCGCCTAATCGGTATCGGGCCTCGTACACGCTGCTCCCTTGCAACGTACTCCCGGCTGAGGCGAAATACACCCATTCGAACATGCAGGGAGATATGGGATGCGTGGATGCGGTGAAACGGGAGCGAATCGTTTTGTTCTGATGCACGCGAATCATTTCCCCTGGATTTAAGTCCTGAATCCCATGCGTCGCAAATGGACGCAGGGCCACACTTTCACTCGCCGCGAGGAAGAAATCCTCCGTGTCCACGAACGAGAGGGGTTTGAATCCGTAGGGATCCCGGAGCACGACCAGTTCTCCTTGCGCATTCACGAATACGAGGGTATAGGCCCCGTCCAATTGGTTCGACAATTCCGCAAAGCCGGACTCGAGGGATTGGGGGTCATCGCTTCCCAATCCGTGCGCAATCGCGTGCATGAGGACTTCGGTATCGGTCTTGCTCTTGAAGTGATATCCCTTCTCCGTGAGCATCTTCCGCATTTCAGGAGCATTCGTGATGTTCCCGTTGAATGCGAACGAGAACCATTTCCATAACCGTGTATGCGTGCGTTCGAAGGGTTGGGCGTCCGCGCACAAATCGCTTCCGCTGGTGGCATAGCGTGTGTGTCCGATGCCAACTTTTCCCGCGTATTCGGAGAATAATTTTTCTGATTTCTCGGAATCGCTCAAGGAAAAGACTTCCCCTACCAATCCATTTCCTTTATGCGTCTTGAGCAGGTCCGGCTTTCTCTCATCAAAAATGGTCACGCCGGCCGATAATTGTCCGCGATGCTGCAATTGCAAGAGCATCTTCTGGAGGAAATAAAGCGCGCCCCCTGGAGGATAGTGGGAGAGGTCCTTTTTGAGGTAGACCGCGGCCACCCCGCAGAAGTCGTGGGCTTCGTTACCAGACGGAAAACCAGGCATACCCATGAACGTTTTCCCAAATACTTAAAGGTTGCAAAGCGACTTTTATAGGATGCCACTCGTATCCTTTACATGGACCCCTACAAGCAGGCTAGTATGGACGCCTATGACCTCCACACGTCGCGCTTCGATGCCAAATTTGATGAACATTTTGATGAGTCGGGACAATATTTCGCTAGAGAGTTTGCAAAAATTATTATCGGAAAAAAGGTTCTCGATCTAGGAAGCGGAGGCGGGCAATATTCCCTTTTTTTCAAAGAACGTGGGTTGGATGTGCAGTGCGTCGATCTATCAAACGAAATGATCAAACTCTGTATGAAAAAAGGCCTCTCAACTACGCAGGGCGATATGGAAGAAATCCAGTACGATCCACACACCTTCGATGGAGTGTGGGCATATTGTTCCCTGCTTCATTTGAGGCGAGAAAAAATATCCCCAATGATCGAAAAAATTGCACGATGGTTGAAACCCTCTGGGTTGTTCGGCCTTGCTCTTCTCAACAATAACGAACCCGACGGATTTCGAATCGAAGAAAAATACCCTGGAACGAAACGCTGGTTCACTTACTTCACTCCCGCCCAGGTGGAAGAGATGG
>ERZ1292623.2295-Hain-H51-01um-R1-2295-length-17331-cov-10_pt1 | contig 17331 bp, 26 predicted proteins | sample MGYA00564398_ERZ1292623 | MGnify/ENA primary metagenome ERZ1292623 (study PRJEB36523, sample SAMEA6512633) | groundwater metagenome | collected 2019-01-07 | study: AquaDiva: Metagenomics assemblies of 32 groundwater samples | reverse complement strand
TTAGTTATTCGGTTTATGTAGCTAACTTGATCCTAAGGATATACGCCCCCACGAGATAATTAACCTTAGGTTAAGGTTCCTCCGCTAAATTTGGAATTTTTATCGACGATAAGAAAAATTGGCTAAAAAAGTTGAGCTATTAATTTTGATAAGGTTAAACTCTGCAAAAATGGGCAGTTAAGTGCTCCCTGACCTACTTCTTTTTTAGCTTATTCTCCGCCCACCAGCTATAAGCTATTCCAACGATAATCAGAATAGGAATTAAATAATAGTGATTCTTAATCAAATTAAAATTAAAGAAATAAACTGAAATTAGCCACAAGTCAAAAATACTATAGACAATAACTAATGTGGTCAGAACCAATTCCTCAGTTTTAACATAAACTTTATCCACTTTTTTAGTTAACCAGGATCCGCTTTTAACAAGAAGATAGAAGAGTATCAAAACAAGAGGAGTTAAAAAAAGAGGATTGCTTACTCCAAGCAAACTCGCTATTGGTTTCCATATTGGGCTTTCAAGTCCTCTTCCTTCTGCGAAAATTATATCTAGAGAAGCATCTAAAAGAACTAATGCGATTAATATAATCCATCCATAAGTTTTGGATAAAACTACTTTTTGTTTATTCATCTCTTTTTAACTTGACTATAAAAGAATAATTGTAGCTCGTATTTAAATGTTTTTTGGGGGATTTCTGTAAAAAACAAAAGAATTAAAAACCATAAGAGCTATAAAGAAAAATGAAAAACACAACAATACTCGCATTAGTTGCTTTGGTAGTTATCGGGGTAGTCACATACATGTTTGTTAATGACGGTCCTCAGACACCAATAACTGGGAGTGTAATTGCCGGCAGTGGAGAAGTTCAGAAAGTAACTTTGGGCACAAAAGACCTGAATTATTACCCAAATGAAATTCGAGTAAAATCCGGACAGCCTGTAAGTATTTCTTTAGATAATAGCGTAACAGGTTGTTTAAGGTCTTTTACAATTAAGGAATTGGGTGTTTCTAAATATCTTAGAAGTGTAACAGACAGCTTGGTATTTACCCCAACCCAAAAAGGGACTTTTACGTTTGCGTGCAGTATGGGAATGGGCTACGGAAAGCTGATTGTTGAATGATAATGAATAAAGCATTCAAGAAGCCATATACATACTGGACAATAGCAATATTTTTTGTTTATCTGGCAATAAATTTTCTTGCAAGCGGATTTTACAATACAATAAAATTAATTGCTGTTTATGCTGATACAGTTAACTGGTTTAAGCTGGGTGTTTCTTTAGTTTTCACGCTGGTTATTGGTTTTTTAGTCGGTATTAATTCTGTTTTAGTTTATATTAAATACAAAGAAAGAAAACAGTGCACGAAAGAGGGTGCGCTTGCTGGAGCCGGAGCTATTGCTGGTTTGGCAACAGGAGTTTGTCCGTTGTGTGTTACAGGCTTATTTCCTCTGTTGTTTAGTTTATTTGGACTTTCATTCTCTTTTGCAAGCCTGCCTCTTAATGGCCTTGAAGTTCAGATATTGACGATTGCAATGCTTGCAATAAGTTTAAAGATGCTTAAATGATAGAAGTAATCCGAAACATTTAAATAATACGTATGTATTGAATTATCATATGATAAGCAAGAGCATATTACACCACACTCATAAAGAAGGATTTAATGAGTCTGAGACATACGAGGCATATAAAATATTTTTCGGAACACTTGTTTCAGAACCAAGAATAAAGATAATAAATTTATTGAGGGGGGGAAGGAAAAATGTTTCGGAGATAATAAGTGAATTAAAAATTGATCAAACAGCTGTTTCGCACAACCTGGGACGTTTATCAAAGTGCGGATTTGTAAACTCAGAGAGAGAAGGAAAATTTATTTATTATTCATTGAGCGAAGAGACAATAAAGCCGTTAATGAACTTAATTGACAAGCATATGGCTGATTATTGCGTGCATATCTTAAAAAAATCATACGGAAGGCATCACCATGAGGCGTGAAGAAATAATCTTGATTAGTGTATTAGCAATAGCTGCTTTATCTTTATTGCTTATACCATCTAGCGGTATGATGGGTTATGGCTACGGAATGATGGGCGGTTTCGGCTATGGAGGGATACCTATCTTTGGTTTCATTATTATGATATTATTAATCACAGCATTAATTCTGTTCATTGTCTGGATTGTCAGGCAATTGGAAGGGGACCGGAGATAATGAATAAGCTGATTTTTGTTTTAGTGCCTCTAATTATTCTTTCTTCAATTGCTTTAGCAGATACCGAAGATTTTGAGGAAGCTGAAAAATTGATTAAAGAAGGGATTAGCTGTGAGCAGCTCAATGATGAACAATTAGAAGCACTTGGCGATTACTTCATGGAGCAAATGCATCCTGGAGAATTTCATGAAATAATGGACGAACGAATGGGCAGAGAAGGTTCTGCAACGTTAAAACAAGTTCATATAAACATAGCAAGAAGGTTTTATTGCGGAGATTCAAGAGCAATGTCTAGTATGATGATGAATACAATGATGGGGCGCTATGGTTCCGGCAGCAGTATGATGTATGGAGTTTATTATAGACAACCTTCTTATTCATTCTATATACAATTAATTTTTTCAATGCTGATTATTGTTTTATTATTAGTTATTATTATATGGCTTATTAATAATATTAAAGAAAAGGGGGCAGGAAATGGCCGGCGAGTTCAAAGGAGACAGAAATAAAATGTACAAATGCAACGAGTGTCGTTTAGGATACAAAGAAAAAAAGTGGGCTGAGAAATGCGAGGCCTGGTGCAAAAAGCACAAGAGCTGCAATTTAGGTATTACGAGTCATTCTCTAAAAAATGAAATGGGGGTTCCAGCATGAAGAAGTTAAAATTGTTAATTGAAGGAATGCACTGCGCTTCGTGCGCTTCTAATATAGAGCGAAGCTTGAAAACTGTAAAAGGTGTTAAAAGCGTTTCAGTCAGCATGTTCACGCGAAAAGGCATTGTTGAAGCAGAAGATTCTGTTTCAGAGGAAGAGTTGAAAAAAGCAGTTGCAAGAACTGGTTATAAGGTTGCAAGCATAGATTAATATTATTAAGATGGAACACGAAATGCACGAACATCACGGAGAATCAATAGAAGACAAAGAAATAAAAACCTGGCTCATAAGACTAATTGCTGCATGGGTCTTTACAGTTCAGATAGTCTTTCTTATGTTCTCTGAGAGACTGTTTGGCATTAAATTACTTGAAGAAAGTGTTATGACTCTTGTTTTGCTTGTCCTGGCATTTCCAGTTATTTTTATAATTGGTTTTTCAACATTAAAAAGCGGTTTTAGGGGTTTTATTTCTCTTTACTTTAACATGGATTCTTTAATTGCATTAGGGACTGTAATAGCGTATCTAACAGGGATAATGAGTTTCTTTGGAATAGTGCAGGATTATTCTGGAATTTCTGCGATGATTATGGCTTTTTTTATTACTGGAAAATATGTTGAGTCCCTGGCTAGAGGGAGAGCGAGCAAAGAAATAAAGAAATTGCTTGAGCTGGGAGCGAAAAAAGCCAGAGTTTTAAGAGGGAAAGAGGAAATTGAAATTTCAATAGAAGAAGTTATAGTTGGCGATATTATGATTATTAAACCTGGAGAAAAAATTCCAACTGACGGAATAGTTGTAAAAGGGGAGAGTGCAGTTGATGAAAGCATGATAAGTGGAGAGAGTCTTCCGTCAGAGAAAAGAGCAAAGAGCAATGTTATAGGAGCAACGATAAATCAAGATGGAGTGCTGTATGTTAGGGCGACAAAAGTAGGAAAAGATACTTTCCTGGCTCATATTATAGAGCTGGTTGAAGAAGCGCAGGGCACAAAAATACCTATTCAAAGGCTGGCTGACAAAATAACGAGTATCTTTGTTCCTTCTATTTTAGTTCTTGCTTTGCTTACTTTCTTAGGATGGTTCTTATTTTCAGGTGATTTAAGCAGAGCAATTGGTGTTTCTGTAGCTGTTCTTGTTATCGCGTGCCCTTGTGCTTTAGGGCTTGCAACACCAACTGCCTTGATGGTTGGCTCTGGAATGGGGGCAAAGCGCGGAATACTTATTAGAAAGGGAGAAGCAATACAAACAATGAAAGAAGTAAAGACGATTGTTTTTGATAAAACAGGAACAATAACAAAAGGAAAGCCAGAAGTAACAAATATTTACACAAAAGGAAAAGACAGTTATGTTTTGGAAATCACTGCCTCGCTTGAGAAATTATCAGAGCACCCTATTGCAAAAGCAATTGTTGAAAAAGCAAACCTGAAGAGATACAAATCAGCAACTAATTTTAAGATATTAAGAGGAAGGGGCATTGAAGGGACTCTAGGAAAAAAGAAGATAATAATAGGAAACAGAACTTTAATGAATGAAAAGAAAATTTCTATTAAAGAATTTGAAGGCAAAATAGAAATGTATGAAAATGACGGAAAAACAACAATGATTATAGCAGAAAACGGGAAAGTAATAGGCGCGATTGCTGTTGCAGACGCAGTCAAGGATGATTCTACTTATGCAATTGCCTCTTTGAATAATTCCGGATATAAAACAGTTATGATTACTGGAGATAACGAGAGAACTGCCCAGGCAATAGCGAAGCAAGTTGGAATTACCGAAGTTATCGCGAATGTTCTTCCTGAAGACAAGGCTAAAAAAGTTGAAGAATTGCAAAAAAGAGGGATGGTTGCTTTTATTGGAGACGGTATTAATGATGCTCCTGCATTAAAGCAGGCAAATGTTGGAATAGCAATGGGAACAGGAACAGACATTGCTATTGAATCCGGCGATATTGTGCTTACAAAGGGCTCATTGATTGGAGTTGTGCAGTCTATTAATTTGAGCAAGGCGACTTTCAAGAAGATTAAACAAAACTTGTTCTGGGCTTTTGCATATAATGTTATAGCAATTCCTATTGCAGTTGCCGGTTTCTTACATCCTGTAATTGCTGAAATAGCAATGGCTACTTCTTCTGTAACAGTTGTGATGAATGCGAATTTGCTAAGACACAAGAAGATTTAGAATTATGCAGAAGAACCCTGTGTATTTTTGAGCAATTCGTCCAGAGGATTTTTTACTTTTCTTAATTGCTCACTTGAGATATGCGTGTAAACTTGGGTTGTGCTCAAAGATGAGTGGCCCAGTATTTCTTGAATAACTCTTATATCTGTGCCTTGCTCTAGGAGATGAGTCGCGAAAGTATGCCTTAGAGTGTGAGGGGTTACTTTTTTGCTTATATTTGCGCGCTTTCTTGTTCCATGGATAATCTTTTGTATATTTCTTGTTGTCAAAGGCTTCTCTTTAGAGAATAAATAAGTGCTGTCTTTTCTTTTATCTAGGATATACTCATTAATCTCCTTTACAAGGCTTTCTGATATTATAAATAATCTGTCTTTTGAGCCCTTGCCCTTTCTTACCCATCCTGTTTTCTCAGCCAGGTTTAAATCAGTTATTTTTAAGTTTACAAGCTCTGAAACTCTTAATCCAGAAGAATAAAGCAAAGAAATCATTAAACGAGACTTTTCTGTGTCTGTAGAATTGATCAGGTTTGTGACTTCTTCTTTTGTAAGCACTGTTGGAAGAGATCTCTCTTTTTTTGGTATTTTTATACTTCCAAATTCTTTGTTTAGTATCTCCTTGTAAAAAAATTTCAAAGAGGCGGCTGCGAGGGTAATTGTGTTTTTTGATTTTTTATCGAACATTTCCGCCAGATAAGCTTTTACATCATCTTCGTTTAATTCACTAACTGGCTTGTTTGCTCTTATCAGAAACTTTTCTACAAAGAAAGAATAGTTTCTTACTGTTAAATGAGAGAAACCTCTTAGTTTTAATTCTGACTTTAGTTTTTCCAGTGCTTCCATAACTTCCTCTTTTATTATAATCTTTTGTATAAATGAAAACTTTATTTAAATGTTTAGCTGATTGATAATAACATTTATATAAGATGTAGTAATTAAACAATTGTGATAGAAAAAAGAGCTCTTATTGGCAAGATAGTCCTGATTGTGCTGGTCTTCCTGCTTTTATTTGGGACTGTTGTTTATTTTAAATTCAGAGAAGGCAATGTAGAGATAACAACGAGCAATGTCGTCGTTAATATAGACTACAATCTCAGCAAAAACGAGACTCCTGAAGCTGATGAAGAAATATCTATAGAAGACAGAATTGATAAAGGATATGAGAATAGCCTATATATGGATAAGAATTTGTCTTATGAAACGCTAAATAAAACGAATTAGCTCTATTATTCTCAATCGTGATAATTTTTATAAAGTGTTGTTTATTAATAAAAATATGCAAAAAGAGATATATGTGCTAAAAAGAGCTGTTATATCCGGCGCATCACATGCGCTGAAATATAAAGAAAGGAATCCGCGTGCTTTAGACAGCGAAGTCATACAGCATGTAACACGCGAGGTTGAGGAAATTTTAAAGATGATGGATGAAGGCGATTAATAAGTCAAACCCACTATTAAGAACCTTCATGATATTTTTTAAATTGATTACAAATAACGCAACTCTTAAATAGATTTATTCCTTATTCAAGTATATATGGGAAGAGACAAGATTAGAGATATTATTGCTCAAGGATATGTTGGGATGCTGTTCCTATTAGTAATGATGACTGTCTCTGACCTGACAGCAGCTGGCCTGTCTCAAAATCTTGATCTCCTAAAAAATGATCCTGGCCTTGCTGGATTATGGATGACTGCTATCCTGCTCTGCATTAATGTTTTAATCCAAATTGCCGTCAGGACATTCGACGGCAGGAAATTCAGGCAGGGTATTTATATGGCAAGTATAATTTATATGCTGCTTTTTGTTGCACACCAGATTCTCCATTTTGCTACAGGCGATGGAATAACTATTGATTTAATGTATGATATTACTCATCATATTATTGGTGTTTGGGTAATCATTTATGCCCGCAAATGGGCTATGTTAAAGGAATAAAATATATGTCAAAAGATTTATAATCCGTTTAAAATTCATTTCAATGTGCGGGGATTCCGGAGCGGTCAAACGGGCAGGACTTAAGATGTCGGTCTTTCTTTAGAAAGATTTAAGTCAGGATTTAAGAAATCCTGTGTGCTTAGTGCCTTCGTAGGTTCGAATCCTACTCCCCGCATTATATTTATTTAAAAACTAACTGCCTATCTTTCTGCTTTTTGCCATTCAGCTTCCCGACTGAAGAATCTGTAGACACCATTTCCTACAAAATCGTTATAGTTTCCATTGTTACGAAGCACCCAAATGGTTGGATCGAGGATTGCTTCAAATTGCCCAATTTTTTCGTGCCTTGTCGAAAAACCTACTTCAATTGCCAGCCTAGCTATTTGTCTGTATGTGCCATCATCATTTGTGTAAACAACTGCTAAACCATTAATTCCCATATTGAGTAAAGGTCTAACGAACTTTTAAAGATTTATGTGTTAATCCATCATCAAAAACGTATTGATATAGAACATAATCTTTTCTCTATGAGCCGAGTTAATAGAAACTTCTTCTCCGTAACTTGCTGGCTTACTCAATAAAATTCCTTCTTTTTTGAGATCATAGATTTTTCTTCAGGTTTTTCTTCCTTTTTTTGCTAAAATTCCTCTTCTCATATTCTATTAATTTATTCTTTAGATAGAACATCTCTGCACTTTTATAATTTGGTTTGAAATCTCCTTTTCTATTAAATTGTTCTAAACAATGCTTTATTTCTTCAATATCTGCTAAATCCAATTCCTCATCCGACCATAAACAAACAAGTTTATCTTTTGGATAAAAATATTTTGAATAATTTTCATGGAAGTGTCCGCATTCTGCGCAATATAAAATTAATCCGACTTCTCTAAGTTGGTACTGTGGTTCTCTTTCTTTTCCTAAAACTTTTATTCCGAAAAGCTCTCTTTCTTCAACAACTCCCCATTCTATGCCTATATAAAATAGAGGAGATTTACAATAAAAGCATAAAACAGGGTTATCTTTCTGGGCAAGTGTCCATCTTTTGCATTCTATACTGTCTGCAGTCAATACAAGTTTATTCATTCTCTCAACTTCTTTCATCTTCATCAATTTCTTCTTCCCTTACATGCTGCCTAAATGAGTCATTAATTGCCAACGGCTCGGAAAAAGCACAGTAATAAATGAGCCTTAATCTGTAATCTTTGACCTTTTATCTTTAATCTGTAATCTTTAAAGCGTCACGTCCAATTATCAGTTTGTAGTAATTTGTTAAATCTAACTATACCTAGTCAAAGCCACTGGCAACCTCATCTGCCAAAGACAGATAAGCATGATTTTTATCCCATTAGTTCTGCATTCCAATTTGTTACCTGAATTTGATTATCAAGTTTTGATTTTTGTATTTCCAGGTTTTCTATCTCTTTTTCAATTTCAGACTGATCCATCTGGGGAATCATTCTTATTTCATCTTTATCTCTGAAAAAATAGCTCTTTCTTTCAAACAGATCAGACAGCCGGGCAATCTGACTCCTTATATCATTTATTTTGATTATTGCTTCTGCTAAACTTATATCTTCTTCTGAAACTAGAGTATTTAGATTGGTATTTTGTATTTTAATTTTCAATTCCCTTATTTCCTCTATTTTTTTGTCTATATCCTTAGATAATTTTTTAGGATCAAAGGAAGTCTTTTTTCCTTCTTCTACATAGACATTTTCCTTTCTTAAAGATAATAACCTTGCTAATCTGCTTCTTTCTTTTTTTAATAAGCTTAAAGCTTCGCCGAGTTTTATTTTTTCTTCCATGATTCTTAATAAAAATCTAAACTTAAATATCTATGGCGTATGTTTTTGCAGGTGCATAAAGGCACTCAAATTTTATTCTTCTAACAATTCCTTAGGCACCTTAAATTCTTTGTTTGAATAAATAATATCTTCTGTCTGAGAAATAGCTCTCTTGCATACTTCAGTCATTACCTGATATTGCTCAGAAACCTCCTTGTTTTTTACATATGGGCTGTATCTAGCTTCTTCTCTTTTATCAACGTCTGATTCTTTTTCTTTATCAGAATAAACTGTAATCCTTTCTATAAATTCGTCTTCATAATCGATGAGTTTATTTTGTTTTAGATAACGCAAGAACACGGCAGTGCATCTTTGACTTCTACTCTCGACTCCAAATTTACAAAGGATCGCAAGGCCACAATAATATAATGTATAAAACCATTCTTCTGGCAGCTTATAATCAACTCCCTGGTTTTTGTAGAATTCGCAGAATTCTAGATTCTTTTTTGCTTTTGAGACATATTCCTCTGCGTATAATTGATTTGGTTTTATAATTAAGAGTCCTTTGTGCTTCTTACCTTTAATTTCGCTCTTTTTCGCACTAAGAAAACACTCTTTTACTTTTCTAATATCCATCTTTTAACTCTCTAACAAATTTTACGAATTTGTCCTGCCCATATAAAACAATGCCTCCTTTTATAGCATTAATAAAAGCGATGTTTGGTTTTTTAATTTCTCTTTTTAATTCGTCTACAGAAAAATTAACTGCGTGAATCTTTTTTAATTGTAATTTCTGAATATTTCTAATTTTTTCATCTAGTTCAATAAAACCTCCTCTTTTAGAAATTACATTAATAATATCTATGTCCTTTGCTTTCTGATAAGAATTAATTACGCTTCCGTATAAAATCAAGAAGTCTGTAGAATCTTTCAAATCAGCAAAGTTTACTAGCCAGCGCCTTTGCTCAGAGGCTTCTTGTTCTAATGCAAGAGTCATTGTTCTTTCTATTAAGGGATTATTCCAATTAATCTTTATTGTGTATGTGCTATTTTTTTTATTTCCTAACTGATTTAAAATTATCATGTTTTCTGATTCAAGTTTTTTTAGAGTTTTCCAAACACCCACTTTTGTCATTTTCAAACTTTCTGCAAGTAGTGAGATGGTTGGATCTCCTTCTACATGCCTAAGAGCAGACATGAGAATCTTCTTAGTTGGCTTATCTAATATCATTTGCTAGTATCGTTAACTTTTAGTTAACGTTCATTAACTTTTAGTTAACGCCTATATTTAAACTTTTCTTTTCCCACCGTCTAGATAAACAACAATAATTGGCCTCTTTCTAGTATCTTCTGCAAGATAACAATACAATATCTGCCCCTTTTCTAGGCAGGAGCCAAGAACAACAAGTTTGTTAATAGAGATGCTAAAAGTCGCTCTTTTTTGCGCTATTTTGCTTTTCCATCCAATATTCTGAAATTTTATTTTCATTCTGCCTCTTTTAATTATCACTATTGGTAACCAGTATAGAGAACAATATGTATATAAATCTTTTGGTACTTAATATAAAGTATTAGACGGGAGAATTTCTAAATAAAATGAATCCAGCAGAAAAAGAAAAGGTAATACATGAGAAGATATTAGAATACCTGAAGAAAAATTCTAAAGGGCTGACTATGACTGAACTTGTTGGCGCGTCTGGCTTCTCTAGAAAAGCTATTGAGAAACATTTGCAAGTGCTTATTTTAGAAAACGAAATTTATATGAAACAATTTGGCATAACAAAGGTTTATTATCCTAATAGAAAAATTCAGCATCTCGATTTTGAAAAAATGGATTATAGTAATAAGACTATTTGGTTTGATATTTTAGAAGGGGAATCTGGCAAATATTTATTGATACAGAAGAAGAAGAAAACCGAAAGCGGATGGCTGCACGAACATTCAATTACAATTCCGTTAGAGCAAGGCGAGAGGTTTCTGAAAGTTTTAGAGAAGATATTGAATTCAGCAAGAACAAAAAAATTGCTGGATGACAAAAAAGAATAGATTTTCTCTCCGCTCCCCACATTTATCTGTCGTTATAAATCAAAAGCTTAAAAGCCTGGGAATTTTATTAAAAGCATATTGATTCCAAATTGTTCTGGAGTAATTATTAAGCGCTTCTTCATGCAATAATTCCAGCCTGTCAGCTAAATTTATTTTTAATCCGCCCGCCATTATAGAAATGAAAGCAGCTCCCTGCTCTGAGGATATGCACGAGATGCGTCTTGTTTCATCTCTTAAATTCTCCACATCATGGAACTCTGTTCCTAAGCCATATGCAACATTAAATAAATCCCTAACTGCCAGTTTTATCTCAGGCATTTTGGCAAGCCATGAATTTTCATAACTGCAGGAATAAGCTGAATGGTAACATGAAGCTCTTTTTAATTGTCTGGCTAATACACCTTCTTTTCTTTCTCCGGAGTAAAGACTATGGATAACTGTGTGCTCAAAGGGGAAAACGAACCTTTCATCAGAAGTAATAATTAATCTTTTAGTTTTTTCACTTAAATGAGAAACTCTCTCTTTATGATGTGAGAGGATATCAACTACCCTATCTGTAAAATCTGGCGACAGAACTGCCTCCATGATTTAATGTGAGTGAACTGGCTTTTTAAATATAATTATTCTTGATTTGAGTGTGTAAACAAAAGAGTTTTGTAATTTCTGAAATTATAGAGTTTATAATCTATTATCAAAAAGTCCTTGTATGTTACCGCACACTCTAGTGTGCGGTTCGTTGGACTTTTGGATGCTCAAGATGCTAACTCCATGCTTTAGCATGGAGTTTTCGCAATACATCTTGACATAATATTCAACAGCTGATACATAAAGATAAAGAGATTGCCTAAAATTTCGCTATCCCACAGCAAGCTGATGGGGGTATTCTTCGCGAAATTTTTCGCTTCGCGACCAGCAATATCTAATTGTCAAATTGACGACGCAAAAAGCTACGGGATTAAACCCAATTTGACAATAAAACGAACTCACGTCGGAAAAGGGCTTTATCAATACAAAGTAACAACAGAAACAAGTGTTTCAGAATGATTTTTCGAGTATAACAGTGTTTATAAATAAAATGCAGTAAACGTATTCTATGGTTGGCGTAAAAGAGGACTTGTTATTCTATCAGAACATTATATTAACAAATGAAAGGAGGATGTCAAAATGAAAACCACAATAACACTAGCTGTATTGGGAATATTACTACTTTCGGTTCCCGGCGTTTTAGCTGTTAATATTGGTACTGGCATTACACCTGATATAACAACAGAAGATTTCGAGCCAATGGTTTGGATGTGCGATAATCGTGTTGTTACAGATGATTCAGTCGAACCAGGAAGAGTTTCTGGCGGCGGACAATTCTTAAAGGAGAGAATAAATAACTACGCATTTACAGGTGAACAAATCTCATGGAGAGTCCTTGTTTTCGATAAAAATGGAATTGAAAAAGTCAAGGATGTTTTTGGAACTATAGGAAGTTCACAAGGAGCAGGAAATGATATTGAAGTTAACTGTAAGTTAGATTCAATAGTCCAGAGAGAAGAAAAGATAAATCCAAAGTGTAATGCGAGAGTTCTTGAAGAAGAGCTTGATAGTGTACCAGAAAACACAGCTGCATACTATACTTGCACTTTAACTGTTGAAACAGCAGATAGCATGTATGGAGAGCACTGGATAACTGTTGAAGCCGAGGATCTTGATGGTTTGTCAGGCACAATGGACGAGAACGAGTTTTGGTTCTTTAACCCTGTTATTGCTTTGAGCATTGACGGAGATCTTGCATTTGATGATGTAAGACCAGGAACCCAATCTTATTCAAGCACATTGCTTGTAGGAAACGATGCTGATGCTGGCTCTGGAGTCATGATGGACATGTTCATTTCAGGAACTGACTTTTACGACTCAGCGAGCAGTGGAGCAAAATGCCCAACAACAAATCAGTTGGCATTGTCGAACTTTGATTACTTTGCCACAAATGGAGCTTACTCGAGTCTAACAGACCCTAGAAATGATGTTGAAGGATATGTAGGAATAGGATACGGCGACGGATTTAACGATCCAAGCCCATTCTACGACGCAAATGAAATTCTTCAAGTATTGAAAGTTGGCCCATACTACACAGCAAACGTCTTAGCGCCTGGCGCTGAATTGGCTTTAACATTCAGATTAAGCCTTCCAGAACCATGTAACGGAGACTTCGATACAGGATCAATATTCTTCTGGGGAGAAGCAATTTAAGAAACCAATTTATTATTTTTTTCTTTTTTTTGTACTTTACATTATGCCAAAGTTGCTGAGTAGAAAACTGCGCACTGAAGTGCGCAGATGAATGCAACTTTGGACATCCAAACCTCAAGAATCCTCCAAAGTCGGATTCTTGACGGCACTCAAAGTCCTATGGACTTTGATGAGTCCAACGAACCGCACACTTTAGTGTGCGGTAACATACAAGGACTTTTTGATAATACCGGGAAAGAAAATGAGACAGAACAATAAGAACATAATATTAGAAATTTTACTAGTTGCAACTCTTGTAATAGCTCTAGCTTCAATTGCTAATGCTGCTGAGCTTATTTGCTTAGAAAAAGGACAGCAGATAAAATTTTCAGAATGCAATCCTGCAATAAAAGACAGGACATGCAGCAGCAATTTTGGCTGCCAATTTTGTGTTACGCAAATAGGGAGCGGAGCATACTGCCCTGCAAGCATTAATCAGTGCAATTCTCAAGGATTAACTTGCTCGACGTCAACAAACACGAATCCTGACACAACTCCTCCTGAATTAACAATTCTCAATCCTAGAGAAGGAGAAATATACAATTCAAGGAGTGTTATACTTAACTTGGATATGAATGAGAATACAGACGTAACTTTTATGAATACTATCCTGGGGGATAACAAATGGAAACGCGTTTGCAGCAGCTGTTTTAGCTATAACAAAAAGCAAAATTTCAAAGAAGGGATTAACCAGTTATTATTTCAGGTAACTGACCAGGCAGAGCATATTTCTTCTTATAATGTTACGTTTTATGTTGACAGCAAGAAGCCTAAGATAACAAGAGCAGAGCCATTAAAGGGATTTGCTTCTGGAATATTTAATGTTCAGTTTTCAGAGGAAAATCCGAAATCATTGGTTCTGCATTATGGAAACTTCTTCGGCGGAATGAAAGAAAAAACACTGGATATAGAGGATGATTGTGTATTGTCTGATAATAAGTACGCTTGTGAAACAAATGTAGACTTAAGCAGTTACAACGGACAGACAATTGAATATTGGTTCTATCTCTCTGATATCGCTGACTCTTATCATGAATCAAAAAGAGTATTACTGGGAGTTGATACAGCGTTTCCTTTGATAAACTCTATTAATTACAATCAAAACGGCAAAAAAACAGATTTAATTATTTCTATAACTGAGCAGAACTTAGAAAGAGTTTCTTACAGGGACAATTCAGACTTTCGTTCGCAATTCAAAAAACTCTGCTCGCGCCTTGATAACGAAATATGCGCAAAGAGCATATCTCTTAAGCCGGGCGAGCATGATATTGATATCCAAGTTAGTGACAAAGCAGGAAACTCAGTTTCACAAAACATAATAATAAGCGTATAACAGTCAAAAATGAGAAGCCATAAAAAATGAAAGAGAGGTTACTCTTGTTACTTGTATTATTGTTATTTTCTCTTAATTTGGTTTCTGCTAAATTGTATATAAATGAAATAGAATTAAATCCTCAAGGGACAGACAGCGGGAATGAATGGGCCGAGCTTTACAATGACGGTCTGCAGGTTAATCTGGATGGATGGTATATTCAGGATAAAGCTGGGAAAAATTTTTCTCTTCCTTCATTGACAATAACAAACTTTTTTGTTTTAGATTCCCTAACAGGACTAAATAACAATGATGAAGAGCTAAGATTATTCAATGGCAATTTCTTAGAGGATCAAACTCCTAGTTTGGACGATGCGGGGGACAATCTGAATACATGGAGCAGAGTTCCGGACGGAAGCGGAGAATTTATTTTTCAACAAGAAACGAGAGCTCTTCCAAATGAGAAAATAAGTATAAGCGGCAATTCAATCAATAAAGGATGTGTTTTATCAACTGACAGTGTGCAATTAAATACCCGTGTCTCAGGCGTATGCGTACAGGAAGTTATTTTTTCTTCGTTTATAAATCAAGAATGGAAAAATATTACCGGAGTGAAATTGCAGGATGACAATTATTCAGCTGTTTTGCCTAGCACTTTATTTTCTGGTTCTGAAATTGTTGAGTGGTTTGTGAGCGCCAAAGACTGTTTTGGAAGAGTAGAACAATCTTCAGTAGAGCAATTCTATGTTAATTCCAGAACAAACATCCAGATTACTCCAGAAGAGCCGGACGGCTTGAATAAATGGTATGTTTCAGAGCCGAGATTTCTACTGGAAAATTCTGATGCCTCGCAAATATTCTATCAATGGGGCTCATCCAGCATAATTGATTATATTGGGCAGTTCAGCTTAGAAAACGCACCAAATAGTGCAAATTTAACAGGCGGAATACTTGAATTGAATTATTGGGCAGATATCTGCAATGAGAATCCTCAGACAAAAACAATTAAGTTAGATTTGACTAATCCTATTATAACAAGTCTGATACCTGGCGAGGGAGCTTTTGTTAATGAAATAAGACCAAAAATTCAGGCTACGCTAGACGAGCGCTATCACTCTAATTCCGGAATTAATAAATCAACTGCGTTTATGCTTCTTGATGGAGCTAATGTTGCAACGAATGTGCAAAATCTTGAAAATTCTGATGTTGTTATAACTCATCTTCCTCCTTCCGGCTTATCTGAAGGAGTTCATCATGTAATTGTAAATGTTACAGATAATTCCGGCAGAAACTCGCAAACAGCCTGGTCTTTCGAGATAAAGCTGTCTGAGTTGTTTGAGTTTTTTATTTATGCTCCTGAAGAAAAATTATACTTAAATAAAAGAATACCAATAAATATTTCATCAACTAAAATATTGAGAAGAATAGACTACATAGATAACAATGATGAAAATCCCAAAGTTACAAAATTATGCGAAAATTGCGATTCTTTTGGTTTGACGAAAAAGATACAAAAAATATTTGAAGAAGGAGAGAATAATATAACTTTTATTGCCAGAGATGAATTTGATAATGTGCTGGAAAAAAATGTCGTGTTTATTATTGATTCGAAGAAACCAAAGATAGTTGGCACCTCTCCCCTAAACAGGATAGCCGGTAATATCTTCGAGTTAGAATTTGAAGAGGAAAATCCTAAAAATGCCTCCTTGACTTACGGCAACTCTGAGAGGGGATTTAGAACAGAGCTTCTTAATCTGACGGGGTGCCAAAAATTGAAAAAACGCAGTCTGTGCAGCACTGCAATAGACACATCTGACTTTGAAGGCGAGGAGATAGGATATTATTTCACACTTTTTGACGCAACAAACAAGTCAGTAAACTCGAAAGAAAGAACAGTATTGATTGATACAACTCCTCCTTTAATAAATTCTATTTCTTATACCAGAAACAATTATATCTTTGAGCTTTCTGTTAATATTAGCGAAAAGAATTTTGATATTGCCCAATATATCGATAATAATGAAAAGAGACCTAAATTAAGAACCCTCTGCATGAAATTGAAAGATGGTATTTGCAAGAAAAAAATAAAACTGCTGACTGGACTGCATAATATAGACATACAAGTCAGAGACAAAGCTGGAAGTTTGACTGCGGGAAATATCGAGATAATTGTTTAAGATATGTCTTATATTATAATCAAATTTAAATATCATCTTCCAATTGATTACATATGGCTTATGAGACTGTAGTAAGATTGCCTAAAGAGCTAATAAGAGGAACAGAGGAAGCAAGATTTTTAGGAAAAAATGATTTAATGAAACTAAAAGAGCATGAGTTGCTTTTTTCTTAAAGGCTAGCAAATATAATGTCCTGTATGATTATCCTTGTAGTGGAGCATTTGAGAGAAGAGCTGTTTCCTCAATAATAGAAGGGCCGTATGAAAGTGAGCCGGAATTAGAAAAGCAAAGCGATTCTTCAGAGACAGGAAGAGAAATATTAAACTTGCTAGTTCCAAAAGAGAGGATGCCTGTTGCATTTCAGAGAATATCGCTTGTTGATTATGAAACTGCAACAGACACTTATAGCCAGGAGCATCTGCTTTTCTTTGAACATTATGACCGTGGAAAAGTCGATTCAGATAAAATCTGGAGGGCGGGGAGCGACCTTCTGGAGTGTCTCAGAAAAGAGGGGGCTGTAATAAAAAAGACCTCTGACTCGTCTTATACCTCCAGAGGAATTATTAACTCTTGTTTGTTAGAGGTCAATCTTCAAAAGACAAATTATTATCCCGCTTTATACGTTGCAATACTAGGAAATGAAGAAACACCCAAACATTTGATAGAAGAATTGGGAATATCTGCTGTTGAAGAGGCATTTCCTGCTTTTTACAGAGATGTAGGCATCAAGTCTGCTGTAAGGCATGGTCTTGCTTACGACTTTTCCTTTAA
>ERZ1292623.2049-Hain-H51-01um-R1-2049-length-18598-cov-6_pt2 | contig 17335 bp, 19 predicted proteins | sample MGYA00564398_ERZ1292623 | MGnify/ENA primary metagenome ERZ1292623 (study PRJEB36523, sample SAMEA6512633) | groundwater metagenome | collected 2019-01-07 | study: AquaDiva: Metagenomics assemblies of 32 groundwater samples | reverse complement strand
GAAAGACATAAATAATTAACCAAAATAGTATGTCTTTCCCTTAATAGTCAATGACAAGACAAGAGAATATTAATGTCCTTGAATATAGTTTTAATTTCCATCTCAAAAATTGATAATTTTAATTGCGAACTTTTATTTATTTATTTTATTTTATTGACGGGGAAAATAATTTATTTTTTTTTATTTTTTTAAAATATTTCCAGAAAAAATTTTGCGATAAGTTTATAAACGAAAATGATTTAGATATATCAGAATTAAAAGAGGTGATTTCATAAAAATGGCGAAGAAAAAAGCAAAGAAGAGAACAGCTAAGAAAGGAACGAAGAAGAAGGCTGGAAAAAAGAAAAAAAGAAGATAAGTTTTCTTAATTTTTAATTTTATTTTTTATTGATATCAAAGCCTTGTTTTTTTGCCTTGTTCTGCTTCTCCAAAAAGTGATAAACATTTGATTGTTTTGTTCCTCTTATTAAATTCTGAATTGCTGTTGTAGTTTCTTCTACTGAATCTGCATGAGTTATGAGACCTATTTCATTATTTTTTTCGTTTAATATTAAATATGAATTTGAAATGTTTTCTATTGTTCTTAGAGTTTTTCCCTTTGTTCCAATTATTCTTGATTTCACTTCTCTTAGATTCTTTTTTCTTGTGAAATCTTTTATTTTTATTCTTTTAAACTGAAATTCAGGATTAAGAAGTAATAAAGATTTTTTGACTGAGAAACCAAATGAAATAGCTTCTAAAATTATATGGGCTTCGTATTCTTCCAAACCTAATCCGGATATTGTTGCTAATTTTCCTTTCAGATTTATAGAAATTCCAAGTGATTTCTCAAGCAGAGCTATGTTTCTTTTTAGTTCAGAAGGTTTTTCTATATAAATTGTTTCCATTTTCTTTAAAATATACTAATCCAAAGCTTTAAAAAGTGTTGTTTTTAGAGATGTTTGCTCCTGAGTTTTTATTACTCGGAGCGACAAATTTTGGAGATAAAAATGGAAAAAGCTTTATTGGATACATTAAGATTAGGAAGATATGAGGTTGTTTTAGATTCTATAGCGAGAGATGCGAATCTTCAAAATCCTGAGATTAGGAAGGAGTATATAGAGAGGATTAAGAAGGTTGCTTCTAAAGCTGATATGACTTTATTTCGATATAGTCAAGGACATGGCGGAGTTATAACTCCTGAAGACATTATTTTGGATGATGGTTTTAGGATTGATGTTGTTTCAAGGGATACCTTTCATGTTCGTGCAGAAGGTTTGGCTTTTAAGATACGCTATCTTGGAAAAGATGTTAGGGTTGCTGATCATGATTTGCCAATCGGTTTTCATGGAAATCCTTTTGAAGTAATTCATTAGTTATAAAAGAGTGAGAGCAAAGGGGATATTTGCAATTTTTCCTATGTTATTTTGAGAAATTATTTCTGCTTCTAATGCTGTTTGTATGCTTTCTTTTCCTACGATGTTAAAAGTTGCGTCTTCGACTTTTTGTTTTTGGAGAATTTTTATTGCTTCTTGTTTTTCAATTTCTTCTCCTTTGTAGAAATTTTCTCTTATATCTAATTGAAATTTTCCTTCTTCAAATTTTTTCCCTATTAGACTGGAATCTGCTAAGGAGACAATAGATCTGTAGGATTTGTGAATTTTGAGATGCATGATACAAAAGGTTAAATATGAAGGTTTTTAGATTTTTTGTATGAATGATTTTGTTGAAGGGTTTAAAATGTTACAGGAGTTAGGTAGAGAATATAATATTATTATTGAGAGTTCTAATGTGTATTGTGATGGTTTAACTCTTGATGATGTTCTTGGGATGACTTCCAGACAGAGAAAAATTACTTTAGATAATTCTCTTACTCTTTTTGAGTATAGATTAATAACGTATGAGCTTGCTGTGAGTATAACTACCTTAGATGGGGCTTTGAGAAGGATGTGTCCGGAGCATCCTTTGTTTAGGTATAAAGAATATAATGATTCAATTGAAACTTTTAGAGAGCAGAAAGAAAAACATCGAGCGATGGTTAAAGATTTGGCAAGGGTTTTTTCTCATCAGAGTTTAAGTTTTAAAAATGATACCTAATAGGAGATTTAGCACCGCATGCAAGGCAATGCTTTATTTTAATTCCTTTTTCACTTGTGATTTCGGAATCTGGTTTATTGCAGACAGGACATAAAACAAAGAGTTTTGTGTATAAAGAAAGTTTTTCATTTACTTTTTCAGAGTTTAATTTTGTATTTATAATCAGCCTTCCTGATTCTAATTTTGTATAAGCTGCGAGTTCTTTTTGAAGGAATTTTGATATGTGCTCTATTGGGCGTCTCAGTGTTGAGGAGATTTCTTCAATATTTGTTATAATTGTGTTTTTTCCTGAGACTTGACCTTGGACTTTTGGGATTTCAAATCTTTCAGATGCAGAGCTGATTACTTTTACTTTTTTGTATGCTTTTTCTAAGAGTTTTTCATAAGTTTCCATTGTAATTGTTGAAGAGAGAGGTTTTTAAAGATTTGCAAGGCAAATCTTTAACCCATTCAACTTTATAAAAGTTGAAGTTTTAAATTGTTTGATTTGTATGTTTGAGAAGATAAATGTTAATAAAGTTAGAAAGTCATTATTAATTATGGTTGTTGATTACGTGCAGTATGGTCCAGTTACTCCAGATAATTTAGCGTTAGGTACTTTCAAAAGTTCTGTGAATAATCAACTTAATAATCTTAGAATTCAGCAAAAAGCCGAAATAATTAATGTTCGTAGTTCTGTTCATCCATTTGTTGCTCAAGATGGGAGAGTCGATGTCATGTATTTTGCACAGATAGAATATGAGCTTCCTTCTAGGTCTTAAAGTAATTTATCATAGGATTTATAAATAAGATTTACTCTCTTTCTTTATGAACTTGAAAAACATTGCCTTGGGAATTGGAATTATTGTTGTGTTTGGATTGGCTTTAGGATATGGAATAGAAGCATTTTATCCTTCTCCTGAATGGGATGAGCATTGCGGAAATATTGTTGTGTCGCAGACATTTGATTCCAAAGGAGATTTGTTGCCTGTAACAAAACAACAGTGCGAAGCAACAGAGGGAGCTAAATGGAAAGGATATGATTCTCCAAGACCGATTAAGTTGGAATCAGGGATTGTAAGTGAAACAGGGTATTGCGATTATTATTATCAGTGCCAGATGGATTTTGAAGATGCGCAGGATGAGCATAGCAAGAGAGCTTTTATTATTTCAATTATAGTCGGGCTTATTGCTATAGTTATTGGATACAGCATATTAAGTGTTGAGCCTGTTGGAAGTGCTTTGTTAGGAAGCGGGATATGGAGTTTTATTTATGGGGGAGCTGTTAATTGGAGGAACTTTAGTGATTATTGGAGATTTGGACTTTTGTTAATTGTTTTGATTTTATTAGTTTGGATTGGAATTAGTTTGAACAGAAAAGATAAGAGAAAAGGATTTTGGAGATTTTTAGGTGGATTTGGATTTGGGAAGAAATGAATTAGAATATAAATTATTATAAAGTCTTGTTTAAAATAAATTTTGTGAGCTATAAAGAGAGGAATAAAGAAGTGTATGATAAACACGCTGAAGATTTTTCTAGAAATAGTGCGGATTATTTAAGAGACTATATAATGGAGGATGCTAATTTATTTCTAGACAGTTTAAGTGGAAAAAGGATTCTTGATCTCGGAAGTGGACCAGGAAGAGATTCTGCCTATTTTTTAGAGAGGGGGTTTGAACCTTTTTGTTTGGATTTTTCCTCTGAGATGGTTCGAATGTGTAGAGAAAAAGGATTGAGAGCAGAGATTGGTGATTTAGAAAATTTGTCTTTTAATGATGAGAGTTTTGATGGAGTTTGGGCTTATACTTCTTTGTTGCATATACCTAAGAAGAATTTCCCAAGGGTTTTGAGGAATATAGGAAGAATTTTGGTTAATCAAGGGATATTTTATCTCGGGATGAAAGAGGGAGATTTTGAGGGTTGGATTGAAAGTGACAAATATCCTGGGATGAAACGATTTTTTTCTTTATGTCAGGATGATGAATTAAGAGAAATTGTTTCGACAAGATTTAGTATTATTCATGGTTCTAGAATTGAATTGAGAGATGCTGTTTTTTTGAATTATCTTTGTATTAAAAAGTAAGGTTTCTTTATCCCAGATATCTTAGTTTTCCCGGGCGGGGTTCGTAAACAAGGCCGTTTTCAAGAAGTTTTTTGATTTCAGAATTAATTGTTTCTGTTGGTTCATGAAGTTCCATGATTATTTTATCAATGAATATTCCTTCATCTTTTTCAGAGTTTTTTATTAGTTGAAGTATTTTATCTTTTAATTGCGCTGTTTTTTCAGAGCTAAGGGATTTAGGAGTGCTTATGTCAGATTCAAGTTTTCTTACTAAAAGAAATTCTGGAGATTTCTTTTTTATTATCTCAGGAGTTATGTAAATTTCGTTGTTCCATGAGCGCAAGAATCCTATGCAGAGAATTGTATCTCCTTGAGCTAATTGCGAGAATTTTTCAATATCTTCTCCAAATGTTTTTATTTTTATTTGTCCCGAAGCATCGTCAAGAGTTATAGAACCAAATTTTTTTTCACCTTCTTGAATGTATTTGTCTATTACATTTGCTATTATATTTACTCTTATGACTTTTTTTCCTTGTGTTTCCAAATGTTTAAGACGCTCATTTTCCGTAATTGGATTTCCTGATAAAATGCTTCCTATTCTAAGTTTATAGGCAATATTTCTTTTATATGAACGTTCTGATAGATTTTGCGAAAAGTTTTCTTTATCTTCCATTTTTTTATTTTCCTAAAAATGGGAGGTTAGAAAACCTCTTGTTTTCTTTATCTTCCATTTTTTTATTTTACACAGGTGTTTTTATATATATTGTTGTTGTATAGTTATTAAATGCGTTGAATATATCCCTTTCTCGGTTTAAATATTTCTCCTGATTTTGATAATTGAAGAAGAGCTTCTTCCAGTTCTGTTTTAGATAGTTTTGACTCAATGGCATTTTCTAATTCAGATTCTGGAATTAACTTACCAAGACGAGTTTCTAACTGGGTGAGAATTTCCTTTACAAGCAAGATTTTTCCTCTTTTTGAGGAAGTAATTCCTGTTGTCATTTTATCTATGTCGAAGGTTTGAGTTTCTTCATCATATCCGACCTGTTGAAGGGATACTTTTAATAATTCAATGGCTATTTTTGCATCTTTTCTTGTTACTTCATCAGATAGGCGCATTTTTGCATGAGCTTCTGAAAGTCTGATAATTCCTTCTAATTGACGAGCAGTTATAGGAATAGGTTTTATGTCTGATTCTGAAGCGTTTGACTGATTTCTTAGTTTTATATAAAAACTTTTTATTTCCTCGACAGCTTCATCAGAAAGTTTTGGTTTTATTTTTTGTTTTGCATACGCAATATATTTTCTTAAGAGTTTTGATTCTATAATATCTCTTACAACTATTTGTTGATGTTCTTCTAAGACATGTGATGCGACTGCTTCATCCTGCTCTTTGTTTGGCAAATCTCTAATAATAAAAATCACATCAAATCTTGAAAGCAGCGCTGGAGAAATATCAATTTGCTGAGGTATTGGAGTGTAAGGATCAAAACGACCTAATTTAGGATTTCCAGCTGCAAGAACAGTTGTTTCAGCTCTTAATGTTGCCTGAATATTTGCTTTACTTATGGTAACAGATTGTTGCTCCATTGCTTCGTGCATTGTGCTTCTATCATGTTCATTCATTTTTTCTATTTCGTCTATACAAACAATTCCTTTGTTTGATAATACCATTGCTCCTGCTTCTAAACTCCATCCTCTAAGAAATTCATCTCTTATAACTGCTGCAGTAAGACCAGCAGCGGTGGCGGCTTTTCCAGAAACATAACGTCCTTTTGGGGCATTTGTCGCGGCAAATTGCAACAATACTGATTTCGCAACTCCTGGATCTCCAACTAAAAGAATATGTATATCTCCTCTTGTTTTTCCTCCGTCTGATTTTTTCTTTTTTACCCCCCCAAATAATTGCAGTAATACAGCTTCTTTTATTTTATCAAATCCATATATTGAATGAGCAATGCTTTGACTTAATTTTTTGAATAAATTCGGGTCTGCAGCTAATTCAAGTATCTGTGTCATCTCTTCTTCTGAAATATTGAGATCTTCAAAAGACTCTTCCAGAGGGATAAGATTATTAGCTTCGATAGCTATATCAAATCTTGTTGATATTCCTGAAGGCAAGGGAACCGGAACTTCTTTTAATACGCCAAATATTTTTATTTTACTTCCAGGAGTTGCGCGCTCTTCTAATTTTGGGTCTACAAGATCTTCTTTTAGGAAAATATTAATTCTTCTTGGCTGTTGTCCTCCTTCTAATGAGTCTGGAGATTCTTCTACTACTAATCTTTGAACATCAACCATTTCTTTTGAGAGAATTTTAAATGGGCCTTTCCATTGGCAAGAACAACGTGACGGTTCGTGAAACTTTCTATCAACTTGAAGAACAGAGAGGATAGCTCCACAATTTGGGCATTCAAACTTTGCATTTGCTACTTGGGGACGAACTTCTGAAGCTTGACGAACAATTCCGTTTACAGATATAATCTGATCCAAATGTTTGGCTCTTATATCTCTTATTTTTATTGCTGTTGTATCCGGAAGTTCAGAAAATCTTATTCTTGAAGATTTTACAAGGCCTGATTCTTCTAATGCCAGTTCAAGAATTGAAATTGATTCTTCTGGAGATTCTAATAATGTTTCTGAAAGAGTTGGGGAAAATTCTGCAAGTTTTGGGAATTGAATTTCTATTACATTATTTCCTTCTCTTATTGATTGCCCTATTTCTTTCTTGTATGCATTGAAAAATTTCTTTGCTTCTATTGATATTTCTTCATGCCTCTTTTTGTCCATGTTAATTGGAAAATGTAAGGATTTATATGGTTTATTGTAATTAGAATTAGATGTTTAAAGGATAGTGTTATTTGAGAGGAGTTAAATGTTTGCTAAGGTATTTAAGATTTAATTCTCTTTGTTTATTATGAAAATTAAGCCTGTAAATACAATTTTCTTAATTATGTTTTGTATTTTTATTATTCTGTTTTCATGGTGGATTATAAGAGCTGTCAACGAAATAGGACTTGATGATGTTCATCCAAATATTCCTTGTTCTGAGAATCTTTTTTTAGAAAGTGATTCTTTGTGGATAATTCCAGTATACAAAAATGATTCAATTGCAAATTATCCTGTTTGGTGTCAGTATATTAAGAGTTTTAATAAGACTTTAGGAATGCATGGAGTTTATCACACTTATAGAGAATTTGGAGAGATAAGAAATAGTAGTTATTTGGATGTTGGGGTAAATGCTTTTCAGGAATGCTTTGGGTATAAGCTTGCAATTTTTGAGGCGCCACAGATATATTTTAATAAAGGAAATGAAGTTCTTCTTCAAAAGAATAATTTAAACTATTATGGTTTTTATTACCATCTTATGACAAAGATATTTCATTGTAATGACCAAGGCACAAAGCCTAATTGGTGGATAAGAATTTTCTGATTTATTCTATTTGAAATCTTAATATGGCTCCAATGCCTTTTGTGAGATTCTGAAACTGTATGGCATCTTGGTTTTCTTCATCACTTATAATAAAGACTTGAGAGCCTATTGATTTTGCTCTTTGCTCAATAGATTTTGTTAATTCAACTTGAGTTTTAAGGAATTTTTTTGTTAACAGAAGGATATCAACTGCTCCTCGTTCTAGGGCTAAAGAGACTTTTTCAATTCCATAGGCTGCTTTTTCATGGTTTTTTCCAAGTGTATTGAAAAATTTCTCAAGAATCTTTTTTTCTTTTATTAGTTCTTGCTGGGCAATTTCTTCTTCAGATGCTTCTACTAATAGCTCCAGACCGTGTTGATCTACATATCCTATATCTTTTACTCCTATTACTTTTTCTTTCAGTTTTGTTACTAATTGTCCTTCATCTAGAAATTCTTCTTTTGTCGGTATCGGACCTCCAACAAGTATTCCTTTTAATTTTTCATTACTGAAAAATTCTTCTTTCATTGCTTCTGCTACTCTTCTAAAGAAATCTTTTGCAAGTCCTTCTGTTATACGATGAAAGCGCTGAGAAGAGTTGTGAACAATTAACCCATTTGCTATGAAGTTATGGTTCTTTGTTTCTATGTCAATCGTTTTTTCTAGGCCAACAGGTTTGATTTTTTTTATTTTTACTGCTATTAAGTTAGACAGATAAAATAGCTCCAATCGCCTTTTTAACTCAGGGTTTTTTATTTTATCAATAATCTTCTCTCTGAAAATTTCCTTGCTCATTTGTCTTTTGTTAACGAAAAATGATGGGCAGTTGAATTGTCTAGTGTTTAATCCAGAATTTCTGATTATTTTTGCTACTTCAGAGCCATTTACAACCAGTTGTCTCACTTTGTTTCTATTGCTTCTGTTATTTATCAGTTTTTTGATTTTATCTTGCTTTTCTTTTGAAGAGAATCCTACTAAATCTTTAAACTTTTTTAGAGATTCAATATCATCTATTGCTAAGGTATATCTTGTTTTATCTGAATAAGGATTTTTTCTGTTATCGTATGTATTTATAGAAGAGATTATACCCAACCTTAATAATACAAATTGAAGTTGTTTTGTTAGTGCTTCATTGTTAATTCCTAAAGCTGCTCTTCCTGATATATAACCCTCTGCATCAAAGAATCCTGAAACAAACGAAGCCAAGACATTATCCGGAGAACGTAATACTATAAAGGGTATTTTTTCCTTTAAGGTTTTATCTTTTTCTGCAAATATTGATTTAAATAATTGGGCTAAAATTCTACTTCCCGCTCTTATTTGATAATATCCTTTATCTTCCCTAAATCTTATGCTGGCGTTCACTTTGAAATAATCTTCAATTAGGATTTTGTAATGTTCTGCTACCTCTCTCCTTTGTTCCGAAAAGCTTATTCTGTCAACTTCGTAATTTCCATCACCCAAATAGTAACCAAGAATTTTTGCCAAGTTTTCATCTAACTCTTTAGGAATTGCTACTTTTTTCATATTAAATGATTGCTTTATCTGTGGAATAAAGTTTATTTTCTGAGGTTGAAGATTAAGATTTATTTTTTCAGGAATTAATAAAAAGTCTCCTTGTTTTATCTCGGAAAGCGGAAGTTCTTGAATTCCTTGTTCTGTTCTTACGAAGAAAGTATGGTTTAAGGAAGATTTAATCTCAAACTTAGGATAACAAGTTTCTATTTTATATAATTCTTTGTTATTTTCCCACTTAGCTATCAATGGTGTTGTTTCTGTTTTCTCTGTGTTAAAGTTTTCTGATTGAATTAGTAAAGGGTTATGAGAGTTTTCAATCTCAATTATTTCTCCGTTGTCTTTCATTATTAGTGTGTCTGGGGAGAGGCATTGGCCTCCTGCGCGAACTTTTCCTGGGACGCCAGATGTTAAAGTTCTAAGAACTTTAATTTGTTTTCCTTCTAAAAGTCCAATAGTTGCTTCCTGTCTATCAATTACAAGCAATCCGTAAACTTCGGATATCTCCAGCATTTCTTTTAATGGAGAAATCAAGAAGACTTGATCACATCTATAAGTGCGAATATTTAAAGGACGCGGAGGTTCAGAAGCCCAAATTTGAATATTAGAGATACCTTCTTTATCAGAAATATTTCCTGCAAAAACAGCAAGACCATTTTTAGGAGTGTTTCTATATTCTTTTAGTTTTCGAATAATCATTTCAATTGCAGAGATAACATTTGTTCTTGTTTGCTTTGATTTTATGTTTGCTGCTGTTGATTTTTCAGATTCAAGTTGTTTTGAAACAAGATTTATATTTTGTCCCGAGGGGATTAAGACTGTGACAAGTTCTGTATGTCGACCTCTAATTGCAGAGAGGGTTTCAACTAATTCTTCTAATTCTACTTTTTGTTCATCAGACATTTCTTGTGTTTCTGCCATGTTATTAAGGATTGTTTTAAATAGGAAAGTTTAGGAGATTATAAAGTTAAGGATGTTAAAGGAATTTAATTGAAAGCTTTTTTGTTTCTAGAATTTTTGCTGTTGTAACTGCTCTCAAATCATTTAAGACTTTTGACAGGAATTCTTGCTCTGAGCTTGTCAAGGATAAAGTAATAGGAGCATTCATCGGCTGCTTTGCAGCTGATTTTGCCTGGCGGACTTTTGAGATAATTTCTGTTATTTTGTTCCAGAGTTTTTCATCATGCTTATGCTTTGGAATTGGAATTGGTTTTGGCCATTCACATATATGAACAGAAGAAATGGATTCATATTTTTTGAAATGGTTTTGGTAAATTTCTTCTGTTATGAAAGGAGTGACTGGAGAGGAGAGCTTTAAAATTGTTAATAAGGAATGATATAAGGTATAAAATGCAGAAGCTCTTTCTTCTTCATTTCCATTGTAAACTCTGTTTTTTATAATTTCTAAATAATAATCTGCGAAGACCTGCCAGAAAAATCTTTGAGTTTCTGAAAATGCTTTTGAATAATTGTATTCATCAAAAGCCTGAGTGCATGAGGAGATTAAGGAATTTAATTGTGATAGAAAAATTCTGTCTGTTTCAATTAGTTTTGGCATCTTTTTTTGATATTGAAGATTCATAAATACAAAATTTGATGCATTGAGAATTTTTGTTATGAACTTTTTTCCAGCTATTAAGTCTGATTCATTGTAATCTAGGTCTTCTCCTAATTTTGAAGATGCTGCCCAATATCTTAAAGCATCGGAGCCATATTGTTCTATTAATAATTGAGGAGAAATTACATTTCCCTTTGATTTTGACATTTTTTGACCTTGAAGTTTTGCAAATCCAGAAATTGTTATGTTTTTCCAAGGTATTTTAGATTCATGATAGAGAGATTTTACAATTGTGTAAAATGCCCAGGTTCTTATTATATCATGAGCTTGCGGTCTTAAATCATAAGGAATTGGGATTTTGTTTTTTATCAGATAAGAAGCTATTTGTGGAGTTAGAGAAGATGTTGCCCATGTGTCAAGAACACGAGCTTCTGGAATTGCTTCACATTTACATTTAGGGCATTGCTTTTTAGTTTCAATCGGGTCTATCGGGAGTTCAGAGAGAGCTGGAAGGATTATCTCAGAGCATTTTGGACATTCCCAGACCGGAATCGGAACTCCAAAGTGTCTTTCTCGAGAAATGCTCCAATCCCATTCTAAGCCTTTAATCCAGTTTTCATATCTTTTGAACATGTGTTTTGGAAACCATGATATTTTTTTACCTTGGACAATCAGAGTTGATTTATTCTTTAGAATTTTAATAAACCATTGTTTTGTAGGCAGGAATTCAATTTCTGTTCCGCATTTGTCATGGGTATTTACAATATGGTCTATAGACTTTTGTTCTATAATTAGTTTTTGAGATTCTAAATCTTGCAAGATTTTCTTTCTTGCTTCTTTTATCTTTAAATCTTGATAAGGAGAAATGTTTAGAGTTCCATTTTTGTTAAATACTATTTTTGCTTGTAGTTTGTGACGGTTTATTGCATCTACATCGTATTTGTCTCCGTATGAGCAGACCATTAAAACACCAGTGCCTTTGTCTATTTGAGCTGATTCATCTGCAATTATAGGAACTTCATGATTAAATATAGGAACTATTGCTTTTTTCCCTATAAATTCTGAATAACGCTTGTCTTTTGGATTTACGAAAACTGCGACACAAGCTCCTAATAGTTCTGGACGAGTTGTGGCAATTGGAAGAATTTTGTTTTGCGATTTAAATTTTAGAGTTGTGAATTGAGATGATAAGGGTTTGTCTTCTAATTCTGCTTGTGCAACAGGTGTTTGGCATTCAGGGCAATAAATTGTTGGAAATTCTTCTTTATAGATTAGTTTTGATTTGTATAATTCTATAAATGATTTTTGAGAGATTTTTTGAGAGTTTTTATCAATTGTTGAATAATAAATATTGTAATCAGAAGAAATTCCGAGATTTTTCCAGTCTTGTATAAATTGCGGAGTGAGTTCTTTTAGAGTTTTTAGACAAAGAGAGATGAAATCAGATCTTTTCATTGATTTTGATTTTACATTTTTTAATTTTTCTACTAAACGTTCTGTTGGAAGGCCATTGTCATCTGTTCCAAAAGGATAGAAAACCTCGAAGTTTTGCATTCTTTTATAACGAGCTATAAAATCTTGCTGAGAATATGAAAATGCATGTCCCATGTGCATATTTCCTGAAACTGTAGGAGGAGGAGTGTCTATTGAAAAGATTTTCTTTTTTGATTTAGGATTAAAAGCATAGGTTTTTTCTTTTTCCCAGTAATTAAGCCATTTTTTCTCTATTTCGTTTAGGTTTAATTGCGGTTTTTTCTTTTCCTGATTATTCATGTAAGATGATAGAGATAAGGGATTAAAAAGTTTGGGGTTTTTATCTTCCAACAGTAAAATTCCTTACTAGTTTTGCATCAAGACAATCTTCTATGATTTTCTTTGATTCTTTTTGGCGTGCTATATATATGATAGCTATTGTTGGAAAATTCATATGATTTCTTTCTGGAGTTTGAACTCTTAATGCGAGATAATCATCATTTATATTGTATATATTGCAAAGCTCTTCACTTTTATCCTCTTTTTTAGAAGTAACTTGCCAGTTTTCTCTATCACATCTTATGAACTTAACTTTTCTTTGTGTTTTATCAGGTGTTCTTCTTGAAAATCTATGATTTATCTCATCTGGGGAAAGGTTTTTAGATGTATTTCTATCTATAGCGTGGTAATATGTGACTTGCATGAGATTTGAGGATTAGAAGATATTATAAAGTTTTATTTTGTGAAAGATTCATATGAGCAAAGGTATTGATAAAGAAAAAGCATTAAGACAGTTGAGCGAATTGGAAAAACTTGGAAAAGATAAAAGATTGGCTGCTGATGGTTGGGACGCAGATTGGAAGATTTTGATTGCTGTTTTAATGAGTGCGAGAACTCTTGATAAAACTACTATTCCTATAGCTGAAGAGCTTTTTAGAATATATAATTCTGTAGAAAAATTGGCTTCTGCTTCTGAGAAAGAGATAGCTGAAATGATTAATGGAGTTAATTTTTATTTGAATAAGGCGAAATATGTTAAGGCTCTTGCGGAGACTTTGCTTGAGAAATATGCTGGAGAAGTGCCTCATGATTTTGATAAATTGATTGAATTGCCGGGGGTTGGGAGAAAGACGGCTAATGTGTTTTTGGCTGAGCAGGGAGAGCAAACTATTGGAGTAGATACCCATGTTGATTATATAAGTCATTATCTTGGATGGACAAATGGAAAGAAACAAGAAGAAGTTGAGAATGATTTAAAGAGCATTTTTCCTGAAAAATTATGGGGGAAGCTTAATTGGATACTTGTTAGGTTTGGACAGACCTATACAAATAGAAAAGAGAAGAATGATTTGCTTGATAAAATAAAGAAAATTAATTGATTTGATATTCTAGGATTTTCTTGATTCTTCCGGGAAGTTTTTCTGATTCAAATTTACTATATACTCTGTCAAAATGTTGTTCTGCTTCTTTTTTACAATAGATATTTCTGAATGCTGTTTGTCCTATAAGAAGTGCAGATGGTTGAATTTCTCTGACTTTTTCTGCTAATCCGAAGGGTCTATTGTGATAGTCTGATTCTCCTAAGTCCATTACTATTATGTCAAGATTGCTGATGCAGAAAACCATGTACTTTAGTGCATGGATGAATGCAATCTTGAACATCCAAAAAACTAACAAACCACACACTTTAGTGTGTGGTAAAATTCAAAGTTTTTTTGATGTCTCAATGATTAGTTCTTATTTGAGGCAAAACTCCTGGACCATTTGCAATCCAATCGACTGAGAAGCCATATTCTTCTAAATCTGTTTTTAATTCTATACCGAAATTGTCAAAGTCTTCAACTAGCAATAGTCTTTGATATTCCGTATAATTTAATTTTTATTTTTTTTTAAACTTTTCTTTTTTTGACAATCAGAAGGTTTAAAGAACATTAAGTTTAAAGAACATGAAATTTTCAGTACTGATTTTGCAATCAGAAGGTTTTTATACTAATTTTTTTAGATTATATCAAGCAAAATGGCACAGCAACAACAAATTCAGATGCCCGGAGCTTTCGGGGGTTTGATGAGATATGATGAAGAATATAAGAGCAGATTCATGTTAAATCCTGCAACTGTTATAGGATTTATTGTTTTAATTGTTTTATTGGTTTTATTTTTGAAATGGTTTTTTCCTATATTGTGATTAGAAAACTATAAATAATGTTACTTCTGTTTTAAATTATGATACCTGGACTTGGAGGGATGAATCCTGCAAAGATTCAAGGTCTTATGAAACAAATGGGAATTAACCAAGAAGAGATCGAAGCAGACAGAGTTATAATTAAGAAGAAAGACGGGGGGAAAATCATTGTTGAAAATCCAAATGTTGTTAAAATTAGCATGAAAGGAAATTTGAGTTTTCAAGTTTCCGGAGAGGTTACTGAAAGTGAAGCAGGTATTTCTGAAGAAGATATTAAACTTGTTATGGAAAAAACAGGAAAAGATGAGAAAAAAGTCAGAAAAGTTTTGGAAGAAGTTGATGGAGACATAGCAGAAGCAATTGTTAAATTGGGTGAATAGATTTATTCTTTCGTAATACCCCATAGCTTGCTGTAGGGGTGAATAGATTTATTTATTCACAAAATAATCTTTTATAACCTGTTTGTTTTTTTCTAAGAAATTTGAACGAATATACATTTTTTCAAAGGCGTTTGCTTTTGTTTGTTTGAATTTTACTTTTTTTGATTCAAGAAATTCAGAAATTTCCTGTTTTTTGTCATTTAGATATAATCCTACAAGCGCATCAATAAAATCCTGAAATATGTGTGAAGTTTTTTGTATTTCAGATATTTTATTCCAATTTTCTTTTGTCCACTCAAAGAATAAAGGTCTAAATTCTTTGTTTGAAGGTATAGATGAAAAAACTGTTCTTAGGTTTTGTAATCTTACTTTATCTGATAAAGCAAACGAAAGAGAAGAACTTAGTAATTCATTATCCCGAAATTTGTATAAGCAAGAAAGAAGTTTTACTTTTTCTTCTGGGTTTTCTGATTCTTCATATAATTTTAATAAAGAGTTATATGTTTCTTTATTTCCGTGAATAGAGGCTATATAGAATACGGAATATTTTACATCTTTATCTATTGATTCAGGATTTTTAAGAAATTCCTCAAATTTTTTCAATCCCAGAGAGATTATTTCTTTATCTTCTGCAAAGGCTAAATAGTTTAAACAAGTTGTTCTTAGAAATATATCTTCTTTTGGTTCATTTATTTTAGGCTCCCATGAGAGATTTAGCAAGGATTTTTTGAATGGTTCTTTGAAATATTTTTTTATTTTAAGGATTTCTTCTTCTAATTCTTTAGAATTTGATAAAATTAAAGATATATTTCTTATGTTTATCGATATGTCTGACAAAACCAAATAGCTATCTTCATTTTTGTATGTTTCTAACAAGTCAAAGTATTCGCTTATTGGGACAAATCCTAAGAGAGAAAGATTAAACAAATCATTTTGTATCTGCCATCTGTTTATTGGAGACAATCTTTTTGAAATTATCAAAGGTTTTAATTTTTCTAAGTCTTCTTTAGAATATTCTGTTCTGTAAAATCCCGTGCTGTCAGGGTTTATTTTATACCATTCAACTTCATCTTTTATTATGATTTCTTTTTCTTCTTTATCAAAGAAATCTTTGATTTCTTTTTTTGATGTTTGTATTATTAAGGGTATTTTCCAAAGAGTTTCATGTTTTTTTATAGAAAATCTTTTTTGAGATAATTTTATCTTTTTATCCTGCCTTTCTGTTTTTATTATAGGATATCCTGGAGTGTTAATCCAGTTTTCCATTATTTCTTTTATTTTTCCTTTAGAGGTTTTTGAGAGACATTCCCATAAATCAGAAGCTTTTGCATTTTTATACTTGTATTTTGATAAATAATTTGATATTCCTTCTTTGAATTTTTCTTCTCCTAAGTATGAGTTTATCATTCTTAGAATTGAACCGCCCTTGTTATAACTTATTTTGTCAAATATTTCTTCTATTTCATTTGTATTTTCAACTTTTACAGCGATAGGGTGGGTTGTTTCCAAAGAATCCTCCATTAAGGCTTCTTCTGTTTCTTGAGCAATATAATCTTCCCAATTTCTCCATTCTGGAAAATAAAAATCTAGCGCTTTGTAAGCCATATAATTCGCAAAGCTTTCATTCAACCATAAATCATCCCACCAATCCATTGTAACTAAATTTCCGGACCATTGATGCCATAGCTCATGGGCAAGAACTTCTGCTATTGTTTTTTCTATTTGCGCGGAAGTTTTATTATTGTGCAATAATAAAACTTCTCTAAAAGTTATAGCCCCCCAATTTTCCATTGCTCCTGCAGAAAAATCAGGTATTGCTATTATATCTAATTTTGGAAGAGGATAAGATATATTTGAAAAATCTTCAAAATATTTTAAGAATTTTTTTGTTAAATCAAGTGCAAATCTACAATCTTTTGATTTTCCATGGGTTGTAATAGCTCTCAGTTTTACTTTTTTGTATGAATCTTCAAGGAATTCAAAGTCTCCAACACCGAGATATGCTAAATATGTAGGCATAACTGGAGTTTTTTGAAAAACAACTACTTTTTTTGAGTTTTCGTTTATCTCTTTTTCTATAGGCATATTTGAAATTGCTTTCAGTTCTTTAGGAATTTTTAAAGAGAATTTGAATATCGCTTTTTTATTTGGCTCATCAAAGCATGGAAAACATTTTCTTGCATATGGAGCTTCAAATTGTGTAGTTAATAGGTATTTTTCTTTTTTATTTTTATCCAAGTATTTGCTTTTGTAAAGTCCATCTAAAGATTCATTTATTTCTCCTGAAAATTCTATTGTTAACTCTGCTTTTGTTCTTTTGATTTCTTCTTTAAATTCTAATTCTAGAGTCTCTTTTTCTTTATTAAATGAGATTTTTGGAATTAAATTTTTATTTTTTAACTTCAAAATAACGCTTTTTATCTTTAGATCTAATGAATGAAGAGAGATTTTTGAGGTTTCTTCTACTATGTCTAAGGAAATTGTTTCTGTTCCTTTAAAATTTAAAGAGTCAAAGTTTATGTCAAGAAAAATGTCATATTCTGAAGGAATTATTGTTGAGAGCAATCTGTTATCTTCCATTTTTTATTTTGTTATTTAAAGTATTAAAATGTTTCTGGAGTAGTAATTATAGAATTAGGAGAAAGAGAAGAATTATTTCGGTTTACCATAATTTATAAAGACTAGAATTTTTTGAT
>ERZ1292623.2294-Hain-H51-01um-R1-2294-length-17336-cov-7_pt1 | contig 17336 bp, 26 predicted proteins | sample MGYA00564398_ERZ1292623 | MGnify/ENA primary metagenome ERZ1292623 (study PRJEB36523, sample SAMEA6512633) | groundwater metagenome | collected 2019-01-07 | study: AquaDiva: Metagenomics assemblies of 32 groundwater samples | reverse complement strand
TATCTCATCCAAATGCCGTACGAATTGTCGCTGACGGGTCCCCGCACATATTGAATGGTATGCCAACCACTTCCCGGATCCCGCGGGATTTGAGGAATATACGGAGCGAGCGGTCCGGCCAATCCCTGCCAATCGTATCCGACATTATCGACGCCAATAGAAGGATAGGTGTTATTGGTGTCGTAATAGAACTCAAGTGCGGTTTTTACCTGACTCACATCGGCTTTTCGCCGCCCGTCGCGTGCCTTGGCGCGGGCACTATTGACGCTCGTCAGTACCACACTTGATAGAAGAGAAATAATGGAAATAACCACCAAAAGTTCTATCAATGTAAAACCACTCCTCCTTATTGCGTTGTGGCGGCGAAGGATTTTCATGGCACAAGTACCGAAGAACCGGAGGGAAACGCTTTCTCCAGACTTCCCTGTTTATTATCTGCGCCGGACAAAAGGAATACAACGGCGGTAATAATGAGGGTAACGACTATTCCGCCCATAAGTGCAAAACTCGCCCCTCTCGCATCCCGTATCCTGCCTCCTGACATACGGATCACAAACGCGGTCATGCCGGTATAGGTACGGCCGTAGAGGTCGGTCATGGGTGTTTGCTTTTGTTCTTGAGATGCTTCGGGGTGCTGTTGATTGTATTGGGAGAGGATGTCCATTGGCGGATGGTTTATTTCTTCGGACGGTAAAACATCACCACGCCGAAAAAAATAATAAAGGCGACGAAGGCGATGAGGTTAAGCACAAAAATGTTCATAAAAAAAAGAGGTGCTTTATTTATGTCTCATGACATAGATAAAAGTCATCGTACCCAACAACCCCATAACAATATAAACAATGATGAGATACTCCATAACTAAGATGTTTTATTTAAGATTTAAGTATGGCAACGCCTATCGTCAAAAACAAAACACTGCCCGCGGACCCTGCGGCGAATGTTGATATGTCCACCGCGCCGGATGATCCGGGGATGAAAAACCCGATGACAGACGAAGCAAAAAGCAGTTTTGCAAGATCCGCAAGGGTTTTTGCGATCAAGTTGATTTGTTCCCGGTTGAGACGCATACACTTATACCGATGCCTTTATCATACCCGTGGCGCCGAAGATCGTCAATTTCTGCTTGATCACCTCTTTCATGGCGGCGATGGCGGGCGCGTCCAGTTTATACATCGCGGCTTCATCTGGGTGTTCTGCAAGCGATTTTTTGAGTTCTGCGACATATGCGGTGCGCAGATCAGTATTGATGTGGATGTTAGCGATGCCTGCGGCGATGGCCGAGCGGATAGCATCGTCCGGTATGCCTGATGCGGCGTGGAGCACGAGCGCCACCTCCGGCGGAACTGCGGCGCGGATCGCGCGTATTCGCTCTATATCCAAATCCGGTTCATCAAGCGAGATGCCGTGGATATTGCCCACCGCAATCGCGAGCCGGTCTATGCCCGTGCGGGTGACAAAATCGGCGGCCTGCGCCGGATCCGTATAATCCTCTTTTTTTACGGTGATTTTTTCCTGCTGGATTCTTGATTCCCCGCGCAGGTACCCCAGTTCGCCTTCCACAGACATTCCAACATTCTCAAGAATGTTGGAATGTTTTGAATGCGCGTACTCAACGATCTCTTGTGTGTGGGCAATATTTTCCTCATAGGGCAAAGCGGAAAGATCAATGTGGATGGAATCAAATCCCGCGTCAATCGCTTCTTTTGCTTTTTCCACGCTCTTCGTGTGATCCGCGTTGAGAAAAATTGGGATGCCGAATTCTTTTCTGAACGCGTCGCACAAAGCCACGGCTTCCAAAAGGCCGAGGTGAGACCGCTCCCCCTCCGACATGCCAATAATCGCCGGCGCTCCAGCGTCGCGGCATGCTTCCACAATTGCCCGTATATGATCGGCTTCGGACGCGTTGAAGTGCCCTGTTGCCCAGCCGCCCTGCGTGGCGCGGAAAATTATTTCTTGCAGATGAGATGCCATACCACTCATATTTTATAGATCACCCGGCGCCAAGCCCGTATGTTTTGCTATGCGTGTGAGCATCCGAGGGCCTATTTCTTCACGGCCATGAAAGGCAAATATAAAATCAGGCCAACCCGGCCTTTCAAGAACCCCATGTGATCCACTCTCCCGCTTCACACGCCAACCAATTCTTGATAAGGCCGCAAGCGCCCCCCTCGCTTTAACGGTGCGCCACTGCATAGGTGAATAGATGCGAAAGAGACGGAAGGGTACGACCTTCCTCGGTCTTGTCCGCAAGGACTCTTAAGGCGAGGGTATACACTCTACGCAATGCCGCTTGTTTGGTGGAACCATAAGCCAAGACCCCGGGAAGCTCTCGCACCTCTACGATCCAGCGCCCATCTGCCTCCCGATCAAACTCAACCGTAAATGGAGGCCGTATTGCTTTCTTTTTTTGCCTCAATTCCGCCATGCTTTGATAATATTCCATCTGAAACGAGCAGTCAACGATCCACAATCGCCCGCATATGATCCGCCTCGGACGCATTGAAGTGCCCGGTAGTCCATTTTTCACGTACGGCCTGCCGTAAAATGGCGTTGAACAACATCATGGCTTTTTATATATTTTATTGTGATGATCAAAATCAATGAAGCGTATCTCTCCGTGGTGAAATTCATACACCAAAACAAAAGAGCCGACGTGGACACGCCGACGATTCTTGAGAGTATAGCGAAGCGGTTTGCCTATCGTTGGATCACGGATTATTTTCTCTATCTGATGTGCGATTTCTTCAAAAAAGCGCCTGTCTTTTGTCTTGCACCTCGCAAGAATTCGCGCGATTTTGTCCGAATAAACAATCCGTGCAGGATATTGGCTCATCGTCATAGATTCTTCAGCCATGTACGCATCCGAGAGACCGAAGAAAATGTATGACCTTTTCCTTGATCAAGGTCGCGGCTGATTTTCTCCCATCGCGCCAAAACCTCCGGACGAATCCACTCCTCGGTTATTTCATGCCGCACGATTTCTCTCACGGCTTGAAGTTCCTTCTCTATTTTTATCTGGCGTTCAACAAGATTGTGATACTCTCTTTTTGGAATAACGACTGTTTGCATGGGGATATTTTATATCTCCGCACCGCATGTGTCAATACGCCGCCTCCACGATCGCCCGCATATGATCTAGCTCGGAAAAATTAAATTTCTTTTGGCTGATATTCTGCGGGCGCATCGTGAAGATACTGCTCCAGTTTGGGGCGGGTCAGCAGGCCATGTCTCGCGCCGATGCCATGCACCACGGACATGGAATTTACCGGCCCCCACATCAACGCTTCCGGAACACTCTTGCCGAGTGCCAGAGCCACCGTGAATGCTGAAGAAAATGCATCCCCCGCTCCGGTGCGCTGAATGGGCGGCTCGGCATCTGGATAGGGCGGCATAAACCACGCCTGACTGCCATCGTACCCATACGCTCCTGTGGTGCCATCGGTCACAGACACGATTTTGGGGCCCAGATCGGCAATCGTGCGCATGAGCGTCTTTGGATCGTCTTCCTTGGTCTCCAGGATGCGCTGTGCTTCTTCTTTATTGCAAAAAAATACATCTGTGCGAGCGTACAGGGGTGCGAGCGCGTCTTTGCCGAATTTCATTTGATATGTACCGGGCTGAAACGCGAGTTTGATGCTCGGATGTTTCTGCAGATATTCCGCAAGCACGGCATGAAAATCAAGAGAGTTGCCGCCGAGCGAAGAAAGGTATATCCATTTTGGCTCCTTGATGTCGGGCAGTGCATACGGATACTCTTCGTGCTTTACCAGGATAGTGCGATCGGTGTCGTACCACAGCACATAATGATAATTGGTCTTTCTGCCCGCGTGGGCCTTGATATATTCGGCGCCGACGTGTTCTGTATGGAATACATCCAAACACTCTTTGCCGAAATAATCATCGCCGATGTTGGAAACCAGAGCGCTTTTGAGTCCGAGCCGCGCCGCGGATACCGCGGCATTGGCGCTATTGCCCACTGCAGGCACCACGGTCACGCTCTCATATGGAATCTTATCCGCAAAGCGCATGCAAATGACGCACCGCTCGCGGTTGATATCGCAGTGCACCTCCGCTTCTTTCAACTTAATGAACGCGTCGGTAACCGTATCCCCGATCGCGATGAAATCGTATGATTGTTGGCCTGTTCCCATGTACTACAATATCGTAAAAATTATTTCCCGATCGGTGCTTTTGCCGCTTTGCGCGCTGGTCGCGCGAATGATGACTTTATAGGTTCCCGGGCTCGCATTGCCCGGCACGGTGATTTCTCCGTAAGTAGATCCATACGTTCCTTCCGGTTCAAGAAGAAACGTATTCGGCGCGGAAAAAGAGTGGCTCCATCCTGGCGGCGCGATGACGCTCACGGTAAAATTGGAAGGGCTGCACGTAGGACTGTCAAAATCAAACACGTTTACGCCGAAATGCGCGCTCGCACCCGGGGTTACCGTCGCTCCCGAAGACGTCATCAGTACCGGATTATTGCGCACGCAACGGGGAGGAACCATTTTCACATGAAATACTATTTCTTTGTCGTTTGCCTCCACCACCGGGCCGATAGTAATGCCTCTCCCGGGATCACGGAAAGTTTTACCTGGCAGCAATGCCGCTTTATCCCAACCGGAGAAATTAGAAATATCACCGGGGCTCATGTCAAGTAGCAAAGACCGCTCGATAAGCCCCAGCGGTGAGGCAAGAGAAGGAATCCAATTCACCATTAGCCCCCGCGTATTTGCCGCTTGCGGTTCCTTGCCTAAATTCGCGTCAAAGCCAAGCGCTTGGCGGTATTCCAGATACAAAGGAGCGTTTTCGAGAAACGGCGGATGGATTTTTGCGGCAAGCACTCCCGAGGCATTCTCAAAAGGATTCAATCGGTACACGCCCGTTTCCCGTATCACATTGAGAGACGCATCACTCACCCATCCGAATACTTCTTTATAAAACGCATTGAAATGAAGAGAGAACGTATAGCCGCCGTAACCCATAATGTCATAATAGTTTCCGTACTCAATGCTTTGGCACCGGCCGTACAACGCTCTCTTTTTGGCGCAGTCCCAAGTATTCGCGTGTCCTACCCCGAGGGCATGGCCGAGTTCGTGAGAAAGTACCTCATCCAAATTTGTCCAAGTGAAGGGATGCTTGCCTATAGGTGATGAAAAATAAAGAAGTCCTACGAAGGCAATTGATATTTTGTGCGGGCCGCTGTCCAGAACCACCTCTTCTTTACCCCGTGTCGCGCCTCCCCCTCCGCCGCATAGAGGATGATCATAGAGAATGATGAGCCGGTCATATTGGGAAACGTCGGTACCGCCTTTGATCATCTGATACACTTCGTCAAATTGCGGTCGCTTACAGCCGCCTTCAACCATGGCGGGGCGCGGGAGCGTATGCCATCCAATCGTCGTGCCCTTCCAGGAAATTTTGCCGTGCGATGTCTCGCGATAGAACGCCTGCATCTGTCCTTCAAAAACAAGTTTGTGCGCCTCTTCCCGGGAAAAAGGCGGGGCCGGAGAATCTGAAAAATTCACCAAGACCGCCAATGTCTTCTGCTCGCCTATGGCGTCCAACGGGGGGATGGAGAGTATTTGCAGGGCGCCTTCTTGAAGCGGAATGATAAGATGATGGTCTATCTGAAATCCCCGCACGCGCACGCGGGAGCCGGAAGAAAGGGAAGGCGGAACCCCCGCGAACGTAAGCGGCTGGACGCGTTTTCCCGCCCGCAGAGAATAAAAATCTTTTGAGGAACGATTTTGGAAATCGTCCTCATGTAGCACTTCAACGGTGCCTTCTTCTTGGGCTTCCTGTTCCACCATTGCCTGCACATCCGGCGGAAATTGCGATCTCATCGTCGCCGGAACAAGAGAAAGAGATGCAACGGGAGAATTTTTTATCGCCAGCTCTTTGAGCAGTATCGTCCGTTCCCGCAAGATGTTCTTCATCTGCCTGATGATCGCGGCGCGATCTACATTCTCCCGGCGCAACTCTGCATTCAATTGCAGTGCCGTTGAGAACAATTGTTCAATTCTTTTGCCGTCCTCGGTTTCGGTATAAAATTCGGGCCGGGCGAAGATCAATTCCTCACTATACCCGTTCTCCTCTGCCGCTCTCCCCGCTTCAAACTCCCCGCTCCGATTGGCGACCAGCGAAATCCCGCCGACTGCTCCGACCAGCACGCCGACACTAAGCCAAATGTGCCATCCTTTGATGCGGTGCGCGCCGATGAGGGTGTAATCCTTTTTGAGCGCGGCGAATATACGATTCGCTCTCTGCTGATTATTGAGTGATTGTTCCATAGTGATGATGGATTATTTTATGATCTCTTTTTCTATCAGGGAATCCGACTCCGGTCCAACGAGCGAAAAAAGTTTTATCACGTCATACCGGCTGACCACGCCGACGACTTTTCGATCTTTGTCAATCACGGGAATGGGGTTGACGCGGTGGTGGTCGCGGAATTCGGCAATTACCTTCTCAAACGGCGCGTTATCCGGCAGGGTGAGCGGATCGGCATTCATCACATCGCGCACCCGCATATCCTGCAATTCCTGAATTTCTTTACGGAATGCGCCGCGATCTTTTTGATACACCGGGAGCTCCGAGAGGATCTTTTGAAAAGTCGGCAAATGCAAAGATGATCCTTTCACAATGAGATCGTAATCAGTAACGATTCCGACCAGATGGTTCTCGGCGTCCACCACGGGTACACCGTCAAAATTATACTTTGAGAGAACCTCATACGCCTCAATGACCGGCGTATCCGGACGCACCGATATCACTTCGCGTACCATGATGTCCTGTACGGTGGGTATTTTCATAAGATCTATTAGGATTTATTGCCGCCGCCTTCCAAACTAAGTTTACCAGTAAACTTAGTTTGGAAAAATGGCTTATTTCCTTGTTATCACCCGCTGAACCGCCTCTTTGATGTGAACGACTCCCATGCCGTAATGCTCAATGAGTTCCCGCGGGGAGCCGGACTGGCCGAATCGGTTCTGCACGCCGATAAATTCCATGGGAACGGGATAATTTTTTGCCAGAAATTCTGCAATCGCCGATCCCATGCCTCCGGCGATCTGATGTTCTTCCACGGTCACTAGTGCCCCCGTATCTTTTGCGCAAGTGTGTATTGTCTCTTCATCCAATGGTTTGACTGACGGATTATTTATGACGCGGACGTGTATCCCCTCTTTTTCAAGTTCTGCCGCGGCCAAAATGGCATTGTGCGTGAGCGAGCCGCAGGCAATGATGGCCGCATCGGGCTTGGTGCGGCTCGGCTCTGTCCAGAACACCTGCGCCTTGCCTATTTCAAAAGGTGTCTCTTCGGTCGTAAACACCGGCGTTTTCTCGCGCGCATACCGGATATAGCACGGGCCGTCTATTTTTGAAACCGCATACGTGATTTTATGCGCTTCGCGCGCATCGCATGGGGAAAAGACAAACATATTGGCAATCGGGCGCATGATTGCCATGTCTTCAATCGCCTGGTGCGTGGCGCCATCGGGACCCACCGACACGCCCGCGTGGGCACCGCATATTTTTACATTTGCTTCGTTATACGCAATCGTCGTCCGAATCTGCTCCCAGTTTCTGCCAGGAGAAAACATGGCATAAGACGAAATGTACGGAATCTTGTCCATCAGCGCCATGCCTGCCGCGACAGACGCCATGTTCTGCTCTGCCACACCCATCTCCACAAATCGCTCCGGATATTTTTTGGCAAATGCTTCGGTGCGCGTGGACTCCACGAGGTCGGCGCAGAGCGCGACCACCGCCGGATTTTCATCCGCGGCGGCTACCAAACCCGTCCCATACCCGTCGCGAGTGGGCTTTTGCTCAAGCGACTTCAGGTCAAGAATATTTTCTACGAGTTTTGCTTTTGGATTGAGGGGCATAAAAATCCATGCTAATCTCGCTTTTTACACTCACCGGCTTTCATGCGCAGTTCCCGACAATTATCTCCTCCCACTCCCCATGTATCGCACCAACCAAGTTTCTTGTCTTCCAGATCAAAGTATTCAGCCCCTGCATCTATGACATTTTCCGAAGTTCTATAAGAGATTCCGTTCTGACACTCATACCAACTATAGAGATCCATTTCGATGAATCTGAATGTGGAAAGCATCACTTCAAATGCTGTTGTGTCCTGCGAATTTTCTTGAGATAAGATGCTTATGACAAACGCTCCTCTTCCTAAATAGATAGCGTCGTATCCCACGAGACCAGATTCTTTACCTCGCAACGCCGTCGTTCCGCCGACGTTTACCGGCTTCAACTGCGAAATCAATGCCCCACGCTCCTGTTGAATCCACTGGACGAGCGGCGTCTTGTGCGGATTCTGAAAAACATTCAGACTCGTATGCGGCGTAAAAACGACTGTGGGAAATACGCCCGGAGCAACAGGCCAGTTTGACGGATACTTCACTTCAAACCCATACTTCTCATTGCGGTAGGTTTTCCACGTAGAAGTATCGATCTCCGCCTCTGGAGGTGGCGATTTTTCAGATTCCGGCGGGAGTGGCAGCTGTATCGGAGGCGTATAGCCAGTATATTCTATCCGCCGTAGATACTCGCGATATTGATATACCCCGTATCCTATACCCGCAAGCAGTGCTGCGAGTATTATGAAAATAATAATGCCAAAACCTCTCTTCATTTCGCGTGAGTCCAGTAGTAATAAACAAGCCCTAAAATATTCGCGGCAATAAGCGCAAGGACAATAGCGATCTGCAATGTTATGTATTCCATACTATTTCTTGCGATCACTGATAATAAGCCACAGCACTCCTAAAAGAGCTATGACGCCAGCTGCGATATAAAAAGTCAAAAGATTCATAGTGATGCTGTATGTTTTTCCCTCTTCACCAGTGCATCAGCGATAGTGAGGAAGATAATAGTGAGTATCACTCCTAAAACAACGGTTATATAGGTAGAATCCTGTCCTACGGCGCTTGGCATAAATGCCCCGACAACTAAAGAACCGAAAATGATTTTGGCCCCATCAAGAAAGAAACTACTGAAAACTTTTGTACGATCCGTTGATCCCATAAGATTTCCCTCATATTCTACCGCACATCCGCACAAAACGCCACCACACTGGGATTCTCATCCGCGGCCTGTACCAATCCTTCGCCGTAGCCATTGCGCGTGGGTGCTTGCTCAAGCGTCTTGAGATCAAGGATATTCTCAACAAGTTTTGCTTTTGGATTGACGGGCATGTTTCAAATTCAAAAGTAAAAATGCAAAAGGCAAAATGACGATTATACGTGCTCACTTTTTATTTTCCCTTCTACGCTCCGTAGCTGACGGAGCGCGTCGTCCGCCTCGCCCGGCTTGAATGCTTTGGAATGCCACAAGAAATTGTGCTCCATAAAATCCACGCCTTTACCCGGGATGGTGTGCGCGATGATCATGACGGGCTTTTCGTAAATCGCCTGGGCAGTCTCAAAAGCATTCGTAATTTCTTCAAAATCATGGCCGTTTGTTTCAATCACATGCCAATTGAATGCCTCGTACTTTGCGCGGAGCGGCTCCAAAGGCATAATGTCCTCGGTCATGCCGTCTATCTGGATATTGTTTCGGTCAATCAGCGCGGTCAGATTATCCAGTTTCAATTTTCCTGCAAGCATGGCCGCTTCCCATGTTTGTCCTGCCTGCTGCTCGCCGTCGGACATGAGACCGTAGATATTTAATTTCTTATCGTCCATTTTTGCCGCAATCGCCATCCCGACTGCCTGCGAAAGACCGGAGCCGAGCGGCCCCGATGTCGTCTCCACCCCGGGAAGCGCCGTCCGATGCGGGTGTCCCTGCAGGCGAGTGCCGAACCGCCGCAGGGTTTTTAATTCCTCCACAGGAAAATATCCGCTCCGCGCCATAGCGGCGTATCGCACCGGGCAGATGTGTCCGTTGGATAAGATAAGCCGGTCCCGCTCGGGCCATTCGGGATTTTTCGGGTCATGGCGCAGGATGTGGAAATAAAGGGCAGTAAACACATCCGCCATGCCTAGAGGGCCTGCAATATGTCCCGATCCCGCGCCGGACACCATTTCAATCACATCCGTGCGGATGTGATTGGCCATCTCTTCCAGAAATTTAATTTTTGATTCGTGAAGATGTGGCATAGATTAAGGTGAGGTCATCCTGATTGTTTTTTGAGCGAATGTAATACCATCAGTGTCTTATGAATCGTAGCCCATTTTCGCAGATAATTCCAGTCAAGTTTTTGCTGTATTCGTATGACCGACTCAATATCTTCCAATTGGCGCGTTGATTCGGTCAGCCGATACCAGAGAAGTTTATTGAGGATAAGGTCTTCGGGAGAACTTAAAAAAATAATCGTACCCGCTATTCGTTTCCGAATTCCTCGCCTCATGACCTCTTGAGAGAATGTGTCGTCTTTCATGATCCAAAAATCGACTTTTAACCCGCTTGACGGATGGATAAAATTGAATTCTCCTTTCCGTTCAAGCGCGTGTTGCATCATTGCTTTATCCACATAGACATCTTTATCAATTTTCAGAAGTTCCTCCGCAAGAGCATCCAGTTTTTGCGGTATCAATTGAATCACGATGTCGATATCCGCTGTAAATCGCGGACGACCCCACACTACCACGGCAATACCCCCGGTAATGACATAGGGGATATCCAGCCGCTTAAGAATTTTGGCGATTTGTCTCAATAGCTCTTCTTGTTCCATGTGTTGATCTCAACGTCTGTGCAAACTCAAAAAAGCTACTCGCGAGCTTTATTTTCCGTGCCGCGGACATTTTTCTAAACAGGCGGTCTTGAATATCCCGGGCGGTTTTGGAGCCGGTATCGCCAGCCCTCTCTTCCAAAAATTTGATCTTTGATTCGTGAAGGTGGGGCATCACAAAAAATTAATTGGCTACCGCGTAATTTTTTCCATATACGTTATATGTCCCGTTGCCGCCGGAGCCGTTGCATGTGGTCTGAATATAAACAATATCCTGACTTGTCGGATTTTCAAGTGTGGCGGAAAGTGCATATTTATCACCGCAATAATAGAACATATAACCGGGATTTTGGATAGGGTCATCCATGCGGGAGACGGGCAAAAAACCTTCTTCCTGCAATCCGCGCGTCACTGCCTTGCGATACGCTCCGGTATCCTCGTACCCCACCCACCCGCAACCGCACGGAAAATAACCCGCTCCTGCTACAAAATATGTCCCATACTTATCGTAGTAAAGTTCAAGCGCAAGTTGAATGTGAACCCGCCGCCGAGATTTTTTTGATTTAATTTTATGGCGTTCATTGTTATTGTGAAAGAGATTCCTGCGGCTGGGGCCGACTGATCAGATCTTGCGTAGGCTGGCTTATCCCGCCGCTTGATCCCAAGGCATAAAAAACAAGCGCGATTGCAATAATACATCCCGCGATACCAAGCAACACCACGCTCGCCGTCCTCGCATCCCGTATTCTGCCTCCAGACACGCGCATCAGCCAAGCAGTCATCCCAGTATAGGCGCGGCCGTAGGAGTCGGAAAAGGGCGCTTGCTTTTGTTCTTGAGACGCTTCGGGGTGCTCTTTGTTGTATTGGGAGAGGATGTCCATAACGTAAAAAGTTTAAGATTGGAGGATGGCGATTGCCTGCGCGATATCGGGTGCATCAAAAATCACGGAACCGGCGACGAGTATGTCTGCGCCTGCGGCAACTGCCGACGCCGCAGTATCCTGATTCACTCCCCCGTCAGCTTCTATTATACAGGATGGACATGCCTGTCGTATAGCGGCGATTTTCCCCACAATCATATCCCAGTCCGGCTTTTGGCCGGATGCTCCCGGTGGAACCCCAAGCGGCAAAAAAAGATCCGCTTTGCCAAACCACGGCTCAAACGCAGTCCACGGCGTATCCGGATTGATCGCGAGCCCGATTTCCTTTCCGGCATCACGGCACTTTTGTATAAATGTCAAACATTGAATGTTTGACATACTTTCAAGATGCGCGATGATGCGCTGCACAGACGGTATCAACCATTGGCTTACGGCTGTGTCTGGATCGGTAATCATGAGATGTGCCTCAACGTTCAATTTTGTTTTCAGAGTAGTAAGATCGCGCGGATCGCGCCATGTCGGATGCGCGGAAAAAATGCCATCAGTCACGTCGAGATGACACCATGAGACATACGGCTCTACCTTGGCGATTCGTGCCTGCGCTTTTTCAAACGTAGGCACGTTGATGGACGGAATGATTTCAACCACAAAAGTTTTTCGCTTCTACATCAGCAACTTTCCGCAACCGCCTGATATGCCTCTCCTCTCCCGAAAAAGATGCCTCCAGCCAGACGGTTATAATTCCATGTGCTTTTTCTTCATCCGTCTCGTCTGCCGCGAGCACGAGTACATTTGTGTCGTCGTCGGTGCGGGATTTTTTCGCTTCTTCTTCATCCCAACACAAGGCCGCGCGAACGCCACGAAACTTATTGGCGACGATAGCCATACCCTGCCCCGATCCGCACAAAAATATTCCCTTGTGTTCCGTGGGATTTTCTGCGATCTTGGCGGACGCCGCGGCGGCAAAATCAGTATAATCGTCCTGCGGATTATACGAAAACGCGCCACAGTCCTCCGTGGCAATCCCTCGATCCAAGAGAAACTTCCTGATCGTTTCTTTGAGCGCGAATCCCCTATGATCTATGGCAAGATACAACATATGATATAGTATAAGGGTTTGGGATGTCTTTGACAAAAGGCATAGGGGTGTCTACGATTGCTCCTATCAAGCAGGAGAGACGGATCTTTGTCACTATTATGCGGGAGGTCTGCATATGTGTTTTGGCGCTATGGGGCAAGTCACGCGACGCAGTTTTATGAGGGGGTGTGGATCGTTTGTGCTCATTCCGACGTTAAAATCCCGAACTGTTGAAACAGTATGGCTTCCGGAGGATACGGCTGGGTTTACCCCGGCATTCGCCGCAGATGTGCTGGGCAAGATACGGGGGCTTTCCGAAAACTCCGGCAGTACGCTGAAATTTGCATTTCGTACACTGGCGGGAGAGGAGCGTGCTTTGTTTTTATTGTTTGAGCGCTCTTCTAGACGCAAAACCGCATATCCGGTACTGCGGAGTGAGGGTTTGAAACCGCTTTTTATCAGGCACAATGGGACTGCGGATCTGCATGATGTTGAGTTTGAATTTCCTGATGAAGGCACGTTGAAGAGATGGAAAGATAAAGCCAAGAGATTTTGGGAATCGTTCAAGAAGCATACACATCAAGAGGACTCATTTCTCCTCGCCATCAAAGCAATCGCCGTGGCAGTGGGTGTGTGGCTGGTTGCGACTGTGGGAAGCGCGGTTCTTGCAGGGATTGCTTTTTTTGCATCGTATGCCGTGGTGCTTGCCCTTATCGCCGCGAGCGCCGTGGTCGTTGCTCGTCTGTTCCGGGGGTTTGATTCCCGCCCTGCTCGCACCGACAGGGCAACATACACCTATGTGGAAAGAAGCAAAAAATTTTCGGATATTGACCGTACGGTAGCCGCATAGCCATGTCAGGGTATTCAAAATCCAGGGCGCTCTCAAGCGCTCTTTTTCCATGGTTCATTTTATTCCACTTCCCTGCGGGCGTTGATGTGGATGTTTTGCACAATGCCCACGCCTATCATGAGGGTGACCAGGGAGGAGCCACCGTAGGAGACAAACGGCAGGGTGATGCCGGTGATGGGCAGGAGCCCCATATTCATGCCAATGTGGATGAATGACTGGCTGAAAATAAACGCGGCAAAGCCGATGGTGTAGATGCGGGAAAAGTTATCCCGCGCACGCGAGCCGATATGTATGATGCGCCAGATAACAGCACCGATGAGTCCGAGGAGCAGAGTGCTCCCGACAAATCCCCATTCTTCGGTGTATGCCGCAAAAATAAAATCAGCATGCGGCTCGGGCAGGAAGTGCAGATGCGACTGTGAGCCATAACCCAGTCCCTTGCCCCACACCCTGCCCGAGCCCACGGCGATCATGGACTGGATCATCTGATATCCGGCACCTTGGGGGTCGCGGTAGGGATCCAGAAATGAGGTGATCCTGGCTTTCTGGTACGGGAGAAGGACAAAAAACCATGCAATGCTGGCGGTTGCAATGCCGACGGCGAGGAGATAAAAAAAATGCCGCAGGCGCATGCCGGAAAAAAGTACGGCCGCAACCCAGATGGCGATGAGCACGACTGCGGAGCCCGGATCGGGCTGGAGCATGACCAGGAGCATGGGCAGGACGAGATAGAGACCAGAAACGATAAGGTGCCGTATGCGATAAATTTCAATGTGGCGTTTGGAGAAAAATTTGGCGAGCAGAACGGCAAGAGAAAGTTTGGCAAGCTCCACGGGCTGGAGCGCTACGCCGCCGATCTGAAGCCATGCCCTGATACCGCGGACGCGCGGACTGACGATGAGCACCGCGGCGAGCAGGAGAATGGCGAGGGCGTAGAGAGCAATGACTGCGGCGGTTTGCGTCCGGAAGATACGAAAATCAACCATGCTGGAGCCGATGAGCAATATGATGCCGACGCCTGCCCAGACGAGCTGGCGTTCAAAAAAGTGCGTGGCACGTATGCCCGACAAACTAAAAAGTGAAGTGAGGCCGATGGCGATGAGCAAAAGTACAGCTCCCATCAGGAGCCAGTCAAAGCGCCGTATATGGGTGAACAGGGCTGACATGGGAGGTAGGCGGGGCTATTGCGGACGGACAATGGCGTCTTCGGCAAAGAGGTTTACGCGGGGTATGACTTCAACTCTTGCGATGGTGCCCGATAAAACATCAGGCCATACCGAGGCCACGGTTCTGCGTTCATGGGGAGCAATGTCTTCAGTGAGCACACGGTTGGCGCCGATAAGGTTTCCGGCGTCGTCAAAAATGACAAATGTCACTTCCATGCGGCGGTACTTCATCGGTCCGCCGTTAAAAATTTGCGCTTCTGCAATGCTGTGCTTTCTGCCTTCTTCACTGATGCGATGTTCGCGGCGCTCCACGGTCAGCGGCGGCCGCTCGTAGGTAGTACTCTTCCATGCAACCCGTTCCACGGCAAATTCTACTCTCATGGGCTCGCGCGATGTGCGGATGTTTGGCTCAATGATGGTAAAACGCTCGCCGGGATAGATGTAGGCTGTGCCTTCTTTGTGGCCGATGATGCCGTACTGGTCAAGCAGGGTAAATTCATAGCGGACAAGGTCGGATGAAAGGGTTTGATTGGGGTTTTCTACCAGTGCCGCCACGTCGTACGTTTCCTCTCCTGCCCTGCCAAAGCGCGTCCAAAACACCGCAAGCGGCTTGGGATTTTTCAGTTCGCATGGAGCACATAGCCCCCCGCAATCCACGTCCGTCTCGCCGTTATTGCGCCGGTTATCAGTACAGCTTGCCGCGGGCAAGGAACGCCCTATTATAAAAAACACAACGGCGCTGGCGAGTGCCGCAAGAATTGCAATGACGGTCAGTTGTCGCCGTACGCGCCAAGACATGCGCATGTCCTCTATCATATATCATCCCTGCGCCAAAAGGAAAACAACCCCAGATGTAACGTCGGGGGGTTTTCCTGATAGCACGGAAATTTGTATATGCCGGCGTATCCTACTTTCCCGATGCCTAGTGGGGCACAAGTATCATCGGATCCGCGCGCTTTCACTGCTCTGTTCGGAATGGGAAGAGGTGGGGCACACGCGGATAAAACACCGGCAAATACAAATCTCCGTAGTCAAAGTTGCTATACTGGGTGAGACCGATCTATTAGTACCGCTCGGCTCAACGCATTACTGCGCGTACACCTGCGGCCTATCAACGTCGTCATCTCCGACGGATCTACGATACCTTATCTTGAGGCGCGCTTCGCACTTAGATGCTTTCAGTGCTTATCGCTTCCGAACATAGCTACCCGGCAATGCTCCTGGCGGAACAGCCGGCAGACCAGAGGTTCGTTCATCCCGGTCCTCTCGTACTAGGGACGACCCACTCTCAAGTATCACACGCCTGTGGTAGATAGGAGACCGACCTGTCTCACGCATATATTTCAACGATTACTCGTTGTATGGACTATACCACTCTCCGTCATCACGACGGAGAACCGACGTATTACCTATTCGCTTCTTCTCGCGAATAAGTCCGTTCCAATGCATCTTTGATGCATTGGAACAAGTCTCTACGGGGTTAATCACAGATTTCTACCTAAAAAATAAAAGAAGCGTGATAATTGCTAAAATAAATATGACATATTTCGCAAGAGATACGAACTCTCTTCGTAAAGATCGCGTCTCAGTCAAAATCTCATTCAGAATATCAGTGTCGTTGTATCCTTCTTTCATATTTTTGTAGATGAACTCTGTTTAACTTCCCTCGGTATTATCCTATCACAAACAGGTCAAACGTGATAGGACTTCACCGATATGAGTCGGTTTTGCTCACGGCGATTACCCGCCGCGGCCGCCACAGCCCTGTCGGGCTGACGGTCTGACACTTTATCTTGCGATTACTCGCAAAGTAGACTATACCTTTCCCGCGTTTTGCGGGACCGACGTGTTATACAACAAACCTTGTCTGCAGTATCCGTTCAGCGTTATTGCCGAACAAGTCGTTACGGGGATTACAAATTTTGTAGATCATGGATGGAATGATAAACGGTGTGATGACCGCTTTCAGCTTCTCATACTCGCGCTTTCCCATGTAGATTTTGAATCTCGTTCTGTCTTTCTGAATTGACGGACGAATATCAAATCTTCCACGGAAGAACAGGACGATTCTTTGCTGGTCCTCCCACGAAAAGCTGTGTGTGCTTATCGTGCAGGCATTTCCGTTGTTTGAACCGTCATCCATAAACCATACCGCGAGCGCTCGCGGCGTGATGAATGGAACGATGTCTTCCGGGAAGATCTTTTCTCCGCCCGGATAAAAGATGTGGTGCAAATATCCCAACTCCTCCATAGTTTTTGTATGGAAGTACCAGGAGAACCAATCTTTGTTTCGTTGTTTGTCATATCCTGCTTTTATCTTTTGCGGCCCGGAAGAAACAAGATTTTTCAGTTGCTCGTACTTCCAAAAGACATATTCTTTCTGTCTCTCACCTTGCTGTATACGAAGCCGCGCGCTGATCGCATGTCGTTTTCCCAATGAACGACATTCCAACCGCGCATCACCCAGCAATGATCCAACCATCATATCGATCTGATGTGATGGAAATATTTTTTGTAATCTTCCCACGGTATTATCCATATCCTCATTGTAGCATAGAGGAGACTATGGACTCCACCGTTATGAGTCGGTTTTCTCTGGGCTCACGTGCATTACGCAACCCAGCTCGCGTACCTTTTTAATTGGCGAACAGCCAAACGCTTGGGAGCTTCT
>ERZ1292623.2061-Hain-H51-01um-R1-2061-length-18526-cov-9_pt1 | contig 17337 bp, 14 predicted proteins | sample MGYA00564398_ERZ1292623 | MGnify/ENA primary metagenome ERZ1292623 (study PRJEB36523, sample SAMEA6512633) | groundwater metagenome | collected 2019-01-07 | study: AquaDiva: Metagenomics assemblies of 32 groundwater samples | reverse complement strand
AATTAGGCTAGAAAATAATTTCACCCCGCAGCATCCTGCTGCGGGGTGAGTCAGTTCAAGAAATCTTTAATTCCATGGCGGAAGCAAATTCTCGCCATTCTCGAGGCTGAAGACCACTCGTTTCGGCGGTCACTCGTTCGCCACTGATGAATCGTTTTACGATTGAAAGCTGAGTTGCGGAAAGTGTGTGCGCACCTAGACGGTATTCGCGGAATGCTCCAGCGGCGTACGGCACCCACAGATCCATGATCTCGAGCATTTTCTCTGCATATACCCGGATTTCCATTTGAGCGTGAGCGTCGGCCCTTAGCCCAAGGAAGTGCATCAGGTTATACAGATCGATTTTCCAGTACCACTGGGTGTAGTAGTTGAGGGTCAGGTTCATCCTTGCTAGCTCGCGTGCCAGCATCGGTTTTTCCTCGTGTCGTGGTTTCCCTGTGCCGTCATCATTCAGAAGCTCTGTGTATCCATCATAGGCTCGAGAGGCGTCGGTCTTTAGTAGGTCAAGAACGACAGCCGCTTCTTCCTGGTTTAGGGTATTCCCACGCCCCTGTCGATTGCTGGTGGACTGAACCGCCAAGTTCTCGGGTTCTGGGAGGTAGAATTCTTTATCGAGAACGGAATATCGTGCCGAATACTCATTGACGTTGGCGGTGCGATGTCTGATCCACTGTCGCGCCACGAAAATTGGTAGCTTGACGTGGTATTTGATTTCGCACATTTCAAAGGGGGTCGAGTGACGATGTCGCATCAGGTAGTTTATGAGCCCGCGATCTTCACTCACCTTTTTGGTACCACTTCCGTAGGAAACTCGCGCGGCTTGAACGATGGCTGCGTCGTCACCCATGTAGTCAACGACACGAATGAAACCATGATCGAGCATTTTGAAAGGTGCGTAGAGAATCTCTTCGAGCTTAGGGACAGTTGGTCGTAGCGTGCTCGACTTCTTCATACGAGTCAGCTCGATTTCTCGAGTTTGGTCGGTATTTATGGGCATGTTTGACTCCCTTACAATACTTGTTTTGTCTTTATCAACCCTACATCCTGCTCTACCTTAGTCAACCTAGCGTTTTATTCCCTATGTGGTAATAAAACACATAGTTAGGACATTTACTTAGAATTTAAAGAAAGGATGTGCGCAATGCGCAAGACCGGGGTTCTACCCATGCAAATGCTTCGGCGGTTACTTCCGAAGTATATTCACGGAATTAATGCGAATAGTCTGAACCCAGCTTCCATAGACTTACCTCTAGCCGAAGAAGCCTACAGGCTGGAAACCATTTTCCTGCCCCGGCCGGGCGAAAGAGTCAGGGACTTGATAAAAGAAGTCGGTGGTGTTCGCCACGACCTTAAGAACCACCTCGAGGTCGGGGTCCCTTACCTCGTGCGATTGGCCGGCTCCTTTCGTCTTCCGCGGATGGTTTACGGGTATCTCAATCCCAAATCTTCGACCGGGCGTATCAACCTGCTATGTAGGGTGGTGGCGGACGGGGTGGAGATGTACGACGCTCTGATTCCGGAAGGCTGGAAAGGCGAGACCTGGGTCCTTGCCATAGCGGGAAGTTTTCCAGTACTTTTGTCTCCGGGTAACGCAGTGTCACAATTGCGACTTTTCGATGACAAGAGCTTTTTGACTCCTCTCGAACTCAATTTGGCCGTTGAAGAAGGAGGGCTGATCTTCCGCGCTAACGGGGTTTGTATGCACGGAAAAGATTTACGCCGCCACGACGACTCCTTTCTCCTCACTCTGCGGGTTCGGGACGATCAAACTGGGTTCGAATGTCGCGGGGTCAAGCGCATTCTGGATTTCAGTAAGATTGGCCAATACCGGGGGCGAGATTTCTTCACCTTGCCGGAAGTTCGGGGCGACGGCGTAGTGCTTCGTAGAGGGAATTTCTACATTCTCTCGACGGATGAGAGGGTTATGGTCCCTCCGGGACTTTCTGCGGAGCTGCGTGCGATTGATCCTCGCTTCGGTGAGTTTCGCTCCCACGCCGCTGGCTACATCGACCCGGGTTGGGGTTTCGGCAAAAATGGCGAAAAGCGCGGCCGACCCATTACCCTTGAAGTGACGCCACACGAAGACATGTTTGTACGTCACGGTCAGGTGGTAGCGCGTATTCGCTACGAGTGGATGCAAGAAGTGCCGGAAGTCATCTACGACGCGGCTCGCTCCAACTACACCAAACAAGCCGGTCCCAAGCTCTCTAAACATTTTGGCGGTTGGTAACTTGTTAAATTCACCGCGCGGCGCGTAAAGCGCCGCGCGGGTTTTCTTTTCTTATATATAGGTGTAAGGTTCCCAAAGTTACTTAGAACTTCCAAATCCAAAACAGAGAGGTTTGAAATGGTTAAGGGTATATACATTGGCCTCGACGGCATTGACGGAGCTGGCAAGACCAGTCTCAAAAAATCTCTCCCTAAGATTTTGTATGGCCGAGAGGTGGTGGTTACTCATCAGCCGGGCGGAACCCCGCTCGCAGATCTTATACGCGTGCCGATTCTATCCAAGGAGGCGAAAAGAAGCGATCCTTTAACACAAATGCTTCTGCATTTTGCCGCGCGGCATGAGAACATTGAAGACGTGGTCAAGCCGGCTCTGGCGCGTGGCGCCATCGTCATATCGGATCGAACGGAAGCGGCCACTTACGCATACCAACTTCACGGACAGCTCGCAGAAGTTGAATGGGGTACAAAGAAACGCGAGCAACTGGTGGAACTGTTCCACGAACTTTCGATTATGGTGCTCGGGGACTGTTGTCCCGACGCCTACTTTTACCTCGATATAAGTCCTGCGGAAGGCAAGAGGCGTAAAATGCTCGCCGCCGGAGAGGAACCACCAAATCATTTCGATGAGCGAGATTTCACTTTTCACGAACGCTTGCGTGATGGTTACCGTGAATACGGGAGTCATGTACGCAAAACTGGTCGCCAATTTTTTGTTATCAATGCAATGTATACCGAATCGGAAGTGCGAACCGACTTCCACGCCAAACTTAGGAATCTTTTGGTTAGTGATCTAGGTATTGGTATCTAAGTCTCCAAGCGTCGGCGGGGTAACCCTGCCGACGCTTCTTATTTTATTACTCGCGGTACAATATATATGTGATTAGTCCTTTATACATCAAATACAAAAGATATATTCCGACCGGAGCCCTTATCCTTGGCTTTTTGGTTGATTATCTGACTCTGACCAGGCCGGATAGTTTTTGGAACAATGCGGTTCTGATTTTTTATTTTACTATCGCCGCCGTCGGTATTCTTATTTGGAACGGCCGGAAGGGGAAGGACGATTCTCCCTCGGTCTTGCCGATCCTGGCCATAACCCAGTTCGCATTTGGCTCGCTGGCGAGCGGCATTCTGGTTCTCTACGGCCGGAGCGGAACCCTTACCGGCAATTGGCTGTTCTTCTTTCTTTTGGCGGTATTCTTAATCGGTAATGAGTTTGCCAAATCCCGTTACGAAAAAACCCGGGTCCACATCGTAGCTTTTTATATTTTACTTCTTTCTTATTCCGCTCTGGTCGGACCGGTCGTATTTGGGAGAATGGGAACGCTGGTATTTCTCGCTAGCGTACTCGGGAGCCTGGTTATTATGGGAGGGTATCTTTCTTTGCTTTATCTCCTGGCTCGCAAATCACTTTTCGGACATTGGAAAGCCATAGCTAGAGGCGTTGTAGCTGTGGCGGCCGGATTTTCTCTCATGTATGCGTTTAATCTGATTCCCCCGGTACCTCTGGCTTTAAAAGATATAGGCATCTTCCATTCTGTAGTCCGGACTTCCGGAGGTAATTACGAAGCGGTTTTTGAAGCCCCGGCTTGGTACGAGTTCTGGAGAAGTTCGGACAAGGTCTTTCACGCCTACGGAGACGCACGGGCTTATTGTTGGAGTGCGGTTTTTGCTCCGGTTGGACTTTCTACTCCCATTTACCACCGCTGGGAGTTGTATAACAGAGAGGACAGAGAGTGGAAGACCAAGTCCAGGGTTGCCTTTCCCATAGCCGGAGGCCGGGAGGAGGGTTATCGTGGTTATACCATAGAGGATTCTATAGAGCCGGGGGATTGGCGTTGTTCTGTTGAGACTGAAGATGGTTCTATTATCGGCCGGACTAGTTTTCGTGTAGTCTCCGGCAACACCTACCCAGCTTTGCGTTCCGGAATACGATAGGCTGATTTTTATTCTCCAGCCTGCTATCTTTAGTCCATGCAAGAAAAGCTTCTAGCTCTGGTTGCCGGCGTATGTGAGGAAGTATTTCCGGGTGTCACCCCGAGAAAGGAGGTCGTGGTTGAAAGACCATCCGATATGGCACACGGGGATTATGCAACAAACGCAGCCCTGGCCTTTTCCGGGAACCCAAAAGACAACGCGGACAAAATTCTTTCTGTTATAAACAAAAATCTACCAGATTATCTTTCCGGTGTTTCTGTAGCCGGTCCGGGATTTATAAATTTTACATTGTCTCCAAAATATCTGTCGGAAGTTTTGACCTCGGTTATTAAAGAAGGTCCCAAGTTTGGACACAACCCTGCTTTTGCCGGACTGAATATTTTAACCGAATACACCGACCCGAATCCTTTCAAGGAGTTTCATATAGGTCACTTGATGCCGAATGTTATAGGCGAATCCATCTCTCGTCTCTTAGAGTGTGCCGGAGCCCGTGTGGAGAGGATGAGTTACCAGGGTGATGTGGGTCTTCATATAGGCAAAGCTGTTTGGGGGATGATTCATAATCCACAAACTATTTTAGACAGCGAGTCTTTAGCCAAGAAAACAGCTTATCTAGGTCAGTCCTATGTCGTCGGTTCCAAGGCCTATGAAGAAAGTGAAGAAAATAAGAAAGAGATACAGGAAATAAACGAAAAAATATTTAAGCGCTCCGACGCGGAGATTAATGAGCTATATGACCGCGGGAAGAGATGGTCGCTAGAACATTTTGAAGAGATATACAAAATACTAGGAACTGCGTTTGATCACTATGTATTTGAAAGCGAGGTTGCCGGAGAAGGGCAGAGGTTAGTGCGCGCCAACCTCGGTAAGGTTTTTGAAGAAAGTGACGGTGCGGTTGTATATAAAGGAGAGAAAAACGGGTTACACACTAGAGTTTTCTTAAACAAACAAGGACTACCTACTTACGAAGCTAAAGATTTAGCTCTGGCGCTTTATAAGTTCTCTCTTCGCGAGTGGGACCTTTCTTTAACCATAACTGGTAAAGAGCAGAACGATTATTTCAGGGTCATGCTCTCAGCCCTCTCTGAAATTGCTCCGGAGGTGGCCGGAAGAATCCGTCATATGGGACACGGACTCCTACGCTTTGCTACCGGTAAAATGTCTTCCAGGGAGGGTAATGTGGTGACGGGAGAATCTCTAATTAACGACACCAAAGAGCTTGTAAGGCAAAAAATGAAAGAAAGTGAAGTTCCAGAGGATAAAAGAGAGGAGGTAGAAAATATGGTAGCGGTTGCGGCTATAAAATTTTCCATTTTGAAGCAGGGGATTGGCAAGGATATTATTTTTGACTTTGATCAATCCATTTCCTTTGAGGGGGACTCTGGGCCTTACTTACAATACACAGCGGTGCGGGCTAATTCGGTTCTTGGGAAAACAAGTATGGTTCCGGATGCCAGGAATTCGGAAGGCGAAAGTCAGACTCTTGCTCGTTTTCTGGCTCACTTCAGAGATGTAATGGAGCGTTCGGCTAGGGAGTACGCACCGCAACTTCTGGTCACATATTTGTTGGAACTAGCTTCGGCCTTCAATTCTTTTTATGCCTCTAATAAAATTATTGGTTCAGAAAAGGAGTCTTATAGACTGGCGCTGACTAAGGCGGTGGCCATTACTATGGAAAATGGCCTGGGAGCTCTGGGCATAAAAACTCCGAAGGTGATGTAGTGTGCTACAATTATTTTATTGTCAGGCGTTTGTCTGATATCTGCGCCTCCCCAGGCGCGTCGGGTTGTCGCAATGACGCCCACAGGTCGCCCAACCGGCGGCCTATTTTTTATCTATCAAATTTTCACGCATTCTTGGAATTCTGCTAATATGGCGGATGATTATGGCGGAAGAAATCAATAAAAAAAGCGATATAGCTAGAGAAGAGGAGTTCATACAGCGTTTCTGGGAAGAAAAAGATATCTTTAAGAAATCCGAGGCGCAAGGGCAAGAGGAGTTTGTGTTTTATGACGGCCCACCTTTTGCTACAGGATTACCTCACTATGGCCACATTTTGGCCGGTACTATTAAAGATGCTATTCCTCGTTATCAAGCTATGCGGGGAAAAAAAGTGCGCCGTCGATGGGGCTGGGATTGCCATGGTTTACCACTGGAAAATCAAATTGAGGCAGAACTGGGGGTTGAGACCAAGCGCGACATAGAGGAAAAAATCGGAGTGGAGGCGTTTAATGACGCAGCCAAAAAGGCGGTGCTTCGCTATGCAGACGATTGGAAGAGAATAATTCCTCGTTTAGCGCGTTTTGTAGATATGGAAGACGACTACAAAACTATGGACGCCACTTATACGGAGAGCGTCTGGTGGTCTTTTAAGGAATTGGATAAAAAGGGTCTGATTGAAAAAGGTTTTAAGGCCATGCACCTGTGTCCACGTTGTGGCACTACCCTTTCCAATTTTGAGGTTTCGCAGGGCTACAAGGATATTCAGGATATTGCAGTAACGGTCAAGCTGGAGTTGGTGGATGAGCCAGGAACGTACCTTCTAGCCTGGACGACAACCCCATGGACTTTGCCGGGTAATATGGCGGCAGCAGTCAATACCGATTTTGAATATGTGAAAGTTTCTCTAAATGGCAGTAAATATTTTCTTGCCAAAGAAAGAGTTAAGGTTTTGCCTGAAGGTTACGAGGTTCTGGAGACTATAGAAGGAAATAAGTTGGTTGGTAAAAAGTACAAACCGCCTTTTGGTTATTTTTTCGATAAGAATATAGAGAATAAAGAAAACGCTTGGAAGGTTTATGCGGCTCCTTATGTAACTTTGGAAGATGGAACTGGGATTGTGCACCTGGCGCCGGCCTTTGGTGAAGAGGATTTACTTTTGGCCAAAGAAAAAAAGATTCCGGTTGTGCATCATGTGGACCAGAACGGGCGATTTACTGCCGAAGTTAAAGATTTTGCCGGAGAATTGGTAAAACCAAAAGATGACCACCAAAAAGCGGATATTGAAGTTCTGAAGAACCTCGCCGCTAAGGGATTATTGTTTGCCAAAGAAAAAATTACTCACTCCTACCCGCACTGCTGGCGCTGTGACACTCCGCTTCTTAACTACGCGGCGTCTTCCTGGTTTGTAAATGTGCCGAAAATAAAAGACAAACTGGTGGCGGAGAATAAAAAAATTGGCTGGGTACCCAAGTCCATTGGTGAATACCGCTTCGGTAATTGGCTAGAGGGCGCGCGCGACTGGTCCATTTCCCGTGCCCGCTACTGGGGGGCGCCTATACCAGTTTGGGAGTCTAAAGAAGGAGAGAGAATAATCGTTAGCGGTAAAGAAGACCTAATCCGTTATGCCAAAAAGTCTAACAACAAGTATTTTGTAATGCGGCATGGAGGAGCGGAAAACAATAAACTTGGGATAGTTAGTTCGGATCCAAATACAGAGCACCATCTAACAGAAGAAGGTAGAAAACAGGTGCAACTATCGGCCGAAGGATTGAAGAAAGAGGGTATAAGTAAAATAATCACTTCTCCTTTCGTTAGAACCAGAGAAACAGCAGAAATAGTCTCCGAAGTTCTAGGATTATCCAAAGATTCAATTTTGGAGGATCTGCGTCTAGGAGAATTGCAAGCCGGAGTCTTTGCGGGTAAATCGGTTGCGCAGTATCACACCTTTTTCAAGAGTGATGCGGAGCGATTTGAACGTGCTCCGGACGGAGGAGAAACCTATCGCCAAATTATGCAGCGAGCGGGCACAGCTCTTTTTGATATAGATAGTAAATTTTCTGGAGAAAAAATTCTTTTAGTGACACACGAGACTCCCGGAAGGCTTCTTCTGGCGGTGGCACATGGCCATACGGAAAAAGAAATGCGTTCCCATGGTCCGTTTAATAAAGATGACTTAAAAAATGCCGAAGTCCGAAACTTTGATTTTGTATATTTGCCTCACAACAAAAACTTCGAGCTGGACTACCACCGGCCATATATAGACGAAGTGGTTTTGGAAAAAGATGGTAAAGAATATCGCCGGGTCAAAGAAGTTTTTGATTGCTGGTACGAATCCGGCTCTATGCCTTACGCCCAGGACCATTATCCGGTCTCCAAAAAACTTTTTGACCCCGCAAAAGGTAAGGGTTACCCGGCGGACTTTATTGCCGAAGGACTAGACCAAACCCGCGGCTGGTTCTACTCGCTCCTAGTTCTTGGTGTGGCTCTTTTTGGCGAGAGCCCGTACAAGCACGTGATTGTGAACGGGCTGGTCCTGGCAGAAGACGGACAGAAAATGTCCAAGAAACTGCGCAATTATCCGGACCCGATGGAGGTGGTGGATAAATATGGCGCGGATGCGTTGCGCTATTACTTACTGTCTTCCTCCATAGTTCGTGGAGAAGATTTGAATTTTAGCGAAAAGGGAGTGGATGAGGTTTTGAAGAAAGTTATTCTGCGTATCAAAAATGTCTACGCGTTTCTGGAGTTATTCAAAAAAGAAAAAAATATATCTTTTAAAGATTTACTTTCCGTTGCCGAGGGTAGTCCTAACCTTCTGGATAAATGGATGTTGGCGCGTTTGCGACAAACTATTTTTGAAGTCACGGAAGCTTTTGAAACTTACGAATTGGACAGGGCCGCCCGGCCGGTCACCTCTCTTATTGACGACCTCTCCACTTGGTACCTACGCCGCTCCAGAGAAAGAATAAAGAGGGACTCGGAAGATTCAAGAAACGCCTTGGCGACACTACAGCTCACACTTCTCCAAATCTCTAAACTCCTTTCTCCATTTACGCCCTTTCTTTCCGAGTGGCTTTACCAGAAGGTTAGGGTCGTAGAGAGCGGGGAGAGCGTTCATCTATCCGTGTGGCCAGTCGCAGAGCCTTCTTCTTACGACAAAGAGATAAATATTTTTATGTCTAAAATCCGCTCCATCGCTTCCACGGCGCTTCTGGAGCGAGCCAAGGCTGGTATTAAGGTGCGCCAACCTCTTTCCCGTCTGATTCTTTCCGACCGCGCTATTTTGGAGAACGAAGACGCCGTATCTATTCTCAAAGAAGAAGTTAATGTCAAAGAGGTGGTTTTTGAAGCAGGAGAAAATTCTGTTTCTCTGGATACGACTCTCACGGAAGACTTGAAGAAGGAGGGAGTGATGAGGGAGATTGTCCGTACAGTTCAAGACGAAAGAAAAGACATGGGACTTAACCCGGATGACAAGGTGGTCGTCAGCATTGCCGCGGATCCTCTGGCTAAGGAACTTGCGGAGAAGTTCCGGAGTGATATTGAGTCTTCCGTTAACGGGAAGCTTATATTTGGTGAAGGCAGGATTCCTGTGCCTGTTTCTGACTACTCTATTTCCGTCTCTGTTTCTAAGGCTTGAAGTAGCTTTTATGTATCGCATTTACAATACGGAAGCCGTGGTACTTTCTGGGAGCCCAACTTCGGAAGGTAGCCGGACATTTTCGCTTCTGACCGAGGATTTTGGGCTTATTCAGGCGCATGCCGAAGGCGTGCGCAAGAGTGCTTCTAAATTCCGGCATGCTTTGCAGACTTTTTCTTTAGTTTCGGTTTCTTTGGTCCGAGGCAGGGGTAAGTTTCGCATCATACACGCAAACACAACCTCTTCTTACCGGGAAATTATGAAAAGTGTTCCCGGAGCCCTGTCTCTCTGTGGCAGAATTTCCTGGCTCCTGCGCCGGATGATTCCGGAAGAGGAAAAAAATAGAGCGGTGTATCTTTCAGTCAAAGAATTTTTCCTTCTCTTACCTAAAATGCAAGAAGAGCAGTTTCCTCTTTTAGAAATCGCGGCGGTTATGCGCATACTTTCGGCCCTCGGCTATTTTCCGGCCCGCTCCGAGTATCACACTTTATTTGAAGGCGATATATCTTTAGTTTTGCCGCGCATTAAGGATTTAAGAAAAAATATTATCGCAGATATAAACACTGCTTTGGTTGATAGCCACTTGTAGGGAGGTCTTTCTGGGTTCGTGTATAATTCTTGCCTATGCCACCTCGAGGAGAGGACAGAGAACGCATTGAGGAACTCAAACGGGATTTATATTCCCGTTCTAATATTGGTATGCGCGGAACTAGAGAACATGATTTGAGGAGTCGAGATGGAGAGACACCGTCTTGGGAGAAACCGAATCTGAATATTCCGGGTGTGGAAGTTGGTAGGAGAAGTACTTGGTTGCCATATTTTTTGAAATTTTCTGCCGCGTTTTTTGCCCTGGCCTCCCTCTACGCTGGCTACACCTTTTTCTTCGGTGGCAACGAGGTTTCTTCTGAAAATATAGATTTAGAAATTACCGGGCCTATCTCTATAGGTTCCGGAGAGAAACTCACTCTTTTAGTTAAAGCTAAAAACAGGAATAGAGTGGGTTTGGAAGTTGCGGATTTGTTACTGGAATTTCCCCAAGGCACCCGCTCGGCGGAAAATTCGTCTTTGGAGTTGCCGCGTTACCGGGAATCTCTAGGCGACCTGTCTTCTGGCAAAGAAGTGGAGAGGCCTGTTTCCGCAGTTCTATTCGGGGAAGAAAGGGCGGCTTTGGATATAGCTGTGACTTTGGAATACCGGGTAACCGGTTCCAGTGCGGTATTTTTCAAAAAGACGGTTTACCCGGTTACCATCTCTTCCGCACCGGTTACCTTGCGGGTGGAGAGGCCGGAAGAAGTTGCTAGCGGAGATAAAATTACCCTGACTCTTTCTGTAACCTCTAATTCTAAAGAGACCGCCAAAGGTGTTCTACTTAAGGCAGAATATCCTCCGGGTTTTATCTTTTCTTCTTCCGACCCTAATCCAGCGCTTCTTAATAATGTATTCCGTTTGGGCGATTTGCCTTCTGGGTCCAACAAAACAGTACGCATAAGAGGGTCTCTTTCTGGAGAAGATGGACAAGAACGCTCTTTCCGTTTTGATTTGGGATTAGGGCGTACTGACAATGACCGCGCCATAGGAACCCCCCTGGCCTCGCTTATTGAAACTATACCTCTACGCAAATCGCTTCTTGGGCTAGCCCTCTCCATTAACGGTGGCGGGCCGGAGGGTTCTTCCGAAAGTGGTGGGCCGGTGCGCCTTGAGATTTTGGTATCCAACAATTTGCCGACTCCTGTCAGAAATATTTCCGCCAAGCTTAACTTTTCTGGGTCTGCCTTAGATAAATCTTCAGTTGCTCCTTCTGTGGGTTTTTATGATTCCGGGGCCAATATCGTTACTTGGTCGCAGGGCACGGGGGCACCCATTACGGAACTTTCTCCTGGGGAAAGTGCCACCTTTGCCGTCACTTTTTCGGCTTTAGGGAGAGGAGCTATATCCTCTCTGGTGCGCCCGGAAATACTTTTTTCCAGCAGTGTCTCCGGCATTAAGGTAGCGGAGGGGGAGGAAAGTCTATCCGCGACCGCTTCCGGTAGGGTACGGGTAACGAGCGATGTTGGTTTTGATGCCAAGATTTTGGCTCGTTCCGGCGCGCTTAAGAATTCTGGCCCCTTACCTCCGAAGGTCGGTTTGGAAACTACCTATACGGTGGTTTTATCCGCAACCAACGGGTCTAACGATCTGACCAGTACAAAAATTACCGCCATTTTGCCAGCCCATGTCTCCTTCAAAGGAGAAACTTCTCCCGGGGAAAGTATTTTCTTTGATTCTAACTCTCGTATCCTGACCTGGGACGCCGGTACCATCGCCGCCGGGGCAGGGATTTCCCGTGCCAATCGCGAGGCGTATTTTAAAGTAGGATTTATTCCTAATGCCAACCAGGAAGGGCAGGTGCCAAACTTGGTGGAGAACATACAGCTTAACGGCATAGATTCTTTTACTGGTTCGGCTGTAAAAATTACTGAGCCCGCTTTAACTACTCGTTTAGCGGGAGATTCCGGAGGTAAGCCGGGAGAGGAAATAGTTTCTCCGTAGAGCCGGTTTAATATGCTAAAGTTTCCTTTATGGATGGAACTACGGATCCCGTTAGAGGCAGGTCGCGGCCGTCTGTGTCTCTAAATCAGTATTTTTAATTTCATATTAATTTGCTTATCTCAATATTTGTATGAAAGCAACCTCCGTGACCGCGGCCTCTAACGGGATGGATAAACTAATCGCGCTTTTGAAGCGCCGGGGCTTCGTTTACCCGTCTTCCGAAATTTACGGCGGTCTCTCCGGTTTTTATGATTTTGGTCCGCTTGGTGTAGCCCTCAAACGTAATATTGAAAATCTGTGGTGGCGGATGTTTGTGGAGAATAGGGAAGATATGTACGGAGTGGATGCCTCTTTAATTACAGCCGCCCCTGTACTTAAAGCTTCAGGCCACCTGGATGGATTTGCCGACCCTTTAGTTGAATGTGAGAAATGTAAACGTCGTTTTCGTGCCGACCATGTGGAGGGGGACAAGTGTCCGGATTGTAAAGGAAATCTTGGTACCGCGCGCGCGTTCAATATGATGCTAAAAACTTCACTTGGGGCCGTGGAGGACGAGTCTTCTACTGCTTACTTGCGTCCGGAAACAGCTCAGGGAATATTCGTAAATTTTAAAAATATTATTGATACTTTCCACCCAAGACTTCCTTTCGGTGTGGCGCAGATAGGTAAAGCTTTTCGCAATGAGATTGCTCCAAGGGATTTTCTCTTTCGGGTTCGGGAGTTTACGCAAATGGAGGTGGAATATTTTGTCAGACCGAATGATTGGCAGGAGCACTTTGAACTTTGGAGGAAGGCTATGCTGGAGTGGATAGAAAAAATTGGTATTTCTATAAATTCAGTTCATGAGGCCGAAATTGGGGATGGAGACCGGGCCCACTACAGCCAGCGCACCATTGATTTTGAATTTGATTATCCTTTCGGTAGAAAAGAATTGTACGGTTTGGCTTACAGAACTGATTACGACTTAACTGCCCACACAAAAGGTAGCGGAACCGAGCTTAATTATTTTGACGAAGATTCTAAAGAAAGATTTGTGCCCCACGTTATAGAGCCATCTTTTGGTGTGGAGCGCACTATGCTTGCGGTTTTGCTATCTGCTCACAAAGAAGACGAAATGAATGGGGAGAAGAGAGAGTATTTGGCCCTACCTTCCGCTATCGCTCCGGTTAAGGCGGCAGTATTTCCTCTACTTAAAAATAAGCCGGAATTGGTGAAAAAGGCCAGAGAAATTTACACGGAATTAAAAAAGACTGAACCGAGAATCGTTTTTGACGATAACGGAAATATTGGTAAGCGTTATCGCCGACAGGATGAGATTGGAACACCTTACTGCGTCACAGTGGACTTTGAGACTTTAGAGAACAACACGGCTACCTTGAGGAATCGTGATACTGGGGAGCAAAAAAGAGTTTCGCCCACAGACCTGTTTAAAGAAATTAGTCAGTAATTTAACTTTTAGTATGCATAGCTTTCTCTTTGGGGAAAGCCTGCTATTATGCCTTTGTGAATCCCGTTAGAGGCTGTATGTTCGAGATGGCCTATATTGGGATCTGTCTGCGGGTTTATATTACTAACACAGCCTAAAAATTTCTAACGGCGCCTGCCTCTAACGGGATGAACAAAGACTCTCTAAATATCATCATCTCCTCCGGTACCATACTCAAGACCTTGGTGTTTCTCATCTTGGCAGCACTTCTATTTTACCTTCGCGACATAGTACTTCTTATTCTGACGGCCGTGGTTATCGCTTCTTCCATTGAACCGGCGGTACACTGGTTCGGGAGATTTAAAGTGCCAAGAGTTCTCGCCGTCATCACGGTTTACCTGGTTTTTATAGTAATTCTTGGCGCGTCTTTCTTTTTCTTTGTCCCGCCCCTCATAGACGAACTCTCCGGAGTGACGCAATCTTTACCGGAAAAAATAGAATTGTTCGGCTTCGGTTTTTCCGCCAACAAAGATATTTTAGCGGACAGTATCAGCAAAATTGGTGAGGCCTTGTTCGTATCGGATTTGGTGAATAGCGCCAAAGATGTGGTCAGCGGTATCTCCGGCGGTCTTCTGTCTGCGGCTACGGCTGTTTTCGGCGGAGCGCTTTCCCTCGTGCTTATACTGGTTCTATCTTTTTATTTTGCAGTTCAAGAGACTGGTATAGAGGACTTTTTGCGGATAGTTACTCCTAATAAGCACGAAGACTACATAGTGGGTTTGTGGAAGCGTTCTCAAGCCAAAATTGGCCTCTGGATGCAGGGACAGGTACTACTTGCCCTTATTGTCGGCGTCTTGGCGTACTTGGGACTCACGATTCTTGGCGTACCATACGCCCTGCTCATATCTCTCTTTGCTGCAGTCATGGAGTTGGTGCCAGTTTTTGGTCCCATAATTTCCGCCGTACCTGCCATTCTTATCGCTTTTTCCGATGGCGGTTTGTCACTCTCCCTTATGACTCTGGCCTTATTCGTGATTATCCAGCAGTTTGAGAATCACCTCATATACCCACTCGTCGTGCGCAAAGTGGTCGGAGTGCCGCCGCTACTTGTTATTTTGGCTCTAATTATCGGAGGTAAGCTGGCCGGATTCTTGGGTATAATTCTCTCGGTGCCGGTGGCGGCGGCACTCCGGGAGTATTTTGACGATATTCAAAAAGCCAAGCGTGTGCCTTCAAATATTCCGCTTCCCTAGACGCTCCTTCTCTCCATGTCCAAAAAAACTTTTTTCATCTCCACTTCTATTCCGTATGTGAACGCCAAACCGCACATTGGGCATGCGTTGGAGTTTGTGCAAGCGGACATTTTGGCTCGTTACCGTCGGCTCATGGGGGAGGAGGTATATTTTCTCTCCGGCACGGATGACAATGCGCTTAAAAACGTGCAGGCGGCAGAAGCGGCTGGAGCAGAAGTTGGGGAGTATGTGACAGAAAACGCCAAACACTTTGAAAATCTGCTCAAAAATCTGAATATTTCCAATGATGATTTTATAAAAACCGCTTCTGATTCGAGACATAAAGTGGGGGCGCAAAAACTTTGGAGTTCCTGTAGGAGCGAAGATATCTACAAAAAGAAATACAAAGGTCTGTACTGCCTTGGTTGTGAAGAATTTAAGACAGAGAAAGATTTAATAAATGGAGAGTGTCCGGAACACCCTGGAAAAAAACTGGAGGAAGTGGAAGAAGAAAATTATTTCTTCAAACTTTCTAATTATCAGACTCAACTTCTGGAATTAATTGAATCCAATACTCTTAAAATTATTCCTGAAACCCGCCGTAACGAAGCCTTGTCGTTTATCAAAGGAGGGTTGGAAGATTTTAGTATTTCCCGCTCTGTCGCGCGTGCCAGGAGTTGGGGCGTGCCTGTTCCGGGGGATGATTCTCAAATTATGTATGTCTGGTTTGATGCTCTTTCTAACTATATAAATGCTCTGGGGTATGGAACTAACGGAAAAAACTTTGAGAAATTCTGGACTGAAGGGAACGAGAGACTACATGTCATCGGTAAGGGTATTAATCGCTTTCACACCATATATTGGCCGGCCATGCTTCTTTCTGCAGGGGAGGCGCTGCCGACCACTGTTTTTATTCACGGATATATAAATTCCGGCGGGCAGAAGATGTCTAAATCTGTCGGTAACACCATAGATCCGGAGGAGGTCATTCGTGAATTTGGCGGAGAAGCCACCCGTTATTTCCTAGCACGCAGACTTTCTACCTTTGAAGATAGTGATTTCACCATGGAGAAAGCCAAGGAGTGGTACAACGCAGACTTGGCCAACGGTATTGGGAACCTGGTTAGCCGGATTATGAAACTTGCTTCAACTCACTTAGAAAAATCTCCAGAAATACCAGAAGGTACTATCCCGGAGGATTTTAAGGAGGCTCTGAATAGTTACGAAATACAAAAAGCGGCAGATATAGTATGGAAGTGGATTGGTGAACTGGACCTATTTATTCAAGAAAATAAACCGTTTGAGGTAGTGAAGGTAGATAAACAAAAAGGCAAAGCTCTAATTGAGGAAGCTGTAATAAAACTCTACACAATCGGCAGAATGCTATATCCGTTTTTGCCGGAATTAAATGTGGTCATAAAAGATTTGGTTAAATATAATAAAATGCCGGAGAAGCCTTTATTTTTGCGAAAGGAATAATGGATATAGAAAAAGAAATCAACTCTATTAAGGAGCGTAATATTCGTGTCGAGGTGGATAAAGATTGGGAGAAAAGTTTTCCTAGGAGAATCTTCATAGCATTGATTACTTACTTGGTTGTGTTTGCATTTCTGGTAATGATTGAAGTTCCCAAACCGAGTTTAGCCGCCCTGGTTCCTGTAGGAGGATATATTTTTTCTACCCTATCCTTAGGTTTCTTGAGGAGTATTTGGGGCCGATATTACAAAAATGAAAATTAAATACATAGACGCCCACTGCCATTTGCACGGTAAGGAATATGATACGGACAGAGAAGAAGTGCTGGCGCGCATGCGCGAAGCTAATGTTTGTGCCATTACCGTAGGTACGGATATAGAAGAATCTCGGGCAGCGGTCGCTCTAGCTGAAAGACACCCGGATATTTGGGCGACGGTGGGCCAGCATCCGACGGACAACCACGCGGAAGATTTTGATGCGGATAAATACAGAGAGTTAGCCAAAAGTTCTAAGGTGGTAGCTATAGGGGAGTGCGGGCTGGATTACTTCCGTATAAAGCCGGAGGACGAAGCAGAGAAAAACCGCCAAAGAGAACTTTTCAAAAAACAATTAGCGTTGGCTTTGGAATTGGATAAACCACTTATGATCCATTGTCGTCCAAGCAAAGGGACGGAGGACGCTCACGAAGAAATGATTCAAATACTATCCTCTAATTCTCGTGAATTAGAGGATAGTCAAAAAAGTAAGTTGAGAGGGGCTATACACTTTTTTACCGGTTCTGCAGAAGTTGCTAAAAAATATGCTGAAATTGGTTTCGCCGTGTCTTTCCCTGGGGTTATTACTTTCGCCCCGGAGCTTGAAGATTGTGTCAGGGCAGTAAGTAAGGACTTTATTCTCTCAGAGACCGATTCTCCCTATGCCTCCCCGGTTCCCTACAGAGGTAAAAGGAACGAACCTGTTCGGGTATTAGAAGTGGTTAAGAAGATATCCAGCATTAGAGGAGAAGAAGAGAATTCTATGGCGCTTTCTATAATGTCTAACGCTAAGCGCGTGTTTAATCTTCCTATATAGAGCCGAGTTTCTCCATTGGTTGCGATACCTAACAGCACATGCTAACCTCTAGCCCTAATGTCAGAGCATAACGA
>ERZ1292623.97-Hain-H51-01um-R1-97-length-94382-cov-10_pt1 | contig 17339 bp, 13 predicted proteins | sample MGYA00564398_ERZ1292623 | MGnify/ENA primary metagenome ERZ1292623 (study PRJEB36523, sample SAMEA6512633) | groundwater metagenome | collected 2019-01-07 | study: AquaDiva: Metagenomics assemblies of 32 groundwater samples | reverse complement strand
GCTTGCGAAGCTTAACGCGTTGATGCAATAAGTGGGATGCAGAAAAACCACTCAGAGCGTGCTCTGAGTGGTTTTTTTGTTACCCATGTGATACGCTTGCTTACATGTCATCGCTCGAGCGGTCACTTCTCTGGATATTGCGTGGTGGGTTGATCCTACTTCTTTTTATGCCGCTTGTGGTTTCCAAGAGTCTTTTCTTTCCGTTTATTACGGGGAAAAACTTTTTCTTTCGTATTATTGTCGAACTTCTTTTTGGAATATGGGGAGCCCTTGCCCTACTCTATCCTCAGTACCGTCCACAAAAGGGGCCAATCCTTTACGCGCTCGGTGCTTTTTTGGCGATATTGGGTCTTGCAACGGTTGCAGGCGCGAGCCCTTATCATAGTTTTTGGTCAAATTATGAACGCATGGAGGGTCTCATTACTCACTTGCATCTATTTGCCTTTTTTCTAGCAATGGCACACGCTTTTCGCTCAAAGTGGGATTGGCTCTATTTTTTCCACTGTTCGCTTGTAGTTAGTATCGTCGTAGCGTTCCATGGTTTTTTGCAATCCGTCGATGGTGGCAGGTCGGACGGTATTTTGCATACTAATAAGCTATTTCTTGGACTTCAAAATGCATCACTTTTTGATCCTATTGTTGGGACAAGTAGACCGTATGCGGCATTTGGTAACTCGATTTATTTCGGTGTATATTTAATGTTTCATTTGTTTATTGCGAGCGCTTTCTGGTATTCTGTTCGTTGCGTCGGATGGAGGGTTGCGTATAGTATCGTTTTTCTTTTTGAGTTGTATGTTTTCTTTATCGCCGCAAGTCGAGGCGCGTTTGTGGGTTTGTCCGCAGGCATTGCGCTCTCAGCGTTGTTTCTCATATTTACTAAGCGTTCATGGCATTATCGTGTGGCTGCGGGCGGTGCTCTTGCGATTGTGGCGGTTGGCTTGCCGGCGCTTGTGTTTCTGTTTCCTCAGCATCCTATCGTACGCAAGGTTGAGGTCTTGGCTCGATTGTCGAGCGTTTCTCTCGATCAGGTTAGTCAGGAGCCACGTATAATGATTTGGCGTATGGGGTGGCAAGCATTCAAAGAGCGTCCGATCCTTGGATGGGGTCCTGAGAATTTTATTATCCCGTATGGAAAGTATTATGATCCAAATCTTTTTAGTAACGAAGCGTGGTTTGATCGTACACACAACATGTTACTTGAGTGGCTTGTAGCAACCGGCGTTCTTGGTTTTGTCGCATATGTTTCTATTTTTGCGGCAGTCGGTATCGTGTTGCGTCGGTTGGTGCGAAACCGCGAGCTTGATCCATTTATGGCAGTATTGATTGTGAGCTTTTTGCTTGCATATATTATTCAAGATATTTTTGTTTTTGATAATACAGTAACTTATATTTTAGTTTTCTCGTTGTTGGCGTTTCTCCACGCGCTTTCTGCGCCGTCCGCAAAAAAAGTATCTACTCAGGCAAATCCTACCCTTGCAGTTTTGCCAATTATCGCAAGTATATTCGTTGTATGGATACTCAATGTGCCACATATTAGTATGGCTAAGGAGATTATTACAACACTCGGGTCATTTGGTCGAGCAAAAAGTGTTCAGGAGGTCCTCGATCAGTTTGATAAAGTAACACAGCAAAATGTTTTCGGCAGAGCAGAAGCGCGCGAGCAATTTGCCAATCAACTTGTAGAAGCTGCAACCAGTGTACAGGGGCCCAATGAAGCCTATCTCGCGCTCCTCGATAGAAGTATTGTCGAAATTGAAGCCGAAGCAAAAGAGCAGCCACAGGTCGCGCGCTATCCTATTTTTTCAGGCAAACTCTACACTATTCGATTTAGCATGACCAAGAAGGGATATGAAGAGGCTGAACGTCATTATCACCGCGCACAAGAACTCGCGCCTGACTATGTTCAGATTGATTTAGGCTTGGCAGAGCTTTATACGATAGCAGGCGAGAGCGATAAGGCGCTTGCCGCGGCGTTTAGTGCATATCACAAACCCACAAAACAGAGTACGATCGGTGCACTTTTTTATCCGGTATTATCAGTTCATATACTTGCTGAGCGATATACCGAAGCGATCGCCTTCGTCAATAATTATAGCGAGGATGATCTTAGGTCGCTTTTTAATCCCAACGGAAGCGGAGCAGATATCCAGTTGGCTGTAGAACGCGCATTGTCTCGTGGGAAAAATCTTGAGGGACGCAAAGTATTTCTCGAGTTCTTAGATCAAAAGGCCGATAGTCCTTATATCTCTATTGGTCTTGCACAGACCCATTCTCAGCTTGGCGATAATCGCACGGCGTGTCGGTATGCTAGAGAGGCTGCTGCGGGTGATTCAGTATTGGGTGAGCAGATCAAAGGATTCCTTGATCAGTGTTAGCGCGCCACGCCTCCACCACTTTTGCTTTTTGGGTGCTCTTGGCAACCTCATGCCTCGTCCCTCTTGTATCGTGGGAAGGTTTTTTCTTTGGCGTTGCGTTTACTAAAACTATTGTCTTTTTTCTTGGTGTTTTGACGGCGTTGGTCTTTTGGATAGGGAGCGCTATCTGGAGACGCCCTACATCTATTGTTGGAGCAATCGCTCTTTTTGTGGTAGTGGTTGGTATTGCGGCAGTAGTAGGGATAGAACCTTCGCAAAGTATATGGTCAAATTATGAACGCATGTTTGGTTTTGTAACTTATCTTTTTGGGCTTGCATATATCATCATGCTCACCGATCTTTTGCGTCACGAATATTATCGCAAGCTTTTCCTTTCTGCGGTTGTCAGCGTCGGGGTTTTGGTCGCGGGCATTGCTGTGGTGCAGTTTTTGATTGATTCTGTCGGTTCTCGTCCAACTTCTACTATTTATAACTCAGCTTTTCTCGGCTCGTACCTCCTGCTCTTAATATTCCCCGCACTCTACTTAGGTCTTGCTGCAAAAGAAAAAACTATAAAGTATGCGTGGTTTTTCGCAGCCACGCTTATTGTATTGGGTGTCTTTGTCTCAGGCGCTCGCGCAGCGATATTGGGGTCAATAGCGGGCTTGCTGGTGTTGACGGTAGGTCTTTTACGACACAAAGGAAAGATGGTGCGTCATTGCGCAATTGGTTTTTTGGTATTTTTGCTTGTAGGTGCAGGTGTTTTCTTCCTTTTGCGTGAGCAGTTGGCAAACGCGCCTATCGTATTTGTGCGGCGTCTTGCGCGTATTTCCATCGAAGACCCCTCTGTATCGAGTAGGTTTTTGGGTTGGCAAGTTGCGTGGGAGGGATGGAAAGATCGCCCCGTTTTTGGGTGGGGCCCTGAGAATTTTAATATTCTTTTTAGTGAGCACTACGATGCTCGTTTAGTTAATTTTGAACCATGGTTTGATCGCGCACACAATTTTATTTTTGATATCGGAAGTATGACGGGGCTTGCAGGGCTTCTGGCGTATATGGGCATCTTCGGTGTGGCTAGCGTTACCTTATGGCGTTTACGCGCTCACAGGTGGTTCGCGATTACGTTTGGAGCTACGGGCGTCGCATATCTTGTTGAGCATCTTTTTACTTTTGATTCGATATCTTCTTTTGTTTTGTTGCTTGCGCTTTGCGCGTATATTGTCTCGCATACCGAGACTTCGAATAAGGGCCAAGGAAAGTATAGTATTTCTCGTATGGTTGTAGTGGCAATGCTTGCCCTGGCAGCGAGTTATATTGTTATATGGAGGCCCGTGCAGGAAAATTATATGGGTCGTAGTGCGTATGAACTACTCGCTCAAGGTCGTGACGAAGAAGCTGCCGCTCTTTTTGAGAAAGCTCTTTCTTATCGTACCTATGGTGATATTGATGTACGCAGAGCGGTTGCTGAATATGTTTTTGAATGCGCAAAAGCATGGGATGTATGTGGTAGTAAGCGATCTGTAGATAAGCAGGCCTATATACTTGACTATGCAATCGAAAAAATGGAAGAAAATATCAATACTCGTCCGCGTGATATCAAATGGCATATGTATCAAGGTCAGCTCTATCGCATGCGGTCGACGCTTTCAAGTCCGCCCGATCGTGCACTCGCAGCTTTGGCCGAAAAACGATTTTCTGAGGCGCGCGAAGTCTCTCCCGGAAGAGCGCAAAACTATTTAGAAATAGCGCTTGCTCGAAAACTTCAGGGTAATTATGAAGGTATGTGGAGTATTCTTGAAGAAGGAGAGCGTAGAGCGCCGGAATATTTGATTATTCAGTATAATATTCATTCCCACGCGGTTGACCTGAGTGATCAGAGACGCGAGCAAGAAGCATTAAAAAAGATTTATGACGAACAGGGCAATCCCCAATATGATTTGTTGCGTGACGCCTATGTGCGTAACAAGCGTTATAGTGATGCGATTGACATGCAGTCTCGCTGGATAGATATTCGTAGCGAAAGTTTATCCAATAAAGACGCAGCACCTCTCTACCAACAACTCGCAGCTCTTTTCCGTGTAGTGGGTGATAATCAAAAGGCTCGGGAAGCAGCACTCAAGGTTCGCGAGCTTGATCCAAGTTTGAGTCGTGAAGTCGATGCCTTTCTTAGTACGCTTCGATAGTTTTTAACGTCCCTGGCGTGACAACATTACCATCAGTGTCTTGAGCGCGATGGAGAGATCGAGGCCAAGGTCTCGATTTTTTATATAATACAAATCATATTGCAGTTTGAGGATAGTGTCGTCGTGGGAGGCGTAGTAGTAGGGCGGATTGATTTGTGCCCACCCAGAAAGGCCGGGGCGTATAAGATGGCGCATGTCGTAGTAGGGGATATTTTTGCGGAGGTTTCCAACAAACTCGGGTCGTTCGGGCCGTGGCCCGATAAATGAAAGCTCTCCTCGCAGGATATTCCATGCTTGTGGCAGTTCATCGATGCGTGTTGAACGCAATATTTTACCTACGGCAGTGATACGCACATCTCCTTCTTGGGACCATTCGGCACCATGAGTCTCGGCTGATCCATCCGGATTGAGTGCGAGCATGGTGCGATATTTAAGAAGGGTAAACGCTTTACCCATGCGTCCTACGCGTTGTTGGCGGATAAAGATAGGGCCACGCGAGTCAAGACGAATAGCGAGTGCCACAAAAGGCATGAGAACTATAGTGGGTATGCCGAGTATGATGGCAAAAAAGATATCCATGCCACGCTTGCTGGTTTCAAAAAAGAGTTTTTCGGTCTCCGCAATGTTTTCCAAGAACCATACTTTAGATATTAATGATACGGGGATGCGTCCCAAGATCATCTCGTAAAACACCGAGACATCGACAAATCGTATGCCACGGTGCAGTGCCTCGTAGAGTGTTTGCAAGAGCGTATCATTGGTTTGATTATCTTTTGACGCGACCACGATATCAATATGGTGCTTACTAACGAGTTCAAGGATATGCGGTGTTACCTCAGGGCAGCGCGCTTTTATGGTGTAGCCAAGATACGGATAGTCTTCAATGGTGCGCGCGAGCTCGTCGATATCAGGGGACGACCCTACGAGTAGTACGCGCATTTTGTCAGTCGAACGACCCGCGTAGGCAAAGAGAGATCGCCAGCAAAGCATGATGGCAAATGTGACAATGATATCGAGGATTAGATTGGTTCGCGGTGTAATCGTAAATGCTGGTACAAAGTAAAAGAGGGCGATGGCGATAATGCCACCCGAGAGAGTCGCGTAGGTTAAATATTTAAAGAGTTGCTCCGATTTACCTATGATGCGTACTTCATAAAGTCCTGTAATATAAAAGACAAGAATCCATACCGCGAACACGACGCCAAATGGTAGTATGTGGATAGCAAAGTTGTCCAAAAATTTTTCAGCACCGTAGCGGATAAAGAGCGTAATAACGAGCGAAAACCAAAAAACGGCGACATCGCCAACGGCAAGCAAAATGGTGCGATAGGTGCCGAGTGTCATAGTATTGTCATCATCATAGCTGGTATTGTGCGCCTTGTCTTTACTAACGAAACTTGCGCACAGTAGCGGCACTTGACAAAAAATCTCTCGTACTTTATACTTACTGCACAATGTGGTTGTCTTTGGCGCAAGCTAAAGCTCAAACATATGTCCGTACAAAACCCCCGCTTGCGGGGGTTTTGTATTTTTTGTGTATACTAATAATACGGTGATTTTGTCGCTAGTCAGGGCTCGTGGGCTGGCACTCACATAAGGACATATGTATGGAGTAAAACCCCCACTGGCCCTGCGTAGCGATAAAGCCCGATTTCGTATGGCAACTATGCAAGAAGGCGTTAGCTTGAAACCTTATACTTATTTGAAAGTCGGCGGACCGGCGCGTTTTCTTGTCGATGTCAAAAACGAAGCAGATCTCGCAAGTGCGATCTCATTTGCTAAAAAACAAAAGATTCCCTTTATCGTTTTAGGCGCTGCTTCCAATATTGTGGTCGCTGACTCAGGCTTTCCAGGGCTTGTGATCCGTATGCAGATGCGAGGCATCGAGCGCAAAGAAAATACACTGAGGGCGGAGGCAGGTGTACCCAATGCGGTGCTCGTCGCGCGCGCGGTAGCCGAAGGTCTCTCAGGCCTCGAATGGGCGATCGGCATTCCCGGTACGGTTGGCGGATCAGTGCGGGGCAACGCTGGCTGTTTTGGAGGCGAAGTTAAGGGCGCACTTCAAACCGTGCGTGTATTTAACACCGATACTGGCAAGACAGCTGAACACGACAATGACTTTTGTCATTTCGCATATCGAGAGAGTATTTTTAAAAAACATCCAAATTTCATTGTGGTATCTGCGACTTTCGTGTTGCGCCCAGGTGACCCCGAGGTCAGCCAGCGCATGGTACGCCACTATACGGCAGGCCGCTCTGCGAGCCAAGATATTGGCGAGTCATCGGCTGGTTGTATGTTTAAAAATATCGCGTGGCCTACGAGTGATGCTCAGCGCAAGCATCTTTTGTATCTTTTGCCACAACTCGCTGAGTTCACGCAATTCCCGACGATTCCGGCAGGATTTCTCATTGATCACTTGGGTCTGAAGGGACGCGCGATCGGCGGCGTCTCCATCTCTAAAAAGCACGGCAATTATATGATCAATCGTGGCAATGCGCGGGCAGAGGAGGTGGTGATGTTGGTCGGGCTTGTCAAAGAATATGTACATCGCAAATACGATTTGCATCTACAAGAAGAAGTTCAATATATCGGTTTTTAATTCGAACGGCGTTATACTATATATATGAGAACAATTATCAAAGGCAAACAAACAGATTTTACGCCAGCCATTCGCGCGTATATCGAGGCAAAGATTATAGGTCCCGTAACTCGTATTGTCGGTAAGAGCGATGCGTTGCTCGAAGTAGAGCTTTCGCGCGACTCTCGCCACCACCGCAAAGGTAATGTGTGGTGGGCAGAGGCAAATCTTACGATAGGCAAACATCTTATTCGCGCAGAGGAAGAGGGCGAAGATCCGCACACTGTCATTGACGAGCTCGAAAACGAATTTTTGCGCGAGATCAAATCTTTCAAAGGCAAAAAGCAAACCAAAGATATTCGTATTGCTCGTAGGATCAAGAAGGTTCTCAAAAAGATTTAGGCGCTTTGAAAAAGCGGGTTTCTTGATGTACACTGGGGTACCTTATGGGTATTTTTGCGTCTCTTTTTAGCGGTTCTCGTACGCGCGCTGCGCGCGCTTTTTTGCCTATCGTAGAAGAGATCAACGCACTCGAGGTTGAATATAAGGCAAAGTCCAACGAAGACATCAGGGCTGAGATCGCAAAGATGCGCGCTCACCCGGATCTTTCACGCGAATATTTAGATGAAATTTTACCTCGCGTATTTGCTATGGTGCGCGAGGCCTCGCGCAGGACTTCGGGCAAGCGACACTTTGATGTACAGCTTTTAGGTGGCATTGCGCTTCACAAAGGTACGATCGCTGAGATGCGAACGGGTGAGGGTAAGACTTTGGTAGCCACGCTTCCTACAGCGCTCAATGCGCTCTTGGGTAAGGGGGTGCATGTAGTCACTGTCAATGATTACCTCGCGCGCAGAGATGCGGTCTGGATGGGGGAGATTTACCACTTCCTCGGGTTATCTATTGGGTGTATCAACCACGATACTTCTTTTATATATGATCCAGTCTACGCAGAAGGTTCAAAGGAAGACAAGAAGCGTGATGATCTTGGTAGTTTTAAGGTAGTCGATGACTACCTTCGTCCGACGACGCGTAAAGAGGCATATGAGGCGGATATCACCTACGGCACCAACAACGAATATGGGTTTGATTGGTTGCGTGACAATCTTGCCGCATCTGTTGATGGTATGCGTCAGCGTGAGCACTATTTTGCGGTTGTCGATGAGGTAGACTCGATTTTAATTGATGAGGCGCGCACACCGTTGATCATTTCCGCACCCGATGAGGAGGCAGAGAGTTTGTATCGCGTATTTTCGGGTATCGCACCCAAACTCATACGAGACACTGACTACACGGTCGATGAAAAACATCGCGCAGTGTTGGTCAATGACGAAGGGATCTCCAAGGTTGAGCGTATCCTCGGTATCTCGGATATGTATTCAGAAAAAGGCGTGCGCTATGTGCGCCATTTAGAACAGTCACTTCGCGCGGAAGCTTTGTTTATCAAAGATCGCCACTATGTGGTTAAAAATAATGAGATTATTATTGTCGATGAGTTTACCGGTCGCATGATGCCGGGGCGTCGCTGGTCAGAGGGTCTTCATCAAGCGGTTGAGGCAAAAGAAAATGTCGAGATTCAAAAAGAATCACGCACGCTTGCAACTATCACCTTTCAAAATTATTTTCGTATGTACGAAAAGCTTTCTGGTATGACGGGTACTGCCGAGACTTCACGCGAAGAATTTTTAAAAGTATATAATCTTGATGTCACGGTTATCCCCACGCATCAACCCATGGTTCGCCGCGATCATTCAGATCGCATTTACCAGACCGAACACGGCAAGTTTGTGGCAGTTGCGCGTGAGATAAAAAAACGCCACGAGACAGGTCAACCGGTGCTACTCGGTACTGCATCGATCGAGAAAAATGAAATCTTATCAGCTATCCTTACGCGTGAGGGTGTACCTCATCACGCGCTCAACGCCAAAAATCATGAGCGTGAGGCAGAGATTATTGCGCAGGCAGGTAAACTTGGCGCGGTAACCCTTGCGACGAATATCGCCGGTCGCGGTGTCGACATTATCTTGGGTGGTACGCCACCAGTACCAGAAGATGCCGAGAAAGTCCGCGCGCTCGGCGGGTTGTATGTGCTTGGTACCGAGCGGCACGAAGCGCGTCGTATTGATAACCAGCTGCGAGGTCGCGCGGGCCGTCAGGGTGATCCGGGCGAGTCATGTTTCTTTCTATCATTTGAAGATGACCTCTTGCGTATTTTTGCATCCGACCGTCTCAAGAGTCTCATGGGTAAGCTCGGCATCCCTGAAGACGAGCCGGTGGAGGCGGGCCTTGTCACAAAATCTATCGAGCAAGCGCAGACAAAAATTGAGGGACTACATTTTGATTCACGCAAGCACTTACTCGAATACGATGATGTGTTGTCAAAACAGCGCACTGCCGTCTATCGTATGCGCCGAGAAATGCTACGCGCGTCACACGATGAGATAGACGCAAAGGTGCGCGAGTTTATTGCTGAGTTTGCGCGCGGCGTACATGTGGCTCACGAGACGCCAGAAGAAGCCAAAAAAGTATTCGCAGGACTTCTCCATAAGGGGGACGAAGAGCTTTTGATACCCGAGTCACTCGATCTTCCCGAAGGATTTATCTCGGTACTCGAAGCTGAATATCATGTGCGCATGAATACCAACCGTGAGCTCTTTTTGCAAAATGCGCGTGGACTTTTTTTGCAGATCATCGATATGTTCTGGCGTGATCATTTGGAAGTTATGGAATATACCCGTTCGTCAGTAGGCCTTCGTGCGTATGGTCAGCACGACCCGCTCGTAGAATACAAAAACGAAGCTCATCGACTTTTCAAGACATTTAACGCGAACCTCGCCAATATCTTTATCGAAAATGTATTCAAGATAAACGCTGATGCACACATTCATTATCAAGAATCACGCATGGTGACCAACGAACAGCGCACGGTGGCCAACCGCATCGTCAAAGACGCTCGTACCAAAGACCTCGGCCGCAACGATCTCTGCTACTGCGGATCAGGCAAGAAGTTCAAAAAGTGCCACGGGGCGTAGTATGGCCATAAAACCCAAATGTGATAAGTGCAAAAAAGAACTCAAAGAGTTTGGCGGTATTTTATTGAGTCCACCCAAAGGAAATACGGTAAAAAAGTTTCATCTCTGTAAAAAGTGCTACCAAGAAGCTGCTCGCTGGCTCAAGGGAGCCTAATTCCAAAAAAGGCCTTTTCGGGCTATACTGGTGCTCTATGCAGTCACCATGGCCTGACAATATAGCAAAAAGCACGAGCCCGTTTCGGTTTTTGCTTGCATCCTCACGCCCGTATCGCTTATGGATGATGCTGGCGCTTGGCGCGGTTGTGCTTGCCGCATCGAGTTCGGTGGCGATTCCTTATGCGTTTAAAGCGATTGTCGATGCCGCAACGCGTTCGGCATACGACGATCTTGCATGGGGGGCGGTGGCGTACATCGCTATCACGCTTGGCTCAAATCTTTTGTGGCGAGCCAGCGGCTTTGCCGGCATGCGATGGGTGACGGGCGTGCGCGCCACCGGTCGCTATATGCTAACCTCGTATGTGACGCGTCACAGCCATCAATATTTTTCTGACAGATTTGCAGGATCCCTCTCAAGTAAAATCACGCACGCGGCAAATGGTGTCAAAGATATTGTCGATCAGCTGCTCTGGTCGTTTCTTGGGTTTATCGTCTCAGTGATTGCAAGTTTTATTATCGTGTTTGCTACCAACGCGAGTATTGCTTATATTTTTCTCGCATGGGTGGCGGTTATCACACCACTCAATGTGGCGCTCTCACGCCGGCGTATACCAATATCCGCTGATACTCAAAGAGCCGAAACCGCTCTTAGTGGGGCTACGGTTGATATGCTAACCAATATGGGAGCGGTAGAAGAATATGCGCACCGTCCTTTTGAGCTTGAGCGTATCAAAAAATTTATTACGGATCGTCGCACCACTGGGTTACGCAACTGGACCTATGGCGAGACGGTTTTGACCATAAATAATCTTTTGCAGGCGGTATTTATTGGCGCTATGATTTTCGGCGTCATCACGCTCGCGCGCGCGGGCAGTATTACGGCAGGCGATATTATCTTGATTCTAACCGTAGTGGTTTTTATGGAAGATCGCCTTACCTTCATTGGCAACAAGTTTAATAGTTTCGCCGATGTGTGGGGTACCGTAGAAGAAAGTCTCTCTGATATTTTGGTAGATCATAGCGTGACTGATAAGCCAGACGCAAAAGACATCACCATTGGCAAGGGTGAGATTGTATTTGATAACATCTCATTTGATTACGGCGGCATGCATGTGTTTGAAAATCTTTCGTTCGCTATCTCTGCAGGACAAAAGGTGGGATTGGTAGGTCGGTCAGGTGCGGGTAAATCGACACTTATAAAGCTTTTACTGCGTCACTATGACTTGAATGGTGGTGCTATCAAGATTGATGGAGCTGATATTTCAGGTATTACCAAAGAAAGTTTGCGTCGCGCTATTGCTGTTGTACCCCAAGAGCCCATGCTTTTTCATCGTTCAATCAGGCACAATATTGAATATGGCAAAGACCACGCGACAGCCGAAGAGGTAGAACGCGCCGCGCGTCTTGCCGAATCTCACGAATTTATTTTAGCGATTCCGCAAGGATATGAGGCGTTGGTAGGTGAGCGCGGGGTAAAACTTTCGGGCGGCCAGCGCCAGCGTATCGCGATCGCGCGCGTATTCGTCAAAGACGCACCACTCTTGTTGCTCGATGAGGCAACGAGTTCACTTGATAGTGAGAGTGAGGTAGCGGTACAAAAGGCGCTTCTCAATCTCATGCAGGGGCGTACGGTCATTGCGATCGCGCACCGGCTCTCAACACTGCGTGCGATGGATCGTTTGATCGTGCTTGATCGTGGCAAGATCGTAGAAGACGGCACTCACGACCAACTCGTCAAGAAAAAGGGTCTTTACGCAGCTTTGTGGGCACATCAGGCGGGCGGTTTCTTGACCGAAGAAGATTGAAAATTGTTCACAGCCCGTATTTCTCGAAATAAGAGTATACTAAGGGTATCTATTATCGGTACATTACTAGGATATCTTTTTTCACTATGAAAAAAATCGTCGTTTTGGGGGTTGCCGGCTCACTTTTGATGGGTTCGTTTGCTTTGGCGCAGACAGGCACCACTCCACCCCCGCCAACAACTACGCCGCCACCGCCCCGTTTGCCGAAGGACCTCAATAAAGAGCGTATGGAGGCGTTAAAAGATTTTAATCAGAAAAAACAGGAGGAGAATAAGGATAAGCAACAGGATATAAAGAAAGATCTCAAAGATACCCGCACTGGCATCCGTAAAGATCGTGTTGATCTCCATATGGATATCAATGCAAAGCGTCGCGAGTTTCGCGCGAGCACCAGCACCCCCGAGAGCCGCATGAAACTCCAGCAGGGCATTATGATGGAACGCAAAGAGTTTCAAGAAGGTCGGCATGAAGATTGGCAAGAACATCGTGATCTAGCCAAAGACCGTCGCGATGTTGCCAAAGAAAAGATTGGTAAAGAGCGATTGGTGCTTAAAGAAAAGCTCAAGGTCGTCAAAGATGAGCGTAAAAAGCTGACTGTAGAGCGCGTAGACAAGCGTCTTGAAGAGGTACATGACAGAGCGCTCGATCATTTCAACAAGGTTCTCGAGCATCTTGATGAGATTTTAGGCAAAGTCGATACGCGCGCTGATAAGGCCGCTGCAAATGGTAAAGACACCGTACAGGTTGAGGCCGCGGTCACTACTGCGCGCGGATTGATTGATACCGCAAAGAAACTAGTCGCTGATGCGGCAGGTAAGACCTATCCGATCACTGTTACTACCGAGGCAAATCTCGGCTCTGCGGTCAGTGCTGCACGAAAAGCACTCCACGATGATCTTAAAAAACTCCGTGACGCTGTTCAAAATGCTCGTGAAGCGGTAAAGACTGCGGTCGAAGCTCTCAAGGCAATTCCTGGTATCAATGACGAGCCGCCACCAGTATCTCCACCACCTCCGGTGACAACGCCTCCGCCACCAGTATCTCCTCCTCCACCCGCTCAATAATCATTATCAGCTAATACTTTTCACCTATGGATTCACCAATGCCCAGTATGCCAAATCTCAACCCTCAGATGCCTCAACAGCAGGCGGGTGTGGCAGGCAGCTCTCACACGGGGCTGATCATAGCTATTGTGGCCGTTGTCGTGCTCGTGGCGGCAGGCGGTGTGTACTATTGGATGTTTTGGCAGACCACGATTGCGCCAGATCTTGCACCGACCGCAGAGGTTCAAGATAAGGTTGCGCCAGCCGCTGATACTACTTCAGCCATCGACGCTGATTTGGGAGCGACCGAAGATCTTGATATCGATGCTGAGTTCAAAGATATCGACGCCGATCTCCAGACGCTCTAATACAAAAAATTAGTACGCAGGTTCAGGGAGTGCCGAAAGGTACTCCCTGAATTGTTTTTTAGTTTCCTGCCATGCTAGCGCGTTGATACGAGAGGGCGTGATCGCGTATAAGACGCGTTCGTTGATCGCTTTGTTTGCATCACTACTGATGCCAAAAATAATGCCACGCAGTTTGCCAGTATAGGGATCAATCAAAATGCCACCTGACGAGCCATGTTGCGCGGCAATGGTTGCACGCGAGGCGATAAAAGATGTGTCCGTCTCCGATACTACGGTATTTGAAAAGAGTAGGTTAAGATTTTTAAATACAATTTCACTTGAGAGTAGTTCGGCGGGGTAGCTTTGAGTAAATAATTGCTCACCAACTTTTGGTGTAGTATCAAAATCAATTTCCCAGTACGGCCAATCAGTACGCACGCCCTCTAGTTTCCATAGTGAGATATCCATACGCGCTTTAGTCTGTTCATCGGTTGTTGCAAAATACTCAGCAGACATGAGTACAAGTTTTACCTTCCCGATCTCTATGGCGGGAGAGCCGGCGCGGATAGTACATATGATTTGCTGATTACTTTCTTCTACAATGTGTGCATTTGAGACGATGTACCCGTGTGAATCAATGAGCGCACCAGTAGCTACCGCGTAGGTACCATCTTTGTTTGGGCAAAGAAAGTTCACCGTTGCCAAAAGACCTTTCGCATAAAGCTCTGACTGCGCGATAGGGTTTGGTGGAGGCGGTAGAAGTATTGTTGTGGCGGGCTTTGGCGGTGCTGGTTGTGTGATAGGTTCGCTTGGTGGGGGAGGAGGTATTTGCACGGCTTCGAGTTTTTCAGGCGGCAAGATAATTATTTTTTCTGGGACTGCCGGCTGCTCAAAGGTTATGCGGTAGGTAATGTTGTTTGAAAAAAGAAAAAATCCTCCAGCAAGAATGATGTAAAATATAAGTGCATGTTTCACTTTTCTATTGTAGGGGTATTCATGATAGATTGAAAGCAATGAAGAAATTGCTTTTTATCGGAGCCCTTGTATTGATCGGCGTGTGCTCGGTGTATTGGTATCAAATCGGCATACCGCAAGAAAGTGGGCAAGAAAATATTCACAAGATCACTATCGAAGGTCATGTGCTCAGTGTTGAGTTCGCTCGAACCCCGCAAGCGCAACAACGTGGTCTTATGTATCGTGCAGAGCTTGCCGAAGATTCAGGGATGCTCTTTCTTTTTACGCGCGCAGGTCAACAAACCTTTTGGAATAAAAATACTCTTATCCCGCTCGATATCATTTGGATTCATGACGACATAGTCATTGGCATTAGTCAGCTACCCGCGATTAGCGAAGGCCTTACTACTGTTTCATCACCGACAGATGCAAATCGTGTGCTCGAGGTAAATCGTGGATGGGCAGAGCAACACCACATTCAAATCGGCGCGCGCATATGGTAAGGTAGAGCCATGCTTTATATTGTCGCAACACCAATTGGCAATCTCAAAGATATTACTTTCCGCGCACTCGAAGTGTTGCGCGGCGTTGATGTGATCGTCGCTGAAGATACGCGCCATACGCGCAAGCTTTTATCACACTACGATATTCACAAACAACTTATTTCTCTTCACGAACATTCTCCACGCAACGCGTTTAATGGCGTAATCAAACTCCTTGATGAAGGAAAAAATATTGCGTATGTCGTTGACGCGGGCACACCTGGTATTGCCGATCCCGGCGCGTATCTTGTATCACGCGTCTCGCAAGAATTACCCGACACGCAGATTATTCCGATTCCCGGTCCATCGGCGCTTGCGGCAGCAATATCGATTGCGGGGCTTAAAGATAGCAAATTTATCTTTCTTGGGTTCCCACCAGTCAAAAAGGGGAGGAAGTCATTTTTTGAAGAAGTTGTCGCCTCGCCCTATCCGGTAGTACTCTACGAGTCACCACATAGGATTTTAAAGACACTCAATGAGCTTTCTGATAATGGTTTATCAATGTTTGAAGCTGTACTTATTAAAGAAATTAGCAAGGTTTATGAAACAACAATAAGAATGAGTATTGTTTCTCTCAGAGATTTTTTGGCGAGTGAGAAAAAGATCAAGGGCGAATTCGTCTTGGTTATCAACAAGTAAATCTTCCACATACAGGCGAATAAAAACACTAATTTTCTTATAATTAAGAGTATACTTTTTGCTTCTCAAAAAGTGCGCGTCAAGTTGGTCGCTTGCGCAGGTTGCTTACCCGTCACATATTATTTACTCCAAAAGTATGCACTACTTTTTCAAGCCGCGATTTTTGATCGTTGGCGCCGTTTCGTTGATGCTCTCGCTCGGATCAGTTGCGAGCGCATCACATCTCACACAAGACGAGGTGTCACTTTTACAGGCGCAGATTTTTTCTGCACTCAACACAATTAACAATCTTGAGATACAACTTGCAGCAACTAGTGATGCGACATCATTGCCATTTCCTCCGATTGCATGCCCATCTCCACAGATTGTTTCTGATCTGTATGGAGGAGAACGCGATCTTCTTATTTCTCGCAATCCCATTGTTCGTGCACGCGGTGAGGTGACCGCTCTGCAGGATTTTTTGTGGCAGTACAAGGGGCGCTACAGCGCTACCTATTGGAGTCCTCTTAATAATCTTACCAATAAAAGTGATCTTGTGACGGGTTACTATGGTAGCCGTACATCCAATATCGTCAAAGCGTTCCAACAGCAATTTGGCGTATCAGGTCCCAACTTAGGTGATACCGAGTTTGGCAAGGTATTTCAAAAAACCCGCACAGAGATTGAACGTCAGTGTGTGTCTTCTCTTACCATTTCTACGCCCAATGGTGGAGAGACATGGCATGTCGGAACTACTACGACCGTCAAATGGGCGAGTAATAATATCGCCACGACAACTCTTATAAGCTTTGGCGCGCGTAATCTTGCATCCAATACTGACTATTCGCTTGGGTCCGGAGGTTTTCTTAATGATGGCAAAGAAGTGATCAATGTGCCCACTGCACTTCCCGGCGGCAGTTATTTATTCTTCATAAAGGCAAATGTGGGCGGAGTCATTGTGAATGATTGGAGCGATGGGTCGTTCATGATCAGTGTACCCCCACCTCCTCCGATGATAGTAGCCCCTGGCACACTTTTTGTGTCGCACATCAATGCCACATCAACTCCATATTCAGTAAGGCTTACATGGCGCGATAGTTCAACCAACGAAGGTTGGTTTGTTCTCGAGCGTTCCACCACCGCGAGTACTACTGGGTTTAGCTGGATTGCTATTCCAACGACATTGTGTAGTGCCTGTTCGGGCGGGTATCGAACATATACTGATACTTCTGTTTCTTTTGGTACCACCTATTACTATCGTGTAAAGGCAGAAAATGCCTCTGTTCAATCTGCGTACTCGAAAGTGGTCAGTACTTTCTTGGGCGTCCCCCCACCTCCACCAGGGACGGCACTTAATGTTGTTTCAGGTACTCAACCACAGCCCACTCTTGCAACACAGGGTGCGCTCGGTCTGCCTTTCACCCGTGTAAGATTTACTGCTGATAGCGACGGCGATGTCGCTATCAACTCTTTGACAGTTGAGCGAGTCGGGCTTCTTGACGATGCAGCATTTACAAGTATTGTGCTGCTTGATGAAAATGGAAACCATCTTACCAAGCCAATACGGCTGGATATGAATCACAAAGCTGTGGCTTCATTTCTTACGCCTCTTGTTGTGCGTGCGCAGAAAACTCGAGAGTTGACCATTGCTGCCAACATGGCGTGTTCTCTTACAAATTATGCTGGACACGTTGGGGCACTTTCGTTAGTTGCTGTTAATACTTCTG
>ERZ1292623.2292-Hain-H51-01um-R1-2292-length-17339-cov-7_pt1 | contig 17339 bp, 15 predicted proteins | sample MGYA00564398_ERZ1292623 | MGnify/ENA primary metagenome ERZ1292623 (study PRJEB36523, sample SAMEA6512633) | groundwater metagenome | collected 2019-01-07 | study: AquaDiva: Metagenomics assemblies of 32 groundwater samples | reverse complement strand
CAGGCGGCGAAATGCGTTCGGACTAATTCAAGAATACTGCACCAGAAAGGAAAAAATGATTACCTACGGGATTACAATGGAAAATAAAAGCAGGTCTGTGCCCAAAGAACTTGCAACGTGGATTATTGAACGCAACGCTCTGTATCCAAAAATTGAATTTCGGATTGACTCTTGGGAGCAACCCCTGGAAGATACATCCGGATTTGAAACTGTCGCGCGAAAATACTCTCGGATTTATCATGGAGGAAATCTAAAGGGTTTCCGCCAAGTTAGCTTTCTTTATTTATCTCAAACCTGGAATGTAAGAACTATTGGTGGCGTAAGCAGAAAGGATGGCTCAATTTTAGATTTAGACAATTCGGATACCGATAATATTATTTCTCTGCCAACGACTCTAGCAAATGAAGTTATCGGACTGCCGGACCAATCGCTTCTAGAGAGGTTGGGAGATGAAACGGTTGGACTAGTCCGCAAAGAAGACGAACCGGTTCAAAATGATCCCGAGGAATTTGTCACGCTTGACTCCGATCTCGAGCAAGCGCAATAAATCTCTTAACCCAAAATAATTTGCCGACCAGGAGGAAACCCTGGTAATATTCCATTAAGCAATGAACGGGCTGGCGTATGATGGTGGTACGACTGCTTTGGGAGCAGTTAGACTGGGTTCGATTCCCAGCAGCCCGACTGATATGAAAAAGGAAGATCCTAAAAATTATGAATTGCCGGAAGGCGAAGGACGCGGTTCACGTTTTGAGTCGGCTGATTTGGATATTGAGGAACTCACCGAATTTTTGAGAAAAACCCCCCTTGAAGATGAAGACGCAATCCACGATTTACTAAGTAACCGGTACGGTATATATAGAAAGGATAGTATCGGACATATGCAGGTTGGTATGACGAGAATTTTTGACGCGAAGAAAAAAGATGAAGGCAAACCATTATCAGGCAGGGAACCGACTGCCGTGGCGCGCCTGACCCTCAAATCCTTGGACGACAAAGAATGGGACCTAAGAATCTTCAAGCTCTTTAACCGGAATCAAAAATTCCGTTTCGAATACATACTTGAGTCTGCAGATAAATTCAAAGAAAAATAGGGGTCAAAATCGGCTCGTTAAAGAGGGTTAAATTCTTTAGTTTTTTCGGCAAATTCCTTGTTGAGGCTGTTTATTTTACTCACCTGTTTATTTACGTCGTCTAAAAATTTCTGAGCCATTTCCCGATCGCGAGATTCACCGGTCACTATCGCATGGCTCAAACTGTCCAGAAAGTTATTCAGATCTCTTGTGTAAACGATAAATTCGCTTACAAGAGAAAGCTCCACGGCAACCGCTTCGTAAGCGAGACGCTGCGTCCTGCGCGAAGAAATATCATCGAGAGACCGCGCAAGATTTTCCAAATTTTTTGAAAGCTCAAAAGCTTGAGAATAGGTAGCAATGTTTTTACCTCTCGCGTCCAATATAAGAGCGACGGCTTTTTCGTCTTCACCATTCAGGTCGGAAATATTAACGGCTTTTATTTTTTCGTTCACTTCATTTGCAAGCGCAACTATTTTCTCGCTCACATCGGCAGTGTTTTGTCTGTAAATCAAAAAGTCATTGGGCAACTTTAAAGACCAAGTCCTCAAGATGAAATAACCGCCAAAAACTGCGACTAGAATTAGAGCGGTGCCAAATATCTGCTTTTGGCTTTTTCTCAATTTCATATTTAGAATGATATCTGAACTCATGCCTCTATTGCAACTCTCATTACTATAAGGCAACATAAATACAAGAAAATATGCGGGATTCGTATAGTGGCAGTACGTCACCCTTCCAAGGTGAAGGCACCGGTTCGATTCCGGCATCCCGCTCCAAAATCCGACACGAAGAAAGTTCGCCCGAAAGCAATATGTTCAAAATTTGCATTCTTTACCCATAATCTGGTAAATTTGTCATGTAACGTTACAATTACGCTATAGTTCGTTACCTAACCAAAGAATCAACAATTGTCTTAAAAATGCAAATAACCAACAAACGAAACATAAATCGCATATCATCGTTTTACTTATGAGAGAAGAGGAGAAGGAGCTCGTTAAAAAAGCGCAAAAAGGAGATTCTGGTGCTTTCGGCAATCTTTACGATAAGTATCTGCCAGGTATCTACAGATTTGTTATTTTGAAGGTCGGGCATCGAGCTGATGCTGAAGACCTAAGCCATCAGGTTTTTATGAACGCTTGGCAGAATATTAACAAGTTTGAATTCCAAGGATTCCCTTTCTCGAGCTGGCTGTATCGAATCGCAAGTAATGCCGTAATAGATTTTTGGAGAACGAAAAAAAATCCCTTGAGCATTGACTTGATTCCCGAAGACTCTTTAAAGGATGATTCGAAGATAGAACTCGCTCTAGATAACAAAATGGGCGTTGAAACCATAAAGAGCGCGTTAACAAAACTTGAAGGCGATCAACAAGACATAATCATAATGAAGTTTGTAAACGAACTCTCGAATAAAGAGATAGCGGAAATCCTAAACAAGACCGAGGGAGCTGTGCGAGTAATTCAACACAGGGCGTTAAAACAACTTAAGAAACACATAAACTTTTCATAATATGGAAGATACATTAATAAAACAAATTAGGGGTTTGAGTAAAATCGGACCCGACCCAAGCTTCGCAAGGAAGTCACGTTCTTTGGTTTTGGGGTTTGAGCACCCAAAACGAGCTTATATGCCGGTTTGGTCCTTTGCCCTCTCTGGAATCGCTCTCTTCTGCCTTGTAGTGCTCGCTTCATATTATATGGTCTTCAAAACATCGCCCGTTTACGCGTCTTTAAATTCGGAAAACATCAACCAAGAGTTCAACGATTTGGGCATCAATATCCAGCTCCAAGAAATCTCGTACCAACAAAATAACAATCAAGCAATCTCTTCCGCTTTGAGAGAAATAAAGGATTCTAAAATAAAACACTTGAATTCTTCTCTCTTAGAATCCGAGGATAAGGAGATGAATGTCGGTGATGCGACTAACGCAGACATCGATGACTTGTTAAACGACGTTTTAAATTAAATTTATGCACAATAAATTTGCAAAGGCGATTGTCGCCAAATTAGTTTTTTCTCTAATGCTTAGCAGCACTAGCCTTGCTTTTGCCGCTGAATCTTCGCCGGTGCAAAAAGCCTTTGAAGGTGTTAAGGATCAATTAGACACCTTGGTCACGGCAAAAGATGAAAAAAGCTTGAACGACGTCGGACTAAGAATAGAGACATTCAAGAAAATTCTTGATTTCTCAGAACAAGAAGCGAAAGATTTAAAAATAAAACTTTTAGACTATGACGAAGAGAAGAGTCCATCTTTTATTTATTGGCGAGAATCTGCAATCACTCGATTGAATGCTGCTATCAGTCATTACGAAGCACAAAGGGATATTATTTCTGCCAACAAAATAACAAACCTGGAAGGGATTAAGGACTTGGCAAGTCAATTTAAAGATTGGAGAGAGGGAGAATATATACCAGTCGCAAATGAAATCAACGATTTTTTAATCGTGATGCAAGAACAAAAATCTATCCTGGTAGCCAAAAAAAGACTTCAAAAGATAAGAGAGGATCTCGCAACACTCCAAAAATCTAAAATTAAGGGGATTACGCCCCTAAATGCTTTGATTAAAAAAGCATCTGACTTTATTGATGAGGGAACAAAAATAAATAATGTAGCCCACGATTTATTCTGGTCAACTTACATATTCGCAAACTCATCTTCTACAGAAAACGCATCGTCCACTCAAAGCTCATCTACGCTCGCAATCCAACAGCCCCTGAAGAAAGACACGGCCTCGTCTTCAGAAAGCTCTGCATCAAGCACCGTCTCCGCTTCAAGTACAATCGTAGAGGCTGCCCAACCTTTGTCAATAAAAGATTTAGTGAGAGACTCTTTGAGTAAGCTCAAAGATGCCTACCGAATCTTTATTGAGATGAGTAATTTAGTGAGGAAATTACTCGGTTAAAGAAAAAACCCCTAAAAGGGGTTTTTTCTTTATTATCTCAGGAGCTCCCAGAGACAATCGTTATTTTACTGCTTCTTTTAAGACTTTTCCTGCTCGAAATTTTGGCTTCGTAGCAGCTGCAATTTGAATCTTTTCACCAGTTTTTGGATTAACACCCATTCGTGCAGCGCGCTTCACAACCCTGAAAGTTCCAAAGCCGGTAATACCGACTTCTTCGCCGCGGCTTAATGTCTTTACGATTGTGTCAAACATAGCATCAACCGCCTCCAAGGCCTGTTTTTTTGTTGCAATTGCAGCAGCTTTCATAACTGAGTCAACCAAACCGTCTTTTTTCATTTTTTAAATTTATAAGTTTTATCCGACCTTTTTGTTTGATTTCTACTGCAATTATTATAGCACAAGGTGTTTTTGAGGCCCCTCCTTGCTAACAAAATAATTTATTTGGCGTATTCTACCGCTTTTACCTCTCTTATAACCGTTACTTTTATTTCTCCAGGATATTGAACATCTGATTGTATTTTGACCGCTATCTTTTTGGCAAGCTGAAGCGCCCCAAAATCATCTATCTTCTCCGGCACAACGAAAACTCTAACTTCCCTACCAGCCGCAACAGCATAAGACTGTTTTACTCCTGGAAAAGAATTAACAGCCGTTTCAATATCTTGTAATCTCTTAACGTATTTTTCTAGAGTGTCCCTTCTTGCCCCAGGACGTGCGGCAGAAATAGCATCAGCCGCTGCTACTATGTAAGCCTCTGGTATTGCGTAAGGATACTCATCGTGATGAGACTCCATTGCCTGAATGACACGCTCATCAATACCATACTTCTTCAAAAGCTTGCGGCCTATTTCAACATGAGTCCCTTCAACCTCGTGGTCTATCGCTTTTCCTATATCGTGTAAAAGAGCGCCCTTTTTAGCCACTTCTACATTAAGCCCCAACTCTGCAGCGAGCATCGCAGAAATGTGAGCCATCTCAATTGAGTGATTTAAAACATTCTGTCCGTAGCTTGTTCTGTAATTTAGTCTACCTACTAAATATAAAATCTCTTTAGGCAAATCTAGCACTCCAACCTCGTAAGAAGATTCTTCTCCTATTTTTCTAATCCGCTCGTCGAGCTCTTGTTTTGCTTCTTCAACTTTTTCTTCTATCTTGGCCGGTTGAATGCGTCCGTCTTTGATGAGTTTTTCCAAGGCCATTCGGGCTATTTCTCTTCTCATTGGATCAAAAGAAGATAAGAGCAAGCTCTCGGGCGTCTCATCAATAATGACGTCGACTCCTGTCATGCGTTCAAAATGGCGGATGTTTCTACCCTCCCGTCCGATTATTTTTCCTTTTATCTCTTCGTTCGGAAGATGAACCACGCTTGTTGTTATATCAGCCACATTATTCCTCGCATAGCGCTGTATAACCGAGGTGATTATCTCGGAAGCTTTAGCCTCTAGCGTATCCTTTTTTTCTCTTTCGAGCCCAGCTAATTTTTTGGCTAACTCTTCGTGGCTTACGTCTTCTAATTCTTTAAATAACTTGTCTTTTGCTTCGGCGCGACTTAGTCCAGAAGTCTTCTCTAATTCTTTTACCGATTCTTCCCGCAAAACCCTCACCTCCTCTTCGACAACCTTAACCCTTTCGAATTCTTTTGTGAGATGCGCCTCCTTCTCCCCCAAGCTTTTCTTTTCGGCTTCAATCGAATCTTCTTTTCTTGTTAGACGCTCTTCCATTCGTCGTAGTTCCTGCTTGCGTTCCTTTTCCTCCGCCTCAGCGTTTCTCAATATCGAAATTGCCTTTTCTTCAGCAACCAAAACCACCTCCTTTGCTTTGGTTTCGGAGGCTTTTAATTTTTCTTCTGATTTACTCTCTACCGACTCTTTCTGTCTTAACGCGAGCGATCTTCTTAAAAAGTAACCTAACGCTAAACCGATTACTAACAACCCCACCGCAATAAGCGGGTTCTGGCCTAATATCATAAAGATTTTTTAAACTATTTATCATCGACGTTTTTATCAATTTATAAAGTTATTATAAACTTTTTGCGGGGGAGGTCAACCCCACGCATAAAAGAGTGGGTCTTCGCAAAATTACATTTGCGAAGCGATTGAATCGGCTAAGCTCGTTCCTCACTAAGCGATTCTAATCGGATTTTTCAAAACATACTTAAGGATGTAGAATAATAAAAACTCCATGAGAAGAACCTTCGTTTTGGCTATTTTGGATGGCTGGGGAATAGGAAAACTGGATGAATCCAATCCGATCTATTCTGCGAAGCCGGAAACTATAAATTTTATACGAACCAATTTCCCATCTTGCGCCCTGCAGTCGGCAGGCAATGCTGTTGGTCTACCTTGGGAGGAAGAAGGAAACAGCGAGGTGGGGCACCTTACGCTTGGCGCAGGAAAAATCCTATATCAATATTTTCCCAGAATCTCGATGGCAATAAGCGACGGATCATTCTTTGAAAACCCTGCATTAAAAAACGCTTTCGCGCACTCCAAGAAAAACAATTCAGCGGTACACCTGGTCGGACTTTTAACCGATGGCAATGTTCACGCTTCTTTTGAACATCTAAGAGCGATTTTGGAAATGGCGAAAAAAGAGGAATGCTCAAAATTATATCTACAAATCTTTGCCGACGGCAAAGATAGTTCCCCACGATCAGTTATCGCACTCATTAAAAAACTGGACATGGAGATGAAAAAATATGGCGTGGGTCAAGTTGCGAGTTTATCTGGCCGTTATTTCGCCATGGATAGAGATAATCACTGGGAAAGAACCGAAGCAACTTACAAAGTTCTCACGGGCATAAACGCGAACCAGAAAACAACGGAGGAGCTTGCGCAAAACGCATACGATAAAAATCATGATGACGAATATATAGAACCGTCAGCCGTAAATGAGGCGCATCCGATAAAAGACGATGACGCGATAATATTTTTCAATTTTAGAGAGGATAGCATGCGTCAAATCACCGAACCATTCGTTAGTCCATCTTTTACAAACTTCCCAATTAAAAAACTAGAGAACATCTACACAACCACAATGACCGAATATCTTGATAAATTCAAAGTCCCGGTTGCATTTAAAAAGGAGAGAGCCCAAGATCCACTTGGTAAAATACTTGCTGATAAAGGGAAGACACAACTCCGTATAGCTGAAACGGAGAAATATGCCCATGTGACCTATTTTTTCAACGGCCTGAACGAAATAGCCTACCAAAATGAATATAGAATTTTAATACCCTCTCGCAAAGACATTGATCCCACGGCCCACCCGGAAATGATGGCGCACGAAATAACTGAACGGGCAATAATTTCTCTAAACGATGGCGGGTTTGATTTCATACTTATAAATTATGCAAACCCTGATGTGATGGCACACACCGGTAATTTTAGCGCGACAACGAAAGCGGTTCAGTTTGTTGATAAAGAACTTAGCCGACTCATTAGAAGCGTGTTAGACCAAAATCACGTACTCTTAATTACCTCTGACCACGGAAATGCGGAATCAGTGATAAATTTGAAAACCGGCGAGCCCCAAACACAACACGACCCGAACCCTGTTCCTTTCTATCTAGTAGCGAAAGAATATCAAGGAAAAGGTAAAAATAGCGCCGATCCATTGCAACCACTTCCTGTTATAGGGCTTTTGTCAGATGTCGCACCAACCATTTTAGAACTAATGAACATCCCCCAGCCCCAAGAAATGACTGGGCAAAGTCTCTTAAACCAGTTGCTTTAGGCCAAAAACCCTTTATTTCTCCTATATTTTGTAAGGCTTGACAAATCTATTGGTTGGGGTATAATTGCACTCAGTATGGTGAAATACGCCCACAACGGGCTAAGAGGCGATAAGGCTTGGCGGCTCGAACCGCCCGGCAATAAACGCCAGCCCTCTTCGAGGAGGGAATAGTGGGTTGCAGATGACCCACCACCGACTCCGGTGTCCCCGTCCGGTTTTTGAAGATACGGGGTTCTTTGCGAAGTGCGTACTTCGCCTGATGAGTCCAAAAGGACGAAAAGATATTTAGCTCTTTTAAAAATAAATTCTAGAGAAGCGAATCGGGCGTCTCTGACTTAATTGTTAGAGGTTCTCGGCCCGCTTCTCTGGAAAAACCGAGACTGCGACACTGGAGTCCTTCCGCGGAAGACGATTTTCCAGAGATGGCCGCAGTTCTCGGTTGTTGGGGTGCATACGTGTTGGGCGGGAGAGGCGGAGACGTCAAAATCCGCAGCCACCACTGAGGCGCAAGTAGTTTTGCGAACCTTGCGGGCAGAAGCTCGCCGTATGCATTCCTCAGCACCAAAAGACCGAGTAAGTGGTGCGGGTACATCTCTCCCACGGAGAGAGGGTGTTCAGCCCTTAATTGTCCCCGCTCGGATAAGTACTAACTACTCGGTCTTAGTAAGTCGCGGTTGTAAGCGTACGCCCCGAAAACGGCTCCCTGACGGGTTTGCCAAAACGGATGGGACGCATCTCTATACAATCGCGATAGTCGGTCGAGGCAGGCAAGCCCTGTCGGAGTGAATTCGTGAGTGGCTTTGCGTGACTTTGAGAGCAAGGATCCTGGAACTCTTGGATCTATAACCCCTCAAACCCATAGCCCACCTACAAGCCCAGCATGGGCGACCTCCCTCGATCAGCCCCCACCAGAGTCGGTGGGGGCTACTATTTTCTGATAGAATATAAATATGAGATTCTTGGGCGGACTGATTTTACACACCGCATCAAACGCTATCGCAATACTTGCGGCCAGTTATTTTATAGCAGGTTTTCTTTGGGATGGTAATTTTGTAGAGCTTCTGGTTTCATCCGCAATACTAACTGCAATAAATATGTTTCTGAAACCGGTTTTAAAACTTTTTTTGGGCCCGCTTGTAGCGCTCACTTTCGGACTTTTTATAATAGTCATAAACGCTATAACGCTTTATCTGCTTGACATTTTCGTAAAACCACTTACAATACAGGGGTATACTACACTCCTACTTACTACTCTGCTTTTCAGCGCAATAAGTATCTTAATTAACTTCGGAGCTAAACTCTACAAAAGATAAGATGTTACTCATCGGTCAAATTGTCGTATCAATCATTCTAATAATCCTTATTCTTCTCCAAGAACGCGAGGGAGGATTAGGCGGTCTTTTGGGTGGCACAGGCGTTGGTTCGCAATATCAAACGAGACGTGGTTTAGAGAAAGGGATTTATTACGCAACAATAGTTTTTGCAGTAGTATTCGCCGTTCTCGCCATCTTAAACATCGTTCTGTAAAAACTCTTAGAAAATTCGCTCCGTAGGTAAATCATTCATCTCGCTAGAAAATTAATGGACATTTTATTTTCGATTAAAAGTATCAACTTAAATTTAAAATCTTATTAGTCGAGGGTAGTCGTATTTAGTTTTCTAACGAGATGAATTTGATAAAAAAAATTAGAGGAGTCCTTTCTTATAAAGAACAAGTGGTTATTGTTATTTCGGCCATAGTGTTGGTTCTGTCTTTTATTACAAGAACCTCAATCGCTCTAGAAGAAAACAATATCTGGGTTCCAGTCGCAGGCGGAGCTTATCGCGAAGGAGTAATCGGCCAACCAATTGCCTTGAACCCCATAATATCTTCTAATCCAGTTGATGAAGACATAAGCAAGCTAATATATAGCAGCCTTACCGATCTAATCCAAGATTATGAGATTAAAGAGGATGGAAAAGTCTACGTGTTGAAACTAAAAGAGGGTTTGAGGTGGGATGACGACCAACCGCTCAACGCAAACGATGTAATCTTCACAATTGAGACGGTACAAGACCCCACTACTCGCTCACCACTCGCTAAAAGCTGGAACGGGGTTGTAGCAGAGCGAATAAGCGAAGTTCGAGTTTCATTAACCTTACGCAACCCTTATGTGTTCTTTGAGGAAAACATGAATCGGCTCCCCATAATACCTAAACACATTTTTGGCAGCGTGCCGTCCTCCAATCTTAAACTTTCTTCTTACAACCTAGAACCAGTTGGTTCTGGCCCATATCGCTTGAAAGAATTATCGAGAAGGCGCGATGGATTTATAACAAGTTACCATCTGGTCGCGAATGAGAACTATTCCAAAGAGAAACCATTCGTGAACGATTTCTATTTTAAATTCTACGAAGACATAAAAAGCATAGAAAATGATTTTGCCTTGAGAAAAATAGATGGCTTTGGCTCCTTGAATCTGATTGACGAAAAGAATTTCAATTCCGGACTGGCTGTAAATAAGATTCCTATGCCCCGCTATTATGCTATTTTCTTTAATCCTAATACTAATCCCGTTTTAAAAGATAAAAATCTTCGCATCGCGCTCCAAGAAGCTATTAACAAAGAGAGCATAAATAAAGAAATTTTTTCGGGAAACGCCGAGATGATAAATGGCCCATTGGGTAAGTTTATGGAGGTGGGCACGGAAGCGGTGGTAACATACAACCCAGAAGATGCCAAAAAGAAAATAGATTCTTCTAACACTAAAAAGATATCCCTTACGCTTATAACTCCCAAGGTCGATTTTCTAATCAGCGCAGCAGAAATGATAAAGTCCGACTGGCTTGCCGCTGGCATTAACGAGGTTAATATCGTTTCCCTAAGCCCTGACGAACTATTAGAAAATGTTGTGAAACCGAATAATTACGAAATGATTCTTTTTGGAAACGCCCTCGATAATACGATGGATCTTTATCCTTTTTGGCATTCATCCCAACGTTTTTACCCAGGCCTAAATCTTGCCTTGTATAAAAATGTGAAAGTTGATAATCTACTTGAGACATTAAGACGCACTCCGAGCCTAGAAGAGCGTAAATCCATCGCCCAAAACGCTCAAAGCCTCATAACACAGGATAATCCAGCGGCTTTCCTTTTCTCGCTGCCTTATACCTATATCCATACGCAAAATCTACTAGGTTTTTACTTCCAAGATGGCAAGTATGTGGCGAGAGCATCCGACAGATTCAACGAAATTAACAAATGGTACTTCTCGAAAGTAAGAGTAATAAGATAATAAGCCGCGGTGGCGGAATTGGCAGACGCACTGGCTTCAGGAGTCAGCGGTCGCAAGGCCATGAGAGTTCGAATCTCTCCCGCGGCACAACAAAGGTCAAAAAAATAAAAATTATATAAAAGATAAAACATATGGTTCCAAGACCACCAAAAATACCAAAAAGAAATATAACGCCTGTGGCCAAACCCGCAGCTATTAAGCACGACACAGAAAAAGATTCGACAGTACGTTTTGTAGCATTGGGCGGCCTCGAAGAAATCGGTCGCAACATGATGTTCTTTGAATACAAAGACGAGATACTCATTATAGATATGGGCTTGCAATTCCCCGAAGAAGAAACGCCCGGGATAGATTACATCATCCCAAACACCACGTACTTAGAAGAGAGAAAGGAAAAGATAAAGGGTGTAATCATAACCCACGGTCACTACGACCACATCGGAGCGCTCCCACACTTGATGGGAAAATTAGGCAACCCGGTTATATACGCAACGAGCATAACAAAAGAAATAATCTTGAAGAGACAAGATGATTTCCCGAACATGCCGAAATTAGTTTTCCAATTCATTAAGGGGGGTGAAACTCACAAAATATCAGAGAATTTTTCAGCTACATTTTTTGATGTCATACACAATATCCCGGAAGGCGTAGGCATAATAATCCACACACCAATTGGAAATATCGTTCATCCGGGAGAATTTAAATTCGATTACGACCACGACGGAAAACCAAAAGGAATGGATTCTTGGAAGTGGGTTGGCGAACAAAACGTTCACACGCTTCTATTAGACTCAACCGCATCTGAGGTTCCCGGCTTTTCGCTTTCGGAACGCGTAGTTGAGGCAGAGCTTGAAAAACTGTTCAAGGCTGCAGAAGGTCGCATTCTCGTGGGCACATTTGCGTCACTCTTGGATCGCCTTGGAGAGATAATCAAGATTGCCGAGAAGCTTGGAAGGAAGGTTGCGATAAGCGGCTTATCCATGAAAACAAACATTCAGATTACTCAAAACCTGGGTTACTTAAAAATTCAGAAGGGCACAATAGTTCCGCTTGAAGATATTGGTAAATACCACGACAACAAGCTCTTACTGCTCTGCACTGGAGCGCAAGGCGAACCAAAAGGAAGTTTTATGCGCATAGCGAATGGAGAACACCGACACATTAAAATAAAATCAACGGATACGGTTGTGCTCTCTTCTTCCATCGTTCCTGGAAATGAGCGCAGTGTTCAAACCCTCAAAGACAATCTTGCTCGGCAGGGGGCAACCATCTATCACTACAAGATGTTAGACATACATTCTTCCGGCCATGCGCCGCAAGAAGAATTGAAAATCGTTATGAAACTCGTAAAACCGAAACATTTTCTTCCTATTCACGGTTATTATTTCATGCGTTGGAGAAACGCAAAGCTCGCTCAAGAAGCTCTTGGTTTAGAACCAAAAAATACCATTTTAGCGGACAACGGCGTTGTTGTGGAATTTAAAAAAGATTCTGCAAGACTAACCGACGAACAAGTACCGGCTTATTACGTAATGGTGGATGGCCTTGGTGTCGGAGATGTTGGAGAAATAGTTCTCCGCGATCGCAGAACCCTCGCTCAAGAAGGAATGGTGGTTATAATCACCTCCTTGAACAGGGAAACCGGTAGAATCCTTAAGAATCCCGACATTATTTCACGCGGGTTCATATATCTTAAAGAAAACCAAGACATGTTAGATGAGATAAGAAGAAAAATAAGAGGCATTATCGGAAGAATCCCCCGCTATCAAAACGTTGACGCTGACTATGTTAAAACTCTTATACGCGACCAAATCGGACAGTTCTTATACAACAAAACAAAGCGGAGACCGATGATATTGCCTGTTATAATAGAGATATAACAAATATGGCAAAACCTACTCTTATCTCAGGAATCCAGCCCACCGGAAGATTGCACTTAGGAAATTATTTAGGAGCCCTCAAAAACTTTGTGGAGCTTCAAAATTCAGGAAAATATAACTGCTATTTTTTTATTGCGGATTTACATGCGCTTACCGAGAATCCCAACCCCAAAGATTTACAAAGCAATATCCCTAACTTGGGTGCGGATTTTTTAGCTGCCGGCTTAAATCCTAAAAAATCAATCATTTTTGTTCAATCAAAAGTTCCGGCGCATTATGAACTCTATCAAGTTTTAAGTCCGCTTATGCCCGTAAGCGAATTAATGAGAATGACGGCTTTTAAAGAAAAGGTTCTGCAAACGCTCAAGTTAAAAGAGGGTCAAATTTCCTCCAAAGAGGATTTTGAAAAAGCAGTGGAAGAAAGCAACTTTGGGCTGGCGGCTTACCCCGTGCTTATGACAGCCGATATAATTCTCTACAATGCCAAACTTGTGCCAGTGGGACATGATCAGCTTCAACATCTCGAGCTTGCACGAACTCTCGTGAGAAAATTCAACAACAAATTTGGCGAAACATTTATTGAGCCACAACCCCTCCTTACGAATGTCCCGCGCCTAATGAGCCTTGATGACGCGACTAAAAAGATGTCTAAGTCGCGTCCTGCTGGATGCCTGTTTTTAGACGACTCTCCAGACGAGATAAGAGAAAAAATAAAAAGAGCCGTAACCGACTCAGGGAAAGAAATAAAATATGATTTAGAAAATAAGCCGGCAATAAGCAATTTAATGCTTATTTATTCTGCTCTCTCCGAAAAATCGTTGAAAGAAATAGAAAGTAAATTTAAAAACAAAACCTACTCTGAATTCAAATCCGAACTTGCCGAAGTTGTGATTAACGCACTTGCACCATTCCAAGAGGCGAAGAGAAAATTAAAACCGGCAGCTGTAAAAAAGGTTTTGGTGGATGGAAGTAAGAAGGCCAGTGCCGTCGCCTCGAAAAAACTAGAAGAGGTTAAAAAGAAAATCGGCCTCTTAATTTAGCAAATAAGTTTTATAAAAAGAAAAAGCGCCACGAACTGTTCGTGGCGCTTTGTTTTTCTCAGGGGCTGATCCGTAGCCTCCCTACCGACTACGGAGGTACCTGTCGAGATCTGCCTTGTTCAGACCGAGCTGTTCGGCCGTGAACTGGTACTTCCTCGCGAAAATGTCCACGAGATGTGGCTCCGGCCAGGCCTCGCCTCCGCCATCGTTTTTGATGTACTCGGCGAGCTTGTAGTTCTTGACGGCCTGCCGCGCGGCGGTGAGCAGAAACGTGTTCATCTGCACAACGGTTAGACCGACATTCTCGGGCGTAAGACTGTCCGTGAGCATCGCGTCGCGCGCCTGGTCGAGGTACATGAACCACGGCTCAGCAAAGCGGTCGCTGTTCGGACAGCTCACGAATCCATCCCGGAAAACGGCGCGGACGAAGTCCAGCGTCGCTTCCTTGTGCTTCTCCTCGAAAGCGCCGCCGAGATCCGTGTCGGCGATGCCCGACCTCAGGTCGCCGATACTCTCGGCCGCCTTGAAGTGTCCCTCCACGTCGCAGATGTGGCGCCCGCCGCCGGATGTGGTGTACCACGCCGGAAGCTTGCCCAACGAGTCGTGCTTGGCGATGAACTGCTGAACGGCCACGCGCTGATCCTGCACACGGATTGCCTCGGAATCGATAGGAACAATAAGTGGAGCCTGCAACGTCTGGGCCGCGAGCTCATCGGGCTTCGCGAAATCATCCGCAGACGAACCACCAGAACAAGCAACAGCGATGACGAGCGACACGAGTGCCGTAGAAACGAACATTCTTCGCATCGGAAAATCCTCCGTTAAATGTGTGGAACTGGAGGTAATGATAACATAATCAACCAATTTGTCAATAGAATGACTCTTTTGGGATAGAAACAATAAACGCCATGAATTTCATGACGTTTTTTAAAACAATAACTATCTTCTTATAGTGAATGTGAAAGGCTGCTGAACCAACTGCTTAACTTTTATTCCGTTAACTTCCGCCGGAGAAAACATCATGTTCGGCAGTACATTACGGACCGCATTGGTAAACATCTCATGCGAAGTTCTTAAAACTTTAAATGTATTAACCTCCACCCGACCCGTCGTGTCCACAACAAACTGTGCCAGAACTTCACCCTCTACGCCAGCAGACCTAAGCATATCTGGATAGCGCGGCCTGGCCGAATTGGGCAACTGCATCACCGTTCTATCTACCTGATCATCGGAGAATGGTTGGTCTGGGTTGATAGGAGCACTACCCACACCCGCACCAATACCGCCCTGCACGCCCTTGCCAGTAAAATCTTTTTCGTCCGTAACCTTTATATTTGGATCTATCTTTGGCAGAAAATCCGGGATGTTTATAGGCGCTATAAGCACTTGAAAGCCTTTTGGGGGCGTGGCCACCGTAATCCTCTGCTGAACCACTTTTGGTTGAGGAGGCGGTTCGTTCTTTGGAGCCTCAACAAAACTAATATTTTCTTCTCTTTTTTCTTTCACGACAGTCACAGCTTGTAGGGTTGCGTATGTAGCCGCCACTATAATAACGATGTGAGTAATCAAGCTAAACATCATCACCCCAGCCGTGCGCTGCTTTTTCGGCTTGGATGCCAAAAGATTGGTGAGCATTAAGGGCCCTCCGTTCGGCTGAAATTACAGATTAATAAGATCTAACTTAATGATAATACCTTTTATTTGCTTCTTCAAAATCACTTACGCAAACCAACCCAAAGAGGCCATTCGTCCAATCTTGTATCTAGTGCCGCATCAAACTTATCAGAACGCTTGTATTCAATTGCCGTTACCCCGACTTCCCGTTTTATAAAGCCTTCGTTCCTTCCAAGAATATCCCTGAGTTCGCTTGCCGTCTGAACCGATAAAATAGCTTTGTCTTTTGGCTCCAGCCTTGCATCCTGTCTTAAGCCCTGAACAGTGCGCACAAAATCCCGAAGCCAACCCTCTTCTTTTAGTTCGCCTGTTATTTTAGTATCAAGCACTGCTTCTTCTTTTAACTTCTTATCAAAAACAATCCGCTTAACATTTACCTCATCTTGCAAGATATCCAACAATTCTTTTTTGCCTTTTAATAATTCATTTTTAAGGGTTAATTCTGCAAGCGGCTGTCTAACTTTAATGCCTGCTTCGGAACGCTTTGCCAAAACCAATGTGGCCACGCGTCTCACTTCCTCCATATCAGTCAATATTTTTTTACCCCCACCCAACTTTGATATTTGTGGCCACTCCTCTAAATGAACCGAAGCGATGTGTTCTGGGACTAAAGATTTATACAAAGCTTCGCTAAAAAATGGCGCAAACGGCGCTATAAGCTTGCTTAACTCCGTAAGAGCGAAGCCAAGCGTGTATGAAGCCGATTCATAATCTTTTTCGCTTTCAGGCTTCTGCAATCTCCTGCGGGAACGCCTTATGTACCACCTGGACAAATCTCCGGCAAATTCCTCTATCTTTCTTGCCGATTCACCAACCTCATATTTGTCCAAATGTTTTTTAGACTTTTCAATGGTTTCGTTAAGTCGCACTAAAATCCACTTGTCTAAAACACTCTGTTTTTTCGGCGCAGCAATTTTACCTTTCTGCGCATACGTCTCATAAAAAATATATGAATTGTAGACGAGCGAGATAAATTGTCTCAATGTTTTTCCCAGGTCCGCTTCATCAAATTTTTTCGGCTCTCCGGGCCCGTTCACCGTATAGAAATACCATCTCACGGCATCCACTCCGTATTTTTCTATCATGATCCATGGATCCACCACATTGCCTTTTGACTTAGACATTTTCTGTCCGCCCTTATCTAATACATGTCCCAAGCAAATGACATTTTTGTATGGGTTTCTCTTGCCCATAAGGGTTGCAACCGCAAGGAGTGTATAAAACCACCCGCGTGTCTGGTCAACTGCCTCGGAAATATAATCGGCAGGAAATTCAATTTTTTTGTTTTTCGGATAATTGTTTTGGGCGAAAGGCATTGCGCCGGAATCAAACCAGACATCAGCAAGCTCTTTAATGCGCCTCATCTCTCCATTACAAGTACGACAAGGGAAAACAACTCCGTCAATATAAGGCCTGTGCAAATAAACAAATCCGTCTTCATTTCTTGGCAAGAGAAGAAATTCAACTTTTCTAAACTCAGCCGGCTTAATAAAATCATCTGAATGAAGTTGTTTTTTATTGGCTGATTCTACCTCAGACCAACCGGACATCGTCGTTTCCAACATCCAAATCGTAGATTCGTGAGAAACAATCAAGATGGTTTTGTTTTCGTATTTCTTTTCAATCTCAGAAACAAAATCAAAAACTCTTTCTGCAACATTTCGCAAGTTTTCTCCTTCGGGCGGGGTTTTTGAAAATTTTTCCAAGGCTGAATCAAAAAAGCCATGATATTTTTCCCCCGGCCCACCGTCAAAAA
>ERZ1292623.2291-Hain-H51-01um-R1-2291-length-17341-cov-8_pt1 | contig 17341 bp, 13 predicted proteins | sample MGYA00564398_ERZ1292623 | MGnify/ENA primary metagenome ERZ1292623 (study PRJEB36523, sample SAMEA6512633) | groundwater metagenome | collected 2019-01-07 | study: AquaDiva: Metagenomics assemblies of 32 groundwater samples | reverse complement strand
CCGAAACGTAAAGTCGTCGGAAAAGATATAGTCTGATTCTCTAAGAAATTAGAGTTAACTAAATGACGAGAGGACCGAGATGAGGAAACCTCTGGTGTGCCTGTTGTATGTTGAATGCAGCGCAGGGTAGCCACGTTTCTAACTGATAAGCGCTGAAAGCATCTAAGCACGAAGCAGACCCCAAGATTAGGAATCTTTTAAGATCCCTGGAAGACTACCAGGTCGTCCGTATGGGCGAACCTCGCCGCAAGGCGGGTTGATAGGAGAGCGGTGTAAGATCTGTAAGGATTTTAGCCTACTCTTACTAATGATCATCGTTGAGATTTTTTGACTGAAAGCCTTTCTATACGTATTCACATTTCAGGGTGCAAAACCTACTAATGATTGCAGTTCTTTATACCCATAAGGTATATTTTAAATGATGGGTATTAAAGATAACGCGTTTACATTAGTCGAGCTACTGATAGTTATTTCAATAATTGTTGTACTGTCTATAATAGGTTATGCTGCATTTAACGGGTTATCATCTTCTTCTGAAGACTCCAAAAGAAACTCCGATATTAATGCTATAGGCAAGGCATATGAAGTAAAATTTGATTCTTCAGCCGGTCTTTATCATCCATTACAAAATGAGGATTTTGCCGGTGGTCAGATTCCAACTCCTCCTGAAGGTGGACAATATAGCGGTCTTTTAGCTTCAGATGCTCCTGGTTTTCAAATATGTGCAGCCTTAAAAGGAAACCCTGGTTCAACTTGTTCTTCTCCAAGTCCAACTTGTTTTTGTAAAATTTCATCGCAAGGAGTATATATACCTTATGGAACTCCATATGATACACCGTACTCTACTCCCTATACAACGCCTTATACTACCCCACCACCACCGGATTCAGATGGAGATGGTTTTGACGCAACAGCTGATTGTAATGATAATGATGCTGATGTTTTTCAAAATGTGGCTAATTTGAAAAAAGATCAGGATCAGGATAATTATACAGTTACTGCTGCTTCAACAGAGTGTGTAGGTACATCAGTAATTGTATTGACCAGAACATACTATAAAGATATAGACGGAGTTAATTCATGGCTTGCAGGAGCAGGAGCAGGTACTGATTGTTATGATAAACATCTCAATGCCCGACCGAACCAAACTGGCTATCTCGCTACTACCCGGGGAACATCTGCATTGGGTAATGATTTTATCGGACAAACCTGGAACTCTTTTGATTACAACTGCAATGGTAGTGAAGAACCAAGGTGGCCTCAAACTAACTTGCCGGCTGTTGCTTGTTATACCACCATTCAATCTGGAGTTGGAGGTTATATCACCACTCCTCCTGCCTGTGGGGTATCCGGTACTTTCCGACGTTGCAGTGAATATTATCAGGCAACTGCATGTCCGGTTACAGGGGCGAGCTGTAATCCAACCAATGCCTGTGAAAACAACTGTACTGTGAGTGGTGTTACTTATACAATTGCGTTTTGGAGTGTAAATCAAATTTTAGTAATTCAAAGCTGCAGATAGAAATATGAAGATTTTTAAAAGAGGGTTTACCCTAGTTGAACTGCTTATTATTATTGTAATAATTACAATACTTGCAGTAGCAGGTTTGGCTTTTTTTGGAAACTTTAACAAATCTGTCAAAATCCAAAGAGGCAAAGGGGATGTAAATGCTATAGCCAGAGCAATGGAGGTTAAGTATAATTCTGGAACTAATCAGTACCAAGCAGTTTCAGAATCAGATTTTGCTTCAGGAAGTTTGCCCAAAGCTCCAATAGATGCCCATTATATTGCTGCATTTTCATCTGACATGAGCGGCTTTAGGGTATGTGCCAACTTGTCTGATACAACAACGTGTCTTAGCTCATCCTGTTACTGTTTTTGTGTAAGTTCTGCTCAAGGAAGTTTTAATGAGGTATCACCAATAATATTTTATGAAAACCCTTGATACATTTAATGAGCCTAATATTGAAAAACCGCAGGTCCTTGTGGGAGGGGAAGGGAGGTTTCCTAAACTTTTTGTTATTATTTTGATAATAATTGTTCTGCTTTTAATACTTTTTGGATTTTTATTTAAAGACAAAATCCAAAAAACTCTATTTCCATCCTTACCTCCATCCGTTCCTTCAGTTCAAAATGTCCCTGCTGTTGCAGATGAATTATTAGTTAAATTTAAATCCGGTCTTTCTGATCAGGTAAAACAGGAGATTATTAAAAAATACAGCCTCACCCTGATTGAAACCATAAAGCTTAAAAACCAGCCATATGTAGACCTTTTTAGAGTAGATCCCAAAGAAAGGGATAGTATTTTAAGAGAACTTCAGAAAAATCCTAATGTAGAATTTGCAGAATTAAACGGTATAGGATATGTACAGCTTGTCCCTCTTGTCCCTAATGATACGTATTATTCATCAAACCAATGGTATCTGCCCATGATAAAAGCTCCGGAAGCTTGGGCTATGACCCTGGGTGATTCTAATCTTAAAATAGCTTTAATGGATAGCGGTATTGACTGTACTCATCCGGACCTTTCTGCAAAAGTAGATACAATCAAAGGATGGAATTTTTGGAATAATACCAATGCTTTCTGTACTGATTGGTATGGTCACGGGACAGTTATGGCAGGCTTACTTGCCGCTTCAACCAACAATAGTACAGGTATAGCCAGTTTAGGGTGGGATGTAAAAATGATATCTTATGTGGTTTGTAAGGATAATTCAGAACCGAATCCAGGTGCATGTAGTGCAAGTTATCTTGCTCAGGCTATAGACCGGGCTGTTACTGATGGAGCTAAAGTAATCAACATAAGTATTGGTTTCACATTCGGTTTCTCTTTTGTGGATGCAGCTATTCAGAATGCTGTTGAGGCGGGGATAGTATTAGTGGCCTCCTCCGGTGACAGTGGCGCTTCTGTTGTTATGTATCCTGCATCTAATACCAATGTTATTGCTGTTGGAGCGGTTAATCAAAGTGGCGGGAGATGGAGTGGTTCTCACACAGGACCCCAGTTGGCTGTAATGGCTCCGGGAGTAAGTATTTTTTCTACAAGACGAGTAATTGCAGGCAGTTATACAACAGTCACCGGTACTTCTGCATCTTCTCCCCAGGTAGCAGCCCTGGCAGCCTTAATTTTATCTGTTAATCCAAGTTTGACTCCGGCTCAAGTCAGAAATATTATTACCTTAACAGCTACCTGTCCTTCCGGACAAACCTGCCCCAATGATAACTATGGTTACGGACTAATTAATGCTCAAGCAGCCTTACTGGCAGCCAGCGGAGGTTCTCCTTCCCCAACTCCAACACCTACCCCAACTCCCACTCCAACACCAACACCAACACCAACTCCCAGCCCAACTCCAGACTGTGTATTATAAATCTATGAGTAATGAATTTACTAATCCATCAACAGAAGATTTAAAACCAACAGTCTTACAACAAAGTGGTTTTCCAAAAAGGAACCTGGTGGTTATTATTTTAGGCTTTTTATTGGTTGCTTCCATTATTGTCATATCTGCATTTCTAATTAGAAATAAAATGCAATCCGAACTGCCTCAAAAAAGTACCGCACAACTTATCCCTGCTGTGCCAGACCAGATCATAATCCAGTTTAAATCTACCACTTCTGAACAAACCAAACATGAGATTATTAAAAAATATAACTTAACTTTAGTTGATACCCTTAAAATAGGAAAAGAGCCGGAGTATAATCTTTTTAAAATTGATTCTACAAAAAGAGATGCTACCTTAAATGATCTGAAAAACAATCCAGATATACTAGATGTTGAACTAAATGGGATTGGACGTTCTCAATTTACCCCTAATGATCCCAGTTATTCATCCAGTCAATGGGATCTTCCCATGGTTAAAGCCCCAGAGGCCTGGGATGTTACTCCAGGCAGTAACTCCATTACAGTAGCTGTAATTGATACCGGCATTAGATGTAGCCATGAAGATTTAACTGGGAGGATAGATACCAATAAAGGACAAAGCTGGCTCTCTGCAAGTCCGGACAAATGTACTGATTACAATGGTCATGGAACAGGATTAGCTGGTAGGATTGCTGCCTCCACCAATAATTTTAAAGGCATAGCCAGCTTAGCTGGTTTGAACAATAATATAAAAATAATATCTTATATAGATGCTGACAGTAGTAATAGTTATTCTAACTTTAATCAAGCTCAAGCTATTAATAAGGCAGTTTCTGATGGAGCTAAAGTAATTAACTTAAGCCAAGGGACGTTAAGCTCTAATGCTTTTACTACAGCTGCTCTTGATGCAGCTTATACTGCAGGAGTGGTAGTGGTTGCTTCTTCCGGAAACGTATCATTTGGTTGTAGTAGTGGTGGTATTCTTTTTCCTGCAAATTACGGACAGGTTATGGCTGTAGGGTCAGTGAACTCATCAGGCTCATTGTATAATACTTGTACTGGTCCCAAAATGGCAGTAGTAGCTCCAGGACAAAGCATTTATACTACTAATAGGACCAGTGACGCTGCTTATTCAAGTATGAATGGAACTTCATTCTCTACTCCCCAGGTTGCAGCTTTGGCAGCCTTAATTTTATCTGTTAATTCCGGTTTAACTCCGGCTCAAGTCAAAAATATTATTACCTCAACAGCTACCTGTCCTGCCGGACAAACCTGCCCCAATAATGACTATGGTTACGGACTAATTAATGCTCAAGCTGCTTTACTGGCAGCCAGCGGAGGTTCTCCCAGTCCATCTCCGAGTCCATCCCCAAGTCCATCACCCTCGCCATCTCCTAGCACAAGTCCTTCTCCTAGTCCTTCTGCCAGCCCTGATTGTGTACTTTAATAGGATGTGATATACTGATAACCTCGGTGGTTTGTGCGGCATGGTCCCATCCCTTCCCATCCCGAACAGGGTCATGAAACGTGCCAGCGGGGACGATAATATATCCGCAAGGGTATGTGAAAATACCTCACTGCCGGGATTAAAAGAAAGAAGGTGTTCATGTTTGGTAAAAACTTCACAAGATAATCCCAGTTCCATAATGGAGAGGCTTTTGGCCTCCTCCCCTAAAAAAATTACAAGACTTAATCGTGGTGAGAAAGTTGAGGGAGAGATTGTTGCAAAAGGGAAAAAAGAACTCATTTTAGATATCGGGTCGAAAGCAGAGGGAGTTTTACAAATTAGAGATCTTCCAAAAGATCAGCAGGAAGCTCTTAAGCCGGGAGATAAATTTGAAGCATTTGTTGTTTTGCCGGAGAATGAATCCGGTCAAGTAACTTTAGCTCTTCATCAAGCATCCGGCCCATCGCAAAAATATAAAGGTGCAAATTGGGCCAAATTTCAAAATGCGCTAAATAAAAAGAGCAAATTGCAGGGAAAAGTTTTAGAGATTAATAAAGGCGGTTTGATCATGGAAGTAGAGGGAATACGGGGGTTTTTACCAAATTCTCAAGTAGGTTTTGAAGCCCTTGTGAGTGTAAAACAGGGGCTGGAGACTCTAGTAGATCAGACAATGAATGTAACGGTTGCAGAAGTTGATACCCAAAATAACAGATTGATTTTCTCACAAAGGGGACAAGTCTCTCCAGATTTAATAGAAAAAATTAAAAAGTTTAAACAAAATACAAAAGTTAGAGGTAAAATTGTGGCTATACTTCCGTTTGGACTGGTTATTGATCTGGATGGTACAGAAGGTTTAGTTTTTATATCCGATGTATCCTGGGAAAAGGTAGAGGATTTAGGCTCAATATACCAGGTCGGTCAGGAAATTGATTCTCAAGTTTTGAGTTTAGATGAGGATTTTGGAAGAGTTAATCTTTCTATAAAACATCTAAGTGAGGACCCGTTTATAAAGATTTCAGCAAAGTATCCCGCTGATGAAATGATAAAAGGGGAAATTACAGAAATTACCAATACCGGAATAGTTGTGAAGCTGGATCCCTCGACTGGTTCGACTACTTCGACTATGCTCAGTACAAGTCCGCTCACCACAGGTTCGCTCGGGACAGGTGGGGTAGAGGGGTTTTTGCCCGCATCTAAAATTGGTGATACAAGATACGAAGTTGGATCCAGTATGAGCTTTTTGGTGGATGGTGTTGATAAGAATAAAAGAAGAATAAACCTTGCCCCTTTTATTACAACAACTGCAGGGCTTATATACAAGTAGTTGACATTTTCTTTGTTTTAGCTTTTAATAGGACCATGGATAAGAAAGATGAGAACACAGAAGAAAAAGATTTAAAAGAGCAGTCAAAGAAAGAGAAAGCTGACGCAGTCGGAACAAATGATTCAAAGGATTCTGGAGAGGAGTTAGAACCTGAAAGCGAGGAACAACCAAAGAAATATTTTCACCCTTCTCCGTCATCTGATTTATATGCAGGCTCACATTCAAGATCCGGTAAAAAAATGCCCTTTCTTTTGGGCATTGCAATAATTATTCTTATCCTTGGAGGCTTATTTTATTTCTTAAAAGCAAGACCTAAAGCATCAGTAGAACCGTCTCCTTCTTCTGCTACGATTGCTGAGGAGTCTACACCCCAACCTTCACCAACTCCCGAATTTGATCGATCCAAGTATACTTTAAGAGTATTAAATGGAACCTCAACACAAGGTTTAGCAGCCTCAACTTCTGCAAAATTAAAAGATTTGGGATACAACATAGAAAGAACGGTAAATGCCACAAATTCGGCTTTCCTAAAAACAATAATTAGAGTAAAGCCGAATCTTGAGGAACTTTTAGAAAATCTTTTAAAGGATCTAGCCGGTATTGATATTGAAGGAGAAGAAGGTCCTGAACTTAAAGATTCAGATACCTCTGGTGGAGAAGTGATATTAGGATCACAGTAACAAGTACAGAAGTAACAAGTGACAAGTTATTTCTTGTTACCTTTACCTAACTTGTTACTTGTCACCATTCCTCATTTGTGGCAAAATGGTAGTGCCAAGGCTTATTTAAGTTTTCATTCATTCTACCTTGGCAGAAGGATTCATTCTTGTGCGTTTAAGGCTAATTTTGCGCCTTTTATGGGCTTTTATATTTGCAACCTTTGCACTCATATATTCTGAACTTATCCCGCAGATACCGGGAGCTCATCCGACCCTTGTAAGAGCTGTTGTAACTGTTTTCGCCGCATGGGTGGGTTATATAATTTTTCCCGATTTTGCCCACTGGATAAAGCTTATAAGTTTGACAACATCCAATTTTTTTGTGCACAGGGTTTCCCAAGAACTTATGAATCAACTTATGAGACTTCCAAGAGCCCGTTTACCCTTCGGCTTCGCTCAGGGTCAACAAACCCCGCAAATAGGTAGTGTTCAACTTACAAGGCCTTTAATCTTGGATACATCAAGCATAATTGACGGCAGAATCTTGGATATTGCAAAGACAGGATTTATAGGAGGACTTATACTTGTGCCTAATTTTGTATTAACAGAGCTTCAACAGGTATCTGACTCCAAGGATGATTTGAAAAGACAAAGAGGAAGACGGGGTTTTCAGACCGTTGAGGAGCTTAAGAAGCTTAAAAGTTTGCGTCTTGAGATATGGGATAAACAGCAGTCCGGTACGGAGGTGGATGATAAGCTGATAAGCCTTGCCAAATCCCTGCATGGCAAAATTTTAACTACGGATTTTAATCTTAATAAAGTAGCAACCCTTTCAAATATTCAAGTTTTAAATATTAATGATTTGGCAAATGCGGTTAAAACTATAACTATCCCCGGAGAATCATTAGAGATAAAGGTTGTGCATCTTGGCAAGGATTCAAATCAAGGAGTGGGGTATCTTCCTGACGGGACTATGGCTGTAGTAACAGATGCGGCTGATTCTATAGGGAAAACTATAAAAATAGAGACAACTAAGACAATACAAATTCCCCAGGGCAGGATGATATTTGGGAAGAAAATAAATTGACCTAATTGACCTAATTAACCTAATTGATCTAATTTCTAAATAAATCCCAATGACCAAATGACTAATTTGGGACATTTAGACGTTAGTCATTATTTAGGTCAATTAGAAATTAGTAATTAGAAATTTCAGTTATCCACATCTCCAAATTTTCTGTTAATATCTCAAAGTAACATATGAATTCGGCCTATTATACCAACCTAACTCTCACATCTTATCCTAATCTCAAAACTACAGGCCTAGTATATTTTCATGTAAATTATTCTATGGGGTAGATAAAACTTGACAAATAGTATATGACATGGTAATGTTAATTTATGTTTGGTTTAAGACTTGCTACATTTGTAAAAAAAGATAAAAGGTCGAGAAGAACATTTCAAAAGGATGTAATTGCAGAGCAGGTTAAAAAGGTTTTAGAGGCTGAAGACCAAAAGTTAATACTTATGGTACGGAGTTAATAAAAAGGGTTCCTTGGAAGCAGACGGACCAAGGAGCCCTTTTTGCACTTTCACAAAAAAAAGAGCATTTAGATAGTTACTACACGCGAAGCGTGGAACTATCGCAAGGCTCTTTTTTTATGGTTTCACCATAAAAAAAGAGCATTACTACCGCAGACGGACTCGAATAGCAATGCCCTTTTAGTGATTTCGAAGATAACCTCAAGAGCAGATAGAAGTTATCCTCTAAAATATAGAGTAGAGCAAATTTTAGGGGGTTGTCAAGACCCCAAATTAGCTTCAGGTTTAAAAAATTGGGTAACTTTGAACCTCAAAACGAGGAGTTTGGAAAGCGAACTTGCTCGCCTCGTGACTGGAATCGGGGGTTTGTCTAGGGCAGGGACAAGCTCCCGATTTTGAGCATTAGGCTCGCAAGTTCTGAGGGCAGGCCTTCGCCTGCCGAAGCAGGCTACGTCCTGCGAAGGCAGGGATCAGCTCCCGATAGCGCTCATCAATGGAGTTTAGGCAAACTTAAAAGTTTTGCAATCTCCCCCCCTGTAAGTGTAAGCTTACTTCTTCCCAAGATAGTTCTTTTTTGATAAAAATTCATCATCTGTATGCTTGATAAATTTTGCGGTACTTTAATCAAATCCCCCTTTTGCGCCTGCAAAAACATAGATATCTCTTTTTTCCTATTTTCGTCCGATATTAAAACTGCCACCAGGATTTGTGCTCTAAATTGTCGACTTCCGCCTTTTTGAGCTTGTAGAATAATTTGCCATAAAATCTCCTCTTCTTTAAAAAGTTTTGGAATATCTAAAAAAAGGCTTCCCCTAATCCCATTCTTTTTTCTTGCACTCATCTGCCAAATTGAGGCCCCGGTAAGTTTATTAGTATAGTCTTCAAGCTCAAGCAAATCTAAAGTTGTAAAATTTATCAAAATCTTTCTTGGACCGTATAAAACTATTGCAGACTCCCTGCCCTTAAATAGCCGTTCTATGCTTATTATTAATCCTGTTTTCTCAAACTCTTGATGCAAGTAGTCAAAAACTTGAGGGGTTAAAGAAGAAGGCCTGCGTACCAGAAATAAGCCATAGTCTAAATTAAAATCTTTCGGATTCTGTCTAAAATCTTTCATTGACATAAAAGCGAGAATCAAAGAAATTAGTATCACAATCAAAAATAACACCCAAAAAAATATCATAAAGTGGTATTTTAACAAATTTGGGGCTATTGACAAAATATGTAGGATATACTATAATATTAAAGTAAGCTTCTAGAATCTCAAATCTTAGATTTCAAATCGCAAATCTACATGTTAAATTTCAAATATATTAAAACTTTAAAGATTTAAGAAGATATTCCTACCATGCCTCGTGTAAAATCATTTAAACCAGCCTCGACTAGACAGTCAAGTCTAGGCGGGCCTAAAGAAGGAACTAAGTCAGCCGATGAACTGGTGGGAAGTTCTTCTAGTGTCATCCCGACCCCGAGCGAACCTGTGGTGAGCGAAGCCGCGCCGAAGGCGGGCGAAGTTGAACCAGTCGAGGGGGAGGGAGCTTCCGCGACCATGGAATCCCCCGACTCCACTCGGGACAGGGATCGCCACGTCGTCCCGCAAAGCGGGACTCCTCGCGATGACAATAACATGTCCAGTTATCGCTATCCTACCCCGACTAGAGATGTTCCCACAGAAGAAGTGAAGGGTATTTTGGACATCATGCCGGAAGGACATGGATTTTTAAGACCCAAATATATACCTTCTGATGCAGATATATATATTTCAGCCAGTCAAATCCGAAGATTCAGCTTAAGGATGGGTGATCTAGTAGAAGGTATGGCCCGCCCGCCCAAGGAAACAGAAAGATACTTTGGTCTTTTGCAGGTTGATAAGATTAACGATGAGGATGCTGAAAAAATGGTAACAGATCCTTCGTCACTTCGCTCCAAAGGATCGGGTCGAAGACCCAAATTCGAGGATCTGACCGCGATTTACCCAAACAAACACCTTAAACTTGAGACAGGTAAAGAGCCACTCTCTGCCCGGGTAATGGATCTGATTGCACCAATTGGTTTTGGGCAAAGAGGCTTAATTGTTTCACCGCCAAAGGCCGGCAAAACTACAATACTTAAAGATATTGCCTCCGGCATTGCAAAAAATTTCCCTGATGTAGCGTTGATGGCAGTTTTGGTAGGGGAAAGACCTGAAGAGGTAACCGATATTTCAAGGAGTATAAAAGGGGATGTAATTGCATCCAATTTTGATGAACCTGCAGAGGAACAAACTACTGCAGCAGAGATTGCCCTGGAGCGGGCTAAAAGACTGGTTGAGAGCGGCAAAGATGTTGTTATTCTGCTTGATTCAATAACCAGGCTAGGGCGTGCATATAATTTATCAGTTCCTCCCTCTGGTAGAACCTTATCAGGTGGATTTGATCCAGTAGCACTTTACCCTCCAAAACACTTTTTTGGTGCAGCCAGATCCTGTGAGGAGGGTGGGTCACTCACAATTATCGGTACAGCTTTAGTGGATACAGGATCAAGAATGGATGATCTTATATATGAGGAGTTTAAAGGCACAGGTAATATGGAGCTGCATTTGGATCGTGCATTGGCTGACAGAAGAACCTTTCCGGCAATTGATATTGAAGCATCAGGTACCAGACAAGAACAATTGCTTTTTCCTGAAGATTATTATAAGCAAGTGGTTATTATGAGAAGAATGTTGAGCATCCTAGGGCCAAACGAAAGGACGGAAATTTTTTTGGAAAGACTTCGCAAAACAGATTCTAATGCTGACTTTTTAAAGACTTTAAAGGATGTTAAATAAATTCCAAGTACCAAATTACAAGTTTTCCAAACAATAATCAAATTCTAAATTTCAAATTTTAAAAATTGGTTATTATAATTTGTTTGGTACTTGAGATTTGGTACTTATTGACTCCTCTGCTACAATATCCCCTGTGAATTCCCTTAAAGATGATATCCAGGCTTTATGCCGTGCCTTAGTTTGGTATTCCCGCGCCAAAATAAGAAGTTCTGCAAAAGAGTTTGAAAAGTTTAAAAATCTTTCAGTGTCCTTGTTCATGCAAGGGCGGGGGGCTTATCAAAAAAGGATTTGGCATGGATCAATGGTATCCCTTGCCTCATTGGCAGTTCTTACATCTTTAGTTTCCGGGGGGGGAAGCCTGCTTTCTTCAACTTATCCGGGTATAGGCGCTCCTGATCCGCGTTTTGCAGAGGCTTTTGAACCGTTCCCTCAAGGCCCTATTTTGGAGGGCTTTGGAGATCCTCACACTAATATTTCAGTTAAGCCCCGGTCGCAAACTTTGGAATATGAAGTTGAAGGCGGTGATACATTGTCTTCTATTGCTCAAAAATTTGGCATATCAACAGATACTATTAGATGGGCAAATGATTTAAAAGGAGATCAAATTAAACCCGGACAAAAAGTTAAAATACTACCTGTTACCGGCATATCCCATGTTGTAAAAGCAGGAGACACTCTGGAGTCTGTAGCAAAAAAATATTCAGCTAATGAGCAGGCAATTGTGGATTTTCCTTTCAACGGCGTACCTGATGATTTTACACTCAAAGTTGGACAACTCTTAATAGTTCCGGATGGATTCCCACCTGAAGTTAAAGCACCTCCAAAAAGGCCTCAACCGACATTTTTAGCTTCCGGCCCACAATCCCCGGCGTTTAATGCACCATTTGGTGCACAGTTTATCTGGCCTGCAGGAGGACAGATCTCGCAGTATTTTGCCTGGTATCATCCGGGAATAGATATTGCCAATAGATCCGTTCTGGGAATTGCCGCATCAGACGGCGGCACTGTTTTAATAGCCGGATGGCCGGATGGTCAGGGATACGGAAACAGAGTTGTTATTGACCATGGGAACGGTTACAGATCATTATATGCTCATCTTTCCAATGTTTATGTTTCTGTTGGAGAGAGTATATCAAGAGGGCAACTAATAGGTCAAATGGGATCAACAGGAAGGTCTACAGGAACTCACCTGCATCTTGAAATTCACTATAAAGGCGTCCCAGTAAATCCACTCGCTATTCTGAAATAGCTCGTGGGGACGCCTTTGCGAGAACTGCGCTTTTATTGAAATCGTTGTTTCAATAAAGACTCCGTTCTTTTAAAGGAGTACCTGTTAATCCACTTGCAATTTTGAAGTAATTAGGGCTATTGGGGATTTTAGGGCGGTTGGGGTATAGTAAAGATGTGGAAGGTTATAAAAAATTAGCAAGTTATATCCTGGCTACAGTAATTTGTGATTTAAGTATAGAATTTATAAAAAGATGGATTTCTCCTAAATCAAGAACTGTTGATCAGATGGAACAGGCAGCTAGATCTGGTAAGCAAAATATTGCTGAAGGTTATACTGTGCAGAGTTTGGAAAGCTATATAAAGCTTTGTGGTGTAGCCCACGGATCTTTTAAAGAACTTGCCTCAGATTATGAAGATTTCTTAAGACAGCATGACCATGAGATTTGGGATAAAACTGATCCAAGGGTTAGGGTTTTTAGGGATTTTAGAGCTGTTTGGGTTAGTCCTAATATCCCTAATACCCCAAATCTACCAAATGATCCAGAAGAAGCAGCTAATATGCTTTTAACTTTCTGTCAGATGGAGACCTACCTTCTTAGTAGACAGGTTGAGTCCTTAAAAGAAAAATTTATTAGAGAAGGTGGTTTTAGGGAGAATCTTTTTAAGAAAAGACTGGAAGAGATAAAAAAAAAGAAGTAAAATTATTCTTTTATGGGCCGGTAGCGCAATGGTAGCGCACCCCGATGGCATCGGGGGGGTTGAGAGTTCGAGTCTCTTCCGGTCCACTTTTTTGGGCCAATAGCTCAGCGGCAGAGCGCTACTTTCGCATAGTAGAGGTCGTGGGTCCAATTCCCACTTGGTCCACTTCGCAGGCATTATGGCTTAGGTGTTGGGCTGGGGGAAGGGGATCTTCTTATAGCTTCAGGAGTAGCTATTTTTTCCGGTTTTGGCAAATTTATAACTTTAGGAAGCTTTTCCTCTTGTAATGCCCCCGAAGCTGTAGCGGCAGGAGGCTCGTTGGGACCGCCTGCTTTAGCCCTAAGATCATTTAAGTAATCGGTTGCAACTTTGTAATCGGAAGATGATGCGTCAATAAGCTGAACAGCTCTTTCTGCTGCCTGTAAAGCTGTATTCAGATCACCCTTATCTCTTAAAGCTACAGAGAGATTATAAAAGCCGTTTGCAAAATCCGGCTTTAAGTTTATGGAATCCTGGAAAAATCTAATCGCCAGATCATAATTTTTTACAGCATAATAAACTCCTCCTACATTTAATCTTAGGGCCGGATCAAACGGGTCATTGAAAATAGCCCTGCCGTAAGAATCAAGGGAGAATAAAAGAGCATTTTGGGCAACACCCGCAATTTGTCTGTATAAAAGCGCTAAAATTTCCCAGTTTACTGCCGAACGGGGGCTTAAACTGGTAGCAGCTTTTGCCGCACCAATTGATTCTTGAAGCAGGCCCTGGATGTTTTGTTTATCCTGGTTGCTTAGCGACCCTGCCGGTGAGGCTTCTGTTGGACCCCTGGCTTGCGCTATTGCATTTGCCAAAGCAAAATTTACTCGAGCTAAATCAGTCCTGTAAAGATCACTCCAGGGATTTAGCTTTGCCGAAGCCGTGAGTTTGTTTAATGCTAAAATACCATCATTTTTAGAGATTGCATTTAAACTTTCTCTATGATGGAAATCCGCAATATATAACTTGCCTCCAAAAAAGGCTGTAAAAAGCACTAAACTTACACTTATAACCAAAAGTATTGAGGGAAGCGCTTCAATCCTTAAGTTTTGCTCAAAAGCTCTTGAAAAATTTGCAATTTTGAAAAGCAAGGAGGGATTTTGCTCCTCCCTCAGGGTTTTCATCCAAAAGCATGCTGAAATTATAAGACCTAACACAAAAGTAGGTAATGTTGAAACATGGAGCAAAAGGATTACAAAAAAAGTCATTCCTGCCAAGGAAAGGCCTACTAAACTTGGGTCCTTTGTCCTTAAAATTGAAAGGGCTTTAGATACAAAAATAACTGTTAAAGCGAGAGTTGCAAAAAATCCCACTCCTCCTAAATTTGCCAAAATTTGTAAGTATTCATTAAAGCCTGCATCAAATTTTATATTCCAGAACTTAGTTTGATTAAACTCAACCGGCTTGTAGCTTGTAAAGTTAAAAAGATAGGTTCCCGGCCCGCTACCCCAAAACGGAGAATCACGGAACGTCGAAACCGATATTTTCCAGGAGGTTAAAAAGGGCAGCTGAATCTCTCTCGGGAAGTTTTTGGTTGCATTGTAGAAGGGGTTTTGAGCACCACCCATTGGCGGTACAAATGACAGGACTGTCGCTGCAAAGATAACTGTGGCTGATGTAATGATTGCAATCAGCTGGGGTTTATAAAAAAAAGTCCTGAAGTTTATTTCTCTTACAGGGTTTAAAACAAAAAGGGTTGCAAAAAACCCGGCTAAAGCAGCTATCCAGGTAGAAAGATTGCCTGTTAAGGCAACAGTAATACCGAATAGAATTAAAAAGCACGAGTTAAAGGTTAAAAGTATGGGATTTTGCAAGCTTAAGATCCTTGATACCAAAATAGGCAAAAGTATAGCCAAAATTGCCGAGGCTGAAAAAGAAGACCCTATGGGAGTAAAGTTAGTTACATGAGTGAATGTAAAAGGGAGCAGTTTAACCCCAAAAAATGACAGAAGGCCAAGTAAAGATAAAATTATGCCTAGAAAGACGCAAAGATTTAAGATCCAACTTATATCTTTTTGAGATTTCAGGTTTTGGGTTAGCACAAAATAAAAAAGTATATATACTACCGTCGAAACAAGACTTCCATGAACTTTAAGCTGGTTGCCAAGTATGGCAACATAAGGGGAAGGGGAAAGAATTGTTGAAACTAAACTTACTGCCAAAAGAAGTATTAGCGGTAGATCAAAAGGGGTTTGGATAAATTGCACCTTATTTTCCAGGGTATATTTTGCACTCATGAGAATAAGCATTAAAGCTACAAATACTAAAAGGACTAGGAATTTTGGAGTATCATAAAATTCTGTTGTAAGGTTTGTAAACAGAAAAAAGGTTGCAAGAACCGTTATTAAAAGCCCTCTCTTAAAAATTAAACTTATATAAGTTTTAACAGTTTCTTTTATATATTCCATTTCTATAGTTGCCATTCACAATAGGCTACTTAATAAGCAATTTCAACTGGTATTAAATATATCTTAAGATAACTTTTATGCTCATTTTGATTCTATAATCCACCAGTCAAAGGTAATAGCTTGGGGTTGGGCCACTGCAAGCTCAACAGTAAAGCTTTTATTTTCAGGATCTTTAGAAGTTACAGCTATCAAAACAGGCTTATGAACAGTTATAAAGATCTTAGAAAGGTGAGTGATTTGGCCGGTTGATATTACCAGGGAAGTTTGGCCTGCAGGAATTGTGGCTGAAGAAAGAGTTTTGGAAGAAACAGCCAGTTTTTCAACTGTTAACTTGCCTTCTTTATCTACCGTCACCTGCCCGTTCAATATATCCAGGCTTTCTGCCAGAGGCTCGGATTGAAGTTTGAGAGTTCCTGCCGAAGAGATTGATGAGCCTGTTACAGAAAGTAACCCGTCAACAGATAAAGTCCCTGCAATTAAGGTATTGCCCAGAGTAGTTTCACCAAATACTTTAAAGCTGTCCTGGATTTCCGCCTTATAAGCTGTAAGCAGGCCTAAAATATTGGCACCTTGCGAGACATCCAAACTGGCAACCAGATGGGCAGAAGAAGTGGCAAGGAGGATATCCGGAGGAGTGAGATTTAGCTCAGTTACACCTTCCAGGTGTGCGCTAGGTGTCCCCTCATTCTCACCTGGAAGGTGAGCACTTGTTGTAGCATCTTCTGATACATCCACCTCGGAGGTGTGATCTGATGCAGCCTGGTTCTTCTCCGAGGTGTCAGCTTGGGCTTCTAACTGTTTAATTCTTTCCTCCAAAGAGGCTATTTTGCCGGAAAGATCATAGAAAATATTTGAGTTGGTAGTTGGTAGTTGGTAGCCTGTCCCGAGCGTAGTCGAGGGGTTGGTAGTAAGGGTAGAATTATCAGAAGGAGCATAAGCAAGAGAAGTACCTGATGTTACCAAAGATGCTGATGCTGATGCGACTGATGAATCCAGTATTAAGGATCCAACCTTAATCTTGGGGATAATTAAATTCCCGTTATTGTCAAATGAAAGGGAAGCAAAGAAATTACCAGGATCAGCATAGGAGACGTTCACGAAGGCCATAATTTTTCCTTGGCATACACCATCCGAGGAGCCCGTTCCGGTCACCTCGGAGGTGGGCTTTGACTCCTCCGAGGTGGAATTGCATGAAAATGCCTCTAATGCCTTCCCAACAGTTGGTCCTGGCCTTATAGCCTTCATTGCCACCCCTGGAGTAGATGAGGAGGTTAGATAATCACCTCTTTCAATTGGTCCATTTTCCAAAGATACTTTGGTTGGTACACGACCAACAAGTGCAACTGGAGCATTCTCCAATATTTCATATACTCCTGCCACATCAGGAGCTCCAAATCTGGCTTTATCTTCCTCAATTAAGATAGCCGGACGTGTCGAGATAATACCTATCAAAGTACCTTCATAAGGTTTCTTGGATTTCTCAACAAGAGACTGCTTACCTGCTTGAGAGCTTATAACAACTATATCACCTGCCTCAACCTTTTCTGAAACAGGATAGTTTTCTGCAAGGTCAACACAAGCAACATCTCCAGCTCCGTCTGAAGCACAAGCAGTTGTTCTAATATCACCTACTATATGTAGCTCATCTGCCGGGCTTGATGTACCAATTCCAATATTACCCGTAGCTATTCCTGTTCCGGAACCAAGTCCTGTTCCAAATAGTACATTTCCGATATTTAAGCTATTGGAGACTGTTGCTGGCAGGGCATCAGCATCATATCCTAAAACTATATTTCCTGATCCTGTGGTTAAACTTTGTCC
>ERZ1292623.2290-Hain-H51-01um-R1-2290-length-17348-cov-14_pt1 | contig 17348 bp, 15 predicted proteins | sample MGYA00564398_ERZ1292623 | MGnify/ENA primary metagenome ERZ1292623 (study PRJEB36523, sample SAMEA6512633) | groundwater metagenome | collected 2019-01-07 | study: AquaDiva: Metagenomics assemblies of 32 groundwater samples | reverse complement strand
TAGATAAGCGCTGAAAGCATATAAGCGCGAAACTAACTCCAAGATTAGAACTCATGTCTTGTCTACGACAAGACTCACGAATTTTCACAAAGGGACGAATTTTCACAAATTACGAATAATATTATTTGTGATTCGTGTTTATTCGTTATTTAGTGTTGATTCGTGTGTCTCGCCGTAGGCGAGACAATAGATTCCCCGGAGATGACGGGGTTGATAGGCCACAGGTGTACGCATAGTAATATGCTTAGCCGAGTGGTACTAATAAATCAAAGACCTACTGCTCATTGAGCAGTTGTCTATAATTGCTATTAAGGAAGGTAAAAGAAAAATAAATTTTTCTGGTACCGTCCGAGCTAAGCAATTGTATAAATAGCTAGCGCTATTTATATTATCCTTCGATAAACTAAGTATTTTGAGTTTCTTTTAGATAATTTTACTTACTAAAATAACCATAGATTGGGTGAAGTAGGGAGAAGTAGGAGAATTAAAATTCTTCTACTTCAACCGAATGATTGATTACACCTAAAGATATACTGGTGTTGTTCTTCACCCGCCCAAGTTTTTGCAAAGCAAAAATTTAGGCGGGCAAGCCTGTTCCCATTCCGAACACCAGTAGTAGAATTTCTTTTAGAAATTCACTACGGGGCAAGGCACAGAAGCGAAGTCCCGTACTAAATTTGGATAATTTTAGTTCTTTAGTAATTTGGCAAGGCGATTATATCGGAAGTGCTCCACCTGTTCCCATTTTTCATCCCCCACCAATTTGAGCATTTTGGTGGCAATTATACTAGGGTTGTCCCACCTGTTCCCATTTCGAACACAGAAGTGAAATACCCTAAGGCCGATGGTAGTGCGATGAGCGCGAGAGTAGGTAGTTGCCACCAAAGCGCTTGGTAATTGTAAAATTGGTGGGGGACGGGCACAGAAGTGAAATCTTCCAGAGCCGATGGTAGTACGATGAGTGCGAGAGTAGGTCGTCGCCTTACCAAATTACTAAAGTATCCAAATTTTAGTATCGGGATGAAATAGTCCAAGGCCGATGGTAGTACGATGAGTGCGAGAGTAGGTAGTCCTCACTAAAGAGTTTAACTTATTTGGTGTGGGGGTAAATGCGATGAACCTGTAGTGAAGTAAATCTTCCATTACTGGGATAGGTAGTCACCACCAAAGAACTTAATTAAAAAAAGAAACCGGCCTCTTTAGGTCGGTTTTTGTTTTAATTGTAAATGCCAGCTATATTCAAGAAGATCATTCATATTTGTCAAATTTGATTGACTTGTAATTTTTTGTTAGAGTATAAAAGATCATCATAATTTAACAATGAACACTTACGTAAAAAAACAAATTTTTTGGTGGAAAAAAATTTCAATAAAAGTCGTAGCCTTAATTCTAATTTTGTTGTTTTTAAATGTATTTGGCAATCAAGCTAGAAATTTTATCTATTTAGCTTCTTATCCAATTTCTAAAATTTTTCTGCAGTATGGAGATAATATTAACAATTTTTTTAGTGATTTTTTAAAAGCCAGAAAATTAAATGAAGAAAATATTAACCTAAAAAGAGAAAAACAGGATTTATTATTACAGATTTCTTTGCTTGAAGATAAGCTAAAAGAGGAGTATGACCTAAAATCTGCTCTACAAATCACAAAGAACGACGGTTTCAAAATTTTTTTGACAAAGGTAATAGGTTTAAACTTAGAAAATGATACTATTATTATTGATAAAGGAGCCGATGATGGGGTTTTAGAAAGTATGCCCTTGATTTCAGGTGAAAAGGTAATTTACGGCAGAGTTTTAAAAGTTTATAAAAATTTTTCACAAGTTCTTTTAATTTCAGCACATAATAACACTCTTAATGTAAAAATACAGTCATATGACCCAGTAAAAAATACGGTGTACGGTGTATTAAAAGGGCAAGGAAACCAGTCTGTTTATTTAGACTTAGTAGATTTTGAGTCAGGAATAAAAGAGGAAGATGTTTTAGTGACATCTGGATTGGAGGGAGTTTTACCAAGCAACTTATTAGTTGGGCAAATAATATCGGTAGATAAAAGTGACTTAAAGCCATTTCAGACAGCAAAAGTCCGCCCATTTTTTAGTCTTAAGAATATTAAAAATTTATTTTTGATAACAAACTACAAAAAGTAAATTCAAAATCCAAGTCTCAAATCTCAAAATGAAAATTTAAAATTTAAAATAATAGCATACTTTTAAAAGCTTTTAAAAGTATGCTATACGATAATTTTGATTTTTGCCCGCCTGCTTCTTTAATGCGAAGCATTTCGGGCAGGCATTTTGATTTTTGAACTTGAGCGAAGCAATTATGTGGTTTAAATATCCTCTTATAATTTTAGCGTTTTTCATGTCTGCCATATTGCAGAGCAGTTTTTTTCCTAGTCTAAGTATTTTGGGGAATATCCCTAATTTAGTTTTTATCTTATTTTTTATCATAATTTTCTTTGAAGGTAAAAATGATTATGACTTGGGATTTTGGTCAGCAATTATAGCCGGATTTTTTTTGGATAATTTAATATTATCTTATTTTGGCGTTGCGATAGTCTCTTTACTTGTTATTTATTTTTTAGAAAAGTTAACCATGCATTTTATCAAAGAGCAGCAGAGTAAAACGCTCATTGTTTTTTTTGCATCTTTATTTTTAATATCATATATAGTTTTTAACTTCACTGTCTACGTATTTTCTGTTTTAATAGATTTCCAGTTCAACTTCTCTTTTGATTCCAGTACTATTTACTTACTTTTTTATAGCCTAGTTATCGCTTGTTTTGGATTTTACATATACAAATTTTTTATAAAAAAATACAAAGACGAAAAGCAATTAAAACTACTTTAAGTGAATTGGAATAAATATAAGATAAAAAAAGCACTGGGGAATATTGAAACTCACGAGGTTTTTTTGGATAAGTTAGCTCATGTAAAAGAGGAGGAGCTCGGCCTCTCAGAGAAAAAACTTGAAGTAAAAATAAAGGAAAAAATAATTTATACTATTTTAGGTTTGTTTTTTCTTATTACCTCAATTCTTTTTTTCAGGACTTTTTATTGGCAAGTTATTAATGGGAAAACTTTACGTAATATTGCCGATAATAATAAAGGAAAAATTAGCATAATAAGACCAGAAAGAGGAATAGTTTACGATAAAAATTTTAAAAAGCTAGTTTTAAATTCTCCAGCATACGATTTAGTTTGCGATAAAAGAAATTTTTCTGATTCAGGGGATCCGGTAAAAGAGGTTGAAAACTTGTCCAAAACATTGAATGAAGATTTCAACACCATAGAAAACAAAATTGCATCATCATTAGATTCAGAAGTTTTAATATCTGAAAATCTAAGCCACGAAAATTTATTAGTTTTGGAGTCAAAAATCAGTGAGTTACCGAGTTGTAAAATAGAAACAAATACAAAAAGAGATTATGTTATGGGGAGTATCTTTTCCCATGTGCTTGGATATAATGGAAGGATAAATAGTAACGAACTTGGCTTTGTTATTAATTATTCGCCCAATGATTATATAGGTAAAACTGGCTTAGAAAAGTTTTATGAAGAAGAATTAAGAGGAACCCCAGGTAAAACAGAAGTTGTAAAAGATGCAAAGGGAATCAAAAGAGGAAATAATATATTATCTTTACCGAAAGAGGGGTATAACCTGGTTTTAAATATTGATGCTGATTTGCAAAACGAAGTTTATAATTCTCTTGAAAAATCAATTAAGAATATTGGAGCAAAAAAGGGCGCTGCCGTAGCTTTAAATCCCAAAACAGGTGCTGTGTTAGCATTGGTTTCATATCCAAGCTACGATAACAATATTTTTAGCAATGCTATTTCTAAAGAACACTTTAATAAACTTCAAAATGATACTAACCAGCCATTCTTTAACAGGTCCATATCGGCACAATATCCGACTGGTTCAACTATAAAGCCGTTTATTGCTTCTGGAGCCCTACAAGAAAATATAATTTCTCCATCAAAGCAAATTAATGATCCGGGTTATATTTTAATTCACAACCAATATGACCCAAGCATAACTTATAGGTTTAGAGGAGTTCAGCCAAATGGATTGGTTGATATAAGAAAGGCAATTGCCGTGTCCTCAAACATTTATTTTTACACTATTGGCGGAGGATATGAGAACCAACCAGGATTAGGGCCTTCCAGGATTAAAAAATATTTAGATTTTTTTGGATGGGAGCAAAAAACTGGTATAGACTTGCCTGGTGAGTTTGGAGGTTTTGTGCCGAGTCCTGGTTGGAAAAAGCAGATTAAAAAAGAGGCATGGTGGGATGGAGATACTTATAACTTATCTATTGGTCAGTCAGACCTACAGGTTACTCCTCTACATGTTGTTGTGGCTTATTCAGCAATAGCTAATGGTGGCACCCTATACAAGCCTCAAATTGTCAACAAAATTATTGATGGATCTGGTCCAGATGCAAAAATAATAAAAGAATTTACACCAGAGATTACCGGCCAAATTTCAATTGATCCTGAAAATTTGAAAGTGGTGCGTGAAGGAATGCTAGATGGAGTACAAAAACTCTACGGTTCGTCGTTTATGTTAAATGATTTACCTGTGACTGTAGCCGGAAAAACGGGAACAGCCGAAACAAACAGAGATGGTATTTTCAACACTTGGTCGTCAAATTTCGCCCCTTACGACAACCCCGAGATAGTTTTTGTAGCAACAATTGAGGGAGTAGCTGGTTTACGAGCTGCAACACTGCCAGTAGCCCACGACGTGTTGCAATACTATTTTAGTAAGAAATAGTATTGGAATCATGATTTATGAATTTAACAAAAAAACCACGCGATATTGAGAAGATTTGTTCCTTCTGCTACAATTAAGAAATAAAATTATGAAAACAGAAAGAGAGTTACAAGTTAGAGAACAAGAACAAAAGACGTTAGGGCATGAAATAGAGCATAAAGTAGGCGAATTTATTACCGGCAGTTTTGACTGTGTCGTGGGCATCGAAAAAACCGCAAATCACGGCATCAATGACAAAAAGGGAATTGACATGGTAGTTGAATTTGAAAATGGAAACAAAATGGCAATAGATGTGACTTCAGATGTTGGCGCCAGGGTTAATGAAAAAATAAAAAGCATGCGGCGGAGTCTGCTGGTTAGCATCGCGCAGGAAAAAAATAACGAGGGCCAAATAACCGTAGAAAAGTCAGAGGAGCTGGTACCAAGGGCGCTTATTCGCGCCGACAGTTATCGCTGGGAAGAATACAATATTGAAAGAATTAACGACGAGATTATCGTATACATGCCTGATAAAATTAGAGTGCAGGAAGAAAAAGATATTTTGCAACAGTTAGTAAGGCAAATTGATTATTTTTCAAAAGAAGATATGGGGTATAAAAATAAAACTAGCGGAATCAAGGAAATGTTAAAAACCGAATTGCAAGAATTAGAAAAAATAGAAAAAGAATTCAATTAAGCGCAAATGAATCGCCGGGCACAAAAACGTAAAAGTATTTGTGGTACTGGGCGAAAATTTTTAAAATTTTCATGGCAACAATTGATGAATTAAAAAAAATACGGCTAAAGAAATTAAAGTCCCTTCAAAAGTTGGGTCTTTTGGCTTATCCAGCAACCACCAAAAGAACACATTCTATTGCCGAAGCTCTTAAAAACTTCTCCAAGTTTTCTAAATCAAAAAAGGAGGTTGTTTTAGCTGGCAGAATTATGGCACTGCGAAGCCATGGCGGCGCCACATTTTTAGATATTCAAGATAACTCAAATTCATTAGATATTCCCGACGCCCGACGTCGGGAAGTTATAAAGATTCAAGGGTTAATAAAAGAAGATAAACTAGGGGAGAAAGGCTATAAATTTTTTATTAATCATTTTGATATTGGCGATTTTGTTGAGATAAAAGGCATCTTGATTAAGACAAAAAGAGGAGAGCAAACTATTGAGGCATTGGACTACAAAATGCTGGCAAAGTCTCTTTTGCCACTGCCAGAAAAGTGGCATGGACTTCAGGATGTTGAGGAACGCTTACGAAAAAGATATTTGGATATTTTATTTAATCCTGAAGTCAAAGAAATGGTAGTGAAACGCGCCATGTTTTGGAATTCAATGAGAGAATTTTTAGTTAAAAATGGATTTTTGGAAGTTGAGACCCCCGTTCTTGAAGTAACTACCGGAGGAGCTGAAGCAAAACCTTTTATAACTCATCACAACGCTCTGGATATGGATCTATATTTAAGAATTTCCTGTGGTGAGCTGTGGCAGAAAAAATTAATGGTCGCAGGTTTTAAAAATGTATTTGAAATAGGGAGGATTTTCAGGAATGAAGGCATGGACGCTGAACACCTGCAGGACTATACACAGATGGAATTCTATTCAGCATATCATAACTATGAATGGGGGATGGATTTTGTAGAAAGGATGTATAAACATGTCATTAAAAAAACATTTAGCACGCTTAAATTTAAAATACGAGGATTTAATGTAGATTTTTCAAAAAAATGGGAGAAACTTGATTTTGCTTCCACAATTAGTAAGTACACAAAGATAAATATTATGGAAGCCAGTTTACCGGAAATTGAAAAACAACTAAAGAAGTTGGGTATTGAATATGATAAAAAGGGTTTTAATATTACAAGAGCAGTTGATAATTTATGGAAGTATTGTAGGAAAAATATTGGCGGCCCAAGTTTCCTAACCAATGTGCCAGTCTATATGGAGCCACTTGCAAAAAGAAGCGAAAAGAACCCAAAATTGGTTCAACGTTTTCAAGTAATTATTGGTGGTTCAGAAAACGGCAAGGGTTTTAGCGAGTTAAACGATCCAATTGACCAATCCGAAAGATTTGCAGAACAACGGAAATTGAGAGAAAAAGGTGACCAACAAGCCCAGATGTTTGATAAAGATTTTGTGGAGGCACTTGAGTATGGAATGCCACCAACTTGCGGCTTTGGTGTATCGGAAAGACTATTCAGCTTTTTAATGGATAAACCAGCTAGGGAAACTCAAATATTTCCGCTGATGAAGCCCCGTTAGGGTGAAACCGAAGTGAAGAATTATCACTTAAGAATCCGTCAAAAAGACGGATTTTTATATAGAGTGCGTTTTATCACACGTAGCATATTCCTAAAAGCTTTTAAAAGTATACTACGTCTTCTTTTGACGGGTTTTTTGTAAAGAAAGAGGAGCACATTTTGATGCGCTCCTAATTCCAACTACCTTAAGATTAAAATGAATTAATCTCCCAAATCTCCTGTAGTTGGACCTGGACCAGTGGCTTCTTGGGATGCAGGTAATGGGTAACCCCACCCCGATCATTAAATAGAGCTTTTAAGCCCAACTTTTGTGCGCAGGATTCCTCAGAATCTGCATGCTTAACGCCGAACGTAATTGAGCGACCAGGTCCTGAAAAATCAAAACCTGTTACCAGAAACTCCATACAATTTCCTCCTAAGGTTTGAGAAAGTATTGGTCTAAGTGAGCCTAGTTTAACATTTATTAAATTATATGTCAATAGCTTGTGGGAATTTGGTAAATTTGATACCATAAAACATGAAACATAAAAAGTGAAACATTTTACGAATTCATATCGTTGTGTTTCAGGCTTCAGGTTTCAAGTTTCATGACAAAAGTCTTAGTTTTTGGCACCTTTGACGGACTCCACGAGGGTCATCTGGATTTTTTTAAACAAGCTCGTAATTTTGGGGATTATTTATCTGTAGTGGTGGGTAGGGATTCAACAGTTAAAAGAGTGAAAAATAGATTACCGAAACATAATGAACAAGAACGGCTAAAGTCTGTAAAAGATTCTGGATTTGTTGATGAAGCTCGGCTTGGAAACGAAGGCAATGATCCTTATAAGATTATAAAAGAAATAAACCCCGATATCATTTGCCTCGGTTACGATCAAACACACTTTACAGATAAATTAGAACAGAAATTAAAAGAAATGGGCCTTCATAATATTAAAATACATCGCTTAAAACCCCACAAGTCGGAAAAGTACAAGTCATCACTACTTAACAAAGATAAATAATTTCATCGTCCCACATAGGCTAATTCGTGAGAATTAGCCTATGTGGGACGAAAATAACGAGATGAAAAGAAGTGAAATAACCAAAATTTTTAAAGCATTAGGAAATGAAAGAAGGTTTTTAATTGTAAAGCACATTCTTGACCAAAAAGAACTAACAGTTAGTCAAATCAGTGAATTAATTAACTTGTCCTTTAAAAGCACTTCTCGGCACTTGTCTGTACTAAAAAACGCTAATCTTGTAGTGTCGAGACAAACAGATTTAAATAATTTTTATTCCCTCAATAATGAATTTGCTAGGGAATTTGTAAAATTTCTAAAATTTTGACAACTAATCATAGGCTAATTCGTACGAATTAGCCTATGATGAAGGGTTGTATCTGTTTTGGTATTTAGATATAATTAGAGCAATATTGGGGCAATCATATGCTTGATATAAAATTTATTCGGGAAAATCCAGAAAAAATAAAAGAGGCCTGTCAAAAAAAGAATACAATCTGCGACGTGGATGGTTTTTTGCATTTAGATAAAAAGAAAAGAGAATTAATTGTTAAAACAGAGAATTTAAAATCAGAACAGAATAAATTAGGAAAAAACGAAATTGAACAGGCAAAAAAAATAAAAAATGAGATTAAACAAGTAGAACCAGAATTGCAAGAATTGGAAAAAAAGCTAAGTAAGTTGTTATCGCAATTTCCAAATATTCCATTTGATGATGTCCATGTTGGAAAAGATGAATCAGAAAATATTGTTTTAAGGAAAGTGGGTAAAATGCAAAAATTTAATTTCCAGCCTAAAGATTATATGACTTTAGGTGATAATTTAGATGTAATAGATACAGAGAGAGCTGGAAAAGTGGCAGGGAGCAGGTTTGGATATATTAAAAATGATTTAGTAATACTTGAATTTGCTTTAGTTAACTTGGCAATGGAAGTTGCAAGAAAGAGAGGATTTGTGCCTTTGGTTCCTCCAGTAATGTTAAAAGAAGAAATGGCAAAGGGTACAGGATATTTTGAAGCGGGAGATGAAAAAGAAGCTTACTTTTTACCAGAAGATAAACTATATTTAGCTGGTACTTCAGAGCAGCCTGTAGTTGCTATGCATTCAGGAGAGGTTTTAGAAGAAAAAGACTTACCATTGAGATATATTTCATTTTCAACCTGTTTTAGAAGGGAAGCTGGGTCATACGGTAAGGATACTAAGGGAATTTTAAGGGTTCATCAGTTTGATAAAGTAGAGCTGGTAATTTTTTCAAAGCAAGAAGACTCGCAGAAAGAACACGAACTTTTACTTTCAATTGAAGAAGAGTTAATGAAAAAATTAGAAATTCAATATCAGGTTATCAATATATGCACGGGAGACTTGGGTAGGCCAGCGGCCAGAAAGTACGATATTGAATCTTGGCTGCCATCTGAAAATAAATACCGAGAGACGCACTCTGCTTCAAATTGCACTGACTTCCAGGCAAGGCGACTTAATATTAGATACAAAGATAAATCAGGAAAGATGAATTTTGTCCATACATTGAATGGTACTGCTTTTGCTATTGGAAGAATACTGATAATTATATTGGAAAATTACCAGCAAAAAGACGGTTCCGTAAAAGTTCCTAAAGTTCTTCAAAAATACACTGGATTTAAAATAATAAAGTCTAAATGAAAGAAAAGACAGTTATTGTTAAAAATATAGAGACTAACTATAAGATTTTTGGCACAGGAAAGCCGTTTTTAATTTTACATGGATGGGGATCTGATTCTGGTAAGTGGAAAAGTACCGCTGAATTGTTGAGCCAAAAGAATCTTTGCGTAATAATTCCTGATTTGCCGGGATTTGGCAAAAGCCAACAGCCAGAAAGCGCTTGGGGCTTGGATAACTATGTTGATTGGACTCTGGAGCTTACACAAAAAATTCCAGAATTACATAATCAGTTTTATTTGCTTGGGCATTCATTTGGAGGAGCTTTAGCAGCAAAATTTGCCATTCGGCACAATCAAAAGGTAATAAAATTATTTTTATGTGCAGCGGCTGCCATCAGAAAAAAAACGATAAAAAAGCAGGTTTTAAGAAAAGTGTCTAAACTAGCCAAGATTTTTCATTTTTTGCCTTTTTATCCATTGGCCAGAAAAGCTTTTTACAAATTTGTCGTTGGAGTAAGTGATTACCTAAAAGTGGATGGCGTTATGAAGGAGACATTTTTAAAAGGAATTTCTGATGACCTTTCTCAAAAGTTATCATTTATTAAATTACCCGTAGTAATACTTTGGGGCGATAAAGATGATACTACCTCAGTAGAAGATGCTCATTGGATCCATAAAAAGATTTTTCATTCCAAACTAGTCATCATTCCTGGAGCTAACCATGCTCCATACTTGCACGTGCCAGAAGCCCTATCTCAAAACATATTAAGCAATATTTAACTCTAACATGTTTTTTATTTTAAGTTTAATAAGTTTCTTTTGGCTTATAAGAACGTTAAAAGCCGTCCTTTTTTGGATTTACCTTTGGCAATTAAAAGAATATCATATCGGACGGTTTTTAGATCATTTTAGGACCCACAAAGGGAAGAAAATATTTTTTAATTTCTTCTTTGCAATAAAATTATTATTACTGCCTTTGTTCTTTTTAAGTTCAACTATATCTTTTTATATATTACTAGCGATTTATGTTTTGGAGTTAATTGTCATTGCAATTAGAGGTTTAAAAAGACCAGTACTTACATTAAAAACTATACTATTAACACTGGTGCTATGCTTAATAGTTATTAGCTACCTGCTTTTAGTAAGCCGGCATATAAAGAGTCTCGATATAGTTTATTATCTTTTGCTACTTGACATTTTTACTCCGGCCATTGTATCTGCAGTTGTATTACTAGTCCAACCAGTTTTTGTTTACTTTAGAATTAAAATACTTAAAAAAGCAGCAAAGAAAATAACCGGGTTTAAAGATCTTACTGTAATTGGAATTACTGGATCTTATGGTAAAACCTCAACAAAAGAATTTTTAACAACAATATTATCCTCAAGATTTAAAGTTTTATCTACCAAAGACCACAAAAATTCAGAAATGGGAATCGCCCAAACTATTTTAAATGAACTTAAACCAGAGCATCAAGTATTTGTGGTTGAAATGGGGGCTTATAACAAAGGCGGGATAAAGTTATTGTGCGACATAGTAAGACTTGAAATTGGAATTGTAACAGGGGTAAATGAACAGCACTTGTCAACTTTTAAATCAATAGAAAACTTACTTTCTGCGGAAGGAGGCCAAGAATTGCTGAAAAGTCTCCCGCACAACGGCCTGCTGGCTGTAAACGGAGACAATAAATATTGTTTAGACCTTTATAAGAGAGCAAAAACTATTGGGAATACAGGCATACCTATTGCAGCTAAAGTTTATACTCTTTTGGGTAATAAAGTAAGTTCGGACATATGGGCAGAAGAAATTTCAGTTCACGAAGATTCGCTAGACTTCATGACAGTAACAAAAGAAAAAGAAGCAGCTCACTTTAATGTAAATATTCCAGGAAGGCAGAATATCCAAAACTTATTGGGAGCTATTTTGGTAGCCAAGGAACTTGGAATGACTTTGGAAGATATTTCGTTAGCTGCAAGAAATATAAAACAGGAACAAGCTGGTATTATTCTAAAAAGGGGAATTCGTGGAATAAATATTATAGACTCCTCATACTCATCAAATCCCGACGGAGTCATGGCAGATTTGGATTATCTTAATGTATTTAAAGGCAAGAAGGTTATTGTAATGCCTTGTTTAATTGAACTTGGCAAAAAATCAAAAGAAGTTCACCAGCAGATAGGAAAAAAGATAGCAGAAGTTTGTGATATGGCAGTAATTACCACAAAAGATAAGTTTGAAGATATAAAAGCAGGGGCAATGAATAACAGAATGCCTGCTGACAAAATAATCTTTAATGAAAACCCAAAGAAAACTTTTCAATTAATAACAATGTCTTGCAAATCAGGAGACGTAATATTATTGGAGGGCGGAAGACCAAAAGAGTTGATTAAATTACTGATAAATAGGTAAAAAAACGGCGCCAACTTTTGGTCAGCGCCCTGAATCGCGGGTAGAAAGAAGGAATATCTTACTTTCCTTGGAGAAACCTAATGAAGCCAATGGCCCCCGAAAGCTTTCCCGGTGGACGAGGTTCTTTACCCAAAACCTCGCTTACCAGGTCATACATTGTGGAGATCATTTCTTCCGCTGCTGGAATCCCCTTGTTGAGGAAATCCAGATTGCAGAGAAGAATAAGGTCCTCACGAACTTCCTTCAGCTTCTCTTTTTCTTCATCATTAAGCATGTTTTCTCCTTTCGGGAGAAAGGTTAAGGTTTAAGCCGCAATTGTAATATGATATCATAGCAATGTAATAATGTCAATATTTAATAGATTTAAACCAATATCAATTTCTTTATCTCCAAACGTCCAAAAAGATGATGTAATCTTAGCTTTAAAATTGCTTTTTCAGCCGTGGAAATCGAAGAAGGGCAGTGTGATAAAAGAATTGGAGAACAATTTTAAAAATTATTTAGGCGTAAGGCACGCTTTCTCTTTTAATGCCGGGAGGTCTGCTTTTTATGCGATTTTAAAGGCTTTGGATTTGGAGCCAGGTAGTGATGTATTGCTTCAGGCGTTTACTTGTAATGCGGTGCCAAACCCAATTTTATGGGCGGGTTTTAACCCAATTTACATTGATTGTAACACTGACTTTAACATCAACATTGAAGACTTAAAGAAAAAAATAAAAGAGTTATATGATAATTCTAACGATCGTAGAAAATATACTATATTAGTTGTACAGCATACGTTTGGATTACCAGCTAATATGGATGAAATTATGAAAATCGCCCAAGAGAATAATATTACTATTATCGAAGATTGCGCCCACGCTCTTGGCACTAAGTATAATAATCAATATGCGGGAACTTTCGGCAAAGCTGCTTTTTTCAGTTTTTCTAGAGATAAAGTAATTTCTTGCGTATATGGGGGAATGGCGGTTACCAATGACGACGAAATGAGTAAGAAATTAGAGCAGCTACAAGAGGATTTTGGAATGCCGTCTTTAATTTGGATAAAGCAGCAATTACTGCATCCAATTTTTCTTAACTATATTATTTTGCCGTTATATAATTTTTTAGATTTGGGAAAATTATTTTTAATTATTTTACAATGGACCCATTTATTATCAAAAGCTGTAAGCCGGGGAGAGAAAAGGGGATTAATGCCGGATTACTTTCCTAGGGCCCTGCCAAATGCCTTAGCAATAATGGCTCAAAACCAGTTTAACAAATTAGAAAAGTTTAATGCGCATCGAAAAGAAATTGCAGAATTTTATTATAAGGAATTGACAAACACAAAATTTATATTGCCGTCAAAATCAACGAGACCCGGCCTTGTTGATAACCTCGTTGATAACCTTGGTGGCAATATTTTTTTAAGGTTTACTGTGAGGCACCCAAAAGCTCATGAAATAATTTATGATGCCTGGCATAATCAAAATACTCTACTAGGGGATTGGTATACAACCCCCATTGCTCCAGATGATACAAAGTTAAACCAAATGCATTATAAAGTAGGCGCATGTTCTAATGCAGAAAAACTAGCAAGTGAAACTTTAAATTTGCCGACACATATCAATATATCCATAGAAGACGCGCAAAGAATAATAGATTTCCTTAAAAAGTATTATTAGTAAATAATAGCCATTTTAGGTAATTGCGTAAAATGGCTATTGCTATAAACAGTGAATATACAGGAAATAATAAAAAAACAAGAATGGGAGAATTTTCTTTTGAGTTGCCAGCAAAAGACGTTTTTACAATCATGGAATTGGGGAGAGTTTCAAAAGTCTTTGGGAAACCCTCCTTCGCATAAAGCTACGGAAGGGCGAGGTAAAATTTGGCGATGGGGGATTTATGATAATGAGGAATTAGTCTCGGTGGCCTTAACGATAAAACATACTGCAAGAAGAGGATCGTTTTTGATGGTTCCACATGGCCCAGTTGTGGGATTTATGATTTATGATTTAAGATTTAAGATTATGGAAGTTTTATTAAATAAATTAAAAGATTTGGCAAGACAAGAAAGGGTGGATTTCATTAGAATAAGTCCAGTTTGGGAAAGAAATCAAGAAAATGAAAAGTTGTTTAAAGATTTAGGATTTAGGTTAAGAGCTTTGCATACGCACCCTGAATCATCCTGGAAGCTCAACATTGAGCCGTTAGAGCAAGATTTATTGAACGCAATGAGAAAGACTACCCGGTATTTAATTAAACAGGCAGAGAAAAATAAGGACATTGAAATATTTCAAAGCTTTAACATCAAAGACGTTGAAGAATTCAGCAAAATGCATTTGGAGGTTGTAAAGAAGCAGAATTTTGTACCATTTTCACTAGAATATTTTAATAAAGAGTTTTTGTCTTTTTTAGAAGATAAGCAAATTGCACTTTTTCTTGCTAAATACAAAGGTCAACTTATTGCTGCTTCCTATGGAATTTTTTGGTCCAATATAGCTTTTTATCATCATGCCGCTCTCTTGCCAGAATACAAAAAGATTCCCGCGGCTTATTTATTGCAGTGGCAAGCTATTAAAGAAGCAAAGAAAAAGGGATGTAAGATTTATGACTTTTGGGGCTATTCAGACCCCATAAAAAACCCAAAGCACCCATATTCAGGTCCCACTTTATTTAAGATGGGATTTGGGGGATATAAAGATGAGTATGTTAAGACCCAGGATTATATAATTTCTCAAAAATATTGGATAAATTATATAATAGAAACTATAAGAAGAATAAAAAGAGGACTCTAACTAGCTTCTTAGCTACTTAGCTTCTTGGGAACTAAATATCCTAAAAGAGTGCAGGATTCGAACTATCATCAGATTGATGATAGTTCGAATCCTGCACTCTAAGCTAAAAAGCTGAAAACTAAAAAGCTAACTTGTCTTACAGACATAGGCATATTCATCCTAAAATAAGGAATTTACGCCGAAGGAAAAGACTGGTGCAAAGACCTATTTTTTGGATTGTCTTACTTATCTTACTTTTATTAAGTTCGGCTTCTTATTTTATTCTTTTTTTTCCAGGGTTTCAAGTTTCTCACATTAAAATATCAGGATATAAAAAAGTAAGCAGCCAAGAAATTGAAGATATAATTTTATCTAATTTAGATAAAAAGTTTTTTGGCAGTGAAATTATAGACATCTCTTCAAAGAGTATTTTTATTGTAGATACAAAAAAAATTATAGGAGATATTAAAAATAAGTTTCCCATAATTGAGGAAGTTAATATAAAAAGAGAATTACCAAATATTATTAGTCTAACAATAACCGAAAGAGAGCCATTTACTGTTTTTTGTGACAGCGGTAACAAATGTTTTCAAATTGATAAAAACGGAGTCATTTTTGAAGAAGCGCAACATATAAATAGAGAATCGGTTGTTTTAAGACGGGAGGCAAATCAAAATGGTGTTTATATTGGCGCACATGTTGCCTCAAAAAGTACCATTGATGCTATCTTTAAAGTAGTTGATAATCTAAAAAATAATTTCAATATCAGTACTACCGAAGTCCTTATTTCTAATCCATTGATTTTAAAAACCTCCGAGAATTGGAAAATTTATTTTAATCTAGATTCAGACATTAAACTGCAAATTACAAAAATGAACTCTCTATTGGAAAACGAAATTACTGAAAGCGAAAGGAAAACCCTTAATTATATATACCTGCAATACAAAGATCGGGCTTATTACAAATGAGTATCGAAAAATAGAATATATACCGTTTCGTGTCCTGCACTCTTTTGGTAAAAGGCTATAGGAACTAGCTTATGTAATAAGCTATAAAATTTGCTCTGTCAATAGCAAGCGAGGGCGCGGCGGGAGGAGGGGGCAAGGGGGAGGAATCCCGCCGCGCCCTCGCTAGAGGCGAAAATTTTTTTGCGGCGCTTTTCTTTGATATAAATCAGATCAACTGGTCTCCTCTGGCTACGGCAAAAGGAACTAGCATTTCTTCCGCGGTTAATCCTCCATGCATACCCAACAAATCAAATTTTCCGTCTTTGAAATGCTCATACCATATTGTTGAATTGCCGTGGGGCAGAATGAGCAAATTTCCAACCCTGCTCTGGAATTTTTTGTGCAAGTTGCCCCGCCCAAATAGACCTTGTTCAAATGCTGTTTCGATTTTCATTATGGTTGCTTTGGCATCAAAAATTTTTGTTAAGAACTCAAAAACTTCATCCAGTTTTTCTAGCTTGATCGCGAGAAAAATATCCCGAGTACTGCCCCACGGCAATATTTTATTTCCACTTGGCCCAACTTGAAAATTATCTACAACTTCAGAGTATTGGTTTAGATAAATAGTCCGTTTTGGATCAACGTTCACCTGTCCGTGATCGGCAGTTATCATGATGGAAATTTCTTCCGCCAAATTTCCGATTTTCTCGACAAATTCTTTTTGCAGGAGATAAAAAAATCCGTTAAGTTCGGCGAGATACTGTTCGGTATGTGGTCCATAGGTATGAGCTATGGAATCAACGGCGTCCCAATAAACGTAAAAATATGCTGGCGTTGATACTTCCACTACCTTCTTTCTCAAGTTAGTTAGTAAGTCGGAGGAGTTAATGAATGGAGTAGTTTCGCTTCCCCTGTGAATAGTTTTTGAGTAAGCACTGTTGGCATAAGTGTCTCTGATAAATGTGAAAGACGGAATTTTTGCCTCCGACAATGTTTCATGAATGGTTTTGCCGTCGAACAAAATTTTTGGATCAACGCCAGCATCAAGTAATTTATCTCGCCCCTTTTCTCCTATTGGCGTAAAGGGAAGTGTTACAATTATTTTATCCAATTCATCAAAGTACACCCACCATTCTGGTAATCCATGTTCCTGCGGCGTTAATCCACTATGGATGGTAGTCAAAGCAGCCGCAGTCGTTGAAGGGAAAACTGTTGTTATCGGAGCAACAATGCCCCTTTCAGTAAACCGCTTCAAAAACTCGTACTGGCCCGTATATTTCAGCCATTGCTTGTACCCAAATCCATCAATAAGAAAAAGGATAACCTTTTTAGAGTTGGTCGGCGTAATTTTAGCTTTGTTCAAGATACTAACAAGCGGGCTTTCCTTTCGTAACCCAAGCAAATATAAAATGGCGGATGGAATGCTAGAAAAACAAAAACTCTCATAGCAAGGATATAGAAACTCGCCATTTTGTTTTTCTTCAATTTGTTTCTCTACTTCTTCAAAAATCATAACACATTGAATGGCAGCTTATTTTTTGAATTTTTGGAAGCGCCGCAAAAAAATTTTCGCC
>ERZ1292623.1156-Hain-H51-01um-R1-1156-length-26091-cov-6_pt2 | contig 17365 bp, 16 predicted proteins | sample MGYA00564398_ERZ1292623 | MGnify/ENA primary metagenome ERZ1292623 (study PRJEB36523, sample SAMEA6512633) | groundwater metagenome | collected 2019-01-07 | study: AquaDiva: Metagenomics assemblies of 32 groundwater samples | reverse complement strand
TTTACAACAGCAGGAATGCATCCTCTTGTTCCTTATCTTCTCGGACAAAAACATCCTCTAGGGAAAAGATTAGTAAATATTCAAAAATGCATAAGAACAACAGATATCGATGAAGTCGGAGACACATATCATCACACGTTTTTCGAAATGCTAGGCAACTGGAGTCTTGGAGATTACTGGAAAAAAGAAGCAATTGAGATGAGCTATGAATTTCTAACATCTAAAAAATGGCTTGGTTTAGATAAAAATAGAATAGCTATTTCAGTTTTTTCGGGAGATAAAGATGCGCCACGAGACGAGGAATCTGTTAAAGTCTGGCTTTCTTTAGGAATTCCAAAAGAAAGAATAGCTTTCCTAAAAAAAGAGGATAATTGGTGGGGACCTGCAGGGAATACTGGACCTTGTGGACCAGACACAGAAATGTTTTACTGGAAAGACTCAGAATTGGAAGTTCCAAGGGAGTTTAATGCAAAAGACGAAAGATGGGTTGAAATCTGGAACAATGTTTTCATGCAATATAATAAAACACGCGATGGAAAATTTATTCCACTAAAACAAAAAAATGTTGATACAGGAATGGGTGTTGAGAGAACACTGGCTGTGTTAAATGGATTAACTGATAATTATATGTCAGAAGTTTGGAAACCTATAATCAGTGAGATAGAAAAATTGTCTTCAGCAGGAAGCGAAAGGCTTGTAAGGGTAATAGCTGACCATGTTAAGGCATCTGTTTTTATAATTGCTGATGGAATAAAGCCAAGCAACACAGGACAAGGATATATCTTAAGAAGACTTATCAGAAGAGCTATAAGATATGGAAACTTTATTAGATTAAAGAATTTTATTTCAAAAGTAGCAAGGCCTGTTTTTGAGATTTATGAAAAAGATTATCCTGAATTGAAAAAAAATAAAAAAGAAATTTTAATATTCCTAAGTGAAGAAGAGGAAAAATTCAATAAAACAATTGAACAGGGAGAAAAAGAATTAAAGAAAGTAATTGGAGAGATAAAACCATCTGCCTTTGGAATTCAAAAAAAAGATAAAAAAACAAAAGAAATATCAGGAAAAGAAGCTTTCCTGCTATACCAAAGTTATGGATTCCCAATAGAATTCATAAAGGAAACTGCAGAAAGATACGAAATAAAGGTAAATACCAAAGAATTCCAAAAAGAATTTGCAAAACACCAGCAACTTTCCCGTACATCTTCTGCTGGTTTTTTCAAATCAGGTTTGGCAGACCATTCTGAAAAAACAATAAGGCTTCACACAGCAACGCATTTATTAAATCAAGCACTACGTTCTGTTCTTGGTCCTGAAGTAAAGCAGCGTGGCTCAAATATAACTCCTGAAAGGCTGAGATTTGATTTCAATTTTCCAAGAAAGCTTACAGATGAGGAAATAAAAAAAGTTGAAAATCTCGTAAATAAAAAAATATCTGAAGCATTAAATGTAAAGAGAGAAGAAATGCCTTTAAAGAAAGCTTTATCTTCTGGAGCTCAGGCAGAATTTGGTATGAAATATCCAGATATAGTTTCTGTTTACTCTATAGGAGATTTCTCCAAAGAAATTTGCACAGGCCCGCATGTAAAAAATACGAAAGAAATTGGCAAGTTTAAGATAATTAAAGAAGAATCAAGTGCTGCAGGAATCAGAAGGATAAAGGCCGTTGTTGAGTGAATATTACTTAATTAGAATAGCCTCTTTAAATCCCTTGAAATGATTATCTTGCGTGACCAAATTTGCTTTTAGCTTTCTTGCAGAAACCAATATTATTGCATCAATTAATCCAAAACTTGTTTTCTTTTTTTTAATTTCTGCGTGTAGTAATCCGGATTCTTTTGCAATTTGGGGGTTTATTTCCAAAACTTTTGAGTTAGAAGAGATTATTCTATATGCTAGATTAAAGTCTTTTCCCATCCTTTTAACTTTGCTTATAACTTCTGCCATAATTAAGCTTAAAGAGAAAATTTCACCTTTTTTCAAGAATTCAGAGACTTTTTCCCCCTCTTTACTCCCTTCCAGATATTCTATCCAAGCAGAAGAATCAATAAGATAATTCATTAAAAACGATCCTCTATCCTATCTTTTCTTGTGAATTTCCCAACTCCCTTTAATAATCCAAAACCATCCATTTTTATCTTATTAACTTCCAATTCTATTAATTCTCCTTCCTGAAGGGATTGCTCTTTAGCTATTTCCTTTGGTATTGTGACTACTAATGAACCGCCAATAGCCCTAATTCTTGATAAAGTTTTTAGTGTCATTTTAAATATAATAAAATATAACTACTGTTATATTTAAATGTTTCTATTTTACTAGGGAAGTAACAAAAAAACTCACCCAATATTGTATTCCTCTATCAACCCATATTTTTCCTTTAACCTTTCAAACCTAGATTCCCTGAATAAAACAAATGGATTTTTCTTCAAAGATTTTAATTCATTTGCATCTTGATATTCTTCTAAATCTTTTCCAAAAGAATTTCCTGAGGAAATTGGGATTACTTCTGGCTCAGAAATTAAAACAACACCGCCAACATATTTTATAGAATCATCGCTAATAATAGCTGGGCCTGTGGTTTCTACAAAACAATATCCTGTTCCCTTATAACTTTCTCCAGTTGGACATTTAATTCCTACAGACTCATGATTTTCTTTTTGATTGTAAAAAAGAACGGTTTCATATCCTATTTCTCTAATTAAAAATACGAGAAGCTCTGATTTTTCACCGCAAATACCTTCCCCATCATATAAAACCTCATATGGATATCTAGAATAGTTAATTGTTGTGCCAAAAAATGCAGTTGTTTTATTTGAAGCTCCATAAGGAATATTCTGCACAAGGCTTATTGCAATTCTCGCCTGGTCTTCTTTATCATTTGTAAGATTCTGTATTGCAATTACAAGTGGCAGAAGAAACTTTCTTTGCTGTTCTTCATTTATTTTCTTTAATCTGAATTCAGTTCTGTTTGGTTTTTCTCCGCTTTTATAAGAAATCACACGAGAAACCTTTGAAAGATAAGTAGCTGCTCCTTTGTAAACTATAAAATCCAAGGTCTTCTGCTCTCCATCAAGAAAATATTTTAAAGTTATATTTTTAGATTCTGTTTGTAATGAATTAGTACATAAATTTCCATCCATTGAACCAGTATCATTGCATCCACACGCTAATGCTTTTTCAATTAGAAATCCACCATCACAATAATATGGCTTTACTAAAGAACAAGAACCATAAAGAGTTCCATCACCGCAAGTTTTTTCCTTTAATTCAATAATGGCTTTTGGAATCAAAATAATCAAAGCTAAAAAAATAACAAATAATATTAAAGATAAAGCAAATTCATGTTGGTTAATAAAAGAATCTTCTTCTCTTTTTTTTTGTTTAACTTTCATTTTTTATTCTAAATATATCCCTGGCTTTCCTGGTCTTACTTTCTTTGTCTTATTCTCAGGGTCATGTTTATTCTTGTCTGCAACAGAATAAATTTTTATTTTCAGGCCTGTTCTCTTTTCTATAGTATTAATGTTATCTGTATAAATTTCAAGTTCATTAGGTAGTGTATAAAGATATAATTTACTACTTGTATTGCCTCTTGCCTTTACGATATTAATAATATTATTCACATCTTTGATAACATCTTCTATAGCTTTTTCTTCTTTTTCAAATTGATCATTTATTTTCTTTTCATTTGCTATAGGCCATTTTTCCAAGCTTAAGAATCCCTTATTTCCAATTTTCTGCCATAATTCTTCTGTTATATGGGGACAAAATGGATTCAATAATTTCAAGAAAGTTTCAGCTGTTTTTTTATCTGAACCCCTTTCAACATAACCAAAAAGTTCCCTTAAATTAATCGTAGCTAGATTATACTGAAAGCTTTCTATATTTTCTGTTACCTCTTTAATTGTTTTATTTAATTTATTTTCTGTTCTTTCATCTGTTTTTACAATTTTTATTTTTTCGAAATAATTTATAACTTTATTGATAAATCTGAGACTTCCTTTAACTCCTGCATCACTCCATTCAATATCTTTATCTGTAGAGGCTATAGACACAAGAAATAGCCTTGCAGTATCTATTCCGTATTTTTCAGAAACTTCTTCAGGGAGAACAACATTTCCTCTTGATTTTGACATCACAAACCCATCTGAGCCATGTAACATACCTTGATTGAAAAGTTTTTTGAAGGGTTCATCAAATCTCAAAAACCCAAGGTCTCTAAGAGCTTTTGTAAAAAATCTGGCATAAATAAGGTGCATTGTTGCATGTTCAGCACCCCCTATATATTGATCAACAGGCATCCAGTAAGCCATTTTCTTTTTATCAAATGGTTCTTTGGAATTTCCAGGATCGCAGTATCTTAGATAATACCAACTACTATCAAAAAAGGTATCCATTGTATCTGTCTCTCTTCTTCCTTTTTTTCCGCATTTTGGGCATTTTGTTTCTAAGAACTCTTTGTTTGTTTCCAAAGGATTCCCTTTTCCGAATTTTACTTTTTCCGGAAGCAGAACAGGCAATTCTTTTTCAGGCACAGGAACAATACCACAATCACTGCAGTAAATAATTGGTATTGGCGTTCCCCAATATCTCTGCCTGGAAACAAGCCAGTCTCTAAACTTATATTGTATTGTTTTTTTTCCTAACTTTTTAAATTCTAAAGCCTTTGTTATATGTACTTTAGCTTCTTCACTAAAAAGCCCGTTAAATTCTTTAGAATTAATTAAAAACCCTCCACCAGTATAGGCTTCTTTCATGTTTTTTGTATCTTTTTTGTTTTTTTCTTGAACAACTTCTTTTAGTGGAATATTATATTTCTTCGCAAAATCAAAATCTCTCTGGTCGTGTGCCGGAACCCCCATAACCATTCCAGAACCATAATCAGCAACAACAAAGTTCCCAACATAAATGGGGACTTTTTCTTTATTCATTGGATTTATAGCATAGCTTCCTGTAAATGCACCTTCCTTCCCAAGTTCCTCCAACTCTTTTTCACTTACAGACTTAATTTTTTTTAGAAATTTCTCTATTTCCACCTTTTGTTCCCTCGTTACTAACTCCATAAGTCTTGGATGCTGTGCACTTAAGACCATAAATGTAACACCAAATATCGTGTCTGGTCTTGTTGTAAATATAGGCCATTTTTCCCCTATGATTTCAAAATAAATTTCTGTTCCTTCACTTTTTCCAAGCCAATTTTTCTGCATTGTCTTAATCCTTTCTGGCCAGGAAAGTTTTAAAATATCCTTTAATAATTCTTCTGAATATCTAGTTGTCCTTATAAACCACTGTTCAAGATTTTTTATTTCAATTTCCGTATCCTTATGTATCCAGCATCTTCCATTATGAACCTGCTCATTTGCCAGGACGCTACAGCACTTTTGGCACCAATTAACGGGAGCTTTTTTTCTGTAAGCAAGTCCTTTTTCAAGGAATTTTAAAAAGAAGAATTGGTTCCATTTGTAATATTCTGGTTTATGAGTCATCAAAATTCTTTTCCAATCATAACTTAATCCAAGCTCTTTTTGTTGTTTTATAAAATTCTTAATAGCTTGTTCTGTATATTCTTTTGGATGTGAATGATTTTTAATCGCGGCATTTTCTGCAGGCAAACCAAAAGAATCGTAACCCATTGGATAAAGAACATCAAATCCCTGCATTCTCTTCATTCTTGCAAAGATATCTCCTATAGTATAATTAAAAGCATGACCCATATGCAATCCAGAACCAGAAGGGTAGGGATACATCTCGAGGACAAAAAACTTTTTTCTTTTATCGGGATTTGCCTCAAATATCTTGGCTTCTTCCCATTTATCCTGCCATTTTTTTTCTATTTTTTTAAAATTATATTTATCTGAAACCATATTGTTAAAATAAAAGCTAAGTTTATATTATTTACTAAACCAAGTTTTAAAAATAAACTTCTCCTAATTAAAACATGGAAAAGATTCATGCTAATATAATAGGGACTTCTATATCTAGCAACTCTCAAGAAGCATTTACCCTCTACAAAAAGAGCAGCTTTGGGGTAAGGGAAGGTGAAAAAATCCTATATTCCATTCCAGAAGTTTTATTTTTGGCAGAAAAAGGGAAAATGTCTGTATTCTCAAAAAAGAAAGGATTATCTTTTAAAGAACTTATGAAGAAAGCATATAATATAGATAAGAGAATTTCACTAAAATACTCTGTTTTTAAGGATTTAAGAGTAAAAGGATATGTTGTAAAAACAGCATTAAAATTCGGAGCAGATTTTAGGGTTTATGAGAGAGGTTCTTCACCAGAAGAGAAGCACGCCAAATGGATAGTATTTTGCGACCATGAAACAGCAAGAATAGGATGGCATGAATTTTCCGCAAAAAACAGAGTTGCGCATTCAACAAAGAAAAATCTTCTTTTGGCTATAGTTGATGAAGAGGGAGATGTTTCTTATTATGAGTGCTCCTGGGTACGTCCTTAGTTTAGGGACCAGATTATTTTATTTTTATAGCCGTGTCTTTTAACCCAATTTCTTTTTTCTAATCTTTTTAGATGTAACAACATGTGATTCAAAGTAAATTGTAATTTATTAGCCAATTCGATAGTTCTCATTTGCCTAATTCTTAAGATATTGATTATGTCTTTATCAATAGATTCTACAGATCTAGTTCGTTGCTTTCTGTATTTTCTGTTTATTGCAGCATCTAAATTATTTTTCTTCTTTGGATGAAAGAATCCTATCTTGTCTCTAAATATTTCAAAGCTTTTTGATTTGATAGAAAAATAAAAATTATCTCTGCCGAGCCTGTTCTTCTTGGTTATTACCTTACTAGTTTCTATTCCAAGGTTATTCACTAAAGATTTTATCTCATTAACCAAATTAAAATTGTTCATAGAAATAGCAAGATTTGTTGAAATTGTACCCTCATCATCAAATAAAGCTCTCAAAAATGCAGATTTACAATCATCAGAAGAATAAAAGATATTTCTAGGAATCTTATCTGGATGAGTAAATTTAATGTCCAAAATATGTGCCAAAACATCTGTAATAACTTTAGGAAAGCAAACGATAGGGGTCGTGGTTGTTTTTGTTTCATGAACTGTAACTTGTCCAAATATACTTAGGTCTTCTATAAATTGTTCTCTTAATTCTTTAGAAGTATTAGCATAATAGGGTGAATGATTTTTAGGGGCGCTACCATCTCCAATCATGTGTGCAACTATTCTATAAAAAGCTGGAGACTCATTAATAGGCAGTTTAGGATTTAGAACAGGAATACTCTTTCCATGGGCTTTTAAGAGATGAATATTATTTTCTAATTTTTCTCTTAATTCATCGTCCATTAAACCAAAAGATTTCTTGAATAAAGAAACAGGAATTGATTGTAAATATTTTGTTCCATTTTTATAGAAATATCCTTTATGATAGTGTTTAACAGTCATTTGCCCCAATCCCAAAAATCTAGCATAAGGTCTTTTACCACCAACTCTTTCAAATATACTCTTAAAAAATTCTTCTCTGAAATTTTCCTGAAGATAAACATAAGTAGTACCAGGAAAATCTAAAATATGCCAAGTTTTCATTTTTTATTTTCAAGGGTCTTTTTCATTAATTTCTCCATTTGTTTGGAGACGATTAACCCTTCTTCTTCACAATATTTTTTATACTCTTTCAATAATTTTTTATTAACAGATAAAGTTAATTTAGCGTTACCTTCTTTAATTGTCATATACGTATAAATACGTACGTATTTATAAATTTTGTTATGGAAGGAAGTGGACCAAGTCATAATATTTATTAGCAGAAAATTTATAATCCTTATGGTTCTTTTAGATTTATGACACAAGATGCTTTACAGATAAAGGATAGAATAGCTTCTTTTATAAAAATACGGGGACCAAGTCTTCCTGTTCATGTTTCAAAAGATCTTGGAATGACTACTCTTTTTTCTTCTGCATTTTTATCAGAGCTTGTTTCAGATAAAAGGATAAAAATAAGCCATATGCGCGTTGGTAGTTCTCCGATATACTTTATTGAAGGGCAGGAATCTTCATTAGAAAAATTTTCTCAATATCTCAAAAGCAGGGAAAAAGATGCATTTCATTTGCTGAAAGAAAAAGGATTTCTACGGGATTCCGAGCAGCAACCTGCAATAAGAGTTGCCCTTAGGGAAATAAAGGATTTTGCTCTACCTTTTAAGAGAGGAGAAGAAATATTTTGGAGATATTTTTTAGTTCAAGAATCAGAGTTTAAGTCAGAGGAAGTGAAATTGATTAAGGCTGTAATAAAACCAGGGAAGCCAGTTGTTATAGAAAAAGAAAATGAAGAAATAAAAGAAGTGATTAAAGAAATCAAGGACGAAATAAAAATTAAAGAAAAGCCAATAAAGGAAGTAAAAAAGACATTAAAACCAGCAAAGAAAAAGGCTTCAAAAAAAGAAGATAAATTCCTAAACAACATAAAAGAATTTCTTTCTCAAAATTCCATAGACTTGGTAGATATAGAGAGCTTCGGAAGAAAGGAAATTGTTTTGAAAGTAAAGGATGACGAAGGTGAAAAAATTCTCGTAGCTTACGACAAGAACAAAATAAGTGATAATGATATAATCAACGCTTCCAAAAGAGCTTCTGGATTTGGGCTTCCATATATTGTTCTTGGACTTGGAGAGCCATTAAAGAAACTTGGAAATCTCATAGAAGCTTTAAAAACTCTGTCTTCGATAAAAAAGGTTAAATAAGAATCTTTAAAAACTTACAAAAAGAAAGAATAAAAGGAAAACATGGGAAAGATAAAATCTAAACAAGTAAAAAGATCTGCAGAAGAGATTGTAAGGCGTGGTGTAGAATTCAGCAAGGATTTCGAGAAAAACAAGAAAATCCTTGGAAACACAACTATGCCAAGCAAGAAGATAAGAAACCAGATTGCAGGATACTTGGCTAAGATGAGCAAGAGAAAGTCAATATCAGTTTAATTCTTCTTAACCTCAAGACTTTTAAATTAACTATCTTTTTTATTTTCGGCTCTGTAGATTATGCTTTTAGGGCTACGTAGCTTAGTGGAAAAGCGCCGCTCTCATGAGGCGGAGATCGGGAGTTCAATCCTCTCCGTAGCCATTTCTCCTAATAAATTAGAAGTTTCTATAATAAAATTTAAGACAGAATAAACTAAAAATTATAAAAAAATTCTCCTTATCTAAGAACCAATTCGAAAAAAACAGATAATATTTAAAAATTAAGTAAAAAGTTATTTAATATAAAATCAAAAAAATAAAAAGATTAGATATAAACTTATCTTCTTTTTCTCTTTGTTGCTTTCTTTTTTGCCATTTTTATTTTTAGCTGTATTAAACCCCTTTTTAGTTATTAATATTAAGATTAGTTTATTTAAAAAACTTTTCCTTTTTTATTTTTTCGGGAAAACTCGTAAAAATATTTTTCAGGTTTTTATCGACGGGAAATAAAAATCACGAAAAAGGCTTCCCTGCTTTCTCAAATTTTGCTGATTTATCTATCAATTCTCTTAAAATATCTTTCAATTCTTCTATTTTTACTCTAATTTGTTTTTTAGTGTCTTTATTTAGCCAGAGATTTTCTTCACAACTTCTCTTCTTAATTTTGAACTATTAATTTCTATAGCATATCTTCTTCCAACATATAGAAAAATTTATAAGGTTAAAGAGACTAAATATAATATGACTATTCACCAAATAATTAATTTAAACTACAATAATGATCCTTTATTATCAAGGGATAATCTTCTTATTAACAATAACTTAAATATTTATGCTGTATTAATTAAAAAAGAAGATTTTGATAACAATAAAAAAGGGACTATATTAAAAAAATGCCCTTATATTTATGATGAAGATGATGAAATTCAAAAAGTGATATATAAACTAGAAGATAATAATTTCATAAGGGTGAGACAATTATTAAGTGATTATCTAAAAATTAAGAGAATAAGAAGAGATACCTTCTATAATTGGCTTAAACAAAAAAGATACCCCTTGCCTTTAGTCAGAGTAATGTTTCATTTGACAAATCAAGATATTATGGAAATATTAAAAGATAAAAAAATTTCAGATTTTTGTAACAAATCTCAAATAAAACTGCCTTCATCTAATGATGAAACAAGGTCAAATTTTATGGCCTATTTAGTAGGCATACATCTTGGAGATGGAACATTAAATAAAGAAAGATGGAAAGTCGTTGATGGAGATAGGGAGGTTAAAAACTTAAAATATTCTTATGATTTTTTAAGAAAAATAAAAAATAAACTTAAAGAAATATTCTCGCTAGAGTCTAAAATCTATAAAATTAAAGGCAAGGGGGCATATGAATTAGTAATTTCTAACAAATGGTTATGTAGATATTTTAATTTTGTCTATAATCTTGAATATAATGAAAAGAAAAATCCTAAAATGCCAAGAATATTAACAAATAAAAAACATTTGTTGTTTAGGGGTATTATGGACACAGATGGTTCTATTAAAAACTATAGGGCATCGGTAGGAACAAAATATTATAAGCTATACGAAACTTTAAGAGAAATATTAGAAAAAGAAGACATTAATTACAGGGAAAAGATTAGTAATGTTCAGAGAAAAAATACTTTTTATATCTTAGAAATAAAAAAAGAGTCTATTGTAAAGTTTATTCAAATAATTGGATTTAGCCACCCAAGGAAATTAAATGAAGTGATAAAGTACCTAAATACAACATCTGGCTCAAGTATTTTTTTAGAGTATTTAAATTACAAACCCAAAATTTCTGAAAAAGAATTTATAGAAATTTGCAATTTTGTAAGACCTATAAAAAACGCAGGAAAAATTAGATTCATTTCTGAGTTTAATAAACTTAAAAAAAATGAAAAGAAAAAAATTATTAATAATTTAAAATTAAATTTTGGGGTAAATAAAGAGCCAAATAAAAAAGGGTATATTAATTCTTATAAAATAGAAAAAGTATTAACAAATCATTGTATTTATAAGAAAAATAGAGAACCTATGAATAAAAAAAATATTGATAAAATAGTAATAAATTTGAATAGTATCTGGAAGTGATAAAGTTTATCTAACTCTTGTCTTAATTATTTTACCTAAATCAAGCAGATTTTTCCCACTGATAACCTTATTAATTATCTCCTTAACTTCAGATACCTTAACTCTTATCTGCTCTGTCGTGTCTCTATCACGGAGGGTAACTGTTTTATCTTTTAAACTTTGCCCATCTACTGCAATTGCTATAGGAACACCAATTTCGTCTGCTCTTGAATAGCGACGGCCCACTGAACCCGACTTATCATAAACAACATTCCATTCCTGTCTCAAATTTCTAACAACTTCTTCTGCAATTTTCTCAAATTTTTTTCCTTTGACAATAGGAAATACAGCTGCTTTTATTGGAGCAAGTTTTGGATGCAATTTTAAGACAATGTTTTCTCTTCCAATGTCATAATAATAAGAGTCAAACATAAAAACAAGAAAAGCCCTTTCTACTCCAAGGCTTGGCTCGCAGATTACTTCTGGAATAATTTTTTCTTTATTATCTTCGTCAAAAATCTTTAAATCTTTTCCTGAAAATTTTTCATGCTGGCCCAAGTCAAAGATTCCCCTGTCAGCAATTCCCTCTAATTCTCTCCATCCAAAGGGAAATTTGTATTCAATATCCCATGTATCTGTCGAATAATGAGAAAGTTCATTCTTTAAATGCTGTCTTATCCTAAACTTATCAGGATTAGCACCAAGCTGTTTAACCCAACGCAATTCTGTAGCAAGCCAGTAAGCATGCCAGTCTTTTTTTATTATTCCTTTTTTGAAGGCTTCGCTTATTTTCATTTTCCTTGGTTCTTCATTTTTTTCTTGGCTGCTCGCAGAATAAACAAGAACTTCTTCTTCTGGAATGTTATAAAGGCAAGGCATGTTCTTTTTTATGAAATACTCTATCTCCATCTGTTCAAATTCCCTGCTCCTGAATAAGAAATCCCTCGGAGCTATCTCATTCCTGAACGATTTTCCTATTTGCGCTATCCCGCACGGTAGTTTCAATCTCGCATTGTCATAAACTGTCTTGAAATTAGCAAAAATCAATTGTGCTGTCTCAGGTCTTAAATAAGCCTTTATAGAATCAGAAGCCACAGAGCCTACATTGACTGTAAACATCGGATTAAATTCTTCTTGAACCTCAAATCCCGGATTTTTTTTATATTTCTCAGCTTCAAATTTATCTACCTTAAATTTTTCACCTGTTTTTTTATTTAAAACCGCAACGTCGATAAAATTTTCAGTATGCCCAGAAGCTTCCCATACTTTAGGATTTGTTATTATAGAACCATCAATACCTACAATATCCTCTCTTTGTGAAACATGGAATTTCCACCATTCTTTCTTTATATTATTCTTAAGTTCAACACCAAGGTTTCCAAAATCCCAAAATCCCGCAAGCCCGCCATATATCTCTGCAGAGGGGTATACAAACCCTTTTCTTTTGCAGAAAGAAGCTAGTTCCTCTATAGAAAGCTCTTTATGCTCAGGTTCTGATTCTTTTTTAGTTTTATTTGCGTTCTCTTTTTCCAAATTTTCAGGGGTAGTTTTATTCTTTACCATGATTTCTCCGGCCTTGGAATGTTTAGAAATGTTTTCTAATATTTTCCTAGCTTTTATCTTAGCTTCTTTTTTGTTTTTTCCTAGATAGGCAATTGTCCTGGTTTTTACCTTTCCGTCAACTCTCTTATTTTCGTTCAGATAATAATACTCTTTATCATGAATTTTCTTTTTAACTATAAATGCCATTTTATTTATTTCATTAAAAAATTTAATAATTCATTGAATTTAAATTTATAAGCATTTATCTTCTCTATATCCAATTTTGATATAAAATCAAATAATTTTTTTCTAAAAATTTCAGCTTTTTGTATGGTTTCAATAACATCTTGTTTACTTATATTAAAATCAGTATAATATTGTTTGTCTATTCTTTCAGATTTTGCAAAAGATATTTCTTTATTATCTATATCAAATATATCTTTTAATAAAATTATAGAAGCCGTATGATTTTCACACTTTATCCCTGTCACAGAAAACAAAGCAGTTAATATATGATACATACTATAATATGCAAGAGAAACAGATTCCTCCAGTCTGTTGTTCTCTAAAAGTATTTTAGCAGAAATCAAATTACTTTCAGATTTCTCTATATAAGAATTTTCTACCTCTTCGCTTGATTCTATAATTTTTAGCTTATTCTCTTTGTACAGCTTCTTCAAAAAATTTATTTTTTTCATAATATTTATCTACTCCCTTAATTATAACGTGATTTTTTTCTATCTCCCTAATTAAATTATTATTTTTATCATACTTTCCTATTTTTATGCTTAATTCAGAATCGAGCAAGCTTAATTCTTTTTTTATATTTCTGTTGTTGGATTCTATAAAAACGTCAATATCACTTTTTTTATCAGCCAGACCTTTTGCATAACTGCCAAAAAGTATAGCCAATTTTATCCTTTTATCTTTTTGAATTTTCTCTATTATATGTCTTAATAAAGGATATTTGCTTAAAACTTTAATGAGCTTATATTGTTCTGTGATATACACATAATTTCTTGCTTCTTCTGTTCTTTTAATGAAAAAAACCTTGTTCTTTCCTTCTTGCCTAAAATTAACAACATTCCCATTAAAAAGCTCTTGCATTTTCCTTGAAATTATCATGTGATTAACTTCTAATTTTTTAGCAATGCCTCTAACATGCATTTTTCCCTTAAGTAAAATATCCATAATCTCAAGTCTATAATCCTCTTTGTAATTTTTTTGTTCCATATGTAACATTTATGTTACAATAATATTTAAATCTTTTGGTAGGCACTACAAATAGATATATAAAAGTTTAGTCGTCAAGCCCGAGTATTTGATGTTTTTCTTGATTGCCTCATCCTTCTAACTATTAAGAACACTACTCCGAGAGCTAAGATAACTATCACTAGGATTATTACTCTGCCTGTTCCCCCAACATCTCCAAGGATTGCAAATCCTCCAATAGGAGCTCCAAGGGTTATAGGCTCTAAGACAGAAGTTGAATAGTTTTGTGAATTAATTGCTGCAGATAATGTCAAATTCCCTTCCAGAGACTCATTTACAGGAATGTTTACCCTAAAATCATTTGTATCATTTGCATCAATGCTTCTATTCTGAGAGATATTTGCAACTCCTACTCCAGACGAGTCCATTATGGAAAAAAAGATTTCTAAGTTCTGATCTTCTCCTGAAAGCTCTGTCAAAGAATAATCAACTCTTACCCTATCTTCTCTTGTTCTTTGAACATTGAAGATTTCAAAATCGAATTGTTTCTCAATAACCGTAAGTCCAAATGTTCCGCTAGCACTTGTCTCAGAGCAAGTTAAGGAAAATCCTAGATTATATTCTCCTGGTATAGCATCTTCAGAAACATTTAATGAAAATGCAAAAGAAGCTGTTTCTCCTACCCCGACATTCTTTGAATCAGCTGCAAGGACAAATAAATCAGAATCATCTCCGCTAAAAACGCAAGAAGATAAAGCAACTGTTCCAGTATTCTGTGCAGATAGAGTAATCTCTTTTAAATCTCCTTGAATTATCTCTGTGCTTGATATTTGTGTTAAAGATACTTGTTTTACTTCTGCTGGTATAATTAATTCTGGAACAGGTTCTACAGGAGGCACTGGTTCTTCTACAGGAGGCACTGGTTCTTCTACAGGGACTTCTTCCTCTTCAGATTGTTGGGATGGCAAATCAATTGAGAATGAAGAAGAAGCAGAGGCATTTCCTGAAGATCCGCTGACATAAACAATTAAGGAATAGCTTCCTTCTCCGCTTGCCACATCAAAATTGGTATTTGCACAGCCATTTATTGTTGTATTCTCTATAACCATTGAACCTGTCGCAGAATTTGCAACAGAATATTTACAATCAAGATTTGCTCCTGTAGTTGTAAATGTCAAAGGAATTCCAGAGCCAGAGGTTTTTGTTTCCGTTGGCTCTGTTATAGAAACAGAAACGCTTGGTGCTGTTTGTGAAATTGAATAATCGAGAGAAACACTTTCTAAAGTATCGTTAACAGAATCAAAAGAAGTTTTATATTGGAAATATTGTCCTGAAAGATTCAAATTATTTAAATCACTGACAGCAGTAAAATTAGTATCAGAACAGTTTGCAGTATTACAATTTCTAACCTCAAATGTAATATTATTTCCCTGTGATGTTAGATTATTCCACATTGCAGAAGAACCTGCATCAAAAATCTTTGAAGTGTATGCCCCAGAAGTCTGGTTAACTGCCAGAACAACCGCGCTTCCATTATATATTGTATTTGTGTATGTTCCTTCATCAAATGCTGTTTGAGTATTCTGATCAAATACAGCAAATCCTGTTGGACCAAGATTGAAATAATAAACTGTAAGAACAGCTACAGCAACAATAAGAACAGCAAAAATTGACACCCTTACCCCTCTTTCCATCTGTGACATAAGATTTTGGGTTTTAAAAACTTTTTTGAAATGGAACATAACTGTTGAAAAGGCTCCTTCCTTTGTTTTCTGCCTGATTTTCATCTTCAACTAAATTTCATACCGGTACTTAATACATACATAATAAGTATTTTCTATAAATTACATATATTTATAAGTAATAATACACACATGATAAGTAATGGGAAGGACTCACATAGCAAGGGCTGCTATCAGCCAGATAAAAGAAAGGATAAGAGTTGCCGAGGAGAGAAGGAAGTATTTTGAAGATTACTTAAAAAAACTCCACGAGTATTATCATTCTGGAAAAATCTCCTATAATTTTTATGTTGAAAATCTTCATCTCCATCGTGATGGAAGAAACATTCATCAATGGATAGAATATTATGATCACCACATTAAAGAGTGTAAAATTCAGATAAAGAAACACATAAAAGAATTAATCAAAGGGCATATTTTAAATTTATTCTTTGTTTCTATTTTTATTCTTGTCTTAATTACAACAGCTATTTACATTCAGCCAAAATTCATTGGATTTGTTATCCAAAAAGGAGAAATTCCGGAAGCTCAAGGTTCAGGAATAATAGAAGAAACCAATCTCACGATAAATACAACCCAATTTGATGCGGTTCTTGGTCAGACTGTTAAATGGAGAAAAACAGTTTCCCTAGATGAACCATCAGAAACCAAAGTAATTCTTCCCTCGCAAGCCGAGAACATAGATGTCAAAAAAATATCAGAATCATATTCAGAAGAGAAAGGAATTCCCCAAAACCAAACGAGTCCTTCCCAAGGGGAATTCCTTTCATCTGAAACAAATTTCTCCATAAAGAGAGTCAAAGAAGGATTTTTCTCAAGATTTGTAGGAAGGATTACAGGTGGGGTTATAGGTTCTCCAACAAGTCCTGAAAAAATAATACAGATAAATGACAATGCAACAGGATACAAAATAGAATATGAAACACCGAGCCCAACAGCAACAGAACAAGAAACAGGAAGAGGAAAAAGAATAATAATTTCCAGCCCAGAAAACATTCATTATGAAAATGTTCTTGCATTTACAAATCTTTCAGAGAATTTCAACATTAGGGATATTTCACAAATAAAAATCCATTGGATTGAGAATGATACATTTATCCAACCATCTTCTGTTCAAGATAAAGATGGGAATGGAATTTACGATTATGTCGAATGGGTTGCACCAAGCCTTAGCACTCAGACTTTTGATATAATTGTCATAACAAAGGCAGAGCATTTAAATCCAAGCCGAGAATTCATTTCTGATATTTATGATGAAGTAAAAGAAAAAGACGATATCTGGTCTGAAACAATTTCTGCACAAGACTATGTCAGAGTAACTTTTCAAATACCATTAACTTCTGATAGAGATATAACCATATACCCAAGAATTGTTTCAGGAAACCCAAGAATAGAAGTTTATGAAAAGGATAAAAATGAAAAAATTGCAGAATTTTCAAACCTTGCCTCAAACCAGTATAACAAGATTTTCTTAACTAATTTACAAGGTTCACAAGACACTTTTGATTTAAAAGTCGTCGGGGGAAGTGTTGAATTTGATTACATCGTAGACCCTCATCTCGGCACTCTTACAATTTCTGGCACAACAGAGCTCTGCGGAAACATAGATAATGTATATGACAAGGTAGTTGTTACTAATACAGGTGTCTTGAACATCTGTGCAAGAAATGCAACTGATGGAACAGGGTTTGTAAATCTTACATTAGGACCAGCTGGAAACTTTACAGTCTATCCAGGGGGTTTAGTTAATGGTTCTTTTAGGGGCGGAGCTGGCGGTGCTGGAACAGCTTCTGTAACAACAACAGCAAATGCTACTAAAGGAGAAAACGGAAATAATTGGACAACAGGAGG
>ERZ1292623.2287-Hain-H51-01um-R1-2287-length-17368-cov-5_pt1 | contig 17368 bp, 19 predicted proteins | sample MGYA00564398_ERZ1292623 | MGnify/ENA primary metagenome ERZ1292623 (study PRJEB36523, sample SAMEA6512633) | groundwater metagenome | collected 2019-01-07 | study: AquaDiva: Metagenomics assemblies of 32 groundwater samples | reverse complement strand
AAAACCATCCATCATGCTCGCCGCCCACATGGACGAAATAGGACTCATGGTCAAACGCATCGAAAAGAGCGGACGCATATTCGTGAGCGCACTGGGAGGAGTCAACTCCATCAATGTCATCTGACAAACCGTCATGATACGCGGAAGCACACCCCCCGTGAAAGGAATCATCACCACCAAAGAAATCAACAACGACTACGAGATCAACGAGGTCCCGGACATCAACCAATTGTTCGTAGACACGGGATTATCCCAGAGCCAACTCGCCAAACGAGGAGTGGAAATAGGATCCTACCTCAGCCTCGAACGGACCGACCATGAAATAGGAAACCCGGAATACATCGCAGGAAAGGCACTGGACGACCGGGTCGGGTGCTTCATCCTCCTTGAACTCGCCAAACGGTTGAAGAAATCAGGAAGGGACATCTATTACGCCTACACGGTCCAAGAGGAAGTGGGATTGTATGGTGCCAAGGTATCGACCTACCAAATTGATCCCGACCTGGCCATCGCTGTGGACGTGAGCAACGCCAATGACACGAATGAAGAGCCCACTAAAGTAGTGGGAAACGGGCCCGTGGTCACGATGAAAGACGACGAGATGATTGGGAACGGGTGCCTGAACGACTACCTCAAACATTTAGGGAAAAAGATGAAGATACCCCTCCAGCTCGAAGTCAGCAATTTTGGAACGACGGACGCACTCACCATATCCCTATCCAAGGGAGGAGTGCCCGCGACCTCATTGGGGGTTGCCGTGCGGAACATTCACACGACCCACTCTATCGCATCCAAGAAAGACATTGAACAATGCATTGGAATTATCCACGCATTCTGCGAAAAACCACCCGTCCATTGCATCGGGGAAGAAAACACGATGATGAAAGAGAAATAGCCCCCTCAGAGAAGGAAGAAAGGGGAGACTAGATAACCCATTATGGAATATTCAACAAGCGCTTCAACGCCGGCTTATCAAAACCAACAACTACTTTGCCGCCGACCAAGGTGACTGGGACCCCAGACTGGCCGGATTTCATAATCATCTCCTGCGCCGCCTGCGTGTCCTCGGCGACATTGACCTCGGTGAAAGCGAACTTATGTTCCTTGAGAAAATCCTTCTCCAACCGGCAATACGGACACGTGGGAGTGGAATAGATAACAATCGTGGGGGAAGACATACGGAAAAACCTCTATACGCAAGGGAGATAAGCGCCAATATAAATCGTTTCCCAAATCAGGAGAAAAAGAAACGATCAGGGAGAGAAACCGGGTATTTTATCCGGAAGCCCCGACTTCCCCCAAGAGCTTCTCAATCACGGCCTTGAACTCGGCGGCCTCGGCATCCAAATCATCCTGCGTCTCATACGCATTCCCGACCCGCCAATACTTGCACCCAAACAAATACGTGGGAACGCTCTGCTGGGGATTCGTGGACGTGAACAATTCCACTTCCGATTTAGGGACAGAGGATTCCTTTCCCGGCGTGAACTGGTCATTCCCAATATCCAAATCCCAATGATAGGCAGCAATCAGGCCCTTGGCCTTGTATTCGTCAATGACTCCATTGAAGGTGGCATTAATCCACCGGCAATGCGGACAAATAGTAGTCGCGTATAACCGGATGATGGGCTTTCCATCCTCCACACAAATCGTGGCGTTGGGAATCGTCTGGAATGAAGCAATGGTAGAAGGAGCGATGGAAGAGGTGTCCCTCGACTCATACTTGGAACTGACACAGCCAGAGAGAAACAAGAGTGCGAGAGCGGAAATCAGGAAAAGAAGTTTGGCGTTCATGGACGAAAGAGAGAATCAATGAAAATAAAAAGGAGAGGGAATGGAAAAACCACTCCCCCTCTCACCTAAACCATTCACTCTGCGAGAAGCGAATCCAAGGCGGCCTCGAACGTGGAGTACGGCTGCGCCCCCACGATCAACTGGCCGGTTTCGTTCCGCTTCCCAATGACGAAGGAAGGAGTTCCCCCCACGCCGACGGATTGGCCTTCCGCCATGTTGGCCTGGATGGCCGAGGAATGATTCCCCCCATCCACGCACGCATCAAAGGATGCGGCATCGAGACCAATCTCCAGTCCCCAGGACTTGAGATCAGAAACCGTGTATTGAACAGTCCCGCCCTGCGGATCCAGGACATTCTGCTCCGCATAGAGCTTGTCGTGGTACTCCCAATACTTTCCCTGGTCCCCCGCACACCGAGCGGCATTCGCCGAAGGAGCGGCCATAGGATGGAAACTCAAGGGAAAATCCTTGTAGACCAATTGGACCTGGCCCGTGTCCACATACGTGGAAATGAGCGCACCCTCCGACTGGTTAAACCAGACGCGGCAAAACGGACACTGATAGTCCGAATACTCCACAATTACGATTGGAGCGGAATCGCTCCCGATGGAACCGGCCCCATTTGAGGCGAGCTCTGCCATCGTCTGCGATGGACCGGGGGGCGTGAGATCCCCATTATCCGCAGGAGGGAGGACGGTGCCCCCATTCCCGGAAGGAACCCCAATAGTGAGGCCCTCCAGACTATTGCCTACTGCGGCCGCGGCCGACATCATGGACCAACCGATGATAACGGCGGCCAATAAAATACTCAATGGAAGCACGTACAGCGAGAAATCATTCCCCCCCGAAGAAGAGGAATGATGCGCGTGATGCTCCCCCATGGTTTCAGACATAAACACACCCTCCATCGTCGACTCAAATGTAACGAACGGATAGTGGGAAATACGAAACAGGGAGTTAAAAATGGACGGGGCGATACAAGGGAAAGAGCGAGGATAGGGTACAGGCTTAAAAGACCAAAAAAACCACGAAGACCTATGAATAGGATCCCCACCGGAATCGAAGGATTGGACCCCCTCATCGAAGGAGGACTCCCGGAAGGAAGAAGCTTCCTCGTGTCCGGGGCCACGGGAACGGGAAAGAGCATCTTCTGCACCCAATTCATCTACGAAGGAGCCACCCAATTCAAACAGCCCGGGGTCTACGTGACCCTGGATGAACGACCCAATTTGCTGCGAGAGGATATGCTCTCCTTCGGGTGGGACCTGCGAAAACTCGAGGATGACAACCTCATCGAGATCATTGATGGGAGCGTGGCCAAGATAGGAATACCCAGCGATGAACAATTCGCCATGCCCACGGGATTCGATTTGGACAAACTATTGCTCGAAATCATGCGCACCACCCGAAGAATTGGGGCGAAACGACTCGTCATCGACTCCCTCCCCGCCCTTGGATTCAACTATGACAATACCAATGAAGTGCGGAAGGCCATACTGAAACTATCCTACATGCTCGAACGCACGGGCGTCACCACCCTCATGGTGTCCGAAGTCAAGGAATCGGACGCCGGGACATTCTCCCGATTTGGGGTCGAGGAATTCGTCGTGGACGGGGTATTCATCCTCCACTACTTAGGAATGGGAAGCCAGAGCAACCGGACCCTGCACATACGGAAACTCCGCGCGACCCATCATTCTGAAGACCTACACCCCCTCCAGATCACGCCCAGGGGAATACGCATCCAGAGCGTGGAAAGCAGCTTCAAGAACGTGTGAACAAACCCATTCCCAGGGGTGCCCCCACATGAAGGAAGGAGGGCCCCATCATCCCGTTTAAAATCCTCCCCCTGCGGAGGAATAGGTATGACCACCTATGAGGAACTCCGGGCCAGCAAGCTCGAGAAACTCACCAAACTCCGCGAAAAGGGAATCAACCCATTCCCCTACCAATACATCCGCACGCACACGGCCAACGAGATAAAGGAAAAATTCAATTCCCTCCAGAATGGGGAAGAGACGCAGGTCAATGCCAAGGTCTGCGGAAAAGTCATGGGAGTCCGGGGATTCGGAAAACTCGCCTTCATCGATTTGTGGGATGACAGTGGAAAAATCCAAGTGCAATTGAAAACAGGAACCACCCCGGAACATGCCTTCGAACTCATGGGATTAATGGATGCGGGAGATTATGCAGGAGCGGAAGGGAAAATCATCCGAACACAACGAGGGGAGCTCAGCATCCTCGCGGAAAACATCCAGGTATTAAGCAAGAGCATCGCCCCCCTCCCGGACAAGTGGCACGGAATCAGCGACATCGAGGCACGCTACCGACAGCGCTACCTTGATCTCGCCATGAACCCGGACGTCAAAAAAGTATTCGTGGGAAGGGCGAAGATCATCCAATCCGTACGAAAAGTATTGGACAACCAAGGATTCATCGAAGTGGAAGTGCCGACCCTCCAACCCCAATACGGGGGAGCGAACGCACGACCCTTCACCACGCACTCCAACGCATTGGAGGAAGAGCTCTACCTCAACATCTCCCCGGAACTCTACCTCAAACGCTTGACGATGGGAAACATGGAGAAAGTATACACGATCACCAAAAACTTCCGAAACGAAGACATCGACAAGACGCACAACCCGGAATTCACCACGATGGAATGCTATTGGGCCTACGCCGACTACAACGACATGATGGAACTCATGGAAGAAATATTCCGCGAAGCCTGCATGGCCGTGCACGGAAACGAACAATTCACGTACCAGGGAAAAGAAATCGATTTGTCCCAAAAATGGGAACGACTCCCCATGAAAAAAGCCATCCAAAAATACGCCGACATCGACGTGGATTCGCTCACGGACACGCAGATGCTCGAATTGATCGCCAAGAGCGGAAAAAAAATGGAAAACCCCAAATTGAGGGGATTAATCATCAATGAATTGTTTGAAGCCGTGGCGGAACACCACCTCATCCAACCCACGCACCTCATGGATCATCCCTATGAGACCACTCCTCTCTGCAAGGAACACCGCACCGAAAAAGGGCTCATCGAACGGTTCGAGAGCTTCATCAATGGATGGGAGATGTGCAACGCCTACTCGGAATTGAACGATGCCCTCAAACAACGCGAACTATTGGAAAAACAAGCCAAGGAAGGACGCGCGAAAGGAGAAGAAATGCCCGTGGACGAGGACTTCCTCAAAGCCATGGAGTATGGAATGCCCCCGACCGGAGGATTAGGCATCGGAATCGACCGAATGTGCATGCTCCTCCTCGACCAACCCACGATACGGGACGTCATCTTCTTCCCGCAGATGAGGAATAAGTGAATTTAGAAACCAACTATTAAATACCGCGAGTCTTTTTGTAAAGTATGGTCGGCAAAAAACCACCCCGAAGAGGGTCTGCAAAGGGCATTACACCAGCCTCCGAAAAAAAGTCCCTTTCAAAAATGACACATGACCAACGAGTGAAAGTGCTTGGAGACATCAGTCAACGATTAAAACTGAAGGGGGCCAAGACGCGTGAAATACAACGAACACTAATTGATAGACTGAAAAAAAGACACGGGGCATATGCGATAGGGGAAGGGTTTCCAATTGAATTGGAGGACTTTAGACTGGACCAGAAGCTTCGGATGGATCCCGTATTGGCAGCAACAGAAGATAGACTATTGTCCCACCCCATTTATCCAAGACGCGGGAGTGCCGAATGGTTTCAGCGCGAGGAACGTAATGACAAAATTAAGTGGCTGTTAAAAAAAGCGAAAGCACGCACGCTAACGAAAGAAGAGTACCTTGAGTTAGCACAGCGTGTTATGGAAAAAGGCAAGTTTGAAAGAATAAAGCGGGAAATTGGACGAACACATAGTGGGAATTGAAGTAAAACTGGAAAACGATTTTGTTTGAAAAGGATAGTTTCACGAACCCGGAAAGTAATGGTGCGATTAAATGATTAATGAGTGGATACAACATGGCAGAATCAAAACGTTTAAGCGATAAAGAGCGATTGGCGGTCGTCAGGGAAGAACTCGAACTCTTCAACAAGCTGGTGAAGCCCCACCGAAAACTACTGGAAGCGATTGGGAAGCTGTGAAGGAATTCCGCAAACAGGAGTAATGGAGTTGTACGACAAATCACGACGCGTGACGCGATACTCTTTCAAAAGATAAAAGAAATGCACGAAGGACGCGAACCATTAAATATGTGTGCACACATAGATATGTGCGATTATATGGCTACCATGACACTGGCAATACCCGATTCCCTACGCAGGGACATGAGACAATTTCCCGAAGTGAAATGGAGTGAGGTGGCGCGGAAAGCCATTGCGGAAAGAATAGAAACCCTGCGCATCGCGGAAGGGATTGCGAGCAAAAGCAAATTGACGACCGAAGATGTGAAAAAATTCAGCCAACAAATAAAAGCCAATGCCCATAAACGCCTCTACGAATGAAAATCGTACTGGATGCCAATATCCTTTTTTCAGCACTGATAAAGGATTCCATTACAAGGAAAATTATTCTTGAATATGATGGGCGATTCCTCTTTCCTGAATACATCTTTGACGAAATGAGAAAACACCAGGACGAACTATATCATAAAACGGGATTAGAAGAAAACGAATTTAGGAAACTGTTTTCATTACTGATGGAAAAAATGACAATTATCGCTAATCATGATACGCACCCCCACCAATCCGATGCGCGCGCGATTGCCGCCCCAATTGATCCGGATGATGCATTATTTTTCGCATGCGCACTCGCCCATCCTGGAAGCATTATTTGGTCGGATGACAAAGCACTCAAGAAACAGACAAAAATCGTGGTGTGGAATACGAGTGAACTAATCCAACTGATGAAAACGGAACGATAAACAGGCTACCAACAATAAATGGGGTTGGCGTGATTTGAACACGCGACACCATCGTCTTCAGCGATGTGCTCTCCCAGGCTGAGCTACAACCCCTGAAACTTTCGTTAAAAAGTTCCAACAAAACAACCCCTGTGAATGGGTCGTCTTATACCTCAAAGCGGGGCTAAACACTTATAAAACAGGCATTAAATCGCCTGGATTACTCGGACCCGCGCAACGCCACCACGGGATCCATCTTGGCGGCCCGACGCGCCGGAATCAGACCGGAGAGCATTCCCACAACCATCGCGAACAAGAGAGAACCCAGAATGAGGAAGGGATCGATTTGCACACTCAATGCGAGACCGGAGGCCACAGAAATGATACCAACAAGGAACGCCAAGGCATACCCGAAAATCACCCCGAAAACACCCCCCACTAACCCAATGAAACCCGCCTCGGCCAGGAAGACACTCAAAACAAGGGTGTTAGTGGCCCCAATGGCCTTCATGACTCCAATCTCGGAAGTACGTTCAAGCACGGACATGATCATCGTGTTCATGATCCCGATTCCCCCCACCAGCAATGAGATGGAGGCAATCCCCACCAATACTAACTGAATAATCCCCAAAAACTGTCCAATCTGCGTGAGTAATTGCTCACTCGTGGCAACCTCAAACACTTTCTGGTCGCGACCATAAATGCTCTCGAAGATGCGCTCGATTTTTTCCTGAACCAACTGCACATCATCCTTGGATTTGGTTTTAACCAACAAGAAAACAGGATCCGCCTCCTCAAACACTTGATTGAAACCTTTCTTGGTACCAAATACAGTCGTATTTACATTCGGACCCCCACCAAAGGATTGAGCATTCTCTTTGGCAATTCCCGTGACCTTGAAACTCCTCCCTTCAATCTTGATCTTGTCCCCTAACTTGATTTTTCGATCAAACGTATTGTTCGCGAGACCGTGACCAATGATGACGGAGAACACATCCCGGTTTTCAAAATCCCGACCCTGCGCCAATTCTAAAAAACCCGTGTTGCGAAACTCCTTCGCCTCTTCGGGAGTAGTGGCAATGAACGTGCCCGCGACCACTTCGCGACCAAACTCGATGTTCATGGGAGCCGTGACGGGAGCCAATACTACTTCCACTTGAGGAATGGACTTGATCTTGTTGATGGTACTCTCGGAAAGCGTCTTGACATTCGTCGTGGGACCATCACTGGAACCCGAGGCGAGCTGACCGGCCGGGGCCACGAATAACGTGTTACTCCCTAACTTCTCGAACTGTTCTGTGGCCGCATTATTGAGACCGGAGCCTAAAGAAAATAAGGTCACGATAGCCGCAATCCCAATCACGACCCCCAAGAGTGTGAGAAGGGAACGTAGCCCCTGGTGCGTGAGATTGCGCAACGCATACTGGGGAACTTCCGTGAGGGGATTCATAGGAGCCAAACTCTGAGAGACTCCTTACTTCCCTTTCCCATTCCCTTTCTTACGGAAGCGGAACCACCAGACCAATCCTACGGCGAGAAGAAGAACCATAATCAAAGGGAGAAGAGAGGAATCCCCATTCCCGCCATTGCTAGCCTCACTGGAAGAATAGACACGAACATCTACATTCTTCGTGAAGGATTGGGCATCCCCATACTCATTCTTGTAATGAATCGTCACACTCACAGGGTGCATTCCCGGAGACGCGGAAGGAGAAACAATGGTGTCCATAACAATGGTGTCAAAATCATCCGACTCAATGGTGCCGATGAAATAATCCGATTGATTGGACTGGAAAATATCCGACTGTACGCTCGCCGTCACGAACTTTGCAGGACCCAACCCGGTGTTGAAGATATCAATTGAAACCCGAGAGGCTTTTCCGGGAGACGGGAGAGGAACGGAATCGGAAGGATACGCATTCAGCTCAGGCTCCCCAGAAACCTTCAACCCCAGATAGTCTGTGGAGGAATACGCGGAGCGATTGGAATCATAATAATCAATCGTCACGGGAACGAAATACGCCTTGGAAGTTGCGGTAGGAGAAATGGAAACTGGAATGGTAATCGTTTTCGTGTCCCCAATCAATAATTCCCCAACAAAAGAAGCCGAAGCCCCGAGAGGAACAATGCTGCGCTCCACCACCGCCCCTGTACTCGTGACGGTGCGATCCTCATCGAGGGAGATGATGATATCATACGCGGGAGAAGAACCCGTGTTCTTGAGCGTTAATTCCAACGAGAGCGTCTGACCCACTAACGCAAAGGAAGGAGAAGACTGCACGAGGGTCAATACGGGCGTGCGGGAAAGAATCTGAATGGGAGCATCTAATTTTCCGCCCCCACCAAAACCGGAATCCGCCAACAATTGGACAGGGTACACTCCGTCGGAAGCGGAAGGATCCACTTGAATCTGATATTGGACCTGCACGGTGGTGAATGCGGGGATCGTCCCGAGATTACGTATCAGTGAATCCGTGGGCTCAATGGAATACGGGAAAGAAGTATCCTGAGAATTCTTACCTAGGACCAATTGGAACTGAACATCCTTGGCGGCGAGAGGGGTTTCATTGTACACGTACGCATACAGGGTGAACGTTTGACCGGGAAGAACGGGAGAAGGCTCCACGTTGTAGGAAGTAATCTGCAACGCGTGCACGCTTCCTAATAGGAACGCGAACGCCAATAGTGTGAGAATAATGTGTTTCATTTGTAGTCCTCCCGTGCCTTACCCCGTCCTTTATGGAGAGATTGCGAGCGTACGATGTTACCATCCATGATGTGAATGATGCGCTGGGCGCGCTCGGCGACATACTTTTCGTGCGTCACCATTAAAATGGTCTTCCCATGCTTCTGGTGCAATTCATCCAGCATATTGAGAATGGTGGAACCGGAGACTGAATCGAGGTTTCCGGTGGGTTCATCCGCCACAATCACATCCGGATCCGCCGCTAGAGCCCGAGCAATCGCCACCCGCTGACGCTGGCCCCCGGACAATTCATTGGGACGGTGATCTAGACGATCCCCCAATCCGACCTCGCGCAGCACGGCAGAGGCCTTCTCTTTGCGCTCTGCGGGGGGGATGCCCTGGAACCAAAGAGGGAGCATGACATTCTCTAACGCGGTCATGCGATTGATTAGATTGAAGGATTGGAAAACGAAACCAATGGTCTTTCCACGAACTTGGGCGAGCTCGTCATCATCCATCGTGGAAGCGGGAGAACCATTGATGAGAATTTCACCCGATGTGGGACGCAACAAACCAGAAAGGACATCCAACAAGGTTGTTTTCCCACTCCCGGAAGGACCGGTGATAGAGACATATTCTCCCGCCTTGATCTGAACATCCACGCCCCGCAACACCTTGACGGGGACTTCGCCCAACTGATACGTCTTCGTGACATTCCGGGCTTCGATAACGAGAGGGGAGGGCATGGGAACCAATGCTCACAAATAGCGGTGTCTGACAAAATATAAAGGCTTGCGAACACGCGCAGGAGAAACACTACTTTTCAGCCGGCATAATGAGCCAGGCCACGATGTAGAGGAGGAGACCTGCGCCCCCAAAAAGAGTGAGGAGTACCCAACCCAATCGAACAAGGGTAGGATCCCACCCATAATGGGCGGCGATTCCCCCACAGACTCCGCCGAGGATACGATCTTTCGTGGAACGGGTAAGACGATTATGCGATACCATGCATCAATGTAAGTGCCCTCAGAATAAAAATGAATGGGCCGGAAGGAAACCGGCCCCGGCATCAAACGATGGAAATCGTACGCTTCGCAGGAGCCGATTTGCTGGATTTGGGGATGCGGAGATAGAGCACCCCATCCTTGAAACGCGCAGTTGCCTTCGAGGCATCCACATTCGAGGGGAGAACGAAGGAACGGAAGAAGCCGGAATACGAACGCTCCATGCGGAACCCCTCCATGCCCTCGTCTTTTGACTCGCGCTTCTTCTCGGCCCGAATCTCGACTCTATCCGTGGCGATATCCAACTTTATGTCCTTCTTCGCGATGCCCGGAAGATCGACATCCGCGCAGATATGGGTGGGCGTCTCATAGAAATCAGAGAGGGGACGCACCCAGGAATCACGATCCAATACTTCCTGCTGGGGAAGATTCAATGGCAGGGAGAGACGCGCCCCTGTAATGGGATCCGTGGACCAGAGGGCGTTGAACATTCCGTCCATACGATTCTGCATCCGACGCATATCCGCAAACAAGGAATCCACCCCCGCCCGATCGGGAACACGGGACGCGGGAAGCACGACGGGTTTCTTGACTGCTATTTTCTTGAGCGACTGCCTCTTGAGCGACTTTTTCTTGGATGACATGAAAAAACAACCTCCAATCACGAAGCGATGAAAAGAAAGAAACAACTGGGAAAGAAAAAGATGACGGAAAAAAAGGAAAAACAAAACAAAAATAAAGAAACCAACGAGGCCAGTGGGATATGGAACCAATCTTTTTACCAAAAAGATTGACCAAAAAACAAAACAAAAATAACGAAACCAACGAGGCCAGTGGGATTTGAACCCACGGCACGCGGATTAAAAGTCCGCTGCTCTACCAGGCTGAGCTATGGCCCCGTACAAGAGGAGAATCACCAACGAACGGTTATAAAACAACCTTTTGCCCACTCCCCCATCCAAGGGATTTTTAGGACAAAGGGATGGGAAGAAGGGTAAGGAGTTGGGAAAATGGCGCTGGTCGAAACAATAGGAATCCTGGTTCTCATAGGAGTCATCGTCGCATGGAGCCTGAGACTCATCCAACAGTATGAAACCGCCATCGTCTTCCGCCTGGGAAAAATGCACCGAACCCTCCAGCCGGGACTCAATTTCATCATCCCCATCATCGACCGAAGCGTAAAAGTGGACATGCGCGTATTGACCATTGACATCCCCCGACAGCAGGCCATCACCAAGGACAACGTGCCCGTATCTATCAATGGAGTGGTATACTTCCGCGTCACGGACGCGAGCAAGGCCATCATCAACGTGCAGGATTACGTGTATGCCATCTCCCAATACGCCCAAACCGCATTACGGGACGTGGTGGGGCAGATGACCCTGGATGAAGTATTGGCCGAACGGCAAAAGATCGGCGAACAAATACTAGCCATCGTGGAAAAAGAAAGCACGCAGTGGGGACTCGACATCACGGCCATCAAAATGCAAGACATCGAATTGCCCGAGGACATGAAAAGGATCATGTCACGGCAAGCCACCGCTGAACGGGAGAAACGAGCCAACATCACGAAGAGTGAAGGAGACAAACTCGCGGCCCGAAACCTATCGGATGCAGCCAAAATAATGGCCGAGACGCATGGGGCGATGCAATTACGCACCCTCCAAACGATTGATGGATTGGGACCCACGCCCAGCAACACCGTCATGCTGGTGCCCGTGGAATTATTCACGGGAATCCAACAATTCTTGAATGGCAAGACAAAGAAATGAAAACGAGTCAGAGGCCTCAAAAAGAAAACAACCAACGAGGCCAGAGGGATATGCACCGACCTTTTCAAAAAAGGTCGACGAAAACAAGTAGGGGCTCCGCGCGGAGCCCACACGAGGCGAGAAAGATATGCCCCGACCATTTTACACGGAAAAAGCTCGACCAAAAAAAAGAAACTACACGAGGCCAGAGGGATTTGAACCCTCGACACACGGATTAAGAGTCCGTTGCTCTACCAGACTGAGCTATGGCCCCACTGCCCCCTCACCATCCCCCAAAAGGGGACAACGAGGGGTGGAATGGACCAAAAGCGGGCGGATAACCGTTAAAAATCAACCGATTTCCATTCATGAAAGGATAGGGTTTAACAACTGGAAAAGGGCATAAAAGAAATATATGCACCCACGCACCACCCAACGGATAGGAAGGAAAATGAAAATGATAGCCCCACACGAAGCCCCCCGAATGACCGGAATCGCACTCATTGCGCTCGTATTATTGGCGGGGAGCACGGCCCTCGTGTTCAGCAAACCCCTAGCCAGTGGACTCCAGGGCGTGGGAATTGGAGGAGGATTTCAGACCCAGCCCTTCGGCCGACCGGACGCGGAAACCGCATTGCTGTGCCGATTCAACAATTCCACCAACTGCCTCCATGCAACTGGGAGCATCACCCCCATCTATACCAATTTGCAAGTAGGGGAAGGGGGAGCATTCTCGACGAATGGAGCATTCATCCCCGAAAAGGGGGTTGCCAGCGCATACCCCATCCCGGGATTCAATCCCGCGAAGGGAACCATTGAAGCATGGATTAACCCCGCCCCAACCGGAAGGGACCAATACGTATTTTACGCCCCGGGAGGAAAGTCCCAGAACGGGGATTCCTATAACGACCTCATTTTCGGGGAAACTGGACCCACCCCCACCCCCAACACGTCCCACATATTCTTTGGAACGGGAAACGGACTGGATTTTGATAACCCTGCCCACTTCCCCTCCCACGTGATACGAGGAATATCCTCCGGCGACGTGGATGGGGACGGAATACCCGACATGGTGGTGAGCAACAACGCGGCCAATGAAATATGGGTATTTCCCGGACCCTTCATTCCAGGAGAGACACGCGCCAATCCAGAACCCTCTCACCGATTGCCCATCGACCAGCCACAGGGGAATACCCTCGTCGATTTGGATGGGGATGGGGACCTGGACCTCGGAGCGGCATCCTACGGAATCAACACGGTTCCCGTCATGGGATGGGAGAACGATGGACAAGGGAACTTTACCCTCATGGAATTCGGACTCGGCACCTTCTTCGCCCCCGCGGAAGGGATTGAAATCGTGAACCTGAATGGGGACACGATACCCGACTTCGTATATGGAAGTTTCACGGAAGACCTGGCCAAGCCCAGCGTGGCATTCTATGGACGAATAGGACTCGACGGAAAATACTCCATTGGAATCGAGAGCCCGGAGAACTATGAAATACTTGAGTATGGAATACTAGGCATCCACGCGGCCGACTTGGACCAGGACGGATGGAATGATCTCATATTCGCCAAAACAGGAAGCAACCAGATTGTCATCCGGATGAATGACCAAACCGGACGATTTCCCAATGACGCGGAACACCGAATCATCGTTCCCACTTCCCGACCCTTCGTGGTGGGAGCGAGGGATATGGACAATGATGGACACTTGGATATCCTCACGGCCAATTACAAGCCGGGAGCTACGGTGGATAATGCCCAAAGCACGGTGTTCCTGGGACCTGAATTCACGCAAACGCTATCCTACGACGTGATGAACGCCGTATCCTTCAGCGTGGGGGACATGGATGGGGATGGATTGAAAGATATTGTATATCATTCCTCGACGGGGGGAGAATGCCCCGTATACTATTTGGACGAAACGGGAACCGTGAAAGGAAGCCACATCATCCCCTGCCAACCCACGTATGGGAATCCGGGAGGACCAGGATCCGGAGTGTATGCGGCCATCAAGGGAAGCACCCCCTATGGACGGAGCTACAACCGAGCCAACGAGATGGAACTCGTATATGACTCGGAAAACGAAGAAATCGTCTTCGCGGTGTTCGACGCAGAAGGAAAACGACATGAGACGAGGACCCCATTCATCGCCAATGGGATGATGCAAAAAATCCAGGCGGAATGGAACCTGAACAAAGGACGATTACGAATCATGGTCGGAAACCCCTTCGAGGGAGGGACGACCCACCTCTACATGAACGGGGAACCCATCACCTGGGAAGGAATGCCCTCCATCTATCACTTAGGCACAGGACCCGAAAACCAAAACGCGCTCAAGGGAATATTGGACGAAGTGCGCGTATCCACTATCGTCCGCAGCGGTGAAAGCACCCAATTCACGTGACCACGCATTCCCCTAAAAGGGAAAAGGGTCCACCGCCCAACAAAAGAAAAGTTCCCCGCAACTCAATAGGATGGGAAGGAAATCCCCCCTTTTCGCCGTACATCCGTTGGACCACGGATGGGTTCATGCAATACCACACCAAACAATTGGAGGAATGGCTCCTGAAAAATCGAATGAATCAAGGGGAAATGATGGTAATCTGTCCGACGAGACGTTCTCCCAAGAAATCGGTGAAGGAATAATAATACTCCCCCTCCACCGGAAAAAAACGTTGAGCGGAAGGAAGCACGGAAGAAGAATAGAGGGACACGGTCATTGGAGTAAGAGGCGAGGAAGACGAACGCGTTATCGTGACATCCACCGGGTGGACCCAACCCGGATAGAATTGGGGAAACGATGGAGAAAGGACAATTGAGGAAGACGAAACATCATCCAGGGAAACTGAAAGATACTCGGGAAGATCCGGACGTGCCACCAACACCCCCTCCTGGAAGGAACGCACGCCAAAACCCGAGTGGAGAAAGAGGCGAAGGGTGGCCGATTCTCCGGGCGAGAGAACGAGAATAGACTCGAAGGGATAAAGGCCATACCCAACCGCCCCATAATGAGTGCGCGAGGGATCCGACCAGGCGCGGAGACCCTCCTCCTCAAATGGAGGATAGAATTCGGGCTGGAGGTAATACTCTTCAGAAATCCAATCCAATTGAGAAAAAGAACCCGATTCAACCGAATGAGATACGGAAACAAGACACGGGGGAAGAGGAGGCAAGAGATCGAAAACCGCCGGATCCAGGGGATACGAATCACGAGACACCCCCACGCAGGGAGAAGAAGAATCGCCAAGGATAGAATCAGAAGAAGAGGAAGAAAAAGAGCGGAAGAGACTATCGAACCCCCCCGGGAATACGAATAGAACGAGCACAGAGAGAAAGAGGAGAAAAACGAAATGGGACGCATGAAAGCGAGAGAACGCAGACACGACCATCACCCCCACTCCGTGGCACCGGAGGAGACATTCCGATCCACGTTACCATCCGACGCACCAACGAAATCACCCCAAAACCAGACATTGAGGTCGAGAGAACCAGAAGAATACTTTAGCTTCCCCATGGAAACATTATCATCAGAGAGAAGCACGCAATTATCAGAGGGAGAATTGGTGCATGTGAGAAACCATCGAGAATAATCCAAGGCCGCCTTCAACGAAATAGTGGAAGGGAGCGAGGCATTCAGGTCCAGGACCATATTGAAATCCGAAAGAGTGGAGGATTGATTATCGAACACGAAGAAGGGAACGCTGGACGACTGCCCCTCGGGATCGACTTTCTGCTGATACGCGGATGAAGCCAAGAGATACCCCTTCTGGCAAGAAGAACCCCCGGAAAGATTCCCATTTCCGAGCGTGCAACCCGAGGAAGGGAGACTCAAGACGAACGAATAATCCTGAAGACCCCCAAAGGATTGATTGGGAAGCACATACAAGGCCCCCGCATCCGACTTGGAATTGGTATCCGCATACGCGGTACCGATGAAAAGATCATTGGAATAACCGTCCCCGTCCGAGTCTCCCCAAAAGACGGAATCACCCCCATTGGAATTGGCCCCCAAATAATCCGACAAAGAACCCCCATCATAGCGGCGATAAAAGTTGGAAAGACCATTCAAATCATACGCCCCAGGGAGAAGCGTCCCGATGTCCCGAATCAGGTAGAGGGAACCCGTATTCACATCGGAGGAATCGGACAAAGGGGAAACGATCAACAGGTCATTCGCCGTGTTGTTGCGATCCGTATTGAGAAAATCAAAACCCGGACCCGAGGCGAGCGTGCGACCAATGAAATCATTGGAACGCGAGCCGGTGAATACCAGATCATAGTCCGATGACACGGAAAGATTCTTCACCCCTGACTTGCGATCCACATCCTTAATGAGGAACGCGGACCCGTTATCGGTCTTGGAATTGACATCTGCGAAAGACACACCGATGAAGAGATCGTTGGAATAGCCATTCCCATCCACATCCGAAAGAAAAACACCCTCTCCCGAATTCTGCGTAAAACCCACTCGGTCTCCCGAGACCGGAGTAGAATAACGCAAATCGAAATTCGACGAATCATTCAAGTCGAGCGTGGTCCCAGAAGAATGCTTGAGAATATCCCGCAGGAGGTAGATGGCGCCCGTGTCAGTGGTAAATGTGTCCCCATTCACATCCATGACCAGCAAATCGTTGCGCAGGAGATTGTTGTCCACATTCACCAACTGAACCCCGTCTCCGGAAAAATACGTGCTCCCGATTCGGGAACCGGTGTTACTCCCGAGGACGCGGAGATAATAGGAGGAAGAAGTGGAGAGATTGAAATCACCCGAAAGGGTGTTCACGTCTCGAAGGATAAACACCCCACCCCGCTGAGCCCCGGCGATACGGATGGAGAACGAATTTAGGATGAGATCGTTCGCCACCGAATTCCCATCCAGATTGACAATCTTGACCCCGGAACCCGAACCTTCCGTTCCGCCCAACAGATCAAGGGCAGCCCCCCCATACCAGCGAGCGGTATAGGAGGAAGACGAAGACAAGGCCAAATTGCCCGAGAGCGTGTTCACATCCTTAATGAAATAGACCGCCCCAGTAGTCGTGGAACTATTGATGGACGCCTGGGCCGCCGTGAGAAGAAGATCGTTCGCCACCCCATTGGCATCTGAGTCGAACACCTGGATACCGGACTCGCTCCCCAAGGTCTCGCCCAACTTATCGCCGGCAGACGCACCCGACCAACGGACCGAATAATTAGAGGCGGAGGAAAGAGACAAATCCCCCGACTTGGAATCAGCATCCTTGATCAGGTACACGAGACCCGCATCCGCCC
>ERZ1292623.1279-Hain-H51-01um-R1-1279-length-24512-cov-6_pt1 | contig 17375 bp, 23 predicted proteins | sample MGYA00564398_ERZ1292623 | MGnify/ENA primary metagenome ERZ1292623 (study PRJEB36523, sample SAMEA6512633) | groundwater metagenome | collected 2019-01-07 | study: AquaDiva: Metagenomics assemblies of 32 groundwater samples | reverse complement strand
AAACAGATGATGATTCTGATGATGACAATGAAACAGATGATGATTCTGATGATGAAGATAATGATAAAAATAAGACTAAAATTAAATCAAGGGAAGTAATAACAAGAGATGGTTGTGTCATTAAAATTGAAAGAAAAGTTGAAGTAAAAGAGGGAAAAAGAGTTGAAGTTGTCAAGAAAAAAATGAAGTGCGCCAATGGAACAGAGGCGGAATTTAAAATAAAAATAGAAAATAGGACAGAAGATGGAAGATATAGGGAAAAAATAAAATATGAATTCAGAGGGGAAGATCTTGAAGTCGAAACAGAAGATGAAATCGACTTGGAAGAAGAAACAAATGGAACAGAATACAAATTAAGGGCAAAATTAAGAAATGGCAACTTTACTAATATAAAAATAATGCCTGACCAGGCTTCTGAAATAGCTCTCGAGAGATTAAAGGCATTGAACTTTACAGTCCAATTAAGAGAAAGACTTCACAATAATGTTCCTCAGGTTGTATACAATATAGATGCAAACAAGAGTGGAAGATTCCTTGGAGTATTCAAGATAATTATGAAATTAGATGCGCAGATAGACCCAGAAACCGGCGAGATTCTTTCGGTAAATGCCCCTTGGTGGGCTTTCCTGGCTTCGCAGCAGGATGAGGCATCAACAGGAACAGGCGGAGATGAAACTGGAACTAACCAGTCAGAAAACAACACAGGAACAAATGAAACTGAAACAGGAGTTAGGGCAGGATTAGATTTTGATATGGAAATTACTGAAAATGGAGAGTCAAAAATAGTGCTATTAGATTTTGGAAATTATAATTTTGATAATAAAACGGGTTTTCAAACAAGAGAAGTGACTAAAGAAGAAGGTTATATAGATTTATTCTTTATGAAATTGGATGAGCAAAGACCTGATATAAATTATAGTAATGTTGTAATTTCTGATGAAAATGAATTCGTAATTAATTATTATCAAGTGTTTAGAATTAAAATTAATCAATCTGTATCTCTTAATGATGCAGATATTAAGATAAAGTTGATTGATATAACTGGCAGTGGGTGTCCTAAAGGAGCTGCATGTTAAAACAGCAAATAGTTCTGGTTAAGATTTACGCTCGCCTTCGGCTCGCTTATTAATATTTCAAAAAATGGTTAATATATAACAACCAATTTATCTTTATATAAAAATTAAACGGGAGTTTTTAGATTAACAATTGACTAATATATTCTTCCCCATTCTCAGCTTCCTGTATCTTTACCAAATCAGAAAGAGGCTTCCTCAAAATCTTCTTTTCTCAATCTTATTCTCCTGTCACAAACGCTTAAAATATGGTCTGACATGGAAAATTTAGAATTTTTATCTTTAAAATAATAAAGGGTAATTTTTACTTTATCTTTCTCTCTTATATCTTTTATTGCCGGAACAAAATCAGTATCACATGCAACCAATATAAGATTCTTTATTTCACTCGCCTTTCTTACCAAGTCTATGCTCAAAAGAACATCAACTCCTTTTTGGGTATATTCGTTATTTATCATTTGACATCTCCCCTCCCTTACTTTGATGCCGCTTAAATCAAGTTTGGAAATAAACTTATCATACCCTGCTTTTCTTTTTTCTTGGTCAGGAGTTGGAGGAGTTTCCTGAAAAGGCGGGCAATTATAATAAAAAATTTCTTTGCAGATAAAATTTTCTCTTTTAGTTATATTCTCAGCAAATTTTTTAATATCAAATTTAAGGGGTTTTGCCTTTTCCCAAAAACTTGGAAACCAAAGAAAGATAGGCACCATCAATGAAAATGATAGACTCTTCCATTTTAAAAATAACTAGTGACCCGGAGATCACTAGCGATCATGTTAATATCCTCAATATGTGGAATTATTTAAAGATATCGGTTTTGTTTTATTATTCCCCATTACCCTCAGCTTCCTGTATCTTTATCAAATCACCAACACTATCGCCATCGTGAAGTTTTACAATCCTTACACCCTGCGTTGCCCTGCCCATTACCCTTATGTTCTTCAATGATGTCCTTATTATCATTCCCTTTGCAGTTGTTATTATTATATTGTCATTGTCATTTACAGAGACTGTGTTCACAACCTCTCCTGTCTTCTGGGAAACTTTCACATTAATCACTCCTTTTCCCGCCCTAGCTGTTTTCCGATAGTCCTCAATAGCGGTCCTCTTTCCATAGCCATTCTTTGTCATCGTGAGTATTGTGGCGGTGCTAAGCACTTCCAAGCTCACGACTTCATCTCCTTTGTCAAGCTTTATTCCCGTGACTCCGTAAGAGGCGCGTCCCATTTCCCTTACATCATCGCTGTTAAACCTGATTGCCTGTCCTTTCTTTGTGGCAAGCAATACTTCCTGCGTCTTCTTTACAACCTGAACATCTATCACACTGTCTGAATTATCAGCTGGCAAGTTTATCACCCTGACGCCGGAAGTCCTTGGCTTTGCGAAGTAAGACATTGCTATTTTCTTGACCTGCCCGTTCTTTGTTGCAATGAACAAAAAGTCCTCGAATTTCTTTACAGCAATGACATTTGTTATTCTATCATCCTTCAGGTTCAAAAGGTTAATCAAAGCTTTTCCTTTTCCGTATCTCTCTGCTTCAGGTATGTCATAAGCCTTCAGCCATAGAAGTTTTCCAGTGTCTGTAAAGAACATAAGGTAATCATGAGTTGAGCAGGGAATTAATTGCTTCGTGAAATCTCCTGTCGCAAGATTGTTTCCTATCACTCCCTTTCCTCCCCTCTTCTGTTCCTTGTATGTTCGTAAGTCCATTCTCTTGCAATATCCCTTGTCTGTTATTGTTACAATAACCTCTTTCTGCTGAACCAAGTCTTTTTCCGAGATTTCGCTTATTCTTCTGAGCACCTGCGTTCTTCTCGCGTCCCCATACTTTGTCTTTAATTCATGGACTTCCCTTAATATTATCTTCAAAACTTCTTTTACATCTCCCAAAATTTCTTCATATTCTGCAATTGCCTTCTTCAACTCCTCGCCCTCTTTCTGAAGCTTTTCTCTTTCTAGGGAAGTCAGCTGCTGCAACTTGGTATCCAAAACAGCCTGTGACTGCCTTTTTGCAAGGCTGAATTTTTTCATCAAACCTTCAAGAGCCTCGGAAACATTCTTTGATTTTTTAATAAACGAGATTACCTCATCAATATTCTTCAGCGCTATAAGAAGCCCTTCAACTATTTCCTGCCTTTCCTTCGCTTTTTTCAACTCAAACTTTGTCCTGTTGGTTACTATTGATTTTCTGTATTTAACATACTCTTCAAGAATTTGCTTTATATTCAAAACTCTTGGCTGTCCGTTAACCAGCGCCAAAAAGTTTGCATTGAATGAATCCTGCAGTCTTGTATACTTATGCAGGGCATTTATCACAAATTTTGAATTAACTCCTTTCCTCAATTCAAGAACAATTCTTATTTTTCCTTTTGAGGATTCGTCCCTTAAATCAGAAATATCCTTCAGCTTTTTATTCTGAATCAGTCCAGCTATCTGCTCTACAAGAGAAGATTTGTTCAACATGTAAGGAATCTCTGTGATTACCACCAGCTCCTTATTCTTTGCATCTTCCACCGAAGTTTTTCCTCTTACTATTAATTTTCCTTTTCCTGTCGTGTACATCTCATTCATGTCTCCTTGCACTATTCCGCCTGTTGGAAAATCAGGGCCAGTCACTATCTCGCACAATTGTTCAATGGTCATATCCGGATTTTTTATGATGGCAATAATTGCATCACATACTTCTGTCAAATTATGAGGAGGAAGATTTGTAGCCATTCCCACTGCAATTCCAGATGCTCCATTAAGCAACAAGGCAGGGAGCTTGCCTGGAAGCAGGAAAGGCTCTTTCATTGAATTATCATAATTTGGCACAAACTTTACAGTCTCTTTGTCAATATCCTGCAAAAGTTCCATTGAAATTTCATGAAGTCGCGTCTCGGTGTAACGCATGGCCGCTGGAGGATCGTTATCAACGCTTCCAAAATTTCCTTGTCCGTAAACCAATGGATATCTCAGCGAGAAATCCTGCGCCATTCTCACCATTGCTTCATAAACAGCAACGTCCCCGTGAGGGTGGTATTTACCTATGACATCTCCAACAATTCTTGCGCTCTTTTTAGTTGAAGTTCCAGGCTTGACACCCATCTGGTACATTGCATAAAGAATTCTTCTTTGCACAGGCTTGAGTCCGTCTTCAACAGCAGGCAGCGCTCTTGCAACTATTACAGACATCGCATAATCAAGATAAGCCTTCTTCATCTCAACGGATACTTCTGCGTCTATTATTCCCTTTTCATTTTTTTCTTGTTCGTCTTCTGGTTTTTCTTTTTTTTCTTCTGTCATCTTAAAAATGTTCTTTCATGCTTTTAATTAATACCATTATTGCCTCATATTTATCTCTCACCATTTCTTTTGCTTCTGGAAGAGTTAATTTTTTATTCCAATTTCTATCCATCTTTTGTTCTATCTCTATAACTGCCTTCTCAAAATTATCAGTAGTTTCTAGAAAGAAACTAAATAAATCTAAAAAAGTATCAAAATGGGACATGGCGTCGGCACAAGATATAATTCTTGCTTCTAATGTTTCTGGATTTGGTTCTCTTCTTCCTCTATGGGCTAAAACACAATGTTCTACTTTTTTTATAAACTCTTCACTATATTTTAATGTCTTTAGAATTTCTCTTGCCTTTTTTGCTCCGATTATATGATGTTCATTCTCTGCAACAAATTCATTTCTTTTAGTTGCTCTGCCTATATCATGCAGATAAGCAGAAACTTCTACAATCTCCAAATCCGCATTTAATTTTTTAGCTAATATCAAGGCATATTTAACAACAGACAAAATGTGATATTTGTAGTCTTTCTCTGAATAACTATCTTTACAAATTTTTATAATCTCATTAATTTTATTCATCTTACGCTACTTCCTCCCCCTTTTCATCCAAGTATTTCATAAACTCTTCCTCCGAAACCTCATCCATCACTATGTTTCTTCCGACCCACTTGCATTTCCTGCATTCCCATTCTCCACCACCCTTACTTTGGCTTTTAGACGAAGTAGCAAGAGGTTCGTCCTCGTTGCTTCCCTCTTCTCCTGTTAAGACAACCTGAACATCATCGCTTCCGCATTTTGGACATTTTCTTATATTGAATGTTCCTTTTTCTTTTTTCTTTGCAGGTTTCTTTCCGCCCTTCAAAATCCAGTCAGGCGTTGTTAATTTTCCCATGGTTTTGTTTTATTTTTTAAGTTTTGATTTATTTATGTTATTTTAGGAAATATTATACTTGAATATCCACAATCTTCACATAGCCAATTTTGGCTGTTTCCATTTTTAATTGGGGGTTTATATTTATTTTAACATTTTTTGATCTGCCTCTGGGACAAAAATATCTTTCTCTCATTTTATTTTGCCTCCCATTTTGTGGTGTTGAAATTATACCTGTAATCTATGCCGGAGCATTCATATTCAGAGCACGAAAGAGCAGAATAGGTCACTTTTTTTTCCGCCGAATTCACGCAAAGTTTCCTTGTGCTGTTGTATTCAAATCCGCTCAGGGTGCATACTGGCCTGTTTCTCTCCAGACACCTGCATGAATCCTCCGAGTAAAAATCATCAAGAGCAAGTCCATTTAATGGTTTGCCATTTGACTGAGCTTTGAAGTTTAAGATGCCCATTAATACCAATGCTATTATAACAACAACTGTCAATATTAATATTATCCCCAAAATTATTTTCCTCTGCCTGTTAAAAATTTTATCTTCTGTTTTTTTTGTTTTCATCTTATATGTCCAGTTGAGCCTCCTTTGCATTTTCCTGTATAAATTGCTTTCTTGCAGGAACATCATCGCCCATAAGCATTGAAAATACCTTATCAGCTTCAATTGCATCTTCAATGAATATTTTCTTCAGCTTTCTTGTTTTTGGATTCATTGTTGTGTCCCAAAGCTGCTGGGAGTTCATTTCTCCAAGACCCTTGAACCTTGTGACTCCCCCCTCGGTAACTCCGGATTCGCTTGCTGCTTTCTTTAATTCTTCATCAGTATAAACATAAATATCTTTTTGTCCTTTTCTTATTCTGTACAGGGGAGGAAGAGCAACATGAATATTTCCATTTTCTATTAATTGCGGCATAAACCTAAAGAAGAAAGTCAGCAAAAGGGTTTTGATGTGTTCTCCGTCCACATCTGCATCTGTATTATGGCAACAAAGACCGCCAAATCCTGCAATAAAATTTTCATCTTCATCAACAGAGAAATCATAAACTTGGCCATTGCTAGGCTTTACTTCCTCACAATCTTTAACTTCAAGGGCAATTAAATCATCAGAAATTTCTAGAAAGCTTTTATTAAATAAATAACTTTTCCTATTAAGTTTATCTTTAAGATAATAAGAATTTCTATGACTTTCCCAAACTCTTTTCAGTGCCAATAAGCCATTTTTAGAAGTTACACTAACAGTATAAACTTTTTCTTTTGAGATTATCTTTTTATTTTCTGATGGCTCTCTACAACTCATCCCTGAAATAACTCCATGAGACAAAAGCAGATACATAAGCTGGTTTGCTAAATCTTTAGAAACAGTTGTGAAAGAAATTCCATTCTTGCTTATTGTTCCATCTCCTAAGAAATAACCTCTTAAAAATTCTAATTGTAGCTCTTTACTAATATTAAATATTATATTAGGTATTTTTTTAGTATGTGAGCTATAAGTTTCAAAGCCAAATAAGCATTTCCAAAACAATGAGGCAACTCTATTAACTAATTTTAATTCAGCAGAATTTCTATTAAACTTAGTTAATTTAGCATTTAAATCAAAAACATCAACAAATGCCTCTTTGAATTCAGGAACTAAAAAAAGGTCGTTATTTCCAATTGACATTCTTATTCCGTTTCTCAAAGAACATGAGCCTTCTGCAACCCAAAACCCAATTAGCTTAGCTAAATTATTATTTATTGGAATAAACCTATTAATCCCCATATTTTTGTAATGAACTGGGCATAATTTAACATCCTCTCCGATAGAAACTAAATCTTCTTGATTAACCTCTTTAAGTTTAATATAATCCCTCAACCTATTTCTCCCAGAATTTTTATACTGTTTTTCCCAAATACTATCTAGCTTGGAACTGACAATTTGGACTTGTAATAGGGCTTGCTCTTTATTTATGCCCAATACATTAATATATTTCTCAAAATTTTTGAAAGAAGGCTTAGATTTGCCTTTTTCCCAATCATAATAAATGCATGGCTGTTTTATACAAATTTTTTTGCAAAGTTCTTTTTGAGAAATTTCTATTTCTCTTCTTTTCTCAGCCATAATATTTCCAAGCTCCTCAGAAATAATAATCCTATTATCAACAAGTTCATTATTGTCTTTATAAATTTCTTTTATCCTATTCCTTATCATTCCTTCTACTGTTTTCCCCCTAACATAAATATTTCCATTTATTTTCTCTTTATTTTCAACAAAAACAGACAAAACATCTATAGAGGAATTTAAATTATAATTGTAAAGAGGAACAGACTTTGGGGCAACAATTTTATCTCCTTTTTTTATCTCATTTCCTTTTTTAAGTTTTATTCTGCCATCCTCAAAGACAAAGACACTATGAGAAGAAGTTACCTTAACATTTCTCCCATAAGAAGTTTTAATCTCATAAAGTTTTTCAGTTATAGGGTGCCTAATAACTGATTTTATTTCTTTAAATTGAGTTCTTCTAGTCTTTAGGTTAAAACACAGGACTTTATATTTAGAAGGATTTATTTCTTTTTCAGCTAAACCATCTATAAAATCACCTATTTTAACAAAAGAAATTATTCCCCTATTATTCTGAACAAAAGTTGCTTCTTCTCCATCAACACTCATTATTATTATCCTGCCATACCGAAGGTTTTCTGGATTAAATTGGTCTCCGACTCCTGTTCCTATAACAGTAATCATGTTTGTAATTTCTTCGCTTGAAAGCGCCTTTATTGGACTTGATTTTTCAACATTCAGAATCTTTCCCTTAAGTGGAAGTATTGCCTGATTCTCCTTGTCTCTTGCCATCTTTGCGCTATTATGCACAAAAACCCCGGACGCCAAAGCAAAATTATGTGTTTTTGGAACTTCTATATCATAAACATCAATTTTCTGATTTAATAGTTCAATTCTTTTTATTTTAGAAATCTTTTTACGTAAAGGCATCAAGGAATCTTTTTTTATTAGGTCTTTTGCTTCCTTATAACTTCCATTTCTTAGCATGAATTTATGGTCAGGTGTGCAAATTATTTCTTCATCATTATCTAAAATTATTTTGATTACTTCTGCATTTTCTTTTGTTAATCTTGGGTTTTCTATTTTTTCTATTGCAATATCGCCATCCTCTTTTATAGTATAACAAAAATTCTCTTTCCCTTCATTATGCTCATTAACTAATTGTTTAAAAGATAAATTTCTTCCATCTGCAAGAGCAACTTTTGTATCTCCAGAAAAACAGCCCCCGGCTGACTCGCCTTCCACAATATAAACTTCTGTATTTTCTGTTTTCTTGCTTGAACAGTCTGCAAGCTTTCCAGGAAGTCCTCCAAGTGAAAATGCATTCTTTCTTCTTATCAAGTCTTTTGCCTTTTTTGCCGCAAGCCTTGCCTTTGCAGATTCAAGCGATTTAAGAGTTATTTTCTTGGCGATTGGCGGATTTTCCTCGAAGAATTCAGAAAGCGAGGCCGTCACGGCAGAGTCAACAAATCCCTTTACCTCTGAATTGCCCAATTTGGTTTTTGTCTGCCCTTCAAACTGCGGCTCTGCTATTTTTATGCTTATTATTGCTGTCAATCCTTCTCTCACATCTTCTCCTGTCAAACTCTCCTCACCATTTCCGTTTTTCAGCATTCCTGTTTTTTTTGCATAATCATTTATGACACGGGTAACAGCTGTCTTGAAACCAGAAACATGTGTTCCGCCTTCCACGGTATTTATTGTGTTAACAAACCCAAAAATATTTTCCTGATAGCCATTGTTATACTGGATAGCAACTTCTATTATTGTCTTGTCAATGTCCTTCTTGAAATATATTGGCTTGTGAAGAACCTCCTTTGAGTCATTCATCCATTTGACAAATTCTATTAATCCTCCTGATGAAAAAAATTCCTGTTTTTTTCCCTTTATTTCATCTATTAAAATTATTTTAAGCCCGGGGTTTAGGAATGTTATCTCCCTAAACCTTGTTTCGAGAACCTTGTAATCAAAATTGACAGTTGAAAAAATTATTTCATCTGGCCAAAAAGTTACGGTTGTTCCCGTGGCATCCCCATTATATTTTCCAGTAACCTCAAGTTTTGTTTTTACCTCGCCTCTTGAATACTCCTGTCTGTATATTTTTCCATCTCTTTTTATTTCAGCTATTAGTTTTTTTGAGAGAGCATTTACAACAGAAATGCCGACTCCGTGAAGTCCTCCCGATATTTCATATGATTTCTTGTCGAATTTTCCGCCAGCGTGGAGTTTTGTCAGAGCTATTTGAACAGCAGGAACTTTATATTGGGGATGCATGTCAACAGGTATTCCTCTTCCATCGTCTTCTATTGTGGCAGAGCCGTCTTTGTTGATAGAAACAGTAATATTCTTGCATACTCCTGCCAGTGCCTCATCTACAGAATTGTCAACTGCCTCATATATGAGATGATGCAATCCTTCCTTGCTAGTGCTTCCTATATACATACTTGGTCTACGCCTAACCCCCTCCAATCCCTCTAATACCTGTATATCTTTTCCAGTATATCCTTCTTTAGTCACTTTTTTCTCCTATCTTATATAACATAGATTTTGGAATAAATGGTTTTATAATTTTGATTAATTTTTTGGTGTCATCTTGTTTGAATCTTAAATAATAATATTTTTTATCTCTAAATCCGATTGTAGGATTAAGAGCAAATTTTTTATTGAAAAATTCCTGCATTAGTTTATGTTCTTCTAATGTGTAAGAATTGGTACATAAAATGATATAACCTTGTTTATTTTCATAACTTCCATCATCACAAATCCAAATAGCTAAACTTTGGGGGCTTAATTGACTCAAAATTTTTTCTGTAACTACTTTTCTTTCATTTTTATAAAATAAATCTCTATAATAATTAAAAATAGGATGTGTTTTGGTTGCAAAATCAACTGCATGAATAAATCGTTTTCCAATTCTCCTCTTAACTTCTCTAAACTCAGAAATATTAAAGTTTCTTAGAATATCCCTTTTCCATTCAGAGTATCTTTTTTGTTTAATTGAATGAGAAAATCTAAAGCAAGAGTTTTTTTCTCTTTGTCTTATGCTGCTATCTCCCATCAAACTTCCTGTAATTAAGTCATGTTCTTCTTGTGATAAAAAAATTAAAGGATTTTTTTGGATTTCTTGGTTCCATTCTCTTACAAATTTAATTAATTTTCTAGCAGGAAGATTATAGATATCATATTTTTGAGCAAATAATTTCAGTTCCCTATCTGTCCTTAATCTAGCAAGAATTCCTGCTTTGCTTTTGTGTATATTTGGTAAGATAGATAATATTCTTCCCTCATCAATTGCAGAATTAAGTATTCTGGGCCTTATTTTTAATTCATTTGATAGTATCAATAAATCTCCTTTTCTTTTTACTTTTTTAGATAATTCAATAACATCAAATCTTTTTCTGACTCCTTCAAGCCCTTCAAGAACTTTTATTGATTCTGCGCTGTATTTTTCTGCCATATTTTTTCTTAGGAATAAAGTAGACACTTTCTGCTCTAACCTTGCTTTTTTACTGCAAAGCAGAGCAGAAAGTTCTATATTTTTACCCTATTACTTCTAAAAAAGCGGGAGTGGTTTATAAACCTTTCCGGCATTTTATCGACGGTAAACCCTTTTTTTCAGCGAAATTTCAACAGAAAAAGGGTATATTTAAAAACCGTGAGTTTATGGATTTTTTATGAAAAAAACAAGCATTTTGATAACAGTAGTAGCGGTCATTTTAACCCTCTTAACAACTTTATTATTGGCATTAACAACCCCCTAATCTTCAGTCATCTAATTATCCTCATATTTTTTCTCACACAAAAGCTATATGCGACAAAAATAATTTTTGTCAAGATTATGAAATACACTGCGAAAACAAAGAAATTATTGGGATAAGATTTACTGGTGCAGCTGTTCAGTTTTCTCCTGCTTGAAAAGATCCGAGAGATGAGAAAAGCATAAAGAATATGTGTTAATTATCTAATCGCTTTTTTCTTCCACATTAACACTAATCTTATTCTTCCTAGCACTCATATCCACTTTATTCTCATCTGACTTGCTAATCCACCTGACTTTTCTTCTCTTCATCAGCATATTTTTCCTGCATTTTGAAGAGCAAAGATACTGGATTCTTCCATCATTCATAACAAGAGTTAATCCTCTCGGAATATCATATACTGTCCCGCAATAAACGCATTTAGGCATTTGGTTTTCCCCTCCTGAAATAAAGATGATAAAGTCCATGCGTATTATTATGAATTTCAAATATTCCATTATATCCTATTGTAGCCATATCATGTTCTATTCTGTTTATTGATTCCTTCTGTTCTCTTTTTTCTTTTCCTTCAAGATTTACTTCCAATGCTATTAAAGGCAAATCCTCTCTGCTCGAAATCCTTTCCAAAACCCCCAAAAGAATATTTTTTGTCATTTTAAGTATACGCTCCTTTGCTTACTTTTGACCTGATTCTTCTTGCCTCTATTTCTGTTTCTCTGAGCATTAAAAAGTCGCCCACTCTTATTGGACCCTTAACATTTCTTCTCATGCTTCGTCCCTGGTCTCTTCCTGCCTGGACAAGACACTTAACCTGTGTTATTTCTCCCCTGAAGCCTGTTCTTCCGATTATTTCTTCCACAAGGGCAGGAACAACCTCTCCAAGAATTTTATCGCTTCCTTTAGAACCCTGCTGTGACTGAGACTGTGACTGCTTGTCTTCTCTACCTTTTGATTTTTTTGGTCCTTCTCCCATTTTAAAAAATATTTATTTATTTCAGATTAGCAAGCTCTTTCTCAGCCTCGCCTGCATTAATCACCACAACAGAAGATGCAGATACCGGAAGTCCTGCAGCAATTCCCAATTTCTGCTTGCTGTCAACTTCCTTGCAGAGAACTTTCTTTTCCTTGCACAAAACAGGAAGATGCTGAATTATTTCCTTTGGCGAAACATCTGCAGCATACACAACCAGCTTTGCAGTCCCTCTTTCTATTGCCTTGGTAACTTCGTTAGTTCCCTTCTCTATTTTTCCTGTTTTTCTTGCCTTCTCAACTATTGAATAAGCATCTATCATTTTTGTTATTGAATTTAAAACGAAAGAATTTGAATCCTCACGAACAAATCGTAAGATTTGGACGATGGAAGTTATTCCACTTTCGTTCATCGGATAAAATATTGAGAGAAAATGGGTTTTTAAATCTTTTTCCAAAAAGATTTACAGGTTTATATTATTTCCACCTTACTTCAACCTCATCTGTCCGTTGCCTCGGCTTTATGTCTATCTTTTCGGGTTTTTCTTTTATTCCCGATTTGAACATTATCTCTCCAAGAAATGCAATCATACTGCCATTATCTTGTAAAAGGTCATTTGAGGGAACAAAAAACTTGGCTCCCCTTTCCTTGCACATTATTCTGCACATTGCTTGTAATCTCGTGTTACAAGCAACTCCCCCTCCAAGCAGCAATTCTTTTTTTCCAGTATGTGCAAGAGCTCTTTCAGATGTTTCAACAAGCATTGAGAAGACAACTTCCTGCAAAGAATAAGCCAAATCATTAACAGAGTATTTCCCTGATTCAAGTTTTTGCCTAAGATTTGTAAGCATGCCTGAAAAAGCAACATCCATTCCCTTTGCCTTATATGGTAACTCTATAAATTTTTTTCCCTGTGTGGCCATCTCCTGAACTTTAGGACCCCCTGGGAATCCTATTCCAGCATATCTAGCGAAGCTATCTATGAAATTCCCAACGCCCACATCCAGTGTCTCCCCAAATATTCGATATTTCCCGGAGGCGTACGCGATTATCTGTGTATTCGCGCCCGATGCATACAGCATCACAGGATCTTTTGCGCCAGTAGTGTTTCCTATTTCAAGATGAGCTATGCAATGGTTGACAGGCACAACTGGAATCTTTAGTTTCTCAGCAATTTCTTTTGTAAACTTCATTCCAACAAGCAAACACAGAGCCAGGCCTGGCCCTTGCGAAAAAGCGATGGCATCTATATCTTTTTCCTTAATCCCTGACTGTTTTAGAGCTTCCTCATAAACTCTATATTTGTTTTCTTCATGATGTCTGGCAGAATCCATGGGAATTATGCCTCCCTTGTCAGTCGTGTAGGCACTTCGAATATTAGTCAAAACTTTTCCATTTTTAACTATTCCAATTCCAAAGGTGTGTGCAGTGCTTTCAACACCCATAATTGTTGTCATATATTCTGAATGGAGTAGTATATTTATAAAATTAGCCGATTTTTGAAAGACAGCCTAAAATTCCATGATAGAGATTATAAGGGATATATATTCTGCAAAGCTGACTTTTAAAAGAAATCTAGGAGTTGTTGTTGTCGAAATACGCCCTGTCAAAAATGGGGAGGCTAAGAAAAAAAGGCTGCCTATTCCGGAAGAGATAGATCAGAGAGAATTGAACTGGATAAGATATAGGAAAGAAATAATTTCAATCTACCATAGAAAAATAAATGGCGATAATTACGAATATAGAGACCCAAAGCATATAATTGCCCCGACAAGCCTCAGCCAGAGGCTTGAACAGCTGGTAAGCAATGTCTGCTCCAATCTTTATATTAATCAAAAATAATGTTGATAATTAGTTTTATAGATGTCTAACCTTACAAAAAAATGACATTAAAAAAAATAAAAGAAATTCGGAATTTCATACTTCATCTACGTTTGCCTTACAATTTTCTTCTGCTCACAGGTCCTTTTCTTGCAGGAGCACTTTTTTCCCAAAGAACAAATTTAGTAAGATTCATTTTCTATTACATCGTGTTTTTTGTCTTTTTTATGGGAGGGGTAAATGCATATAATTCCTATTATGATAGAGATACAGGTCCAATTGGAGGTTTAAAATACCCTCCAAAAATGAAAGGATGGATGCTTTATGCGGCAATCGGGATGCAAATTACTGCTCTTATTTTATCTATAAAAAATATATTACTTTTTTGGATAATTCTAATAAGCATGGTTTTATCGGTCTCATACTCTCATCCTTCAATACGCCTTAAAGCAAAACCTATTGAAAGTTTAATTTTAATATTTTTCAGTGTAATTATAGGATTTTTAGCTGGATTTTTTGCTTATGGAGGAATAAATCCTAAATTCCCATTAATTATAATATCTATAGGAGTATCTATGATAATAACAGGAATTTATCCTATAAGTCAGGCATATCAAACCAAGGAAGATTTAAAAAGAGGAGATAAAACTTTTTTTGTAAAGTATGGATATTCTATTTCAGTAAAATTATTCTTTGTAATGTATATTTTAAGCACAATCTTTATAGGAATGGGAATTTACTTAATTAATTGGTTTGTTTCATTGGTATATGCATTTTTTTCAATGATAATTTTTCTTATTCTCAACAGAAAAATAAGCCATCTAAAGCTTGATTATAACAATACAATGAGACTAAAATATTTAGCATCAGGCTTGTTTATTATAGTAATTGCCATTCTTTTCTTGATAAAACTATAAAATAAACAACTTAAAAATATATAAAATTAATTAAAAAAATAAAAAGAAAAAAATAAGGCTTACTTCTTTTTCTTCTTTTTCTTTCCGCCTCTTGCCATCTTTGCTTCACAGACGTTTCCCTTACCATCCACGTAGTAAAGATGTCCAGGCTTCCTTGTAATAACCTTCTTAACAATTATTCTTCCCATCTCGCACCTCCCTTTTTATTATTATATTAAATTAAATCATAAAACCTATTTAAACTTTTCTCTTTCCGACGACTTTTTGGATTATTTTTTTATATTTATTATTAATTGGAATCTCAATAATCTTTACAAAAAGTTTTTGCGGGCAAATGTTAAATGAAAATGGCTTTACCGTCCTTATTTCAAGTATTTTGTTTTTATCGTCGAGCCAGATTGCTAAAAAGGGGAAAAAAACAAAAAAAGAATGCAAGGCAAGCCCCTTTCTGCCTGAAAAATCAAATAATAACGCGGTAGCGTTATCTCTTTTCTGAAACATCAATCCAATAGCTTCGTCAAAATAGCCGCATTTCCTGGCATTTAGGGAAAATATTTTATTTTTATAGCTTAAAGTAATTCGCATGAATAATAAAACCCCAAAAGTCTATTTAACCTTATCGTGAATTCCTGCTTTGCTGGAAAAAAACAAAGCCGAACAATGGTCTGCAAAAGGATAAGTTTTTATGTCTTTTTCATTCACTTTCAAATTCTCCAACGAATTCCTTAATTCTTTCCCATCTGGATTATAAGGAATTAATAAATCACTGCTTCCAAATCTTGCAAATAATCTTTGTGCATTTACTCCTTCAAGATTATTTAACGGGCTAAATTCTTGAACTAATCCTTCATATTCCTGTACGGATTTGCAACCAGAAGATTTTGCAATATGGCTTGTCATTATGCTATTCCATGTAGATGAACCCAATCTTCCTCCTCCAACCAAAGAAACCAGGTTTTTTACTTTTTTATTAGGAAGACTATTTGCAATTTTACAAGACAGAACATTTCCTAAGCTAATTCCTAATAAATTTATGTCTCTCCATTGTTTAAGGTCTTCATTAATTTTTTCCATTGCATCATCGTAGATTTGTCTTAAATTACACATAAACTGCTCCGCGTCCGAAGCCACCAAATTAAGGGAAGAGATAACATATGTTACAACTTTTCCCTCTTTAGGTAATATTCCTTCCCTTAGTCCCTTATCTCTTACAACAATCTTAGGAACAAAACAATACCAGATTGGGGGTAGCGGATTATCCTGCACAATAGGATGCCAATCAACATTTTCATGGGCTAATCCTCTTTTACTTCTCGCATAAGCCCTATCTAAAATTCCAAACATAAAGTTCCCATGAAAATATTCTTTAAAAGATTAATTATTATGAATTATATCTTAAACCAATTCTTTTTTCCATCGATAATTTGCTCTCCTTTCTTTATTTTATATGTCCTATAATTAAGATTAATATTCTCCTCGCATACAAAATCATGCTGCCTAAATCCCCCGCCGAATGTCTTTGGGATATGCATCAATTCATGTATTATTATCTTCAGCTGCTCTTCCTTATCAATCCTATCAAACCTTTCAGAAATAAATTCTAGCGCGTACACCGCGCGTATTCCTATTGCCTCCTGCAGCAGCTTTCCCAATGCATGACAACGGGCGATTGTCCCCCTAGACGAAGAGCCATAACTCCGAAAGCATTTCAGCCTTGTGACGTCTACATGAGGGAATAATATCTTTGATATCTCCTCTGCTTTCAGTTGTATGTCCGGTGCTTGCTCGTATTTCATTTTATTTTTTGATATTATAGCGCAGAGGCGCTCCAGCTGGGAATTGAACCCAGATGTCTGTGGGAGACTTCGCTCTTAAGGCGAATGCACTTCCAATTGTGCGTCTGGAGCAACCTCTGCAAAATAGCCAAAGAAAGAAACATTTAAATAGATAACGTCATTAAAATTATTAATATCTGTGGGAGACAAACACTTTCAATTGTGCGCCATTTAATTAATATTCGCTAAGACAAGTAGTTCCAATTTTGCCTCATGTCCTTTCATTAATTTTTTACTTCAGCAGTTTTATTTCTTGAAGTTAATCCGGATTTTATGGTTACTGTCTTTCCGAAATGCTTCTTCAGTAATTTAACCAATTCCAGATTAGCTTTGTTATTCTCTGGGCGGGATTTTAAATGTACAATATAGCCGCCGTCTTCTTTGATGACTTCCTGCTTGCTTGAGTTTGGTTTTACTTTTATTTTAATTATTATAGCTACCTGTTCCATGGCTCCCTATACGGCCTTCCCAAAGCGCGATAGATTTCCTCCTCGGTTCTCCCTGTAATTCTCTTCCCCGTTTTTATTGAAAAAAGTCCATGCTGGTTTAATTTGAATCCCTTTGTTCTTGCAATAACCCTCAATCCAATTACCGATCCAAATTTTCCCGAATATGCAAGAAGTGCAGCACCCCATTCTTCCGGAACAGTGTAATATAATTCAACTTCAACATTATCTATTTTAAAATAAGCCTTCTTTTCACCCCCAAGAACCTTGGTGCCATATTTTTCCAAAGCTTTCTCAATTTTCTCCCTGTTTTTTGGGATCACAACAATATCGATATCCCCTGGGTTTTTCTCCT
>ERZ1292623.148-Hain-H51-01um-R1-148-length-76707-cov-15_pt2 | contig 17376 bp, 18 predicted proteins | sample MGYA00564398_ERZ1292623 | MGnify/ENA primary metagenome ERZ1292623 (study PRJEB36523, sample SAMEA6512633) | groundwater metagenome | collected 2019-01-07 | study: AquaDiva: Metagenomics assemblies of 32 groundwater samples | reverse complement strand
GGCATATTGGCAAAGGTCCAAAGATTAAAGCTAAAATATGATAGAATATTCTCTTTGTGATTTAATATATAATAATAAGATTATTACTAAAAAATATTATGAAGATATGCTGGTTATAGTAGTTGATTGTAAAAAACACGGTGTACCAATAGTTCTCTTTAAAGCCTATACAGGTGAAGATCCACATCCAGCGGAGATAAGATACTGTCAATCAATTGCAGAAAACTTGTTTCCTGGAAAGAAAGGACGGGATTTTAACTTTAATTGCCATCATCTTTATTGGCATCAAATACATAATGTTAAACTTTTTGGTGGTCTAATAACTGCTGAAGTTTTTGAAAAGCAAGATACTTATTATAAGGCTAAAATAGTAGAGGATAATATTTTGGATTTAGATGCTAATATAAAAAAGTTTATGTCACCTGGTAAAATTGTAAAAATACCATTATATTAATGGAGGATCAAATTGACCGAGTTACATCCAGTTAGGTATGCATTGATCTATAACAAAAAGTCTGATGAATTATTAATAAAAACTGAGACTCCACTAACGAGCCCTTACTATATTAAGGGAGAACATTTAGAGGGTTTCCTTCATTGGTTACAAACATTTGATACTGAAGTTTTTGAGACAGAGATTAATATGTTGACTTTGTTTGAAGCTGTACATATTAAAATGCGTTTTATCATTCATTTTAATCCAGATAATACATTAACAATTATATTTTCAAATTTAATTGAAACATGGGAGCCCTGGTTAGAGGATCTTATAAAGAATTTACAGAAAATTGTAACATATCGGCAATTATTAATGGAGGGTGCTTCTGTGCAAGAAGCGGCCCTAAAATTAAAATTACCTACATTAAAATCATTAGAACCCTTTTACAATTTCCAAACATTGTGGGGTCGTAAAGATAATAAGGAGCCCTTATAATGCATTTAGTTGAACCTAAAGTGTTTTTGATAGCTGAAAGTAAAATTAATGAGGAGGAGTTACATAATTATCTTAATTATGTAAATGCGGTCACATGGAAAACAGATGCGCCTACGGATATTGAAGAGTTAGTGGAAGTAATGGGGCGGAGTTGTTATAAATCTTGGATACCTTTGTTGAACCCAAATGTTACAAAAATACGAGAAGGAAACAAAAACCATTTAGAAAATTTAATTAATGTTGGGCATGGCTCAGTCCTTGAACATGGTTGGGCTTCCTTTATGTTATGTGATGTTTCTAGGATAGTTACACATGAGCTTGTTCGCCATCGGGTTGGAACTGCTTATAGTCAAGAAAGTTTGAGATTCCTACGATTAGATGATCTAGGGTATTGGATCCCTTCTTGTTTTAAAAATAACCCTAAAGCTGTTTCTATCATTAAATCAGCGTTTCAATTAGCCGAAACCCATTATAAAATATTACTTTCTACAGAAACATTAGGAGAAGATATAGATAAAATGCCTTTCTCTAAAAAGAAAGAGCTAACGAGTGCTGCTAGACGAGTAGCACCAATAGGATTAGCTACTAATATTGGATGGAGTTGCAATATAAGAGCGTTACGGCATATTATTGAAGCTCGCACTGATCCAAGTGCGGAAGAAGAGATTCGATTAGTTTTTAGTAAAGTAGCTGCGATAGCACGTCAACAATGGGGTAATCTTTTTAGTGATTATGAAGTCGAAGATTTTCATGATATCCCTTGGTATAAAACAGTGCATAGAAAGGTGTAAAATATGATAACAATTGGATATTAATTATTTAAAAAATTAGGTTGATAGTAAAATTTGACTTAAAAAGTTTACATTTGCTGTGATATATGTTTATGTTCTATTATTGAGCACAATTTTTAATATAGGAATAATAGAAGCTATGGCAGACTTTCCAAAGAAATATAAGTGGCCCAAATTTGGAACCCCTTTAGTATCGGATGAAAAAGTGAACATTGGGGACTATAATAAAGGTCGCCGATTAAAAATGGATTATACCATTTATAATACTTATATTGAGCCAGGTCTTAGAGATTGTTTATTTACACAAGACACGGAAAATAGAAATCCCACCGAAACATTTATTAAATCGTTAGACCTATTAATTGAGAAAAAACAGCGTAGCTCTATTTCGAGGCCCAGTGAGACAAGACAACCATTGGGCATACAAACACAACATCAGAAGAGAATGGGCGTAGTGCAATATCCTGGTACAAATATAAAAGCTGTACAAAAGGAGACTGATGAGATAGAAAAAAGTACCGAATCTTATAAAATATTGGTGAGTTTGTTAGATAAAGCTTTAAACGAAATAAACGAGATAGATAAAGAAAAGGAGACTGATGGGACTCGATAGTTTACATAACTCTAAAAGTTGGGTGACTCAAATAAAAGAAAAAACACAACGTTTGGGTCACATCGAAAAAATTAATAAAATTAGACAAGGCAATATTGAGTATGTTTTAAAGCATTTTGAGGATGAAATTATTGCTAATTATGCCAGTCTTTGGGTACTAGTACGCGAAATGGAGCCAAGGGTGGTAGATGCTGGATTTGATTTAGGCGATTTAGTTCATAGGAATAGAGCGAAGAATAGGGACTCATTTGTTAATGTTCCAAATGGGTCTATTGTTGTTGAAGCAAGAACTAGAGGAAGTCTTAATGGTAGTTTTTCTCCAATCATTTTAACTGTTGAAGAAGTGAGTCTTAACGATTTTTTACCGTAAGAGAGGATAATTAATGCCTAAACTACTACAGAAAGCATTAAAAGCTTATGAAAATCAACTTATTTTTCTTGCTCTTTTAGATAAAGCGATTATGTTGCAGGAAAACCTAGAAACCTGGGAATTATCTGATTTAAAAAAATCTATTACTGCTTCATGTTGGGAAGGGTTTAGTAAACAATTAGAATCCGATGATCGTCCCCCCGCAGTATGGTGGAATAAGTATCGTAATCAGATACATAGCTTATCATCTGTTGATGATAAAGACCTTTTCTTAGCGTCTCTCTGGTATGGTCAACCTACTATTTTGAAAACTTGTTATGTTAATAAATCAGGGGATGAGGAAATGGAACCTAATTCATCAGCTGATGTTATGGAATATCCGGCTGGTATACAAGTTACTAAACATAATGATGAGGATGATGATATACATGATATTTCTTCCCATTCCCATAATGATTTAAATATAAAAACCTGTGAAAAATGACCCCATCTTTAACTCTTTAGTGTAAGAGTATGTAGAAATGGTAGTTCAATTAAATAAAACCCACCATTGGAAAACTGCCGGTAAGCAAGGGGGGGTTAACACTGCTAAAAAATATGGGCACTTGCATTTAAAGGAAGAGGGTAAAAAAGGTTTTGACCAGTTAGTAAAAAAATTAGAAGGTCATCTTAATACCCCTAACTTTGATAGTAAAAGATCGGGAGAGTTAGCAGGACGTTTAAATACGAAGATACAACAGTTTGAAAAATTGTGCCATACATTGTATGACGAAAGTTACGGTAAAATACTTGGAAAACGTGGTGAGCCTCGTGACGATAATGAAAAAAATGAATTTAGGAATGTATGTGTTGGTATAGTTACTGCTTATTTAATTCGTTATAATCTTCCCACATTAGAGGAAGTTTCTTATGCTAAAAATCTAGTTAAGCAGGCTTTTTCCTATTCAGGAGAAGTAATAACTAATCAGATGTTAAACAATTTAGACATATCCCTTCTATTATTAGGATTAAATGAACAATTATTTATATTAAAAAATACCCATATAATTGCGGAATATAAAGATAATGATGGTGAATATGTTTTAGAGTTTGAGTATGCTGATTTAGATCGAGATAGATTTTATACTATTCGATTGAATGATCATAGTTTATATATAGGTAAAGATTTTAGCGATGCGCTAAATGTATATTATAATACAATTTCCAATCATCTCTCTGATAAATCCAAGAACTTTGATCCCCAACTAGGTATTCTCCGTGATATATTAATCAACCAAAATAAGTATGCCATGCAGATGTTATCCCAATTGGGTAAATCAGAGCTAAAAATTGAAATGGAGAGATGGTTCACTAATTATATGGTAAAACATGGTATACCCTATGGTATTGATGCTATTGATATAATACATGCGGCTAATTATAGACCTGCTGAAAAGGAAAATGAAGAATGTCATCTCTGTGATGGATATTCCGATGGTAACAAAGCTTTCTGTACTCGACTAAGACTTCCTGTAAAACCGGAATATGTTTGTTCCTTTTTTAACCCAATACCAGATGCCCCATTAGCGGAGGCATATGCAGAATCGATAGAACAACCATATGAACAAGAAGAGAAACATGATGATACTAATGACGAGCTAATGAGGGTTGGGCGATTTCTTCAATATTTATTACAAGAAAAGTATTTAAATAATAAAATTCTTTCTAAATTATTTAATAAGACTATAGAAAAATATTGGTCAATATTAAAAGATGATTCTCATTATATTAATTTTACTTTTCTATGTGATAAAATAAAAGAGATTATCAATTCTAATAAATTAGATGAAACAGAGGTTAGCAAATTAAAGTCAACTCTTAATAAATTATTGCCTTTAATTAAACATGGAGAAGTTGATACAGGAAATTCCTTACTCTTTATACAGAATCAGGAAAAAGAGAAAAATATTGCTGTTAGTACCAAAGCATTTATAAAAAATTCTGAGAGTAAGATATTAATATTATTTGATCCCTCTGTTTCTCTATGGGATTTACCTGGGGGGCATGTCCAGGAGAATGAAACAACTGATGAAGCTATTCGTCGAGAGGTTAAGGAAGAAACATCATTAGTTATAGAGACGGCTAAAGAGTTATTTGTTAAAGATATTAAACTTGGAAAACCCCTGATAGATCATACGGCGATCTTTTTTGATGTTGTTGTTACTGAAAAGAGTATAGTACTGTCATCGGAGCATACTGATTATAAATGGGTAGATTCGTCTGATTATCAAAAGTATGAGTTAGGAATTTATAAGGAAATATTAGAAGAGTATTTGTTGTCTAATATTACTAAACATCATGATTTTAATATTGATCAAGCTGGATTACCAGATGAAAATTCAGAAAATAAATATCCTAAACCTGTTGGCAAAATTGATGTAAGTGGTAGCCTCCACAGCCCTGGTGAGATACATGCTTACAAAATGCCCATGCGTCGAGAGCAAGGATTAATAGGAACTAGAGATGCGATTCTTTCTTCTATAGAAAATAAATATCATGAATCGTTACCAAAACCTATAGTTGGGGTAACTCCACAAACCCAAACATTTGAAGAGGAAAGAAAGAAACAGGGTAAAATTTCATCCCATAAAGCCCCACAATCTAAGGAGCAAAAACCAATTATTGCATCAGGTGGCAATAGATTTAGTCGAACCGAACCAATGCAACAAGGGCCTGTTGTAGGAGCAGGTGTTAGACCCGGTACTGCTGCTCAAGTGAGTCAGGTAGTGGTTAGATCAAATAATATTTTAACATGTATTTTAAAACAAGTAGAATCATTAGATTACATAATTAATAATGTTAATCATTTTAATGCTACAAAAGGTATCCTTTGTTTTGAAAATGATAATGGGACATATCATGTAAAATTTAATGATAATCATAATTTAGAGGGTGTATATAAACTAATAAAACAGGAGAGTGGGAATGGTTCTAGTGGGGAAACTGGAGCTGTTTTAACTACTGCTACTGCCTTTACTCCTACATATGGTGGGGATAAAAATAAGAAAAAATTGGATAAAAGTGATATGCCAGCTATTATGTCGGGTAAAGAAACCCCACCGGTAGAAGGGCATAGAAATTCTGAAAAAATTGCTGATATATCTTTACCAAAATCTAAGAAATCTACTCCGCTAAAGTGTCAACAAGTTATTCAGGAACATAAAGGAGATTATAAATCTATTGTAGCTTCTGTAGAAAAACATAAAATAATCCCTGAAGAAGAGTTTCGTCAAGGGAAAAAAGCAAATGATACTACCAGAGATTATATTAACTTAGATGTTAAAAAATCCCTTGATACATTAGAAAAATTACACTTACCTATATCTTTATTAACTAAAGATAACTATAATCGTCTTCAATCCGGTAAGCCTATGATTATTGCAGGATGGGCAAGTTTAGAGATTAAGGATAAAGAAGGGCATATTATTACTACCGATGCTTTAGAAGAAGCATCGGAGAAATTTATGCGTAACCCTAATTTCTCTAATGTAATGTTATTCCACTCTAATATACAAGTAGGTAGAGTTATTTCTAGTTTTGTTGCAGAAGATGGTAAGATATTTAAAACTCATATTGATAGAAAAAATAAAGGATGGTATGTTGTTGTCGAATTACGTACTGATATAGGAGTTATGCCAAAATTATTAGAAGAAATAGCAAAAGGTAATATTCGTAGTTTCAGTATCAGCGGTAATGCAATTTCCAAAACACCCCAATCTAATGCAACCGGAGTTGCTTGGGTAATAGACAAAATTGAATTGTTTGAGATTACCCTCTGTTCTGATCCAGTAAATCCGGGCGCTTATTTTGATGTAATACAAGCACCAAGTATTGATGTATGCCCCGCATGTGAAACTCATAAAGATACCATGTTTAAACCTATTGGAAGGATATAGATATGACCTACATAATCGCAGAACCTTGTGTTGGGGTCAAAGATAGCGCCTGCGTCGATGTTTGTCCGGTAGATTGTATCTATACCACCGATACTGATGATATGTTCTACATTAACCCGGACGAGTGCATCGACTGCGCAGCCTGCGAGCCGGTCTGCCCGGTAACAGCTATATTTGCCGAAGATGCAGTGCCGGTGAAATGGGCCAAATACATTCCAATGAACTACAACTACTTCAAAGAGAGAGACCCCTCCACCCTGAAGACCCATTTGTAAATCCTCCTCCTCCAAAAGTTTTTATACATCTTTTAACAAAAAGGTAGTAAAAACTTTCTTTTTTTCATTTTCTCCTATTAACTATTATTAATAGGATTAGGTGCAACCTAATTCCTAAGAATTAATACTTTTAATGGAGAGTAACATTAATGACATCTAGCAATCTGTACACAGTTTTAAAGAGTTTCAGGGATTATGTGGAATCTAATGGAAAGTTCTTAGCCGACTATCTTGCTAATCAGGAAGTAAACTTTCCTCAGGAAGTGAGAGGGGGTGAGGGTGGCCAAGCTAAAACCGCAAAAATGCCTATGGATTGGCCTGAAAAGTTGAAGCCTCTTTCAGGGGGAGATTTAGGTAGTCGAAAAGACTATGGAAGTGGAGGGGGGAATAAAACATCATCTGCCAAATCAGGTGATCAATATCTTCATAAGGATACAGATGGGGCATATAAGGATGGTGTTGCACGTCATCCTTATAATGATTCACCTAGTGCCACAGATCATGAAGGGTATGATATTGAAAAGATGCCGATGGATAATGAGGAAGAGATGGAAAATCCTGAGGAAGAGATGAAAATGGAACATGAGGATGAAATGAGTGAGGATGAAATGAGTGAGGATGAGGATAAAGCTATTAAGTCGGTTGTTAATCAGATAAAGAGTCTGGTTAGTAACCAAAGTAGATTCCAAAAACAGTTACAAAAGCAATGGTCTGATACTCGAAGGATGGCTTTATATAAGCAGAAAGAGGAAGCTTTAGCTGTCTCGATTGCTAAACAAGTTCAGCTTGAACTCAAAAATCTAGGAATAGAAAAAGCTATTACTCCTGGGGGTTCTGTAATTGTTTCAAAGACGGTAGAAATCCCTACAGAATCCATAATTATTCAAAAAGGAATGATGCCGACTCTTGGGGAACCTGATAAAGCTAGTTTTGACAAAATCAGGTTATCGGATACTATGAATATGCCTGTAGAAGATATAAGTGATTTTAATGCTCAAGTAAACGCACTCTCGAAAAAGACAGATGTTAATGATTTGAAAGACGCATTCAGTATGTTAAATAACATGATGGATGCTGGTAAGGGCAAAAATATGGGAATTGTGAACTACCTTAATAAAAAAGATTATAGTGGTATGAACATGCAAAAGAAAAATTCTACAGTAAGGAGTGCATAGTAAAACAATGCCTGCGAATATTTCATTAGCCGAGTTCTTAGCAGCCTCCGAACGTAATCTACGTTCTTCAATATTACCTACCAGTTATTTTGCAAAGCAGACCTATTTACAGGTAGCAGATGTATTTACCGCTACTTTCGGTAGGAAAGTATGGGATGCATTAAACAATCAGACTAAATTTTGGAACGCTCTTAGAAAAGTTGAATGGGGACCTACTGTAGGTTGGAGGAATAGGACAGATCGTGGTGCTGGAAGATCTAGGCCGGTATCTGAAACTGGGGCGCTTCCTACTATTGATGTGTCTAACTATGTAACTATTAACTCTAACCCTCGATTCGTAGCTACTGATTTTGGTGTGTCGGTGTTAGGGCAGTTAGTAAGTGGTCTAGAAGGTGGAATGGGGGATAATCTTGCCGTAGAGCAAGAAGCTGCCGCACGAGATCACATCAAGGAACTGAACCAGGAAATTCTATTAGGTGGTGCTACGATTATTTCTACTGGTGGAGCATCTGCCACAGGTGCTATTGCACAACAGATTGTTAGAATAGGAGATATTTTCCGTACTGCTGGTGCTGATGGTGGAGAGGGAAACGATACTAACCAGACAATAACAGCTATCTCCACTGCTGCTAATCCTGTATTAACCTTCACTGGTGGAGAAACACTAGCTGACGGGGAAATACTCTATATTAATACTAGAGCAGGTTTCACTTCTATTGATGACATAGTTGAAGAAGATGGTCGAACAGTGGCAGGAGAGGCGTTAGCAGTGCCTGGAGTACGTGGTGTTGGAGTATATAACCAGACAGGAGCTAATGCTCGTGGTGCTGGAGCTTGGAATGCTGGGGCAGTTGTTCTTGATAATGATGGTGTTGCCCGTAACCTCGCTCTTGTTCTTGTAGATAATACACTTCGAACTCCCAGGTTCAATGGTGCCGACCCTGACTTGTTCCTGACAGGTTACGATCAATATGATCGCCTCGTCCAAATTCTTATGGCTAATCAGCGTTATTTAGGGTGGGAAGAGTTTGTAGTTAAAGTTGGTGATGAACAAACCCTTCCAGGTACTCATACCGGTCTACAAGTAGCTTCTTATCGTGGTGTTCCAGTACTACCCGATGCTGACGTACATCTTAGTGTTACCGCTGCGGATGCCGACCTTGGATCCGTCCTTTATTGTCTTGATACCAAATACTTAGAGATAGCTATAGCTGCTCCTACTCAGTATATTGATAATCGTGATTTCTTCCAGGCTAATGCTTTCGTTCTACGGGGGCTCTTCTATACTGCTGGTGAGCTACGATGTTACCGTTTCAATGCTCAGGCAAAAGTCGTTGACTTAGCCGCTTAATTGAAAATTTCAAGTAGGAGCTAACTAAATGCCACAGAGAAATGATACTATCCTTCACGATATTATAAGTGAAGGAAATGGGGGCAGTGCTTATCACAATTTTAATTTAGCTATTTTTGATGGAGTAGCTGACCCTGCTGCCAATGTTTATGAAACATCCTGGATTGCTCCAAGACCTGTACGAGTAATTAATGATCGAGCACTTGCTACTCAGGTACTGGGTGGAGCTGCGGTTAATACAATGGATGTATTCCGTAATATAGGAGCTGGTACTGACCGCACAGTTATTACACAATTCGACCCTGATACTTTAGTTGCTGATACTCCTAGTAACCGTGCTTTATCTACTGCTGCATCTGATGGTCTCCCTAATGTAGTGGCTAATCAATATGACTTTTATGTAATGAATATTACTTTAGCAATTGGTGCTACTGGTCCTTTTAATGTATCATTCTTGGCCCATTATTCCTTTGAAGATTTATAAATGTGTTTAGTTTTCGAGTAGCTAAACATAAATTACAAACTCAGGTAGAATCAACTAAAAAACAGATAAAAGAGCTTGCACTTGGTGATGAAGTTTGGGTTACTGAAGGAAAGACAGGGTTACTTGTAAAAGTAGTGATTGTACATGAGTTCCATGTGCCAGGTCTATATGTAGAACAAACAAAAAAATATGAAAAGGATTCCTCTAAGGTAGTTTGGGCAAAACAAGACTTAGGAGGTTCCAGATTTAGGTGGTTTGCTTTATATGCTGATGCGGAGATAGATAACGCACCAGATGGGGTCTTAGAAAAAGATAAGTATTTCAACTTTTATCATCCACAGAACCTGTATAAAAATTCGGATAACACATCAAGTTTAGAGCCAATAAAGTTAACTGTACCTTGGACACCTAAATAGTAGTGAAAGGATAGAGTCATGTCAGCAGCACGCCGTAGCATATTCCTCAGTTACCTTGCGAAGTACGGTGATGAAGGGGTCTCTGCGAAAAAACTTCCAAAGGCCTTGGGGTGGAATGACAACGAGGTGAACGCTGTCTTGCAGAAGGCAAGGATAGATAATGAGATCGTTGACCTTCCGAACGGTAATGTTCTCCTGTCTGATAAGCTGAGGGGCGAGATACCTGTAGTTGATCTAGGTCGGCCGGTTAGGACTGAAAGGCCGATCTAATTCTATAAGAAAATAATTTAATTACTACTTAGTTCTGCCGTGATGAGCTAATGCCAAGTAGGATTTAAGTAGGGGTTATTGTAATATATCTACCCCTCAGTATAATGGGAGTAGGTAGTGTTTAACCCACTACTTGCTCCCATTATTTATTAAAGAATATCTAAGGAGAGTAAAGATGTTTCACCCTATAAGTATCAAAGATATGCAATTATTTACACCTTCTATATTGTATCTAAACCCCACTTATACAAATGGGGATATTATTTATATTGGTATCGTATATTATGATAATGAATTATACGTCAGTCCTAATATAGTGGTAAAGTAGGAGTTAATATTAATGCCATATAGTATTACTTTTCAAGGATCAGCTAATACATTGGATTTGTCCGATAGAAATTTTGCTAGTATAACATGTAGAGTTACAAATGATGATGTAGCAAATGCTCCTCCATGTATTTGCCAAGTTTTTAGGAATGGGCAAACTCAACCGCAGAATTATAATGTTCCTCCTCTTGCAATAGGAGCATCTTATAGTTTTACCATGTTAGATAAATGGCAAGCCCAAGAAGCTCATATTAATGCTACAGGGACTAATGATGTAGCAACTGCACATAGATATGATGATAGTCTTGCGTCCTATTCTAATCAAACAACTAGTGTGAATGGTAGCACTGCTCTTGATATGTTTCCTGGTACTACCCAAACAGCTGATGCTATGTATTTTAGCAATGCAACAAGATTTAATGAATTAGATCTAAATCTTACTACTGCTGGAGCCGGTACTTATTTATTGATATGGGAATATTGGAATGGAACAGCGTGGGTAGCGTTACCTGACTTCATAGATAATTCGGATGGATGCCATTCATCTATTGCTTCATTTACTTTGAGATGGGGTATGCCTACTAACTGGGTAGTAAATGATCCTGCTTCTACGGGAACTACTAGGTTTAATATTAGATGTCGTCCAAATATGGATGGGAGTCGAACTTTAACTACTATGCCACAGATTAATAATGCCGATGTTATGCCAGCAGCTAATGCTCTAGACTGGTCTATTATGTGTAATGGACGACACACAACGGGGGGAACAGGAACTATTCCAGGTACTACAGAAGTAATAGTAAGTATTGAGGCCCATGTAAGAGGAATGCGAGTACAAACTTAACGTTAGAGGTTAATATTAATGCCATATAGAAGTGATTTAGACCCTCGCCTTTATCGACAGTGGGATAGAGAACGTGCCTATACGGTTAGACAATCTGTACATAATTGGACTGTATATAGACCTGTAGATGTAACTTTAGCTACTCCTGGTACAGCACAGAATTTATACCGTATTACTTCAGATCTTCCTACCACTAATTTTGTAACTAATCCTTCCTTTGAGGTAGATACAACTGGATGGACAGCTGTAGGATCAGTTATTGCTACTAGTGCCGTACAAGCTCGTAATGGTACTAACTCCCTTCTTATAGATCCGGCTAATACAGTAGCAGGGGAAGGAGCTTTCTTTTTATTAGGAGGGTGGCCCGGAAAAGATTTGGAAAGTAGATCAACTCCACTAGCAATTAGTGCTTATTTTAGGAGTACTGCTATCGCTGGTGGGGGAATTGATGCCCGTATAGAAATACGAAATGATGTCGGTACTTTAATAAGAGCTGGTAATACAGTTGCAATTGATAATACACAATGGTTGCGTAGCACTGTTATTTTAGCTCCTAATGATGTTGCCCCACGACAAACTGCACAAATACGTATTTATGGGGTAACTGTTACACAACATAATACTAACTTTTATATGGATTCAGTACAAGCAGAATCTTACGATTTTGTATCAGATTACGCGGATGGTTCATTAGGGTTAGAGCATTTTTGGAGAGGGACAGTTAACGCTAGTGAATCTTTCCGTAGAAGGTCTATTGGGTTGATAACTGGCTATAGATTATTTACTACAAGAGATATTTATGTAGTATTTGATGATTATACAGCTTCTAGCACTACTGGAGAATTTATTAGAGCCGGAACTGATTTTCATTCGGAGCATCCTGTAGCTATTACAAGACGTATTAATTTTGTTAATGCCATTGCTGGAGAAACACCCAGAATCTTTGGTAGTTTATGGGGAACTCCAGATGTGGAAAATTCCTAATATTTATGTAACGCTTTTAATTAAAGAGGTGTACTATTAGTGCAAAAATAAGTTGGGGAACCCTTTTCCATCCCCAGTTTGAGCCTGGTGGCTTAACTGCAATTAATAAAGCTACTACTAGTGTCCTATTTGATAACTTTGAAACAGGAACTACTGGATGGACAGCTACCGATGTAGATGGAGCTGCTATTACTTCTTCAACCGCAGCTAATGCTTTAAAAGGTAGTGCATCCTTAGAAATTACTCCAGGAGCTGCAACTCCCGCTATTGGTGGGTATGTACTCCGAACTCTTAATGGAAACTTGTTTTCATATGTAGCTGGTAGACAAATTCGCTATGTTTCTTTCCGCATGACTTCCTCGAGTGCCACTGATACTGTTTCTGTTCGATTAAGTGATGTTGCTGGATTGGTTGATAATGCTGGTATTTATCGTCAATGGACATTTGTACTGGATAGTTCTCGTACCAGAGAAATGTATGTTGATTTATACTCAGCCAGTGAAGGTTATCAAAATACCGAGGGTAACCCAGGTCCCGCTGCAATGGGTGCTGCTAATGCTACTAATGGTACATGGGCACCTACGTCAATCAACCGGATATCATTTAGGGGCTTAAATGCTAATAACACTTATCGACTAGATGATATTCTCTTTTATTATGATGATTATTCGTTAGTAGATATATTAGGATTTGGTACCCAACCCGCTACAGATGACGGTGCGGTTGGTTCTATCCATAGTAAATTACGGTATCTTAATAATGTAGTATTACAACTTATTGGTACTACAGAACAATATGCTAAATATGGTCCAGCATATATTAGATTAAATAACTCATATACCTTTGGATTAGAATTAAAGGGGGTAGCTGAACAAGGTATCCCTTCTACTGTAGAAATAACACCTGGGAACTACACTATTGATCGTATCCGATTAGGTACTACCACAAATATAGTGGGTTCTACAATTGCTACCGAAGCTGCCGGATTTATTTCTGCTGTATATACCCCATTAGAAGATAACTGGACATTAGGTGATCAGCTACTATTAACTTTTAGTGGTGGGCGGATTGATGCTGATACCGATACTACAGTAACTCCTACAGCTAATATTGGTTTAGGGGCTACTACTATTGCTTTAACAAACGCTGCCCTTTTTCAAGGAGGGCAACGAATAAGAATCTTTGATGATTTAACCACAGAATATAACACAATTGTTAGTGTTGATTCACCGACACAAATCACTGTAACTGCTACCGCTAATGCTTATACTGCTGCTAATAACTTTAGAGTTATATTAGTTGAAAGGGCCGAACTACAGACTGCTAGATTTTCATCGAATGTATCGTATGAACCAGAAGCTTCCCATCAAATGGACAGATGGGTTTTAGCGGATTATGATGATTTTGACTTCGCTGACGCAGATGGTAATACCGAAAGATGGGATACCGGGTATATATCAAACGTTGATGGTTCTGCTGCTGGTACAGAAGGTGGTAGTGCTAATATTAATACTACCACTACTGGGCAAGCACGAGTCCAAGTTGATCCGGATGCTACCCCCACCAGAGCTGCGTATGCATTAAAAAGGGATGAACCTTCATATTCACGATATTATTCCGTTATTACTGACGCTACTGTAGCGATAAATGCAGGTCAAGCTTCCTCAACCTTAGCCGGTATAAGGATATCAGCAGGTGATACAAATGACCCAAATAACTTTGTGTTTATTGCTAGGGAAGCTAATACTACCACTAATCGTATTACAGCTGTCGCTAGATTTAACAATATAGCACAAACTACTGCTAACTTCTCTACTACAGATAATGTCGTTGGATTCAAAATAGAAAGATATGGAAATGTATATAACTGTTTCTATAGTTTAACAACTTATCCAAACCATATTTGGGCTAAGTTAACCCAGTTTGAAGATGTTAATGGAGATATGACCTCTGTTACATCAATGTATCTTTTTACTGAATCTTTTGGTGCTGCTGATGCCCAAACTGCTGTAGCCGATTTTGATAACTGGAAATATTATATTGGTTCTGGATCTATAGATCAATTATTATCTGCTTCTATATTAGCGACTGGAACATTTACTACATCTTCCACAACTGTTCCTGCTGATACCGGGCGTACTGAAGAAAACAACTTCTGGAATGGTACGTTATTAATGCCGGTAACTGGAGTAATAGCATTTCAACCCCGTACTATTGTTAGCTTTGCAAATGCTGGTGGGGTATTCACCATTGATCCTGAAGCACCATTTACTGCTGCTCCGGCGGTTGGTGATGAATATGTAGTATTAGTATACCAGTACCCATTAGAGCCTGGAACTGATGTTACTAGCAACTCAGCATCAGCTCATGTAGTTGGTAGTAAAGCGGATACAGCCCAATATGATGGTACAAGTGTTACTAGTTCTATTGTAAGACTACTGCGGGCAGTACATCGTGGAGAAATATTAACCCAGGGAACATTAACAACATCATCTACAACAGTTCCAGCGGATACCGGTAGAACCGAAGCAAACAATTATTGGAATGGTTCATGGTTAATGACTGTTACAGGAGCTGTTGCATTCCAGCCCAGATTGATAACAAGCTTTGCAAATGTGGGTGGAGTGTTTACCTTAGATGCACAACAAATTTTTACCGCAGCACCCGGGACTGTAGCGTATGTAATATTAGCTCCTAATAGTCAATTAGCACCAGCAATAGATGCAACCACTAATACTACCCCAGCACATGTATTAGGAAATAAAGCTGAGACTATCCCAGCTATGACAGCTGCTCCAGCAGAGGGTGGAGCCACTACTTCTTTAGTAGCGTTAACTAAAGCAATTCTTGAAAGGGTAGGGGCAACTCCCGCTGATCCGGATGATTCCGTATTAACTAATGTAGGCCAACGGGATGATGTTGCTACCGCCGATACATTAGCTGATATTACTACTACATCTATCCAAGCGAAGTTACGCCGATTATTGTTAAGATTCTCGGCTGATGCTTTTAGTTCTACCGTACAAGGTGTAGCTAGAACTGATATAGAAAATATGGTAACAGGATTAGCTAATTATATGTCCAGCGCTGGTGCAGCCTGGGCAGTAACGGCAAACCCTGGGGCAGCTTCTAGGGATAATTTGGAACAGACCTTAGAAGATTTTGCTGATATGTTAGCAGGTGCTACCGGTATAGTTACTTTCCCTGTCAGGGCAGTAGCGGCTAATGGTGTGTCTATGGCAGAGGTCCTACGACATGTTTCTGAGGCGGTTGGTGAAGATACAGCTGATAATACATTTGCTAGTACTTTAGTTGCAGCTAATCGAGATGGTTCTGCACTTGAACGACTTGAGGATATTAGGAATGAGATAAATGATACTCCTAAGATACAAGAAGTGGTTCTTTATACCACAGCAGCAGATATGGGTACTACCGAATTAACAAATGATGGTACCAGTCCTGTATATAGACCAGCAGCTGCCATTTCCACTACTGTAATTACTGAGGCTACACCAGGAGTAGTACTAGCACATACAATTGATTTTGAACAAGAAGGTACTGTTAATCTAATATCTATCTATTTTGAGTGCGAGTGGCAGACTAGATTTGTAGCTGGTACAGGGGACTCTACCGCATCTCTGAGTAAATTTCAGATAAGTAGAGATGGTGGCACAAATTATATAGATGTAACAGATAACTTTAGCAATGCAGCAGCCGTTATGACTAACAGGATAAGAGCTGGTGCTAGTTTACCAATAACAACTATAGTTACAGGTGTTAACCAATTAATAGTACGTTGTGTACACTGGTTAAATGGAACTGTTGCTGGTACAGCCGCTAGTGAAGGGCAAGTAAGAAATACTAGTTATATCCGTCTAACTTATCGTAAAAGCTAAGTATTAAAGTAGGGAGTTAAATATGCCATTAATAACTTGGATATCTTCATATCAACCACAAAATGTAATTCTCTATCCAACTGGACCAGATACTGGAACAACAGAAGCGGTAGAAGAGGGTATTAGCCCTAGTTATTTTCCTACTGCTGCTCATTCAAGTGCTGCTACTTTAGAAGCAACACCTGGAGTAGCATGGAGTAGACTTTTTACATTGTTACCACAAGGTACATTAACTGTTTTAAGTATATATGTAGAATTTGAATGGCGAGCACGATTTGTAGCTGGGGCAGGGGGTGGAACTACTTCTTCTAGTAAAGTTCAAGTAAGTAGTGACGGTGGTACAACTTGGGTTGATACTACAGATAATTTCAATACAACGGCAGCAACATTAACTAATAGGATACGAGCAGCAACTGGACAATGGGTAACTAGTGTAACTGGGCAAGATAGTAGATTTGGGGTACGTCTTGTCCATTGGCAAAATGGAACTGGTGCAGATAGAAGTGAGGCTCAGATTCGAACAAATTCTTATATTCGTCTAACATATGTTAAATCTTAAAATGTTGCAATTTGGTAAAATATTAAAGATACTATGTATAGGAGTAAAATAAATGAACTTTTTAACACGAATTTTAGGTATTTCTAGTACTGAACAACTAGAAAAAAGGGTTAGAGTCTTGGAGAAACAGATAGAAAAATTACAAGATTCAA
>ERZ1292623.2284-Hain-H51-01um-R1-2284-length-17390-cov-27_pt1 | contig 17390 bp, 17 predicted proteins | sample MGYA00564398_ERZ1292623 | MGnify/ENA primary metagenome ERZ1292623 (study PRJEB36523, sample SAMEA6512633) | groundwater metagenome | collected 2019-01-07 | study: AquaDiva: Metagenomics assemblies of 32 groundwater samples | reverse complement strand
TCCACATAAAAAGATAACCGCAACATAAATGTTGCGGATTTTTTTAAGGATTAATATATTTTATTAATAATAATCATTAATAGCCGCGCAAACAAAAAGCATTTCACTATCTTATAAATAATTTGGAAATGCTTTTTGTTTAAATCATCGAGAAGGGGGAGATGATTAAGTAGAAGTATCTAAAAGGCTGGCGGGTGAAGCAAGCCAGATACCAGAATTTCACCAAGACTGAAAAACAATTAACTATAAATATCTTAATTGCTTTAAATTATTATAATTAAGTTGAAAGAGGTATTTGATACAGAAAACAAACTCCAGTTTTTAAACTGGAGTAATTGCAGTCGTTTGTTTTCTGTCTCCCCAACTCAGAGAACAAAGTTCTCTGATACGTTCAACTCTAACGAATTGAAGTCTTTAGAACAAACCTCGGACTTTAGTCCGAGGTATACGTAAAAAGTTGGTGATAAATAAAAAACAAGAGATGAAAAACAATATCAAAATTGGAATAATGGTCGGAGATATCATGTCCAGAAATTTTATTTCTACAAATCCAGATATTTCTGTTTTAGCAGCTATTAAAATGATGGTGAAAAAAAGAGTTGGAAGTTTAATATTACAGGAAGAAGATCTTTTAAAAGGCATTCTAACAGAAAAAGACATTATGTGGGCGTTAAGCAAAAAAAACGATCTATCAAAAATAAAAGCAAAAGATATTTGTACTAAAAAAATAACAACAATAAGGCCTTCTGCAGATATTTATGATGCAGTAAAAATTATGAAAAAAAATAAATTTAGGAGACTTCCTGTTGTAATCAAAAAAAAGGTTATCGGATATTTAACTTTAAAAGATATTCTTAGAATTCAGCCAGAATTATTTGAAATAGCAAGACACGGATATGAAAAAAGGAAAATTGAAGATTTAGTAAAAGAAGGAATTTGTGAGGAATGTGAAAGGTTTGATCTTTTGTATAATAGAAACGGGAAGCTGGTTTGCGAAAATTGTAAAGAAAAAATATAAAAAATTTATTTCTTAGACTTAAAGAAAGCAAAGATAAACTAGAAAAATTTGTTGAAGAAAATAATATTCATGTTTATGATAAGCTTGAATTCTTGTCTTCTATGAGCTTAAAAATGACAGGAACTCAAATTCTTGAGTTATCTAAACAGAATTATGTATAGTATATAGCACAAGGAGATAAAATAATAGTAAGAGCAGTCTAACAAAATAAGACTCGTTGGGCTCTTCTAAATCAGTCTAAATTAGTTATTAATACTAAAATTAAAAGCTAAATCTCTCTCTAGCTTTCTAAATTATTAATAATGAAGTTATTCTAAAAATCCCAAAGCCTGTCAACAAAAACCTCAAGATTTTGATTAAAGAAAATCTTTAAATACGTAATTCTATTATATTAATAAAAGAAAAGAGGTATTAATATTAATAATTCAAAATGGAGAGAGACAGAGTTTTTAGTGGAAAAATAAAGCAAAAAGGGATTTTCAATTTTAAAGATATTTATGAATTTTTATATGACTACTTAATTGATGAAAATTATGATGTTTTTGAAGACAAATATGTAGAAAAAATCGAGGGAGATTCAAAAAACGTTGAGATAAAGTGGACTACAACAAAAGAAATTTCTGATTATTTTAGGTTTGAAGTTACCCTTTACTGGTTTATTGCTGGAATGAAAAAGGTTAAAGTAAAACAAGAAAATAGAGAGGTTGATATGGATTCTGGAAGTATTGAAGTTAAATTTGAAGCGGTTTTAGTTAAAGATTATGAGAATAGATGGGAAAGTAATGCTTTCTTAAAATTTTCTAGGGGAATTTACGATCGTTACATAATAAGGACAAGAATTGATGATAGTGAGTTAAAGCTTTTTCAAGAAGTTAATGAGCTAACCGCACAAACAAAATCTTTTTTGTCACTTGAAGGCCAGCATAGTATTCCATAAACTATTAATCTTACAATGTCTCTATATAGGAATTTTATTAATATTTTTTGACGGCTCTTGTTAACAAAAACGGCAATGAAAAAGATTACTCTTAATGAAATGGGCATATCTTAATATTTTTATATAATTTTAATAAATCACAAAACCCTGCATTTTACCACATACTAAAGTATGTGGTTTGTTTGGGTTTTGAGACTTCAGAATTGAAAATTCTGATAGTGATCAAGAACTTTGTTCTTGACATTCCCAAAAAATCCACTACAAATAATCCACTATCTTTAGATAGTGGATTTTTTTAGGATTAATGAAATTTATGTTTTTTAGTTTTTGTGGGAATACGGTCTTATTAAAAATCTATAACTTCAGGTAATATAATTGATAATGATAAAATTTGTTTATCCTCTTCTGCCTTTAATCATTAACTACTAACAATTATTTTTTCTTAAAAATCCAAAAAGAACAAATAAACTTGCTTAAAATTACTACTTTTAAATATATTCTCTTCAATAAATAACTTTAAATATTGTTCTCATCAATAATTTTTATGAAAAGATCATTTGTGCCGATTATTCTGTTTGTTATACTAATTAATATTTTGTCTGCTAATGCAATAAATCTAGAAGTAACAAGTAAGCCAGTTTCAAATACTGCTATTATTGATTTGGATGAACCTGCGGTTTTTGATTTAATTATTAAAAATTTGGGAGATGGCGATACTTTTAAAATTTATTCTTTAGTTGGAATAGACATAACGCCAAAAGAGCCAATTAGAATAGAATCAGGAGACACAAAAATTGTAAGTGTAAGATTAATGCCAGAAGAATCTTTAAAAGTTAAAAGAGAAACCCCGTTTACTTTTGAATATAAAATAAGCAATTCAAAAAACGAGATTCAAAAAGAAACCCTATCAATTAATATTCTTGATTTAAGTTCTATTTTTTCAATAACTCCAGAAATCATTCATCCAAACACAGAAAAAATTCTAATAACTATAAAAAATAAAGGGGCTTTTGATTTCTCTTCTGTAAATCTTAAATTAACATCCATTTTCTTTGATCATGAAAAAGCTTTTTCTTTAGGTCCAAACGAAAAAAAAGAAATTCTTGTTTCAATAAATAAAGAAAAACTAAAGACTATAGATGCTGGAACTTATTTAATGGGTTCTAAAATAACTGTAAGAGAAAAAATAGTAAACGTTCAATCTGAAATTAAATTTTTAGAGCAGGAAGGGGTTGATATCTCTGAGATTAATAGGGGATTTATAATTCAAAAAACAGAAATCGTAGGAAAAAATACGGGAAACACTAAAAAAACTATTACACTCGATGCTGAAAAAAACCTAATTTCTTATTTATTCACGACCACAAACCTTCCTCCATCAACAACTAAAACGGCTGGATTTAAAAAATTCTATATCTGGGAAAGAGAACTTACTCCAAATGAAGAATTAAAAGTAGAGCTTAAAACAAACTGGTTTTTCCCAATTATTATATTAATAATAATTATAACTGGAATTGTTTTAATAAGAAAATCCATTTATCCTAATTTAGAATTGACGAAAAGGGTATCTTATGTTAAAACAAAAGGAGGAGAATTTGCATTAAAAATTACACTAAAATTAAGAGCCAAGAATTACGTTGAAAGAATAAATATTATAGACAAACTTCCTTCGCTGGTTGAGCTTTATAGAAAATTTGGACTTATCCATCCAGATAAAATAGATTTAGATAATAAAAGACTTGAATGGAATATAGAATCTTTAAATAAAGGAGAATCAAGAATTTTTACTTATATAATTTATTCAAAGATAGGAGTAGTTGGTAGGTTTGAACTTCCAGAAGCGAGGGCGTCTTATGAAAAAGACGGTCAGATAAAAGAGGTTTATTCAAATAGATCTTATTATATTAATGAGCCGAAGAGGTATTGAGGTTTTAATCCCGCCTTTTTTGGTTTTGTTAGGTTAGAAAGCTATGAACCATTTCCTTTTTTTTAGTTTATCGATGATATAAGATTTTAATAATAAATGATAATATGTTAAGAATTAAATTTATCAAAGAGAATTTGTAGATCTCGCTCGTTGGTTTAACTGAATATCACCAACTTTTTACGTATACCTCGGACTAAAGTCCGAGGTTTGTTCTAAAGACTTCAATTCGTTAGAGTTGAACGTATCAGAGAACTTTGTTCTCTGAGTTGGGGAGACAGAAAACAAACGACTGCAATTACTCCAGTTTAAAAACTGGAGTTTGTTTTCTGTATCAAATATCTACCAACAATTCCTAAACATTTAAAAATATTAATATTCTATTAATTTAACCCCTAGTAGTATAACGGTTATTACAGGCGGCTGTAGACCGCTTGAAGCAGGTTCGACTCCTGCCTGGGGGATTTTTCATCAGAAAACCTTATAACTTATAAGATCATATTAATTATTATCTTTTTCTAACTTTTTGTAGATTCCTGATTTTAAAATGTTGATCTGAATGGTGTTGCTTATGTTCAATTTCATTTATTAATTTGTTCATAACTTTATGAATTGTTCTTGCCAAATCCCAATCTCCGTAGTCTGCTTCATAAACTTTATCTGAATTGATTCTTATATGGACACTAAATTTTTTCTTTTTTGTTAACCACCTTTCTCCAGTTTTTTTATACTCTTTAATGTTAAATTCAAGAGAGACAAGATTTTTCAGTTGTCTTTGAATTCTTACATAATATTCATTTAATAACCTATCAACTAATTGCTTTTCTTTTTCGGTTAATTTGTCAATTCCTGTCGCATGGATAACTTTTATATTTTCCATCATCTTTTTTAAATTAAATAGTTTTTAAAAACAGACCTCTTCACATCAATAACTAGGAGCATCATAAAAGATATTTACTAAATTTAGGGCTCTCTATTTCTTGATACATTATTTATTATTTAAATTTTATAGTTTAGACAATTAATCTATTTTATTTTTTAAGGGTTTTTTCTCACTATCCTCAAGGCAAGATGTTGCTATATCAAAAAATTCCTCCGTGTAACCACACACTAAAGTGTGTGGTTTGCCGGAATTTTAAGATGCTCAGAAATGCTTCATCCACATCTTAAAAGATGTGGTTTTCGCATATGCATTTCTGACATAAACAAATTAATTAACTTATCTTCTCCAAAGTTATGATAGACTTACAAGGAAGTTTTGGACTTGCGCTTTTAAAATTATCTCTAACTTTTTGAACATTTTCATTCCCATTAAAATAAGCTGTAAAAACAGGACGCCCTTTTTTAACAATTGCAGCTCTGCCCTCGGGAGTTCCAAAACTTTGCTGCATTCCTGTCTGAACTCTTTCACCCTTGCTTGCACCAGAGAAAACCCTATTATTCCTTAGAATGTTATGAGGATAGACATTACATCTTAAAAAAAACTTGCTTTGAAATAATTTTGCGAGGTCTTTAATTAAAGATTGCCTTGCTGCTTCTAAAGCAATGTCTCTTATTTGAATATTTTCTCCAGCCGTTAAAGTAATTTTAAGTTTATACCTGCTTTTTTCAAATCCTTCATAATCTCCCATATTAAATTTGACAATTTTTTGAGGAGGAACAGACTTTACATAGCTTTTTTGCAGTTTTTTAGACTTCCTAGTATTTATAACTGGATTTTTCTTTGAATATGCTGATGCTTTTCTTTGTGCTGCCATTTTTAGTTAATTAAAACTCAATAAATTATCTCCTGAACAAAAATCCTTATACTCCAATTTATCTACCGAATTAATGCGTGAGTACAGACTACTTCTACTATCAAAATTAGAATAATCAAAACTACTTGTATAATCTTTTACTGAAAGATAACTTCTAATTCCATCGTATAACTTGTTATATGTCATTATTATTTATTCTATTATTTTTTGTTAATAGATAAAAGCTAATCATGCGAGCATTAGTATTTCAATCTAACTTCTAATCTTTATTATCTATTAATTTTCTAAATTATTAGTTTAGTCAGTTTTATTAATATATCACAAAACCTTCGGTTTTGTATTGGTTTTGTGAGTTAGAGAAATATCAACTCTACCTAAAGGTAGAAGATTTCTCTGAGTTTTATTAATGGTATGTTTTTTCTTGATTTTGGGCCTCTTTTATCAAGCCCTCTAATCCTGTATAGCTCAATTTATTACTATTGTTAGTTAATTCTTTATGAATATTACAGTATTTCTGTCCGTTAGGATCATAACATTCGCACATTTTCTTGTTTTTTATCTTGTTTAATTTATAACTTTTATTAATATAATTTTGATTTGTTGGCTTATATATATTTTCTTATGTCAAGATTCTAGAAAACCACGCACTTTAGTGCGTGGGAATCTTGAGCACAAGAAAATTTTTTACAAAGGAAATTTTCTGTGCAGAAAATTCCAAACAACAAAAGGAATTTTCTTGCATTCAAAAGTCCTAAACAAACCTCGGCTTAAAGGCCGAGGTAAAACCTAAGGACTTTTTGATATACCAATAGTTAATCATCGTTATTACTAATTAATTTTTATCATCTTATTTCAACTTCTTCGTTTCTCGCCTGGCCTGGAAGACCTTTTTCAAAAATTGCTCGAACAAGTCCTTTATTTCCATGGGGACTTGAAATTTTTCCTTTTATTTCTTTTCCAGCAGGGCTTTTCCATGTAACTTGTCTGCCTACAAATTTTTCTGCTTCGTTTATATCTTTTGTACCAACATTTAATATAAAATGCCTTTCGTGAATTCTTTTTCTGCTTCTTCTGAATTGAATAACTTTTCCTTTCATCTTTTATTTTAACGTTTTATTTAGATTTTTCTAATTAATAATTTTTGTATTTGTACTATTTAATTAGAGGCCGTATTTAATTTGCTTGCTTCTATTATCATTAAATAACTATTTTTATATTTATTGTATAAACTAAATACTATCGTATCAATCAGATTTAGCAATTTTGCCTTATAATTTTATCTCCTTAATTGAGACTTCTCGGTTAACTGCATCATAATCTATTTTATATCTTCTCCCTTCATTATCTATTGCTGTAAAGTATCCAACTGGCGTGAAAGGCACAGAATATGCTTTAAGCTTTATTTCTCTCCAATAAGTTCGTTATAATTTCTTTTTTCAATAAATTCAAGCGTATCCTTTTGTTTTTGTTCTCTAAAATAATCATCAATATAAGTTCCTCCAAGATATCCCAAACCAAAAAATCCAATACAAACAGAAGCCGAACTAATTATTTTTTTGCCCATTTTTATAAAGAAATTTCGAAGTCTCCAAATTCTTTTTTTAACGCTTTAATAGTTTCTTTATCTAACACAACTCTCCCGCCCCTATAGCTTGTTAAATTATTATTTAACTCATTAATATCAGTTTCTTTAAATTTTTCTCCTTCGATTTTTAAAATTTTTTGTCCATCAACTAAAAAAACCGGTTTTAATAAAAATAACTCTGCGTGTTTATCCTTACCGTGTTCTTTAAAAGTAATGATAACTTTAGTTTTTTGTAACAAACCCAATTCTTTTCTTTGGGTGTATTCAATTATTTCCTGAATTAAATAAACACTATCTCTTCGTAATCTCTCAAAGTCATATTTGCTTGGAGCTTTTTTTGTTTTGAATCTTTTTCTTGTATCAAGCAATTGGTTTAAAGTATGCAAAAATCTAGGATTTCCCTTTGCTTTATTTACAATTTCTCTTCCATAGTCGTTAACTAAACTGCTTTCTGGCTTATCTCCAAACAAATTTTTTAGTATCTTAAAAACATTGGTATAAATTTCTTCAAAATTTTTTTCATTCATCCTTTTTTCAAGCGCTTCTCTTAATTCTTTTAATCTTTTTAGATAATCTTCAGAATCTTTTAACAACTTATCAACTTCTTTTCCAGAAACTTCTTTTATGTTTCCATGTTCATAACCTTTATAATATTTAATTACAATTTCTTCTAATATGTCTGCGTATTTTTTTTCTAATAGCTTCTCTTTTTCTACAAAAATCCTCTTAACCTCCTTAACTGTTTCGTAAACATTTGTTGGAGGAAGTCCGTATAACATTAATAAAGCCTGGCTCGGGGTTATAACCCCCCAGTAAAGATCTCCTACAACAATTTCTAATAATCTTTTTTTGGCAATTTCTTGTGTTTTGTCCCCCATGCTCATAAACATATCAATTGACTCCGGACTAGGTTTAATTTTTCCCATCCTCAATAATAATTTCCACGGTAAAAATCCTCCCCTGTCATAAATAGGGACTCCATCTCTTAAAAAAGTGTAAAAAATAGGATTTGCGTCTTTAACTCCTTCCCAAAACTCAGTTAATAAATAAACTTGCGGAGAGAGTTTATTCTTAACGCCTGCTAATTCACCTGCCTGCATGACATAACTGTAAATTATATTTCTTAGTTTTTCTTTTAATTCAAGACGAGGCATTCTTTTAACATCAGTGTCGTCTATAATGATATAAATATCAACATCACTTGTTTTTATGACCTCCCCCCTAACTAAACTTCCACCAATAACATAACTGTAAACATATTTTTCAAACTTTTTCAAAACTAGAGATTTGTGAATTTGTGCTACTCTTAAAGCTCCTAAAATTCCTTTATCATATAAAGGAAAAGACATTCCAATAGCTTCTATAATTTCATATTTACTATCTAGACAAATTTCCCACAAGCCAGATTCTAAAAAAATGTTCAACCAAATTTTCAATTTTTCTTCTTTAACTTTCTTAACAATTTCTAGCTTAACATTATTAAACTCTTTTTCTTTGTCGTCAGGCAAAACAACTAATAAATGCATTGGCTTTTCTTTTTTTTCCTCTTCTGACAATTCGTTTTCTTCATCAAACATTGCTGCAGCTTGGGGGGGAATTATTCCAATTGCGCTAATAAACTTATGCTTGTTTAAAATAAACTTCTTTAAATCGTCAAGTTTCTCTCGAAGTTTCTGCATTTCTTTCTGCTCTTTATCACTAACTACGTGTGGAACACTAACATTTTTAAGTTCAGGATTTTGATATTTTTTATCTTCTAAATTAATTTCAGTTCTTGTTTCAGTTTTATGCTCTTGTGCTTTATTCGTATTTTTTTCTTCTGGCATTTTCTTCTTTTAAATTTGAAAATGACGGGCTCAAAAATCTTTGATTTTTGTTGTCTGGCATTTTTTTGTTCATAATCTCAAATTTTTACTTTTTGAAATCAAGACCTTGTTTACACTATTAATTTATACCAATCAATAATAAATCTAAAATAAAGCTCTTTTTAAATCTTAGGGTTACTTTAAATGAACAATCCTATTTTTCTATAATAAACAACCATAAGTTAGGTTATTCTATAATTACAAACTAAATATTCACAAAAACCCCAGAAAAGCATAAATATGCTAATAACCTAAAGAATTAATGGAAAATTTAGGCTTATTTTCAAGATAATCATTGATAAGAAAGAAGTTTATTTAAGTGCGATTGATCATAGAAAATTTGATCACAAAAAATTCAAATCACAATACCTTTAAAAACTATTTCTTTCTTACATTTTTATCAATGGGCGTATAAGCTAGTGGCAAACTAGTTCGTTTACACCGAACACTCGGCAGTTCGATTCTGCCTACGCCCATGTTTTATATTTTACACTCAGAGATAAAATCTTTTGTTATAAAGAATGTTCTCGATGCAACTTTCTTAAGATGATGTGAAATTGATTTTCTATTTCCTATAGCAATATAAATAACTTTTTTACCAAAATTAATTGCAGAAGTAACTGCACCTGAAAAATCTCCGTCATTTGAAATAAGATATGCCTCATCATAAATTCCTTTCTGTGCATCCAAAACCAAATCCAAGGCGAAATTAACATCACTAGCTTTTTCTACATAATATATCTCACCACCTCTTTTTCTTTTTTCTAATCTTCCGAATATTATGTTTAATTTATTTATTTGTCGTAAAGTATCAAAAAATTTCTGTTGTTCTGTATATTGCCTTGGATGAGTCTTTTGATTAACTGGAGCAATATAAAAATTAATTTTTACTAAGTTATTATTTCCAACAAGTTTTTTACAAAACTTTTCAATATCAATTTTTAAATCAAATGTATTTTTTACAGAGAAATAGAGGTTGCTTCCATCAATATAAACTACAACGTTCTTCTTCTTAAAATTATCTTTCATTTGGAAAACATAGGGTTTTTGCAAACCCCATGGACTTAATTAATAATAATAATTATTCGCTTGTTATAAATCTTTTGGTTTTCTAATTATAACTAGGGATTTTTAAGAGCGAGGCGCTTTTTATAAATAATCTTTTAAACTATTAATAACTATGTAATTCATGCGGTATTAGTTTAGTGGTAGAACAGGACATTGCCAATGTTCAAACGGGAGTTCAATTCTCCCATACCGCATTTTTAATGTATTTTTAAAAATCAGGGGTATACTAATTTTCTTATTCATAAATGCTTTAAAAAACCCTCTAAGTTTTATTAACTTAATCACAACAAACCTTAAATCTTCATCATTCTTATAATTAATACTAAAAGAGTAAACAGCAAAAAAGGCTGAATTTTTAAAAATGGGGCTGATTAACACAATTAAAGAAAATGAAGCGAAAATACAAACTTCATTATCACTTGTAATAAAAATAATTTTAATAATATCTATTTTATATACTTTTTACTTTCATTTATGGAGAATTTTATTTATTAATCTTTTACTTTTATTTTTAATTTTTATTCCAACAATTATAAAAAAATATAATATAGAAATACCAAGAGAAATAGAATTTATTTTATTAATCTTTGTCGTAGTTTCTTTTTTATTGGGAGATTTAAGGGGACTAGTAATTCAGGTATTTTTTGGGCTTGCTATAGGTTTTATTGGGTTTGCCCTAATCTTAATTTTATACAGAAACAGCAAAATAAAGCCGAACTATTTATTAATCTTTTTATTTGCATTAAGTTTCTCGCTTACTCTCGGAACACTTTCTGAACTATCTAAATATTATTTGAAATATTTTTTGGATTACCAAATAGATATAGCTGACTATAACTATGCCATAACAAGTTTAACACTAGTCTTAGCTGGGGCATTAATCGCCTCTGTCTCTAGTTATATTTATGTAATTGGTCATAAACTAACTATATTAAAAGATTTTGTACAAAAATTTAAAACAAAAAACCCAAATTTATTTATTGAAAGAACAGACTCTCCTGAAGAAGTTCTTGCTTTAATAAAAAAAGGCGAGAATGATAGATTAGAATTTAAATCTACCCTGAGAACTAACCTACACACTAATCAGTTTGATAGAAAAATTGAGCACTCTACATTAAAAACAATATCAGCATTTCTTAATTCAGGTGGGGGAATTTTATTAATTGGAGTTTCTGACAATAACTCCATTTTTGGAATAGAAAAAGATAACTTTCAGAGTAATGACAAGTTTAACTTACATTTTACAAATTTAATTAAAGAATATGTTGGAAATGAATTTTTGCCTTATTTGCATTTTGAACTAATTTTAGTAGAGAATAAGAATATATTAAATGTTGACTGTATGAAATCTGATAAGCCTGTTTTTTTAAAATTTAATAAAGAAGAAGAATTTTATATAAGAGTTGGCTCTGCAACTGTTCAAATAACAGGAAGCAAACTAGTCAATTATATAAATAATAATTTTAGATAGTTTTTATTTGAATTATCCAGAAAATTCTGATTTTTCCTATTGAGCTTAAACAGAAACTCACAAAACTCCTAATTTTTTAAATTTTCTAAAAAGCTTTTTGTTGTCTTTAAACAAAATAGTTTTCATACCTAATTTATTGGCGGGTTTTAAATTCCACTCTCTGTTATCTACAAACAAAATTTCACTAGTTTTAATTTTTCTATTTTTTTCTTTTATTTTTTTAATTAACAGTTTATAAATTCTTAAATCAGGCTTTCTAATTCCAACATCACAAGAAATGATTACAATCTCAAACTTTTTAATGTCTTTAGTAATAAGTGCTTTTTTAGATAAATGCCACTGATCACTCAAAACTCCAACTAAATAGTCTTTTTTCTTAAGGGCATATGCAGTTTTATACAGTTCTTTATTTTTCTTAAAAAATTTCTTATATGTTTTAATAAAAAGCTTTTCAATTTTTCTTGGGTCTGTTGCAAGGTTTTTAGAAATAATTTTAACAGCCTTTTTTCCATCAATTTTTCCTTCAATAGATTCTGAATAAAATGTATCAATTGAATCAAACCAAGAATCTAGGTCAAGTTTAAATTTTTTAGCCATATACTCATGAACCCCTAAATGCTCTCTCTTCAAAATAGAGGGGGGATATTTTTCTAACTGAAGAACTCCGTTAACATCAAAAATTATTGCTTTAATTCTCTTTTTTTTATTTGTCTCTTTTTTTAGTTTCATTTTTCTCTTTTTTATTAAAGAACAACCGAGAAACATCATTCATACATCAAATATGTGTTTGTCTATAGATTATTATTGATATTATTAGCAAGCAGGTTTATTATTTAAGCCTGTCTTATAATCCAAACATTAAAAAGCAAGTTTTTTATTATGATTAAGTTAATATTTGTTTATCAACAATCATAATCTTAATCTGCCTTGTTGCCAATCTCTTATAATATCTGAACAAACCCTATTTTCATCTAAATTTCCTCCTTTAATGAGATATCTTTTTTTAATGGCAATTTCTCTTATGATATAATTTGGATTTTCCTCCTTAATAATTATGCCATAGAACTTTTCAAATCCTTTTTTATTTGTTTTTAAAAATAATTTAATTAAAGAATTAGCAACAATTTCTGGGTTCTTTAAATTTTCTGTATCTCTTGCGCCAATTAATCCATACCTAATTTCATCTTCTTTAGAAAGAGGTATTACTCCAGGAGAATCTATTAACCTAATTTCTTTAGTTGCTCTAATCCAATGAATACCGTGTGTAGTTCCTGGTTTTTTGCCTACTTTTGCCTTTTTTTTATGAGCTAAAGCATTGATTATACTTGACTTTCCCACATTAGGATATCCAATAACTCCAACAACAATATCCCCTTTAGTTACTCTATGTCGTCTATCAAGTTCGTTTGTTTCTCTTTTGCCAAATTCTTTAAATGTTTTTTTAATTGCGTATAATAATATCCTAATATCTCTTGGACTTTTGGCAGATACAAAGACCACCCTGCCTTTTTCCATTAAATTTTTAACCTGTTTTTTTAAAATATCTTTAGAAACTAAATCGCTTTTATTAATGACAAAAATTAAAGGCCTTCCAATTTCTTCCACAATTTTTTCAGCTTCTTCATTTCTGGAAAGCTCAACTAATCTTGCATCTAAAATTTCTAAAACCAGATCAGATTCAGCTATTATTCTTTTAATTAAATCCCAATGTGGTTCCATGACATAATTAAGAAGAAAACAGTATTTAAAATTATTTTTATGTTAAGTCAGGTATCAACTTAATATTTATCTTCAATTTAATTAAAATTACTTTTTATTAATAGCTAATAAAACTAATAAAATCAGCGAGTAAAGATTTGATTTAACATATGAAGTTAATATTAGGAATATAATTTAATGTTAAGATTCATGGTTTATTTAAGATTTAATCATCCAAGGATTCTATTACTATTTCAAGTGTACTCTATTATAGTCATCTTTAAATATAAATTAAAACTACATTAATTGTATAATGAAAATAAGAGGTTTGTTATTCAATTTACTATTAGCAGGGATTATTAACCAAGATTTTGAACAAATAGAAACATCAAAAAATCATCAAACAGAAAGCTCTGTTTTAAATAATGTTTATAATCCAGTTTATTCAATTGAAAATGAAACTTTAGGTCAAATAAACAATAGTTGGATAAAAACTTATACCTTAAAATATAACGGCGAACGAACGGTAGTAACACTTAATGAAATAATTCTTGAATACTTTGCAGAAAACCTTTCTAATTCTAAGTTAAAACCACATACATCGCCTAAAAAATCAAATCCTAGATATTCCAACGAAAATAAAGAAATTGTTTATGAACCAATTAGACATACACTAAACAGAGGGAGTAAGATTTTTGTGCCAGTTACTAATGGTTCTGATAAAGATAAGTGTAGAGAAAAACTAGAGATAAAAATAAGAAAATTTGATACAGAAATTTCTGCTAACACGACTTTAAACCAGAAATTTCTGTCTCAGAAACTTTTAACAAAACAAAAAGTTTCTGATAAACAATTAGATTATTTGGTTGACTCTAATACTAATCACGACTTCCTTGAATTAAATTATGGAGATAAATTAGAAGCAGTTATAAAAATAGAACATGAGCATTTCTTATATGGAAAATATGATCCGCTTTTTGGAGATAGAATGATTAATCTTAAAATAGGCCCTGGGAAAATTCATGATGAGTTTAGAATTAAAGATGAAATATCTCCAGCAATTGTAATTCCAAAATTAAATAGAGTAGCTAACGAGAGAATAGACGAGTATAGTAGAGATATTCAGAGACTTGACAAGAAAGAACATCTTGCAGGAAGAACTGGAAAATGTTTATATTTAGCTGCTGATATTCCAAGTTACCAATATTATAGGTTTGATGATATGGAGATTAGAGCAGGGGATATACTTAAACTAAGTTTTGATTATTTAATTGCTCATAGAACTGAAGGATCTTGTAATGTAAGAATTATGGAATATCAAGATACACCAAATGCTTGGTATAGATTAGAAGGAGGATTTGACGCAGAGCTTGGATTAGGAAAATCTATTTATTTAGGAAAGGTAGTTTCTACGAAAGCTTATGAAGAAAGGTTATATCAAACATTGCTTGGAGATAAATCTCGATTAATATCTGAATTACCAAGTCCAAATACAACAAAAAAACAAGGGAAATGGGAATATTTTGAAGGTATATTTAAGACAAGAGATGATACAACCACTGTAGCACTTGATTTTAGAATTGTTATGGCAGATTATGGAGAGATGTGGATTGATCTTAACTCACTAAAATTTGATAATTTAGATGAAGAGAATATGAAAAATTAATTCGCTAAAATAGTTAATCCCCCTCACAAATTCTTTTAAACTTAAAACATTTAAATTTTTAATGAACATTCAGAGAGTAAAACAAGGTGCGAAAATAACTCTAGTGAATGGGATATATATGATTTTTCTTGGGGCTTTTTTTATTGTTCTTGTAAATTTTAACATGAAACAGAACTTTAATGCAATTAACCAACTATGGGGATTTTTTTCAAAATTTAATCCAGAAATATCTTTTTTATTTGCTCTTTTTAATATTCTTCTAGGAATTTTTTTAATTTCTGCGGGAATCATAATTATTTACTTGTCTGATTTTATTATAAAAAGAAAAGAAAAGACGACCTGGGTAATGCTTTTTTTATTTGGAATAACTAACTGGGTTGGGTTATTAATAATAACTATTTTATTAAAAAACATTATATTAATAAGTTTAACATTTATAGGGTGGGTTAGTTTTATTATTGGGATGTTGCTGCCAATTCAATATTATCTGGAAAAAGGTTATAGAGAATATTAACTCATGCTTTTTTCAGTTTTTTTAAGAATTTTGTTATTAAAATCAAAAAATCTTTTCGTCTTACCATGCCCTTTAGGACATGATTTGTTTGGATTTTTGGATGCAAGAAAATTCCTTTTGTTGTTTGGAATTTTCTGTACAGAAAATTTCCTTTGTAAGAAATTTTCTTGTCTCAGGAATAAAATTCCTGATGACCATCAAGAATTCCCACGCACTAAAGTGCGTGGTTTTTTAGAATTCTTGACATAACTAATATTACTGTAATTATTACTAATGTCACTATAAATTAAAGCATTGTTCTATTATTATCCTATTGCTCAGTTAATAATTTTTATTGTTGTGAATTAGTACGATCTTCAAAGAAAATAGTAAGCACTAAATTATTATATCACAAAACCTTGAGTGTACCGCACCTTAAAAGGTGCGGTTTGTCAAACAAAAAGCATTTTACAAAATTAAAGTTGGATAAAAAATGTTTTTTGTTTGCTGGTTTTGGGACTCCTAAAACCAGAGAAAACTTGAAAAGTTTTCTTGGCCGAGAAAATTTTATAATAAGAAATTTTCTCTGGAAATCCGCATAAAAAGATAACCGCAACATAAATATTGCGGATTTTTTTAAGGATTAAAAATCTCAATATTTAGTTTTTTATATTCATCATCTTTAACTATCTCTAGTTTTGAAATCAAATTTCCTTGAGAATCATATACTTCTATATAATTATCAGTTTTCTTAGCAGTTATTGATTCCTTAGAAAAACATTTTTTGGTTTCAGTTTTTTCGATACCATTAACTAAACAGGTTCTTTTTTGCTCTCCATCTAAAATAATATTATCGCTATCGTCTAGACTATAAGTAAAATAACATTCATTCCAATCACCACAATAATCGTTTTCTAAAATATTTTTTCCAATTAATTTTATATAATTTCCAATTTGGTTTTTAAAATTAATTATTATTGATATCAATAGTAGTATGATAAATATTAAAATAAAAAAAATTAAGACCCATCTATTAATCAATTTTCCTCTTTTTTTATCTCTTTTTATATTATTTTTCTTCATCTTAGTAATAGTTGAGGGGTTGACTTACAACAGTATAGCTTTTACTATGCCTCTTAACCTTAATTATTTATTAATAGGGGGCTTTGAATAACCACCAATTTCCGAAGGAAATCGTATCAAGGTCCTTCCTTGAGAATTTTGAATTTAAGGTTTTTCAAAACTCTCAATATATTATTCTATATAGATTTATCTTCGCATTTATATAATTATTAGATACTTCATATCATCTTTCTTATTTATAATCCTCGTAAACTTTTTTGAGGTTATTAACATGTCTTTTTCTCCTATGTTTTCTTGTTTTGTAGATAAGATAAATTATCAAAATTAATAATATTAAAAATAATAGCCAGACTATAAATACTTTTTTTAGTATTCTTGGCTTTAAAGATAAAGGTTCTTTTATAATATTATCTATAAATTCTAAAATAATTTCTACTCTTTTTATTGGCTTTTTCTTTCTAATTATTTTTTCATTAGGATCTAAATAAGCTACTACCAAATTACCATCTGTATCTATTTCAATTTCTCTTTTTGTTGAAATTCCATCTCCATCATCATCTATATCTAAATTATTGGTTATTCCATCCTTATCGGTATCTTCCGCGTTTGACTCATCAAATACATTATCATTATCAAAATCTTGTTCTATTTTACATAAATCAGAACATCCATCTCCATTTTTATTGTTTCCATCATCACACCCTTCTCTTCGTTCTGTGATATTATTTCCGCATACGGATTTTTCAGTTAAGCAACATACATCTGAAAGCGTTCCTTGTGATTTGAATCTTAATGATTGATTGTTGTAGATGTTTGTTATCTCTG
>ERZ1292623.1466-Hain-H51-01um-R1-1466-length-22692-cov-6_pt2 | contig 17393 bp, 6 predicted proteins | sample MGYA00564398_ERZ1292623 | MGnify/ENA primary metagenome ERZ1292623 (study PRJEB36523, sample SAMEA6512633) | groundwater metagenome | collected 2019-01-07 | study: AquaDiva: Metagenomics assemblies of 32 groundwater samples | reverse complement strand
GCTGCCAAAGAGCAGAAAGCCAACAGCAGCACCGACGCCAAGATGTTTTCGCATCACTGTTTCCTCTGTCACGTCAGACGCTCGGACCCGGCTTTGAAGGCCGGGAGCACGGGGCGACGCTGGGCATCGTCAAAGAACTGGCCCGCCGCGGGGGCGGCGGCGGGCCCTCAGCCCCGGGGGGGGGGTGTTTTATCGGGGCTGGAAACGTCACATGTCGCTCATCGGCTTGTCGGCCATGGGCTTGTCGGCCATGGGCTTGGCGGTCTTCTTCTTCGCGGCCGGCTTGGCCTTCTTCATCGGCATCTTGCAGCAGCCACTCTTCGCCTTACCGGCCATGCCCGAGCCGTTCGATGCAGGCGACCCGCCGGACATGCCGGCCATCCCCGACATGCCCTGTTGATCCTGCTGGGCCGGTTGCCCCTGCTGCTTCTGCGCGCCGGCCTGATGATCCTTCATCATCTGATCGTGCATCTGCTGCCCGCCATGATCCATGCCCTGCTGGTGGGCATGGGCCGGCGCAGTCTGCGCGGGCGTCGACTGGGCGAGAGCGGTGCCGGCGGCGAAGGTTAGCGTCACGAAGAGGCTGATGGTCGCCGCGCGAAATGTCGTCTGTCGCATTGAGGGTCTCCGAGTGTTCGTCCTGTTGCCCGATCGACGTTCCGATCCCGGCAATTCCGAAGCTTCAATGCTGCTAGCGAGACGCAGTCTGTATACGTAACTTACGAATCCGCTTTTGATCGCGACAAGCATGCGCGGGATCGTGCGGGGTGGACCATGGTCCAAGGTCAAGCCAATTCATGATCCCGCTTGATGGCGGCCGGCAGCGAAGTGCAAAAACCAATTGGCCCGCCGTGGGAGAACGGCGAGCCAAAGCTGCGGTTGAACCAGGCCACGGTCGTTGGCCACCCCGCCTCGTGGTCGGAGCTGGCTTAAGTGCAGGGTCAGCAACCGCCCCGCGACCTATGCAACATGCGGGAGGCTCCGTCCTGGGTCCCCATCTCCCGCATAGCGATCCGATGGTCCTGCATCATCTCACCGTGCATCGGCACTTCGCGGTGTCGCATTCCTTGCATCTGGGCCGTGTCGGACCGAGCCGGCGCCGGCTTCGCCTTGAGCGTCTGCTCAAGGTCCGGCATGCCCGGCGGCATCCCATCGGCGAGAACTGGCCCGGCGCCGACGGCAAGGACGCCAAAGGCTGCGAGCGAAGCGATAATCGCTGCTTTCTTGCGCAAATATGATTCCTTCAAGTCTGAGTTTCAGTTCGACCGGACACATGCCCGGTCGATTCTCGCTCCCCAGGGAGCTTGCCGTTGAGATGGTGTCGGCCTGGAGGCGGCAGTATACGTAATTTGCGAAGCCGGCGGTCAGCCTGCCATGTCCGCTTTAGTTCGGCTATTAGCAAAAGCTGGGCGCGGATGACCGAAGACGGCGGCCATCAAAGCCTCCGCCTAGCCCGAGCACTGGAAAGCGACGCCGCCTGCTGCAGTGGCAAACAGCGAAACGTAAATCGCACGCCGCTTTTGCTTCGGCGCGATCGTGGCAAGGCCCACCGCCGAACCAGCCACTCGGACTGGCCCAGGCTAAATTGTCGGAATAGACGCTCGCTCGGATCGGTGCCGCAGTGATTGAACGCTCGCCTGGCTGATGATTGATCAACTGGCGAGGGCCGCAACCAGCTTAGAAGGGCAATTTTTTCTTCCCAGAGGGGGCGGGCACAAAAGCGATCGGTTCGGGTATTACGGATATTGCCCTCCCGAGCGCCCTTTAAGGGAAGAGCGGCGCTTCGCCTCGGTGGATCTCATCGGGATCGAGAAAAGCGCGTTTGCGTCAGTTTCACGATTGCTCAGGAGGGGCTTCGAAATGACTTTTCTGAGCCGGCGAACTCTCTTGGCGGGCGGAGGCCTCCTGCTGGGGGCGGCATGCACGCGCAGATTTGCGACGCCGGACCAAGCAGGCACGCTGCCCATTCCTCGCCTGTTAGATGCACGCGACCATGGGCAGAGAATTGGACTGAGGGCGCAGGAAGGGGAAACCACTTTCTTCCCAGGGCGGCGGAGCGCCACCATGGGATACAACGGCAGCTATCTCGGCCCGACTCTGCGGGTACATCGCGGGGACGACGTGACGGTGACTGTCAGCAACAATCTGTCTGCTGATACCACGGTTCACTGGCACGGGCTGCTCGTACCGGGAGAGCTGGACGGCAGCCCCCACCAGACCATTAGTCCAGGCGAGACTTGGCGTCCGACGCTGCCGATCCGTCAGCCGGCGGCCACTCTCTTTTATCATTCCCATGCACACGGCCGAACGGCGGAGCAGGTCTATGCAGGCCTAGCGGGATTGCTCTTCGTCACCGACGAGGAAGAGCAAGGTCTCGGTTTGCCTTCAGATTACGGCGTCGACGATCTACCAATATTGATCCAGGATCGGCAGTTCGTGGATGGCCGTCTGGTGTTACCGGCGGGCATGATGGTGGCGTTGGACGGGAGGCGGGGCAACGTTATTCTCGTAAACGGCGCGTACAACCCGCGAGCAGACGTTCCCAGAAGCTTAGTGCGGCTGCGGCTTGTAAATGGTTCGAATGCCCGGACTTACGATCTTTCGTTCAGCGACGGACGAGCCTTTTATTGGATCGGCACCGAGGGCGGCCTTTTGGAAAAGTCCGTTGAATTGCAGTCCCTCACTCTGGCCTCCGGTCAGCGGGCGGAGATCTTGGTGGACTTCAGCGATGGCAAACCGGTCTCGTTGGTCTCGGCTCCGGACCAAAGCACCCTGAGGATGCATGGCATGGGCATGATGCATCGGCACGAGGCTAGCGAAAACAACGCAGGCAATGAAACTGTCCTCACATTCTCACCGCGCTTGGCATCGAGCAAGCGAGGTAGCACCACGCTTCCGCTCCTCCTGGCGTCCCGCGCGGTGCCAAATCCGGCGACGGTCGTCGCACGGCGACGTCTGGTGCTCAACATGAGGCTGGGGGGCATGATGGATAGCGACGAAGAGCCGCTAACGATCAACCACAGGCGATTCGATATGGATCGAATCGATGAGGAGGTCGAGCTTGGCGCCGTCGAGATATGGAAAGTCTCCGGGCAGAAAATGGCCCATCCCTTCCACATTCATGGAGTGCACTTCGACGTGCTAAGTCGCGATGGCGAGGAGCCAGATCTTCTTGATCAGGGGCCACGTGACACCATCGTCGTGGACGAACCGGTCGAGTTATTAATCCGCTTCGACCAGCCTGCTTCAAAGGCGCCCTTCCTGTTCCATTGCCATATCCTGGAGCACGAGGACGAAGGCATGATGGGTCAGTTTTCCGTGACGTAGTGGGAACAACTCAAGAATCGAAATCCCGCATATGCCAATAAGGGGGCAATGCTCGACGTATGACTTCGAACTCCACTCTCGTTTTTGTTCCCTTTTCGGGCTTGGGCCAGAACGTTTCGCACATCTCGATCGAAGGCATTCGATCATCCCGGACACTTGTGCATCACATGACGAACCCTGCGGTTCGTCACGGCCACCAGGCGCCGCGGGCCGCGCTCTATAATGACCATACGCTTGTCGGGCCGTCCCGCGGCCGCTGTCAGTACTCGCGGCAATGAGTAATAGATGGTATCGCCGCGTTCATACCACTTTCCTCCGCCAAGCGGCGTCTGGTCAGGCAATCGGATTTCGCTGTAAGATCCGTTGCGATTAAGAACCCAGGCCATCCCCGACTTACAGCCGGATCGGCCATCAAATGACCAGACACCCGCGAGCTTGGTGGTCGAGGTATCTTCCCCTGCGGGAACGACCCTGGCCGGCGAAGGTAGCGTTGGCACAGTGAGCGCGGCGAAAATCGCCCAGATGGAACACGACCACCGTGTGAAAGTGAGCAGCCGGCATCGAAATAACCCGTTAAGCGCGATCGTCATACTATTTCCTTCCGATCCACACTCACTGCGCTGAGAGCTTCGTTGGTTGCCCTTGGCAGACTAAGCAGACCATCTGCCGGCGGTAATGCGTATTTGCCGCTAGACAGAAGGGACGCCTGCCACGGCATCTGATCGCAGATCGCCCAGGACAAGGCAGGCGGCGCAGAACTTGGGATGACGGTGATCGGCTCATGCGCAGGGCAAGCGAGCAACCATATGAGCGGTAACGGGGGCGACGAGTTCGCTTCCGGACGAGGAAAAGGTGGCCCGGTGACCTTCACTCTATCCCGACATGTTAGTTTGGACGCTCAAGCCGGGTACCGAGGCGGAGGCATATAGGCCCGCCCGATGTACTAGTCGCAAGCGACCGGCTTTCGGTTCTGATGCTCTTGCGACCCGGTCAACCGACCGATCGCCATTCGTATATATCACAATTTCGCGGGTCGTTCCCCCCAGATAGGGTCAGAGCAGGTTCGAGTCGTGGAGGGTACGCCAGGCCGAGATGCCGGATGTTCCCGCTGTCCTAGCCGCCACGAATTCGATGGAGATCCAAGGCAAGAGGAGCATTTGATGTCAGCCGCTTCAGCATTTCCAGCTCTGGCGCAGGCGTCCCCCCGACCGCAGTCCGGGATTGTCGCCTGCATCGATTGCTCCGATCATGATGCGTGGATCTACTCACACGCTCGTGCGCTCGCGACAACGCTCGACGTCCCTATTACCCTGCTACAAGTACTTGACGGCGAGGGCTCGACGCGCTCTCGTCCAGACCCGATTGAATGTAACCTCCGGCGGCGCGAAGCCCTGCGCGCCCTCGATCGATGCGCCGCCGCGACCAGCGCACCTCCAACCAAAACCTCCATCGAACTGGCCGAAGGCCAAACCGCGGAGGAAATTTGCCGCTTTGTCCGAGAGTGCGACGACGGCATGGTCGTACTGGGAAGACGAGGCAGGCAAGAGGCCGGTCGCCCGGGCATGGGGGCAACCGTGCACAAGGTGCTCATGCAGACGCCAGCCCCGGTCCTGCTCGTACCGGTAGAGGCCCCGCTTCCGGCAGCGCCCTACAGAAGGGTTGTGGTGCCGCTTGACGGCTCTCGCTGGGCTGAGAGCGTGCTGCCCCTAGCTGTGCGTCTTGCGAAGGCCTCGGAAGCGGAACTCCTGCTCGTCCATGTCGTCCCTACGCCCGAGATGATCGAGGCACGGCCCCTGGAAGTCGAGGACAAGAAGCTTCAACAAGCCCTTATAGAGCGAAATGAGCAAGCAGCACGCAGCTACCTGGATCGAACGAAATCCAACCTCTCGGCGTCCGGTCTACGAATGCGTACGATTTCGATCCGTGGCGAGGATGTACGCGAGGTGCTGTGCGATCTTATTCAGCGCGAGAGGGCCGATATTGCCGTCCTGTCCGCGCGCGGCCACAGCCATCGGCATGTTTCCGACGTACCCTATGGAACGGTCGCCTCCTACCTGATGACGCATTGCAATGTACCAATGCTCGTAACGCCTGCGACAATCCGCTCGGGAAAAGCGCAGATCGCCGTAGGGCATAATTGCCTCCGGCTACCCCTCGCCGCCCAAGCCTGATCATGGCCGATATTGAGGGGACCGACCCTATTTCGGGGGCGGCCGACGAGACCGCCACACGACACCAGCTGACAGGATTGATCAGTCGCTCAGCGCCTCTTCCCATCTGGGCGCATCTCGACGCCATGAAAGACTGGCTGGCTCGAGCCCGCCAGGCAGCCACGCAAGCCGACCAGCGCGGCAGCGCCGCAGCCGAATGGCTACTCGACAACGACTATCAGATCCAGCGCGCGATCCTGCAAATTGGTGAGGGTCTTCCGAAGGCTTTCTACGCGAAACTTCCCGGTCTTGCTGAAGACGGCCTCAGGCGACCGCGCGCCCATCAAGTCGCGCGGTCTCTGCTTCTGGCGTCTCACCTGCAGGTCTCACTGTCCTCGGCTGTCGAATTCGTCGTTCGATATCAGAATAGGATGCCGCTCAGCATCGCTGAAACCTGGGCGATTCCTACGATGCTGCGTATCGTTTGTCTTGAAATGATCGTTACGGGTTTCACCCAGCTTTTTCCTCAAGTCGCTCCCCCTTTTGCACTAACGGACTCTCCCGACGTCGCGACCGGGGGATTCGACAACACGGAGTGCGTGGCACGCGGCATAGCCAATCTTGCCGTGATCGCGACCATCCAATGGAACGACTTTTTCGACAGAACCAGCCAGGTCGAGGCGATCCTGAAGCGTGATCCTGCAGGAATTTATCCGCGCATGGATTTCGCTACTCGCGACCAATATCGTCACGCGGTAGAACGGCTCGCAGCGCGATCCGGCCTCCTGGAACGAGAGGTTGCCCAGCGCGCTCTGCGACAGTGTCAAAGTAGTGAAGAGGCCCCCTCGGGGCATGTCGGTTATTGGCTCATCGATGCCGGCCTGCCTGCTTTCACGGATGCACTCGATCCCCGCCCATGGACACCCGGTTCGATTCTGCGACGCATATTGCGTCATAAGGGTATGCTTTACGCGACCGCGCTGGTGTTTGCCGGTATCGCGGCCTCTGCAGTTCCTGCAGCATATATGTCCTCGACCGGACCGTCTCCCTTATCCTGGCTGCTGTGTATCGCGCTGACGCTGCTGCCGGCTTCCATCCTCAGCATCACCTTTGTGAATTGGATGGTCACGCAAATCGTTCCTCCATGCGTGCTTCCCAAGCTGGAATTCAAGAAAGGAATTCCCGGAGATTGTGCGACGGCCATCGCAATCCCCGTTCTCGTCGCTCGGACCTCCGACATCGCTCCCCTTCTTGAGCGACTTGAGGCGCATCGCCTAGCCAACCCTGATGAAGCGCTGGAGTTCGTTCTCCTGACCGACTTCGCCGATGCCGCAACCGCCAGGGTTCTGGGCGACGATGAGATCGAGCAGATGCTGGTACGAGGCATCGAAGAATTGAATGCCCGCTACAAGGACGCAAGGGGCAATGGACCTTTTCATCTGCTCCACCGACCGCGCCTCTTCAACGAGGCGCAGGGCTGTTGGATGGGCTGGGAGCGTAAGCGAGGTAAGCTGGAGCAGTTCAACGCCTATATCCTGCGCGGCGACGCCACTGCATTCCATTTGACCACCGGCAAGGTGGAAAGGCTGCGGCGATGCCGCTTCGTACTGACGGCAGACGCAGATACCAGACTTCCGGGTGGTGTGGTGCGCCGTCTGGTCGGCACTCTCGCCCATCCACTCAATCGGGCTCATTTTGCCCCCGACACCGGCATTGTGGAACGAGGCTACACTATCCTTCAACCTCGCGTTGAACTAGGGCCGGAGGGCCCCGAGCAATCCCTGTTCGCTCGCCTCTACGGCGGCGATACTATGATCGACATCTACTCTCGCGCGGTTTCCGACGTGTACCAGGACCTTCTGGGCACCGGCGTGTTTGTGGGCAAAGGCCTCTACGATGTGGCGGCATTCGAACGGAGTCTGGAGGGCCGTGTCCCAGAGAATGCTTTGCTTAGCCATGACCTGTTCGAGGGGCTTCATGGGCGCGCGGCGCTCGTTAGCGACGTCATTGTCTACGAGCGCTTTCCGACCGGGTATCTCGACTTTTCCGCGCGCTGGCACCGCTGGGTGCGGGGTGATTGGCAAATCCTGCCCTGGCTGTTTCCCTTTGTCCCAGGGCGTGACGGCCGATGGCTGCGCAATCGGCTTGGGTGGTTCGACAGGCTCAAGATCTTCGACAATCTAAGGCGCAGTCTGGTACCCGCCAGCATCGTTGCCTTGCTCCTAGGCGGTTGGTTCCTGTTTCACGGTCGACCCTGGGTCTGGACATTGCTCGCGATCGTCGCGCCCGGGGCTTATCTTTTTACCGATCTCGTAACGGGCTTCGCTCAGGGCCGCCGTCGCGGCGTCATGCAGCGCGTCCTGCGGCGCCTCACGGATCATCTCGGACGCTGGATTTTAGCCATCGCCTTCCTCGTCAGCGACGCATACATCGCGCTGCACGCCATAGCCGTCACGATCTGGCGGCTGCAATCGGGGCGGCGGCGGCTCGAATGGACCTCGGCCGCTCATATGGCCACGCGAAACGCGGCGCGCCATCCGCGATTGGCGGCGTGGCGCGACATGTGGAGCTCGCCCCTTCTTGCGGTGCTTATAGCTGGCGCATTACTCGCTTATGCGCCGGGATCGATGCCTGTCGCGGCGCCGCTATTGCTGCTCTGGTTCTTCGCACCCGAGATCGCGGTTTGGATCAGCCGCCCGCGTAGACCACCGATCGAGGCGCTTACCGAAGCAGACAGGAGATTTCTCAGACTCGTCGCTCGGCGCACCTGGCTTTTTTTTGAAACCTTCGTCCGGCCCGAGGACAATTGGCTGCCTCCCGACAACTACCAGGAGCCGCCCGACGAGGACACCGCTCACCGAACGTCGCCTACCAACATCGGCATGTTGATGGTGTCGATCCTGACAGCGTGGCGGCTTGGGCATATCGGTCTCAACGAGCTGGCTACCCGTCTTGGCGACACGTTCGATACGCTTGACCGGCTCGAACGCTACCGCGGCCACATTCTCAACTGGTATGATACCAGGACGCTCGCTCCCCTTGAGCCACGTTACATTTCCACGGTCGACAGCGGCAATCTTGCCGTCAGCCTGATTACCGTTGCCCAGGCTCTTCGAGATGCTGGGAGGGCACCGCCGGTAGGCCGCGAGCTCTGGCAAGGCCTAGAAGATATCATCGGGCTGCTCTCCCAGGCGATCCGGTCTATCGGGACCGAAGCGGGCTCAACGGCCGGTGTGATCCTGGCTACCGTCGGCGAGACGGTGAAGCGGGTTTCGGACGATGAGCGCGAATGGCTCAGGGGGATCGACGATCTCATTTCGGCCGACTTGCCGAGACTGCGCGAGCAGGTGGGCGTGATGGCCGCGAGCGTTGCCGAAGCCGACGTCGGCATCTTGCGCGAAGTGCAAGTCTGGCTCGAGCGGCTCGAGCATCACGTGTCCGGGATACGTCGCGATTTGCAGGTTTTCTGCCCGTGGTGGGAAGTTATAACCGACCATCCCACAGACTGCGCGGAAACCGCAGCCAAGGTCGCCGATTTCATGGCTGGCGGCTCGGCGACGCCATCCGATTCGCGCACCGCGCACGTCATCAGCCTGCTCAGCGCGACCAAGGAAGGCGGATTATCCGACGCGGCCCGTCAATGGGTCGACAAGATGCTGGCTGCCATCGCGGAAGGGCAGGCCGTCTCGCGCGAGCTTCATGGTCGCTTCGACAGCCTTGCCCGCCGGGCCAACGTCAGTGCGCACGCGATGGACTTTTCACTTCTGCTTGATGAAGGTAGCCGGCTCTTTCACATCGGCTACAACGTCAGCGCCGACCGCATAGACGCGCATCACTACGATCTCCTCGCCAGCGAAGCACGGCTCGCCAGCTTCTTCGCCATTGCGAAGGGCGATATCGATCCTTCCCACTGGTTCCACCTCGGTCGCCCCATCACGAAACAGGAGGCCGGGCTTGCGCTGCTGTCCTGGAATGGCTCGATGTTCGAATATCTGATGCCGAACATCTTCTTGCACAGCGATCCCGGCACGCTGCTTGGTATGAGCGACCGAACAGCCGTCAGCATCCAGGCCGCCTTCGGCAAATCGCACAAAATCCCTTGGGGAATCTCCGAATCGTCATTCGCCTCGATGGGGTCTGATCGCGTCTATCGCTATCACGCCTTCGGCGTCCCTGCCCTCGGACTTCAACGTGGCCTCGGCCACGACCTCGTCGTGAGCCCCTACGCAACGGCGCTTGCGCTCATGATCCGGCCAGCACTTGCGACAATCAACCTCAAGCTGCTGGCCGAGCAGAGGTTAATTGGACGGTTCGGCTTCTTCGAAGCCGCCGATTTCACGCCGGCCCGCGTGCCGGCGGGCGAGCGGTTCGCTATCGTCCGCTCGTACATGGCGCACCACCATGGCATGAGTCTCGCCGCGCTGGGAAATGCACTGTGCGACAACATGCTAGTGCGCTGGTTCCATGCGGACCCTTACGTCGGCACCGTCGATCTCCTGCTCAACGAACGCATACCGTGGGAGCTTCCGCCAGAAATTGCACGAGTAGAGGTTCGCGACCCGCCCGCTCACGCCGAAGGGAACATCCCGGCACTGCACAGTTGGTCGCCAGACCGACCGTCGGGGCAGCATGCTTGGCACATCCTCGGCACCGGCCGGCTTTCGAGCCGAATCCGCACGGACGGCGCCGGGGGTCTAAGCTGGAATCAGCATGCACTTACCCGCATCGAACCTGCAGATGACCACGCAGGCTTCTGGCTCTATCTGCATGATCTCGATCAAGGGGATTTCTGGTCCGCAACAGGGGGGCCATTCCCCGCCATCGGCGAGCCGCCGGAGGTCATGTTTCATGCCCATCAGGTCGAATTCCGTCAGCGTTCGCGCGGTCTGTCGATCTCGACGCTAGTCAACGTTGCCCATGGCGACGATCTCGAAATCAGACGCATCGCGCTCGTCAATGAGGAGGATCGTGCCCGGACAATCGAACTGACGGGCTACGTCCAGGTGGTGCTCGCCCCACCCCAGGATGCCGCTCGGCATCCTGCTTTCAGCAAGCTGTTCGTGGGCGCTGAAGCCTTGCCCGGAGGCGATGGACTCGTGTTCATGCGCCGACCGCGCAATCCCGACGAGCGGCCTCCGGTTTTGCTGATTCGCATAATCGGAGATGACGAAGGAGTCGCCTTGCTCGGACTTGAGGCTGATCGAAGAGCCTTCATCGGTCGCCATGGCAACGTCACGCATCCTACCGCGATGACAGAGGAGCCTCTGATTGGCGCATTGGGCTGGTCGCTCGATCCGATCTGCGCGATCAGGGCAAAGGTCATGCTGCCGCCGCACGGGCGCCGCGAACTCGCTTTCGTCACGATCGCGGCGGGATCGCGTCAGTCGGCGCTAGACCTGGCCGACCGCTATGCAACGTTGTCCGCGCTGGATTGGGTGGTTAGCGATTCCATCGCGGCAAAAGCGCGCGAGATGCACGACCTGGGCCTACAGCCACAGTTCGTACCTCAGGTACAGGCCCTCCTTTCCCATCTTTTTACTGCCCGCACAAACCCTGCACCCGGAGGTGAACGGCTCTTCCGGCAGGTCGATCTCTGGTCGCTTGGTATTTCAGGCGATCATCCCATCGTGATGCTGCGCGCCGGCACCGCGGAACAGACCGGTATGCTCCGCTTCGTTCTCGCTGCGCATTGGCTCGGCCACCAGCGCGGCATCCTCTTCGATCTCGCGATCGTCCACGAGGGCACCTCAGGTTACGTCGAACCGGTCCGCGAGCGCCTTCTGGAAGTCCTGAGAGACGCCGGCGCGCAGGAACGTCTTGGCACCCATGGCGGCATCCACCTAGTGGGCGTCAGCTCCTCCGATCACGAGCGCGTGGCGCTCCTCGAGCAGGCCGCCAAGCTGATCCTTGAAGACGACGGCGTCACGCTTGCCGACCAGCTCGCCCGGGTAGATCAACCTCCGCACCCCGGCCCGCCGTTTGCCCCAGTCGGCACCAACGTGCCGCCCGCCCCCTCCGCACCCGAGCCGCGGTCCGTAGATCTCCTCTTCGACAACGGCTGGGGCGGCTTTGCGCCTGATACTGGCGACTATGTGATCAACCTAGAGCCCGACGCTCCCACCCCGGCTCCGTGGTCCAATGTCCTGGCCAACGACGCGTTCGGCACGATCGTTACTGAGGCCGGGCTTGGCTTCGCCTGGGCGATCAACAGCGGCGAGAACAGACTCACGCCCTGGTTCAATGATCCCGTCGAGGATCCCCAAGGTGAACGGCTCTATCTGCGCGACGAGGAGAACGGGCGGCTCTGGACCCCGACACCCTTGCCATCGGGCGGCGGCTCCGCGTGCCGCATTCATCATAGTCCCGATCGGACCATATGGCACCGCCACAGCGAAGGCCTGGAGCAGGAGCTGTCGACCTTCGTGCCAATCGACGATCCGGTAAAACTGGTGCGTCTGCGCCTACGCAATCAAACGCCACGCTCGCGCCGGATCACGGCGACCTACTATGCGGAATGGCTCCTGGGCGCGGTGAGGGGCGAGCAAGCCCCTTTTCGCACATCGCGCTATGACCCGGCCTCCCATGCAATTCTCGCACGCAATTCCTGGACGGACGAGTTCGGCGATCGCGTCGCCTTTCTTGCCACGACCCAGGCCGTTCATAGCTTCACTACCTCACGCCGCGATTTTCACGGTGTTGTTGCCGACCCGGCCCGACCGCTCGGCCTGCTCAACTGGGATCTGGGCAACCGCCAGGATTCTGCCGGCGACGATTGCTGCGGCGCCCTCCAGGTGCATCTCGATATCCCCCCTGAAGGAACCGTCGAAGTTTGTTTCATCCTCGGCCAGGGTGATAACCTCGAGCACGCAATCCAACTTATCCGGCATTGGCAATCGCCGTCCATCATCGAGACTGCTGCCCGGGTTCGCGTAGCGGACTGGGCCGATCGGTTGGAAAAGGTTCAGGTCAAGACACCCGATCCTGCCTTCGACCTGATGGTCAACCGGTGGCTGCCTCACCAATCGCTAAGTGCCCGCGTGCGCGCTCGCGCCGGTTTCTATCAGGCCAGTGGCGCGTTCGGATTTCGCGATCAGCTCCAGGACGTCCTTGCCCAGATCCAGGTCGATCCGAACGCAACGCGGCAACATATCCTCGCCGCCGCTGCGCACCAATTCGAAGAGGGCGACGTACTCCATTGGTGGCACCCGCCTTCGGACCGCGGGGTCCGAACCCGCTGCTCCGACGATCTCGTCTGGCTTCCTTATGCCGTCGCGCACTATGTCGAGGCGACCGGCGACAAATCCATTCTGGACGAAGAAATTCCATTTCTGAGAGCGCCGCCGCTCGCGGCCGGCGAGGCCGATCGTTACGCCCGATTTGAAGTTACCGACTATAAGCAATCGCTGTTCGTTCACTGCGACCGCGCGCTTGCCCATGCCTATCGCCTCGGAGCTCACGGCCTTCCCCTGATCGGCAGCGGGGATTGGAATGACGGCATGGATCGGGTCGGCGAGCGGGGACGCGGCGAGAGCATATGGCTGGCCTGGTTCCTCATCGCAACTATCCGGAACTTCACACTGCACTGCGTCGATGAGCGGCAAACCGAGTTTCGTGATCGCTGGGAAGCGCGTGTCGAAGCGCTCGCCGCAGCGGTCGAGCAGTCTGGCTGGGATGGCGAATGGTATCTGCGCGCCTTTGATGACGACGGCAGGCCTTGGGGCACATCCCAGGAGCAGGAATGTCGCATCGATTCCATCGCTCAATCCTGGTCCGTTCTCTCAAATGCTGCAGATCCGGAGCGAGCCAGAACGGCGCTCGCGTCGGCCAGGCGCTACCTAGTACGCAACGATGATACCCTCATACGCCTGCTCGATCCCCCCTTCGACCACACGCCGCGCGAACCGGGCTATATCAAGGCCTATCCGCCTGGCGTCCGGGAGAATGGCGGGCAATATACCCATGCGGCAACGTGGCTCGCGATCGCGTTCGCACGGATACGCGACGGCGACGTGGCCAAATCACTGTTCGACCGAATTAGCCCGATAACGCACAGTTCGACACGCGAAGGCGCAGAGCATTATCGAACCGAGCCATATGCTGTCGCGGGCGACATCGCCGGTGTGGCACCCCATCTCGGCCGCGGCGGCTGGACTTGGTATACAGGCGCCGCAGGTTGGACATGGCGGCTGGCCGTTGAAGAAATTCTGGGCGTTCGCTTAATCGGCGGCAAAATACAGATACGTCCAGCAATGCCGAAAAACTGGCACAAAGCGGAATTGACGCTCCGGCGCGCCGACGGAGCCATCCAGATAACGATCGAAACGGACCCGTCTCTTGAAGGTGACGGAGAGGAAATTACCATTGACGGCAAGCTCCTGCGAGAACCCGGGGTTTGCTTTCCCCACGACGGCGCGACGCGGATTGTGCTCGTGCGGGTTCCGCTAAAGGCCTGACGTTGATTCGACAACGGCAATACGAAAGGATTCTCATGTCGACCATCCCCGCTTCTACCCTGCATGGGGACGGCAGCCCGGAACGGCTGGCGATCGACACGATCCGCACCTTGTCGATGGATGCGGTCCACGCCGCGAAATCGGGTCATATCGGCACGCCGATGGCCCTGGCACCGGTCGGCTATACGCTCTGGTCGCAATTCCTGCGCACCGATCCCGACGCGCCGGATTGGCCCAACCGCGACCGCTTCGTCCTGTCGGTCGGCCATGCGTCGATGCTGCTTTACTCCCTGCTGCATCTCGCCGCAGTCAAGGAGATCGACAAGGACGGCAGGCTGACCGGCAAACCGGCGGTGAGCCTGCAGGACATCAAGGATTTCCGCCAGATCGGCTCGAAGACGCCGGGTCACCCCGAATATCGCCACACCACGGGCGTCGAGACGACTACTGGACCGCTCGGCCAGGGCTGCGGCAATTCGGTCGGCATGGCGATTGCCGAGCGCTGGCTCGCGGCGCGCTACAATCGCGACGGTTTCCCGATCTTCGACCATGACGTCTACTGCCTCGCCGGCGACGGCTGCATGATGGAAGGCGTCGCGAGCGAGGCGGCGAGCCTGGCCGGCCACCTGAAGCTCTCCAACCTCTGCTGGATCTACGATTCGAACCATGTGACGATCGAGGGCGGCACTGAACTCGCCTTCGACGAGGATGTCGGCCAGCGCTTCGACGCTTATGGTTGGCACGTCATCCATGTGGACGACGCCAACGATACCAAGGCGGTCGCCGCGGCGATCGAAAGCTTCAAGGCGACCACCGACAGGCCGACGATGATCGTGGTCCATTCGATTATCGGCTATGGCAGCTCGATCGCCGGAACCGCCAAGGCGCATGGCGAGGCGATGACCGGCGATGACATACGCGGCACCAAGAAAGCCTATGGCTGGCCCGAGGATTCGTCCTTCCTCGTTCCCGACGGCGTGCCCGAGCATTTCGGAGGCGCCATTGCCGGGCGCGGCAAGCCGCTGCGTGCCGAATGGCTGGCGATGCGCGAACGCTATGCGCAGGCCGAACCCGCCCTGGCCAAGGAGCTCGAGGCGATCTTTGCCGACCGGCTTCCCGACGGCTGGGATGCCGCCATCCCGACCTTCCCCGCCGACGAAAAAGGCATCGCGACCCGCGATGCCGGCGGCAAGGTGCTCAACGCGATCGCGCCCAACCTGCCCTGGCTGGTCGGCGGCTCGGCCGATCTTGCCCCCTCGACAAAGACCCTGATCGAAGGCGCGGGATCGTTCCAGGCGAGCAGCTATGCCGGCCGCAATCTCCACTTCGGCGTGCGCGAACATGCGATGGGTTCGGTGGTCAACGGCTTGGCCCTGTCGCACCTGCGTCCCTATTCGGCGACCTTTTTCATCTTCCTCGATTATATGCGCCCGCCGGTCCGCCTGGCGGCGCTGATGGAGCTGGGCGTCACCTTCATCTTCACCCACGATTCGATCGGCGTCGGCGAGGACGGGCCGACCCACCAGCCGATCGAGCAGCTGACCATGCTGCGCGCCACACCCGGCCTCGACATGATCCGACCATGCGACGCCAACGAGGTCGCCTGGGCTTGGCGTGCGGCGCTGAGCAAAAACAACCGCCCGACCGCCCTGGTCTTCTCGCGCCAGGCGATCCCGACGCTCGACCGCGGCAAATATGCCGGCGCCGAAGGGCTGCTGAAGGGCGCCTATGTCCTCGCCGGCGACGACAAGCCCGAAATCATCCTGATCGGCACCGGCAGCGAAGTCGGCCTGGTGGTGTCGGCATATGAGAGACTGACCGAAGCCGGCGTCAAGGCACGCGTCGTATCGATGCCGAGCTGGTATCTCTTCGAACTGCAGGATCAGGCCTATAGGGACCGCGTCCTGACCCCCGGCGTCGAGGCGCGTCTCGCAGTCGAAATGGGCGGCGAGATCGGCTGGGACCGCTATATCGGCGCGAAGGGAAAAACCATCACCATGTCGACCTTCGGCGCCTCGGCCCCTGCCGCGAAACTGCAGGATAAATTCGGTTTCACCGTCGACAATCTCGTCAAGGTCGCTCGCGAACTGATCGGAAAGGCCTGCCCCATGACGAGTCTGTTGAAGCAGCTCCAGGAATCGGGGCAGGCACCCTGGCTCGATTTCGTCGATCGCTCCTTCCTCAAGGAAGGCGGCCTCCGGAAGCTTGTCGAGGAGGACGGCCTGACCGGCGTCACCTCGAACCCGTCGATCTTCGAGAAGGCGATGGGCCAGGGCACCGCCTATGACGATCAGTACAAGGCGTTCGTCACCGCCAATCCGGGCGCATCGGTGGTCGAAACCTACGAAGCGCTGGCGATCAAGGACATCCAGGATGCCTGCGACACGCTGCGTCCGGTGTTCGACCGGCTGGACGGCAAGGACGGCTATGTCAGCCTCGAGGTCTCGCCCTATCTCGCCAACGATACCGACAAGACGATCGCCGAGGCGCGGCGGCTCTCGAAGATGGTCGATCGCCCGAACCTGATGATCAAGGTGCCGGGCACCAGGGCCGGCGTCCCGGCGATCCGCCAGCTGATCGAGGACGGGATCAGCATCAACGTCACCTTGTTGTTTGCGCGTGAGGCCTACATCGCCGTGGCGATGGCCTTCGTCGAAGGGCTCGAGGCGCGGCTCACCAAGGGCGAGACGATCGATCGCATCGCCAGCGTCGCCAGCTTCTTCGTCAGCCGCATCGACAGCGCGATCGACAAGAAGATCGACGAGCGTGTCGCCGCCGGCGACAAGGATGCCGACGCGCTCAAGGCGGTGCGCGGCAAGGTCGCTATCGCCAACGCCAAGCTCGCTTACCAATGGTATCTCGACTTCGTGAAGTCGGACCGGTGGAAGAAGCTGGCCGCCGAAGGCGCGATGCCGCAGCGGCTGCTTTGGGCATCGACGGGCACGAAGGATCCGTCCTTTCCCGACACGCTCTATATCGACGCGCTGATCGGCCCCGATACGGTCAACACCATTCCGCCCAAGACGATGGACGCGTTCCGGGATCACGGCACGCTCAAGCAGACGCTGACCGCGGACGTGCCGGGGGCTGAACATGTCCTGGCCGAGACCGACCGGCTCGGGCTCGATCTGTCCGGCGTCACCGCCAAGCTGGTCGAAGATGGCGTCAAACTGTTCGCCGACGCGGCCGACACGCTGCTCGGCGCGATCGAGGCGAAGAAAGCCAAAGCGGAGGCCTAAGCGCATGAACCATTTCCACGCCGACCTGCCCGAGCCGCTGCGCCACGCGGTCGATGCCAGGCTCAAGACGGCGGCGGCGGAGAAATGGGGTACGCGGCTGTGGGCCGCCGACGCGTCACTCTGGACCAACGGCGACGAAGCCAAATGGGTCGGCTGGCTCGCTGCCGGTGAAGGCAAGCAGGTCGATTTCGCCCAGCTGAAGGCGATCGCCGACAAGGCGCGCG
>ERZ1292623.2282-Hain-H51-01um-R1-2282-length-17394-cov-6_pt1 | contig 17394 bp, 10 predicted proteins | sample MGYA00564398_ERZ1292623 | MGnify/ENA primary metagenome ERZ1292623 (study PRJEB36523, sample SAMEA6512633) | groundwater metagenome | collected 2019-01-07 | study: AquaDiva: Metagenomics assemblies of 32 groundwater samples | reverse complement strand
GATATCAACAAAGCTTATCTGATACTCGCCGAGAGAAAGAAAACTACATTATTTCCGGTCCAGCAGCTAGACGTAAGAATGAAGCGGCGGCAATTGCCGCACGAGTTCAAGAAGGTCAATTTGGCGCGCGTTTAAGAGAAATGGCTGATGCGGACGATGCTCAACGTACCGCTATCATGCAAGCCAATATCAACAGATTAAAGGCTAGAGATAGACTAGAATTGTTTAAAGGTCGTTTACAAAAGACCGGTTATGGAGCAAGTTTTCTTGGTCCCGTCGCGGGCGGAATAGCTGGAAGTTTCTTTAGTGAAGAAACGTCTCGGGGAAGATTCGGGGGGACTCTAGCTGAAAACATGGGACAAGCCATTGGTTATACTGGATTAGCGGCTGGATTAAGTGGGGGAAACCCCGCTGTTACAGCAATGGTTGGAGTTACCACTGGTCTTAATGCAATTGTAAAAGCATTTAAAGCTCTTAATGATGTCCTGCCGGACGTTGAATTGGGATTACAAAGGGCGAGAAATTCAATGGAAGAAATTAGAAATCGTTCACAAATGGCGATTAAGATTTCTGAAACGATTGAAGGATTCAAATCCGGTCGAATTCCAAGAACGGAGAGTAATGTAAGGAATGTTACTAGAGATATTAGTACTTTATTTCTAGGGCATAAGAATTTAAGTGCAGATAAGAGAGAGGGTTTATTCAACGCTATAATGGGTGGGAATACAGACATAATTAGTCAATTAGAAGCGGAAGATTTAGCTAAAGAAGGAAAACATGTTGATATTGGAACCGCAGTCAATTTAATAGAATTATTTAGAAAGGGGAAAATTCAATTACCGGATCTTGGGGGTCGATTGGGCGGTCTTCAAATGCGGAGGGGAGATAGTTTAGGACAGTTTTTATCTAGTGAGTCTGGGAAAAAGATGCTGGGACAAATCAAGTTTCCACGTACAATAGAAACTGGGGGGATACCATCAAAAACTTCTGGGGATTTTTCCGCTTTAAACACCATTCTTTCTTATTTAGATGCCACGCCGCAAGAGAAACAGAACCTATTTAGACATTTTGAACAAAACCCCGAGACTGTTGGCGCTTTAATAAGTAATTTCCAAAACCTCCCCGGTCAAGAATTTGGTAATCGCGCCAAGGATTATATTGCTGGAATAAACGTCGCCCCACAAGCTCCTGGATTGAATATTCCTAGAACAATGATGGATATACAATCCGCTTCAACAATGCGTACGGGAGCATTATCCAGAAGTTTGAATCTTCAGGGCGCTAGAAGAGAAGCTGGAATGACAATTGCAGAAGCTTTAGAAAGTGCTAGAGTTGGACGCGGAGCTTTGACAATGAGCCCCGTTGAATTAGAAGCGGCTAAGGCTTCGGGTACGCAAGCTAAGATTTATGACGCATCTACATTTGCTACTTCCAAACTTAACGAAACAACCGGATTGGATTTAATTGATTTAATAGGAAGAATGCAGGGAGAAATCAAAAGTGAAGATTTATTTAAAACTTTACAACCAACATTTCAAGGGGCGCGAACTTTAGCGGGTGGAGTCGCAAGGGGAAAAAGGCAATCACGACAAGATTTTCTTGGGCAGTTAAATGTTATTGAAGAAACAATTAAAGGAAGAAAACCAACACTAGAAGGAATGCTTTCTGGAGACTTTGGTAGGATGGGCGCGGGCGAACCAACCCAACAAGCTTTGATTCCACTTATCAATCAGGCTAGAGAAAGAGTTTTGGGCTTATCAAATCAAGAAGAGGGAATTGTAGCCAAACGACAAGCCGAAATTAAAGCTTTAGATATTAACACTAAAGCTAATATGGAACAAGCAAGTTCTACTTTTCAAGCTGACAAGGCAGTCAAGGATCTTAGATTCCAATTAATTTATAGTGCAGAAGCTTTTCGTAAGATAAGAAACTCTGGTTTGGATATTGTAGATGCTTTTCAAAAGTTCGAACAGGATTTCGAACAGAGCGAAGCAATCTTTCAAGCCATGAGAACGAGCGGGCGTTTGGGAATGGGAGAAGTTCAGAGTTTTAAACGTGGATTTCAAACCGAAGACACAAGATTTGATGCTCTAAAAGGCGCTGGATTACTTAGTAGCGAAGAAATCGCCGCCGGAGAATTGGCAAAGAAGAAACGGGGTATAACGTTGGGTACATTTGGTGGCGGTGATTTAGGGGGTGGTATGTTATCTACTTTTTCAAATGATTTTATATTTACTATCAAAGACGCTTTATCCCAAGCCTTGGACGCCACCCACGATTTCGCTCAATCTATTAAGTCATCCTTCAAAAACGCTTTCATGGCAATTTTAAGCGGGGGACAATCTGTTGGCGAAGCATTCCGTAATTTTGGTTTGGCGTTAGCGAATAAAGCTTTAGAGAAAAGCATAGATTACGGGGCAAATGCATTATTTGGTGGTTTACAAGCGTTAGGATCGGCGGTTTATTCAAGATATGGACCAGCAAGAGGAGCAACCGGTGGATATGTAACGGGGGGATCAGGAATTAGAGATGATGTGCCCGCGATGCTTAATGAAGGGGATTTTGTTTTAAGGAAAAGCTCGGTCGCCAAGTATGGGACGGGGTTTTTAAATGCTTTGAATTTTGCTAATGGTGGCGGAGTCGATACGAGGAATAATTTATCTAATTTTGCTTTAAGTGATGAGAATAATCCACAGAACCGTTTAAGAATGGAAATGGAAAGCAATGATTTAAATGCAATGTTACAATATTTACAAGCGAAGAAAGCTTATAATGACGCATTAAAAACTAGAAGAATTGGCGCGCTTATGAATGTTGCAATCACAGGGGCAGCGGCGGGGTTAAAGTATGGCGCTTCAAGAATGAATTATTCTAATTATATGCGCGCAAGACCGGGAATGTTAGATGCTCCAAGCGGTTATGGTTCTGCTTTTGCTGGTTATGCAGCGTCGGGCGGAGTAATGACATCAATGGGGGTACGAACTTATGCTAGTGGCGGTTCAGTTGACAACGTGCCCGCGCTTTTAACTGGTGGAGAATATGTTGTTAACAGAAACGCGGTTTCCCGACATGGTGTAGAGTTTTTCCATCAATTAAACAGGGGGGAAGTTCCGCGCTTTAATACGGGAGGATTTGTTGGCGAATCTATAGAAGTTAACGGGGGGAATGGTAGTAATTTAAATGATTCAATTTCACGCCTGATTAATTCTAATGAGAAACTAAGAACATCAATGGAGAAAGGTGGGGGCGATCAAGAAGGGGGAGGAATGATAAGCCAGCCCGCCGTTGGCAATCTTTCAATAACAGTTAATATAGACAAGGGGGGGAATGCTAAAGCGGACGTTCAAACACAATCAGACCAATCTCAAAACACAAGTGAAGATAATGCCGCCCAAGGAAAACGTATTGGAGAAGTTATTAAAGCGGCGGTTTTAGATTCTTTAATTAAAGAAACTCGAAACGGCGGAATTTTAGAACAGAGTTTTGTTAGGCGACGTTAATTTATTAAGTTGTCTATTAATTATTTTTAATCTTCTTTTCTAACTCCGCAATTTTTCTATCTAATATTGTTAAGGCGTTGTTAAAGATTAATTCTTGATTTGGTGAATTTGGAGCAAGCAGAGGAATTCTAAGATTTGGCGTGAAGTCTCTAATTATTTGAAATGGTTGTTTAATTTTAGTAGCCCCAACATAATTATTTGTCAATACGATTTCCCATTTTTCTATTGATAGTTTTCCTTCTTTTATACCTGGGGGGAGGGAATAGAATAGGCGCAGTATTGTTTCAGAATGTTTAAAGTCAATTTTTTCCACATCCTTTTCTATGAAGGATCGATGATCTGTTAATTTATACCCCGCTTCAACTGACGCTCCCACTCCAAACCCGCCTTTTAATTCAGTTATTGAATTTGGCGGGACTAGGTATTTCCCACGATTTTCAATTTGAATTTCTAATATTTCTCCTTGATCGCCAACTCTAGTTACTAGAACGGCGCTTGAATGTAATGTATTATCAGTAATATTTAATGAAGCCGCGCCACCATTAAGAGTTAATTTATCTCCAACCCTATAATGTTTGCCCGCGCTGATTATTTTATATACAGTAATTAATTCATATTCTTTGAAACTAATTACAAGATTATCATCCTCATTTATATTAGTTCCACAATCTTCATTTATTTGAATAATATGAGGTTCAATAACAATAAAGTCTTTAAGAAAAGTTCTTTTTTCGACATGAGAAGCAATATAAAAGTTTTGGTCATCATCGAATTTAATGAATGTCCCCTCGCGAATGGCAGACCAATCAGCAAACGTGGTAGATATTAACCTATTACTATCCTTTTTTATACTTGCAATGTTTCCTATAATTTTCATTTAATTACTTTCTTTTACACTGACGCGTTCTCATTTCCATTAAACAATATCCCAAAGAATTGTTTTCCTATAAACCGGTAGAATTGAACTTTATCAACATATTTAATTATTTGGGAGTTATTAACAGTATGCGCGCCGGTATTTGTCGCAACAACTACATAATTAGTGTTTGGAAGTGGGACATCAAAGTTAAAGTTCCATTTAAATTTTTTACTATTATTATCAAGAACGTCATTATAATCCTCGCAAACAATGCTTTTTATACCTATCGCATAGTTTGTCCAGTCAGAGGCAATATTTGAATTATTATAATTTATCTCGGTTTCCGCCCAGGAATTATATAATAATTTATCGTTAAATCCCAATCTCTTTTGTATTTTTACGACATTGGACATTGTTAATTGAGAGTCTGTTAATATTCCATCATCATATTTTGCCAAGTCAAAGGAATCGCCGGGACTTACTGACATATAAGCCGAAGAATATCCCGTAATGCCCGTTGGAATAGTAATTAATCCAGCTTCTCCGGAACCAGCAAATGGTAATCTAATAATGTTTTTATCTGTTGTTATATCGCCGGGGAAGTTACTATCGAATTTTTTATAGGCTTCTTCTCTTACAAACGGACTGGTGCCGGTCCAAACATAAGCAAACCCGCCTTCCCAATCGGGGGGGATATTACTCTTACATAATAGTTTTATTTGTCCATCTGTAGTAATCCACTGTTCAGTATCATAAGGACTTACAACTCTCTTGGTTGGGTCGGTTAATTTAAAGTCAGTGATTCCAGGATTGGTTGCGCCGAATATATCATAAGAATAAGAGTTTGAGAAAACCGTATCTTTGGGTGTTCCAACCGGATCTTCATATTTACCCCCCGCCGCGCTTGTTCTTGTATGTGTATCGACGGCTTCAACAACAATATCATAATCTCTATAAGGACCGCCCACCAATGTTCTATTTTCGTCAAAGGGGAAAGTATATTTTAGATTACTGAACTGTCCAGTTAATTGAACGTCGGGTTCGTAATATATTATTTTACTTGGCGTACTAGTATCAGATGGTTTTCTTATTGTAACACGATACCCTAATCCGGTTAGATTAAAGTTCATTATTGTGTTGGTCTGGAATCCAACCTGCCAAAGATAAGTTGGGTCGGCGGAGAGATATGTTCCCACCTGACGACTACCCCAGGTATTTGTTTCTACGGTTGGCTCCGTCGTAGATTCTTCAGGATCGGTTTCCGCATCTAGCCTTAACGACTGAATAATAATATCACTAATAGGATTAACTTCAGTAACTAATATGTCATTTGTAGCGTAAGCGGTAGATTTAGTTCCATTAGAAGTAGATGAATATACGCGGAAGAAGTATCTATCATTTGTCGATGGAATATAACTACCATTCATTATGGTTGGTGGGTGGACATTTACAAGATATGTATTAGAGGTAACATCTGAATCAGCTAGTGTAGTTCCAGCTTTAACATAAACGAGATATTTTGCTATGTTGGACGTATCGGTAATATTAAACGCATAATCTATTCTTTTAACATTACTACTGTTATTTATTTTACTATAGTCTGCTAATATTAATGTTAGGTTGGTCGGTCCAGTTGGCGCGGTATTAATTAATGCTTGACTTCCAAAGTTTAATCCCGATTCAATTTGGTCATATTTATTAACATTATATTGAATTCCTGCGACAGCATATTTATTAACCTCCTTTTCTTGAATGTTTACCACCCTATAATAATCTGTAATATTATAAAGTGAGTCGTTGGAGCCAGAAGAATCAACCATCCAAATTAATTGACCACTTAATGAATGATTACTATTATCAAAAGAATCAGAGAATGCAATTTGTGTTCTATATACATCATCCGATCCCAATGTCGTTGTCGCTTGATTTCCTCGAAACGTTTGTTTTTGAATATGGCTTTTTCTAATACCACTTATATCACTAGCCACCAAACTCTGAGTTAGCAATGGGTCGTAGTTCCACGTTGGGGTGATAATATTAAAGTTATAAAGGTTTGTCGCTGTTAAACTTCCAAGGTCGCCATCTAATGTTATCGTTGATGGATTAACAATTTGATAAGTGCGCCCGCCATATCTTGTTCCTCTTTTATTTCTATCTGATATTTGAACTACATCTCCCGGTCTTACTAACGCGCCTTCCAACCCAGCAACAAACGAAACGGTTTCCATTTCCGACGTTTCAGTAAGAAGCGCCCACCTTCCCAATCTAACGGCTTGCCCCCTACTTGTACAACCAAAAGCAATTAATTCTATTTCTCTTATCCCATAACGACGAATCCCATCTACATCCTCAATATACTCAAGAGCGGGTTTATAGAAGTTCTTTTTATCATTATATCTTACAATTGCAACAGTATGTCTAACCCGCCTGCTTGAACTTGAATAAGTGAAGTCGCCGTTTTCAACATTTGCATTCGTGAATTGAAGGTATGAATTTTTAGGTGAATCTTGAACCGTAAACACCGTGCCCGCGCCATAATAAGCCATACCCCTAAAGATGCTCGCCATGTCATTTACTATTTTAAATGCCTCATCCCTAGTGTTAATTACTAGATTACAAGAAAATCGTGGTTCTAAATCTCCATAACCGTCAGAAACCAATACATCACAATAACGCCCAATATCATATAGTGTCCATTTATCAACGGAAATGTCTTGTCCCGTAATATACTTTCCTAATCCATAATTTCTATTGGTAAGAAGATCGAAGTAACACCACGCGGGATTGTCGGTCCATTCTTTAACTTGGTTTCCGTCGTCATCTGTTTTAAACGTGCCATCCCAATCGTTTCCAATGTTTGGCGAATAACTTCTTGTTATTGGATTATAATTACTTGGGATAGCTACTCTTAATCCTCTTAATTCATAGTTTCTCACTGGAACTGTTGAAAAGAATTCCGCACTGAATTTAGACCAAACAATAGCGGAATTTGGATAAGAAAACACGTCACCGTAAACCTCTACAATAGAATCTAACGCGGTTGGATTTCTTATATGAGAAGTGGTGGAATCGGGTGTCATTCTTTCAATTTTAATTTCCCAACCCAAGAAATCAGATTCATTATAGAAGTTTTGATTGGCTTGATATAGATTGATGCGAGTTTTTCTAATATAACCATAACTAACTTTTCCGCGAACAATTTCTTGCCCTTCTGTTGGAGTAGTGAATTTAGTAGTTTGATTAGTAGGAGAACTAAACAGGTGGCGATATGATATATTATATCTGACTTCACTTTCCAATAAGTCTCCGGCGCGTTTTCTAGATGTTTCAGTTCTTGATAATTGACTAAACCTAACATTAATATCCACCGCTTTAATATTTTTATTTAATATTCTGTAAACTTTAGCAAAGTCTGATCCATATCTTAATCTCTCTCCAATTGGTCTTACTACCGTAGTCTCAGTACTAATTTGGGCGGCAGTTGATCCATTAGGTAATCCAGGAGTAAAGTTTAATGTCACGGATTGAAAGTTATATTGATTATTTGGGTTGACAACGGGCACTTGATTCCAATAAACCGACCTTAACCAAGGAATTGAAGTATTAGGAGCGTTGGCATATTCCGTCCACGTTGAGGTTGTCCAACCGGTATTTCCTTCCGTTCCAACGTTAACATAATAACCCGCAACAAGCCCACTGACTCTCCCCTCAGATAACAAGTCACCAACAACAATTTCCGTTAATGAAACTGCACCAGGCGGTTTTCCAAGATAACCGGCGCGAGGAAATGTTGTACTATCAACTCCCTCAAACGCTTCCTTGGATTGTCTAGCTCCCCTTTTCCATCCTTCTATGCCGGTTTCTAATATCATTTTTTTATTTATTAATTATACCGTTAAGATTTGCCCCGCGTCTTTATTTGTTGTGTTATAAGTTGTTGCTATTGTTGAACTCCCGACTAATAGTTGACCGTAAGCTAATGAAACAGGACCACCCTCTCCAACGGTATTTTCTGGTCCGTCAAAGAGATATGAACCGCGCCGAGTAGGTCCTTTAAAGTCTTCGAGTTTGGGTGGGGTTGTTAATAAGTTAATAATACCAACGGCAATCAATCCCAAACCAGCCATAACAAAAGCACCCCCTGCATATCCACCAATTCCAGTGTACCATGTCAATGCAATTATTAATATACCAGCTATAATTAATCCTACGTCTTCCGCTCCTTCAATTACTGGAACCAAATCTATTGTTTCTAATCCAGGAAAACCCATCGTTAATTCCGTATTCTTTAAAGATTCGGGGTTATTAATATCGGGAGGATTGTTTTCATCATATAGAAACGGATTTTTATTAATCAGTACTTCATATTTAATACTTTTTTTATCATTTTCTAATAATTGAGAATAGAATTTATTTCTTGTTAATATGTTAACTGCGTGAAAAGCTTCGGCACAAGATTTAACTACCAATTTATATTTGTTTTTTATATGAGGAAAACAATTGCCATGAATATTTATTTCTACTAATTTCTCACGCATATTAATTTTATAATTTAATTATATTAACTTATTATGTCTAAACATTTTGGCGGTCCAATTTTTTAATCCATAATTATAATCTACAATCTTAGATTGTTCGAATTCTGGTTGTACTAATATCTTATCTCCACCCACGTATATACCTAATCTTTTATCATTTTTATCGCCCGCCCAGTTAATAAGAAGAATATCCCCTTTCTTACCCCCATTTTCCTCCCCAAACCCATTTTCTTTTAAGAACCCCTCTTTATTTCTATTTTTTACTTTTATTTCTATATTTAGTTCTCTCTTATAATAATCTCTAATTAAGTGGGTTTCGTCTAGAACATGGCGTATATAAGGACGACCAACATATTCAATTGGTTTTCCGGTTGGTTGATAAGTACAGAATTCATCGTTTTTAATACTGTATAATACAAACTCAATATTGAAATATTCTGAGATAATTTTGTCGTCATTACTTAATTTATCCTCCTCGTCTTCTTTAACTTTAACATGGCTATGATAGGTGGCACTTACCCACCCCTCTTCTTTAGCCTTTTTTATATCCCAACTATTTATTATGAAATGCACGTCGCTATCACTTGCGCGATTTTCACATGGAATCACTTTCCCATTAGATAATATTAATCCACAACATTCATTTTCCACGTCAGATAAACAATGTTCTTTTATTTCTTTTTTAATTTGGTCGGTTAATTCCATCTTAATCTTAAACCATAAGCTAATTTTTTCTTTAATGTTTCGTTTAATATCTCAATTGTTGATAATCTAAAACGCGGGTGGTGTAGCATTATATCATTTCCTAGATAGATTCCAAAGTGACAGGGAGCGCCATTATTTAACATATCAAACGCTAATATATCATTTTTTTGTATATTTGTGTTTTCTATTTTTTTAAGATTTGTCGGGGTATTTTCTTTTATTATATTGGGATTTTTTTTATACCAATCCGCCCCCCTTATAATTTCTGGCAATTTTATATTTAATTCCTCTTTATAATAATCAGAAACAATTGATAAACAATCACTTACGCCAATCTCAAAGGCGCGCCCGACATATTTATTATTATAAGATTCGGGCAGAAACATTTTGAAGTTATCTTTTTCCTTACAGTATAACAAGCCGCGCAATTTTTGATTATATAGATTAATTTTATCAAACTCCGAAAACTCATTACTACGTTGGTGAGAATGATAGACCAGTTCAATTCCACGAAAATTCGCGCGCAGATAGTCTTTTGGATCAATTGAGAAATGATATAAAGGATTTAATGATTTATTTTGACAAGGATAAAGACTTCCGTTCGAAAGTAAGAACCCGCAGATTTCATTTTCTGTTTGATGAGAAAGATTTTTTATTTCGGATTTAATTGATTGGGTTATCATTATAACGATTGGTTTGTTGCCAGGTTTCTCTATTAACAATGCGGTAATAATGAGTCTGTGAAATTTTAAAGTTTTTTAATATATCTTTTAAAAGCATTCCGTCGTTTCTTGCTTTAAGAATTACATTAAAATAATTTAAATCAAATTTGGCATTATGATGATTTTTACCAAATTTCGGGGGAGGTTTTGGAGACAACCCAGTTCTTATAGCATGACTTTGATTATGCGAATACGAACACCATTCGAGATTTTCCAATCTATTGTCGGTTTTCACACCGTTTTTATGGTTAATACAGGGATATTTAAATGGATTTGGAAGAAATGCTAAAGCCAAAAGTCGGTGTAATGTAAATGCTTTTTGGATTCCATTACATAATGTAACTCTATAATATCCATGATTACCAAGTATATTTTTTAAAATTTTTTCTTTAACATTTCTTCCGCGTAAATCGTGACTTTTAAGTCTTTTTACTTGACCATAATTAGATATTTTATAAATATTTTCATATCCCGAAATTAGACGCCAGATTTCTTTACTTTCTATTAATTTCATAATCGAGAATAGAGAATTGTTGAACATAAATGCAATTTATTTTTAAACAGTTGTTTGTACTCCGGGTTCTCCACCGAACGGTAACGACGCTGAATTTCCAAACCGTAATCTGCATCCATTAATTATTTTTGAACAAGAATCGTTTAACCAAAACAATGGATTTGGTGGCGGGGTAGGTGGATTATCTTGAGACGCAACGAAATAATATTTAATACCATCTTTTTGAACATAAACATAATTTCCTTTAGAATAAGAAGTATTAATACTATATTCGCCTTTATCATTCATTGTTGTTCCCCTTCCCAATATAACTTGTAATAGTTCATCTTTTTCATTTGCAACTGGTGGGGCGTTTTTTAACAATGTACTTTCGCTTGATGTTCCATGAATAAATGCTTGACGATTTTTTTCAGATTCATAAAGGCATCCAAATCCGCGGTATTGAAACGGACATCTTTTAGCATTTACAATTCTTCCAGGTAATTTTATTCCTTCAACGTCGGCTATTGATCCTAATTCAAATTCTATAACAGATTTATTTTCTAAACTTTTTCTATCAATATAATATATATCAGGTTCAAATTGCATGTTTGGATCGGGCGCAAATCCAGATGTTGCTAGTTCTTGTTTTGTGAGATTGTCAGAGAAATTAATACCATCAATATATTTTGCAAACACGCGCCTTCTTGTCACTTTAACGCCGGTAAGATCATTTAATTGTCTTAACCGGGTTTTTAACAGTGAAAGGGCGGGCACACCTTCATCATTTACAGCCAATGTTAGTTTAGGAGTCGGTGGAGAACCTTTGGCGGTATATTCAAATCCAGTTGCTTGAATTGGAACGGCATAATATTTGTCCCTTCTCCAAACAATTATACTATTACTTAATTTTACAGAATTATGAAACCGGAATATCGCGTTTGAACTTATATCTTTTAATCCAACTTCATCCAAGACTACTGAAGCGTCAATTTCCCACAATATTAAAAGCGTTGATGGAGTTAAACTGAATATCTCGGCGTTTCTATTAAGATTACTTGCTTCGGCGGTTGATTTTGAGATTAGTGGTTCTACGGGCATATTATCTGGCTATCGTACTGGTTTCTTCAAACGTCGCAGTAATTCTATGATTATTATAATACATGTAAGTATCACCCCACGCACGGCAAACGAAAAGTTTTTCATAATCATGTGGCGGGCTTGGTGTGAATAGAAATGATTCTTGCGAGCGCCGAGCGAAGAGAAAGTGTATTATCGCTGTTGTTTCTTTTTCCGTTCTAAGATCGAATATTAAGTTTAATTTAAGAAGATCATTATTGATATTTTGGACTATTCTTTGTTCGTATCCCCCTTCGAATTTAACACTTAATGTCATGGGTTCGTGTTCCGCTGTAATTCCATAATTTGTACGCCAGATAAATTCTGGCTTTACTTCGCCATTAAAAGATGATAAGCCGCCCCAAACCGCGCTGCTTGTTGAAGGAGTATTGGAACTACCCGCAATACTATCTGTTAATCCATAATAGAAGTTATTGGTATTTGATGGAAATCTTACAATATCATGCAAATTATATGTATTTGCACTATTAAAATTAGATATGCTATAAATGCTCATTTTTGCCTTTAACTAATTTTCCTTCCATTTATTTTACACTGAATTTTTGTGTAATTATATTAAAGGTTTTAATTTAAGGAAATGCCCAACCAATACAGCATTTTAGACCGTCATAGAAGGGAAAACCAATATGTTTTTCTTAATTCTGGACAAGTTCCTGGTATTCAATCGGTAACTTTTGAAAATGATTTTGGATCTGTCCCCGTAACGTTTTTAGGTTTGAATTATGTTAATTTGGCTCCAAATCAAGCACAGGAAGGGCGGATAAGAATTGACAGATTGATTATTGACGGAACAGATCATTTTAAACCTTTTACCGGTAATTCTGGATTTAATTTATATATTTTGAAGGATCAACGCGGTCCCGTTGATAACTATGGATTTACATCTGGTTATATTTTTAATTATACTACCCGGTGCTCCATTGGACAAATTCCAAGAAGTGAGATTGGAATAATGAGTTTTGGTAATTTAGGAAGAATCCCCAGTGGCGAATCAAACGATACCTCTGGACAATTCATTAATATCCAAACAAGCACAGAAAGTAAGAATGTTAAAATACCCGGTCCAGGTTCCGTTTCTCTAACATTAAACAACGATTTTACTGTAAACCGGCTTTTAGCTTATGAAGTTAATATTAATATTGATAGAAAAGCTATTTATCCACTGGGTGACAGATACCCGGTTTCAATTCAAACAGTTTATCCAATAGACATAAACGCTAATTTTACTTTTAATTTATCTGATTATTCCGGCTATACGATAAGAGATTTTCCCGGCAATCCCAAAACCGGACACTTGATTTTAAATGTTAATAATTTTTATGACGATACTTTAATTCAAGACTTTAGATTTTCTGGTATGACATTGGTTTATGAAAGTTATAATACAGATGTAGATGGGAACGTTACTGTTAACGCTAGATATAGGAAGTTAAACACAAGATAATATATGCCGATTACTATGTTCGATAATCTGGACGTGTTAGTTAATAATTCCGGCTTACTTACTACAAACGCATCTATTTCACAAACTAATTCGTTAGTCCCTGCTTATGCCATTGGAAAGTATTGGGCAATTAATCAGATTCCTCAAGGTCCAATTAAATCAACTTTTTCATTTTCTTATTATCCAATTATTAGTGGCGAACCTAATTATAATATTTTAAACACGGTCCGGGGGCTATCTGATGATATATTATATTCAGGAACAAAGATAGAGATCGCGGGGGTAAGTGGTTATAGTTGTTATTTGCGTTCTTATGAACTCCAATCTTCCCCTAATAATTTAGTAAGAGCTAATGTAACATACGATACGTTCGTTCCTCTCTCCGGTCAAATTACCTCTAAAACTGGCACAACCGATTTTTATAATCCTTATGATAGAATCCCACATGGTTGGACGACTTATATTTCAAGTAGTGGTAATAGATTAATCGCGCCAACCTATGATTTCAGTTATAGATTTAATGCTAATTGGGAACCTATTTATATTATTGGACAAAGGGATCCTTACGAAGTTCATTTGATGAACGGAATCGAAGAAATGTCATTTGTTAGAGATTCGTTCACACATATACAATTTTCAGGGGAAGAAGTCACAGGAACTTTCATAACCGGGGACTGGTTAATAGAGCTTTTTAATTATAAGTTAATTGCTACACAAAGCAATTCTGGTGCCCTAACTTTTGATATAAGTGGCGCGAAGATTATAAGTAATAAGTTGGTAGCAGATGTTGGGAATTTTGTGAGAACCGAAACTTCAATTAGGAGATATTATTAATGTATAGTACGTGGAAATCCCCACAGATAAAAGTAAACAGCACGGGCGTGAATTGCCTGGACGCTAAGATTTCCTTAGATTCTTTCACCGAGCCTTCTTATTTCACCCAAGATAAGGCAGCTTCGTTCTTTAATGCTAATAATGGTATAGGTGGAAATCTAAATCTTACATTTTATTTAACTGGCACTTGTCCCATTAAAGCCTATATCACTAACGAAAAAGATATCATTAGCGGATATTTTGGCGGACTATATTTCAGATCAGGTTACCTTAAGAGTTATTCTTTGAACTGTGTCCCCAATTATCCAGTAATTGGAAATGCTGAAATAATTTTTTTCGACGCTATGTCGGGAAGTTTCACGAAAACATTCGAAAGAAGCACGGGAACGAAAGTTCTTAACTACTGTGACGCCACACTTATTGATCCTAGTAATGACGGTGCGGGTGGTGGAGTTGGAAAGATAAGTGGAATAAGCAATATCCAATTCCAGTTCAATTCAGATATTGAACCTTTATATTTGGCGGGCGATCAAATGCCAGCAAGTATAATGTTTGGTAAGAAAGATTTGGTCGCAAGCTTTGTGGTTGATGCATATAGTGGAGATTTGCCAGTTACGGGGAAACCGGGTGGAATCAAAGTTAGTTTTACCCATCCAGAAATCGCGGGTTTGACTGAAAGTTTTGCTGTCAGCGGTTTATTGTTTAGGAGGGAATTTGAAACAAGTGTTGGGAATATGGTCAGGGCAAGATTATATGTTAAACAAGCTTTTGCAGATGACATTCCTGGAATTACAACGGTATCTAATTTAAGTGCCGCGCCGGGAGATTCAATTACAATTGACGGAACAAACATGCTTAATCTTTTGTCGGTTAAGTTTGCAGATAAGTATGCTAGCACTCTTTCATCTACCAGCACACGAATAACAGTTACCGTACCAGACGATGTAATTTCTGGAGATATAGAGGTGACAACTCACGGCGGAATAGTAAGAAGAGGATTATTCACACCAACTTTTTCTGCAATAACCGTTGATAAACTTCAAACCATCAGTGGGGCAATCAGTGGTACGGCTATTATTAGTGGAAGTAATTTTTATAGAGTTACTGACGTAAGATTTTCAGCTAATGTTCCTGGGCAATGGACGGGATCATCTGGTTTCCAAGTAATCAATTCTTCAATGATTTCCGCCCCGGTTCCAATTAATGCGGCTTGGGGTCCGATTTTAGTAATGGCAACTGGGAGAAATGTCAGCGGACAATCTACGGAAAGATTCGTTCCCATTCCTACAATTTATGGGTTTTTTCCGCCTTCTGGACTTTCGGGCGATTCAATCATTATATCAGGTCAAGGATTTTCTGGAGTAACGGGAGTATTAATTAATAATTTATTAAGCATTGAACCCTTTACGTCTGCGCATACTGTAGTTGGGAATACTGGCATTACAGTTACGATACCTACGGGGAACGTGCGGGGATTAGTCAAAGTTTTAGCAAGAAGCGGAATTTCTACAACATCTACATTAAGCTTTTCACCTTTTGCTAGTATTACGGGCACTATCCCTACAAGTGGAAGAACGGGAACTTTAATTTATTTATTGGGTCACAATTTATTCCCAGATATAATGCATTCTTTGGGTAACGATTCGTTTGCCGTAACCTTTGGAAGTGGAGCTACAGGAGTTTTCTTTAGAACACAATTCGTTAGTCCAAGATTTACAGGATTATCGGGTCTGGTTCCTTACAATGCTAAAAGTGGAATTGTAGCTATTAATTATGACGCCGTTTCAACTTATCCTTCCAATGTTTTATTTAGACTTATTAATGAGCCGCCAACGATTTTTGGTGTTAATCCTAAGTCTGGATCTTATTCGGGGTATATTGATATTACTGGAACGAATTTATATGATATTTCTGCCGTAAAGATTTCTGGTATGGGAGTTATTACAACTATTAGTAACTCTATAGCTAGCCCATTGGGAGACACCGTTTCATTTAGAATACCAGTTAATACACCCAAGATTACCGGGGAAGTTTATACAGTGATAGTAGAAACCACGATTGGCGCTAATGTAACAGGTAATAGTTTATTGACAATTTTAGATGCACCCATTTTTAGTGGTTTTACTGGGATTTTATTGGGAACTAGCGGGGCATTTGGAGATAGAATTTTAGTTAGTGGGAAAAACATTTATCCCGGTTCAAGAATTTATATTCCATTTACTGGTTTATCCGGAGAGTCAGGACAAGCAATTGTTGATTCTGGTTCTTATGTTTCTACTAATTCCCAATTAGCGTTTTATGTTCCACAATCAGCGCGTACGGGTTTAAGTAATATTATTCTTTGGAATGGTATAGATTTTGCTAGTGGGTCAAATTTTAAACTAATTAACCGCCCGCAATTCACTGGTTTTGCTCCCGCTTCTGGAGAATGGGGGACGGGGGTTTCATTATTCTCGGGACAATTTTTAAGTAATGTTACAGGAGTTAGTATTGGGACTGGAATTCCGGTTACTTTTTCTGTTATTACAGACACAGGAATTACTATGACGGTCCCAGAAGATAGTGATAGTGATTATGTCACGGTTTATAGTAGAGCGGGTTCATTTACCAGTACTGGTAAGTTGGCAGTTTATATTCCTCTCCCAACATTATCTGGGTTTACACCAACCAGGGCATATTCAGGCGATAATTTAATATTATCCGGTTCAAGATTACATACTATTGATGCTATTTTATTTACAGGAGGTAATAGTCAAGTATTATTTGATTATAGATATTTTACTAAGGTGGGAAGCACGGGAATAACGATGCCAGTGCCTGCCGGAATTTCAAGCGGACAAATCACAATTAGAGCGCCAAGGGGAAGAGTCACAAGTACTAGTTTCTTTGAACCCGGATTTTTACCTTCAATTTCTGGTATTAGTCCAACTTTTGGTTATCATAACAAAACAATTTCAATCTCCGGTTCTAATTTGAGCGGGATGTACGTTTGGTTTCCGTCTCCAAATTCGGGTAAATTTGTTTCTGGACTTAACACTGTTTCTATAGGATTCACCGGATTGACTACAACAATACCAAGAGAGATAACAACAGGACCAATTGTATTAAGTGGTTCCGGTCGTCTTTGGGGATCTTCTAATCAAACATTTTATCCATTAC
>ERZ1292623.706-Hain-H51-01um-R1-706-length-34410-cov-43_pt2 | contig 17413 bp, 19 predicted proteins | sample MGYA00564398_ERZ1292623 | MGnify/ENA primary metagenome ERZ1292623 (study PRJEB36523, sample SAMEA6512633) | groundwater metagenome | collected 2019-01-07 | study: AquaDiva: Metagenomics assemblies of 32 groundwater samples | reverse complement strand
CTGATGGCGGCCCTGAGCCTGGCGCGCTCCAGCGCCATTACCCGTTCGGCCGACGTGGTGGTCTGCCCCAGCGCCGATGGCCGGCAATGCGATGCGGCAGGCGACAGTTACACCTGGTGGCACAACGGTTTTTTGGTCTTTGTGGATAATGACGGAGACCGCCGGCTGGACAGCGATGAGTCTATCCTGCTCATTGCTCCGGCCCGGACCGGGATAACGCTCCGATCGTCCAAGGCCCGTACAAAGATGGTTTATCGTCCCAGCGGCACGCCCGGTGGCACCAACCTGACGCTTACCTTTTGCCCACCCGGCGGCTCGACGGCTGGCGCCAGATCCGTGGTCGTCTCCATCACCGGAAGAGCGCGGGTCTCGCGCGCATCGGCCGACCATCTTCCCTGCGATTAGAGGGCAATGACCATCTGAAAGTGCATGGCGCCACTTTCTCCGACGCTTCTATTGACCGGGGGGAAGGCAGATCAGTAACATACGCGCCCCACCATTCCCCGGTAGCTCAGTCGGTAGAGCAAGTGACTGTTAATCACTGGGTCGGAGGTTCGAGTCCTTCCCGGGGAGCCAGTTTTCCAGTCTTTGCATAGCCGGATGCCCCACATCCGGCTCAGGCCGGTTTCTCCAGCGTTACGAAGGCCACGGCGTGATCTTCCTCGTCCGCGAGGCTGATGTGGGCAACGGTAACACCGTGCCGTTGCAAAAGGGCCTCGGCCTCGCCGGTGAATTCCAGGATAGGCTTGCCGGCCGGGTCATGACCGACACCGATGTGCCGCCACGACAGGCCGTTGGCGAAACCCGTGCCCATGGCCTTGGCCGCCGCCTCTTTGGCCGCAAATCGACGTGCCAGAAAGTGGGCCGGTTTTGCATTCAGGCGAAACTCTTCAAATTCGGCCGCCGTCAGAATACGCTCGGCAAAGCGCTCGCCAAAACGCTGCAGATCCTGCTCCATGCGCCCGACCCGGACGATGTCGGTACCGATGCCGAAAATCATGGCCGGGGCAGAATCATCAAGCGCTTCATCTCGCGCACGGCTTCGCCGAGGCCGGTGAAGATGGCGCGCGCGACGATGGCGTGACCGATATTGAGTTCGCTGATGCCCGGGATGGCCGCGATCGACTGCACGTTGTGGTAGTTCAGGCCGTGGCCGGCATTCACCTGCAGGCCCAGCGCCAGGCCCTGCTGCACGGCGCGCTCGATGCGCGTCAGCTCACTGCGCCAGGCATCACCCTCGGCATCGGCATAGTGACCGGTGTGGATTTCGATGACCGGCGCGCCGGTGCGGGCCGCTGCCTCGATCTGGCCGGGATCGGCGTCGATGAACAACGACACGCGGATACCCGCGTCGGCCAGTTGCCGGCAGACGGTGGTCAGGCGCTTTTCCTGCGACCGGACGTCCAGACCGCCCTCGGTGGTGAGTTCTTCGCGCCGCTCCGGGACCAGACAGCAGTCTTCCGGACGGATCCGGCCGGCATAGCTTGCCATGTCGTCGGTCGCCGCCATTTCCAGATTCATGCGCGTCAGCAGTGTCTGCCGGAGGATTTCCACGTCGCGCTCCTGGATGTGGCGGCGGTCTTCGCGCAGGTGCAGGGTGATGGCATCGGCGCCGGCCTGCTCGGCCTCGCGCGCCGCCTGCACCGGGTCCGGATAGCGGGTGTGGCGCGCCTGGCGCAGCGTGGCGACGTGATCGATGTTGACGCCCAGCCGAATCACGGCGCGACCTGCGGTTCACGCGAGGAAACGAACGGGGCGACTACCTGCCGGAACAGCTCGCGTGTGTGCAACGGCCGCCCGTCGAGCTGGCGCGCCAGCATGGCACGCAACAGTGCCTTCGTCTCGCGCCGCGACCGGGGGTCGTCCAGCACCTCACGGTGCAACGCCAGCAGGCTGCTCCCGTGCAGGCGGATGCCGTCGCCCGGTCGATGCCGGCCGGCCGTCGCCAGGCGCGTGGGTCCGCGGTCCGGCCGATAGAGATACAACGCCAGCGGATCGACGGATTCGTGTGTCTCGACATCGCGATCGAGCACCAGACCGTAGCCGGTTTCGCGCAACAGCGTTTTCTCGAACAGCCGCAGGACCGTCTCCGCCGTTGCCGGACGGTCGCGCAGGCCGTCGAGCGCCTGACGGTAAACGGCGAACAGTTGCTCGTGCGGATCGTGCTTATGCAGAAGCCGCCACAGGAGTTCGTTCAGGTAAAACCCGCAATACAGAATGGCACCGCTCAGGGGATAGCCCGCTGCTTCCGTCTCGGCACCGGTCAGAATCGGCAACTCGCCGCGGCCCATCCAGTCGATCAATAACGGCTGAAACGGTTTGAGGATGCCGCGCCACGGGCTAGACGGGCGGCGCGCGCCCTTGGCGAGCAGCCCCAGGCGGCCGTGGGCCGGCGTCAGCACGTCCAGGATCAGGCTGGTCTCGCTGTAATCGCGGTGGTGAAGGATGAAGGCCGGTTGCCCCTGCACGTGCATGGCTAGGCGTCCTCCGCGTAACCCAGGCTGCGCAACTCGCGCGCGCTGTCCGCCCAGCCGCGCCTGACCTTAACCCAGAGGTTGAGATGGACCGGAAATCCGAACAGCGTCTGCATCGCCAGCCGGGCGCGCTGGCCGATCAGCTTCATCTGGGCGCCGCCCTTGCCGATCAGGATCGCCTTCTGGCCCTCTTTCGTCACCACGATGGTCGCTTCGATGTGAACACCGCCGCGCTGGCGGCGAAAACGTTCGACGTGCACCGCCGTATCATACGGAACTTCCTGGCCGACGCTACGGAAGATCTGTTCGCGGATGAATTCGGCGGCCAGAAAACGTTCGCTCTTGTCGGTAAGCGTGTCCGGCGGATACAGCGCCGGCTGCACCGGCAGGAACGGCAACAAGGCGCGCTCCAGGGCGTCGAGGTTTTCGTCCTTCAGGGCCGAGATCGGCACCACCGCGGCAAATTCGTGCCGGCGCGCGCAGGACTCGATCAGCGGCAACAGCTCGCCGCGGCGGTGCAGACGATCGATCTTGTTGATGGCCAACACCACCGGGCAGCCGGCGTTGCGCACCTGTTCGAGCGGGTAGTCGTCATCCGCTTTCCAGCCGCTGGCGTCGATCACCAGCACCGCGGCATGCGCGCCCTCCAGACTGCCGGTGGCGACGCGGTTCATGTAGCGGCTGAGCGTCCGTCCGGCGGGCGGGTGCAGGCCAGGGGTATCGACGTACACGATCTGGGCGTCGGGCCGCGTATGCACGCCCAGGATGCGGAAGCGCGTCGTCTGCGGTCGTCGCGAGGTGATGCTGACGTGGGCGCCTGCGAGTTTATTGACCAGCGTGGATTTGCCGGTGTTGGGTCGGCCCAGTACCGCCACCCAACCACTGCGAAACTGGCTCATCGATCGTGGAGACGTTCGAGCGCCAGTGCCGCGGCCTGCTGCTCGGCGATACGGCGGCTGTTGCCTTCGCCGCGAACCAGGTCGTCCAGCGCATCGATCCGGCACTCCACCACAAAGCGCTGATTGTGGCCGTCGCCGCTGACCTGGGTGACGACGTATTCCGGCGTCGGCAGCGAACGTTTCTGGAGATATTCCTGCAGGCGGGTCTTCGGATCCTTGGGAACGGCGCGCGGGTCGAGACGCTCCAGGCTGTCGTGGTAACGTGAGGCAATGACCCGGCGGACCTCGTCTAGACCACCGTCAAGATAAATGGCGCCGAACACCGCTTCCAGGGCGTCCGCCAGGATCGAATCGCGATCAAAGCCGCCACTGCGCAACTCGCCCTCGCCCAGCTGCAGGTGCTGGCCGAGCGCGAGCTCGCGGGCGAGAGCGGCCAGTGACGGCTTGTTGACGAGGCTGGCCCGCAGGCGGGTGAGGTCGCCTTCGCTTAATTCCGGAAAGCGGTCGTACAGGAGCGAGGAGATGACGAGATTGAGGACGCTGTCGCCGAGAAATTCAAGACGTTCGTTGTTGTCGCTGCCGCGGCTGCGGTGGGTCAGGGCGCACGCCAGCAGCGACGGCTCGCGGAAACGGTATTGCAGCAGCCGCAACAACGCCTCGGGAAGTTCAGCCGTCCGCCTTGACCTGTTTGTCATGCTTGAACTTGAGCAGAAGATTCACGTTCCCGAACACCGGGACCTCCACTTCGTAGTGGATCTTGATCAACCGGAAGTTGCCGCGCTTTTCAAGCTTGAGATCCTGCTTGAGATCGATGTGCGTGATGTTGTCGATGTCAAAACGCTTGTCCAGCGAGAGGATGAGGTCGTCGCGGGACATGCTGCCGACATCGCTTTGCTTGGCCAGGTTGTCGAGCGTGGATTTGACCTTGAAGTCGGCCATGTATGGCGGAAACAACAGGATGCCCAGATAGACCACGAAGCCGATGACCACGAAGACAAACAGCATGCCCCACATGGTCATGCCGCGCTGACGATTCGGTGTGTTCATGTCTTTTTCTCCTAACGAATACTCGTTCCCATGCGATCCCAGGCGATGCGCTGCCAGAACCAGGCGTCGCGATGCGACCAGTCCAGGCTGAACCAGATCAGGAACGCCCGGCCGACCAGATTGCGGTCGGGGACGAGCCCCCAGAAACGACTGTCGTTGCTGTGATCACGGTTATCACCCAGCACAAAATACTGCCCTTCCGGCACAGTGAATTCATTCGGGCCCTGGTCGGGGCGTTCGGTGACCAGGATATCGTGCCGAACACCGAGGACATTCTCGGTCACGCGCACGGCCGAACCGCCCAACTCCGTCAGATATGGCCCCGGGTACGGCCGCTGACCTTCATAGTCCAGCGGCTTGCCGTTCACGAATACCCGCTTGTCTTTATATAGGATACGGTCGCCGGGAATGCCAATGATGCGCTTGATGTAATTGGTCGAAGGCTCGCTCGGGAAGCGGAATACGGCCACGTCGCCGCGTTTTGGGTCGCCGAGCCCGACCAGCTTGACGTGCAGGATGGGCAGACGAACCCCGTAACTGAACTTGTTGACCAGGATGAAATCGCCGTCGAACAGATTCGGCATCATCGAGGCCGACGGGATGCGGAACGGTTCGACCAGGAACGAGCGCAGCAGGAAAACAATCAGGATGACCGGGAAGAACGCACGCGCGTATTCGACATAGACCGGTTCACGGCCCTGCGGGCCGCGCCGGCGCGCAAACAACGCCCGGTCCAGGCCCCAGATCAGACCGGTGGCCAGCAACAGCAGGAACAGGATCAGTGCAAAATCCATGGTTATTTCTGATCGACGCGCAGCACGGCCATGAAGGCCTCCTGCGGGATCTCCACACTGCCAAATTGTTTCATGCGTTTCTTGCCTTCCTTTTGCCGATCGAGCAGTTTGCGTTTACGGCTTACGTCGCCACCGTAGCACTTGGCCGTGACATTCTTGCGCAGCGCCTTGACGGTCTCGCGGGCGATAACCTTGGAACCGATGGCGGCCTGCAGGGCCACGTCGAACATCTGCCGCGGAATCAGTTCGCGCAGCTTGGCCACCAGGTCGCGCCCGCGATAGGCCGACTGTTCCCGGTGCACGATGGTCGACAGCGCGTCCACTTTATCGCCGTTGATCAGCACGTCAAGCTTGACCAGGTCCGTGGGCCGGAACTCGACAAAGTCGTAATCCAGCGAGGCATAACCGCGCGACACGGACTTGAGGCGGTCGAAGAAATCCATGACCACCTCGTTGAGTGGCAGTTCCCAGGTAAGGACGGTCTGGCGACCGTGGTAGAGCAGGTTCTTCTGGATGCCGCGCTTCTCGATGCACAGGCCGATGACATCGCCGACGTAGTCCTGCGGCACCAGGATGGTGGCACGGATGATCGGTTCGCGCAGCTCCTCAACCTGGGATGGGTCGGGGAGCTTGGCCGGGTTATCGACCAGCAACAGATCGCCCGAATTCAGTTTCACCTCGTATACCACGGTCGGCGCGGTGGTAATCAGATTCAGCCCGTACTCGCGCTCGAGCCGTTCCTGGATGATCTCCATGTGCAGCATGCCGAGAAAGCCGCAGCGAAAACCGAAACCGAGCGCCTGCGAGCTCTCCGGTTCGTAGTGCAGCGAGGCGTCGTTGAGCTGCAACTTGCCGAGCGCATCGCGAAACAGCTCGTAGTCGGCGGCATCGACGGGATAGAGCCCGGCAAACACACGCGGCTTGATCTCCTTGAAACCGGGCAACGGCTGGCTCGCCAGGCGGTGGACGTGCGTGATGGTGTCGCCGACGCGCGCGCCGCGCACGTCCTTGACACCGGCGATCACATAACCGACCTCACCGGCGGTCAGCGTCTCGACCGGACGCCGTTTGGGGGTGAATACCCCGACCTGTTCCACCTGGTAATCGCGACCGCTGGCCATGAGCCGGATCTTTTCCTTGGCCTTGAGCGTGCCTTGCATGACACGGACGAGCGAAATGGTGCCAAGGTAATTGTCGAACCACGAATCGACGATCAGCGCCTGCAACGGTGCTTCGGCGTCGCCGGTCGGCGGCGGGATGCGCTGCACGATCGACTCCAGGATCTCGCCGATGCCGATGCCGGTCTTGGCGCTGGCGCGAACCGCGTCCTTGGCCGAAATGCCGATGATGTCCTCGATCTCGGCGATGACGCGCTCAGGGTCGGCCGCCGGCAGGTCGATTTTGTTCAGGACCGGCACAATCTCGAGATCGAGTTCCGAGGCCGTGTAAGAATTGGCCACGGTCTGCGCCTGCACGCCCTGTGCGACATCCACCACCAGCAGCGCGCCTTCGCAGGCCGTCAGCGAGCGCGACACCTCGTAGGAGAAGTCCACGTGGCCCGGGGTATCGATCATGTTGAGGCGGTAGGTCTGGCCGTCACGCGCCTGGTAATCCAGCGCCACGCTCTGCGCCTTGATGGTAATGCCGCGTTCGCGTTCAAGGTCCATTGAATCGAGCACCTGCGCCTGCATCTCGCGGCTCTGCAGGGCACCACAGTGTTCGATAAAGCGATCGGCCAGCGTCGACTTGCCGTGGTCGATGTGGGCGATGATCGAGAAATTGCGGATCAGCCGGGGATTCATGCTGATGGGGCGGGAACCGCGCGCAGGTGTGGAGTTAACGACATGAAAAAGGCGCCGGTGGCGCCAGGGTGGCGGGTTATGCGACGCGCCAGAGAATACTCGATTTTCCCGGGTGTATAAACCACAGTTTCAGGAGTCGGGACGGACCACGAGAAACTGCGCCTTCTCCCCGCGGCGGATACGCAGCAGCAACACCGGCCGTTGGCGGGGGTGATGGAGGACCAGCCGGTGAAAATCGCTGACCGAGGCCACGCGCTGGCCGGCCACCTCCAGGATCAGGTCCCCCGGCAACAGTCCCGCGTCCCGGGCCGGTCCTTCATCGACACCGTCGACGTGCACGCCGCCCTCGAAGCCCAGGCGGCGACGCAGCGCGGCCGGCGGCGCGGACAGCGCCAGCCCCAGGCGCTCGACCGTGTTCCCGGCCGCGCGCGCCGGGCCGGTGTCGACGCGGGCGGCGGGCCGGTCATCGCGCAGCTCGCCGATACGGATGTTCACGACGCGCAAACCCTGGCCGTGCCGGTGCACGCGCAACTCGGCCCGGGTCCCGGGCGGCGTCAGCCCCACCAGCGGCGCCAGGTCGCTGTCATTGCGGATCGCACGGCCCTGGTAGGCGACCACGATGTCGCCGATCAGCAGCTCCGATTTCGAGGCGGGTCCGCCGATGGCAATGTCGGCGACCAGGGCGCCGCGCGGTGAATCGAGACCGAAGGCGCTGGCGAGATCCTGCGTCACATCCTGCAAGCTCACGCCGATCCAGCCGCGACGCACGCGCCCCTGGCGTTTGAGCTGGTCGGCGATCGACATGGCGAAATCAATCGGGATGGCGAACGACATGCCGTTGAAACCGCCGTCGGCACTGACGATCTGGGCATTGATGCCGATCACCTCGCCGCGCAGGTTGAACAGCGGGCCGCCGGAATTGCCGGGGTTGGTGGCCACGTCGGTCTGCAGAAACGAGACGTAACTCTCGCGCGGCAACGTGCGATTCTTGGCCGAGACAATGCCGCTGGTCACGGAGTTCACAAAACCGAACGGCGATCCGATCGCCAGCACCCATTCGCCGACCGCCAGCTGTTTGGGATTGCCAAGCGTCACCTTCGGCAGTCCCGTGGCCGGGATCTTGAGCAGGGCGACGTCGCTGCGCGGATCGGCGCCGATCAGGCGCGCCCGGAATTCACGCCGGTCGTTGAGGCGCACGACGATCTCGCGCGCATCGGCCACCACGTGCGCGCAGGTCAGAATGTAACCATCGTCGGAAATGATGAACCCGGAACCGAGCGAACTGCCACCGCCCTCCTCTGGATCGGACTTCGGCGGGATCGGGTACGGCCCACCCGGACGCACGCCGGGCGATACGCCGTCACGCGTCAGCCGTTGCGTGGTACTGATGTTGACCACGGCGATGGTGTGCTTCTGCGCCAGACGGGTAAAGTCCGGCAGTTCACGTGCGGCCACGGAACCGGTCGTCAGGACCAGTGTCAGCAACAGCCAGGCAGGACGCAGGCGCATGGTTCCTACGGCGAAGCGACGCGGGCCTTGGCCGGCACCAGGGCGCCGGCGAAACGACGCACCGTCTCGGCCGGCACCTCACCGACGACCGTCGCCTGATGACCGCTCACCTGCCGACCATAGGCATGCACCGCCCCCAGGCGACTCGGTCCCTGCATGGCGCCGCGCTCCGGCAGGCGCTCCACGAACACCGATACCGTCGCCAGACCGTCGCTGTAGACCAGATGTTCGACCGCGACCTGGCGGACGGGGGAGCGGCGATGGACGTGACTGGCCAGCCGGAAACCCGGAGGCAGTGGCCGGACGTCCCAGCGCGGCGCGCTGGCGGCCGCCGGCGGATCAAGCGTCTCGCGATGCCAGCGATAGCCGCGCGCCTGGGTCTGCGGTTTGAGCGCCTCGGCCGAAACCTCGCGGCCGGTCAGCAGGTGGGTAAACATGAATTGCTCCAGCATCTGGCCCTGTGGATCGAGCAGGTCCGAACGCAGCAACAGACCGGTCTGGCGATCGGCCCACAACCGGTAGCCGAATCGCAAGGCATCGCGCGGCTCGATCAGCACCAATTGAGCCTCACGTCCGGCCACCCGTCCGTGACCGCCGAGGCTGAGACGGTAATACCGTTCCATGATCGCCAGCCGTTCGGGAAGGATGGCGGGAAAACCGGCACGGCTGGTCTTGCGGTGCTCGGCCACCACCGAATTTTCATCCGGCAGATAGCAAACCACCATCTGGTCGGTGCGAATGATCTCGCGCGGCGTGCCGGTCAGCGAAATCAGTCGTTCACGCCGGTGCTGGCCCTCCACCTTGTGGACGATGCGCAGTGTTTCCAGTTGCCGACCGCGCAGGTAGACAAACACGCCGTCGTAATCCTGGTTGCGGGCGGCGTCGTTGATGCGCATCAGCCAGTCCGCCGCCCCTGCGCGTCCTGCGATGTCCATGGATGGACGAGTGTCCTGAGAGACAGGATGTCGGGAAGGACCGCTCGCGGCATTGGTACTTCCCGGTACAGCAGACGCACGATCGGCCGCGACGGCCGGGGCGATCACCGCCAGCAGCGTCGCCAGCCACAGGAATCGTCCAATCATTTCGTCCGCGCGTCGTTGCTCTGGCTGACGGTGCGCACGTAGGGAAACATGCCGCCGACGCTGTTGCTGGAGGAGAACTCGTTATGCTCGACAAGATAGACATTCAGGTGACGGGTCTGCTCCGGCGGGCGGTTCTGCCACTGCGCAGAGGCCGTCCGTGGCGGCGCTGTCGGGGCCGTGGCCACGGTTCCGGGCACACCATCGGGGCTCTGCCCGGGAAGGAACTGGATCCCGACCAGCGCGATCACGGCCACGGAGGCGGCGATGGCCAGCGTGCCACCCAGGCGGGCGAGACGACGCGGCCGGCGAACAGGCGCCAACGCGCGCAGCCCGGCACCGACCCGCTCGGCAAAACCGCGCGGCGCCATCGTCTCCAGTTCATGACGAATCGCTTCGCGGGCCAAGTGGTAGCGCTCCCAGCGGGCACGCAGTTGCGGATTTTTTTCCAGATCTTCGATGAGCGCGCGCTCTTCGAAGCGGTTCAGCTCGTCATCCATCCAGGCAGACATTTTCTCGTTCATGGACACCCCGTCAATGCACAGCTTATCTTTCAAGTAATGGTTTCAATTCCCGGTCGATCGCTTCGCGCGCCCGAAAAATCCGCGAGCGCACCGTACCGATTGGACAATCCATGGCCTCGGCTATCTCCTCGTACGACAGGCCCTCGAGTTCGCGCAGGGTTACGGCCGTGCGCAGGTCCTCGGGCAGCGCCGCCAGCGTCTGGCGGATGGTGGTGGCAATCTCGTCGGTCAACAACTGCCGTTCCGGGGTGGCCGATTCCCGCAGCGGCTCGCCGATGGCCAGCAGTTCGGCGCCCTCGATTTCCAGGTCGGACCCCGGTGGCCGCCGACTAAGCGATTCCAGGTAATTCTTGGCGGTGTTCACCGCAATCCGGTACAACCAAGTATAGAAGGCGCTATCGCCGCGGAACCCGCCCAGCGCCCGGTAAGCGCGGATGAAGGCCTCCTGGGACACGTCCTCGACTTCCGTCCGGTCGCGAACATATCGGCCGATCAGCTTGGCCACCTTATGCTGGTACTTGCGCACCAGCAGATCGAAGGCGCTGGTATCGCCGCGCTGGGCCCGCGCCACCAAGGCCTGGTCTGCCTGCCGCTCAGTCACCGACAGACTTCCTGCACGCCGTATTCCCCAATCAAATTCTCCATGATCACAGACCGGTATCGGCGCGAAAAGTTCTTGAATTGATGGCTGTTCAGGAGCGCTCACCGACCGGGCCCCGGCGGCCCGTATGATAGGATAAGCCGCATTTAGAACCTAACCTGGCCGCGCATGCCTTCAACGACCACGGATGTGCTGATCGTCGGCGGCGGCATCGCCGGCGCCAGCCTGGCCCTGCGGCTCGCCGACCAGGCGCGCATCACCCTGCTGACCAAATCGAGCCTGACCGAAGGGTCCAGCCTGTACGCCCAGGGCGGCGTGGCGGCTGTCCTCGATCCGCGCGAAGACTCCTTCGAATCGCATATTGAGGACACCCTCAACGCCGGCGCCGGGCTCTGCCACCGCAAGACGGTCGAATTTGTGGTCCGCCGCGGGCCAGCCGCCATCGACTGGCTGGTCCAGCAGGGGGCGCAGTTCACCGCCGCCGAGGAGTTGAACGGTCCGCCCTTTCACCTCACCCGCGAAGGCGGCCACCGCCATCGCCGGGTGGTACACGCCGCCGATGCCACCGGCCGCGCCATCGAAACCGCGCTGATCGAACGGCTGCGCGCGCACCCGAACGTGCGCCTGCTCGACAATCACATCGCCGTTGACCTCATCACCCGCCGCAAGCTGCGTCGCGGCCGCGACAACCGCTGCCTCGGGCTGTACGTGCTCGACAAGGGCCGCGGCCGGGTGGAGACGTTGGCCGCCCGCCTGGTGGTGCTTGCCACCGGCGGCGCCTCCAAGGCGTACCTCTACACCAGCAATCCGGACACCTCGACCGGCGACGGCATTGCCATGGCCTGGCGCGCGGGTTGCCGGGTCGCCAACATGGAGTTCGTGCAGTTTCATCCGACCTGTCTGTGGCACCCGCACGCCAAGAGCTTCCTGATCACCGAGGCGGTGCGCGGCGAGGGCGGCCGGCTGACCTTGCCGAACGGCCGACCCTTCATGCAGGATCACGACGCGCGTGGCGAACTGGCGCCGCGCGACATCGTCGCCCGCGCCATCGACTTCGAGATGAAACGCGGCGGACTCGACTCTGTGCATCTCGACATCAGCCACAAGCCGGCCGAATTCATCCGCAGCCATTTCCCGACCATCCATGCCAAGTGCCTGTCGCTCGGCTATGACATGACCCGCGATCCGATTCCGGTGGTGCCGGCCGCGCACTACACCTGCGGCGGCATCATGACCGATCTCCACGGCCGTACCGACCTGGCCGGTCTCTACGCCATCGGCGAGTGCGCCTTCACCGGCCTGCACGGCGCCAACCGCCTGGCCAGCAACTCGCTGCTCGCCTGCCTGGTGTTCGCCGAGTCGGCGGCCGAGGACATCCGCCAGGCACTGGCCGCGGGCATCAAGACCAGCAACGAACTGCCGCGCTGGGACGAGAGCCGCGTCACCGACGCCGACGAACAGATCGTCGTGTCGCACAACTGGGACGAGCTGCGCCGGGCCATGTGGGACTACGTCGGTATCGTGCGCACCGGCAAGCGGCTGGAACGGGCCCGTCACCGGATCGCCATGCTGCAGGAAGAGATTCGCGAGTACTACTCGAACTTCAAGATCAGCAACGATCTGATCGAATTGCGCAACCTGGTAACGGTGGCGGAACTGATCGTGCGCTGCGCCATGGCCCGCAAGGAATCGCGCGGCTTGCACTTCACGCGCGACTATCCCAAGCCCGCAACCCGCACCCCGCCGCGCGACACGATCCTCAATCCGGCGACGAACGCCGCCGCAGCGCGACGCGTAAGCGCCTGAAGCAGTCGGCCGGAACGGCGTCGGCCGGAATGACCAGACGCCGCCACCAAAATCCGCCAGGCGGCCGCCAGTGCAGCCACACGATGGCGGCCAGCACCGCGCCTTGCCGAAGCTGTGCGCTTTGCCAGCGACCGCTCTTGCCGATGCGCAGCTCAACGTCGCCTTCATGATCGATGCGGATGGCGGTCACGGCGCGCCCGCCGCGCCGCCAGGCGATTTGCCACAGACCATCGGCCAGACCCGCCCACAGCACGACCGACAGCGTCACCCGCCAGACCCAGGCGAGCGGTATCAGAAACAGGATCAGGACAGCGCCGCCGTAAATCAGCAGCCACAAGAGCGTCAGCCAGAATGAGCGGCCGAGCTCGCAGCGTACTGTGTCAGCGGAGGCGTTGGACAAGCGACAGCAACTCCGGATCGGCCGGATCGGCCTGACCGTGCAGACAGGTCAGCAGCTCGCTGTCGGGCATATCGAGCAATCGTGACAGGGCCGCGCGTCCGGCGCCATCCAGCTCCCGGTAATGGTCGTTGACGAAGCGACCGAGCAGGAGATCGAGCTCCAGCATGCCCCGCCGGCAGCGCCAGCGCAGCCGGGAGAAATCATGATCCTCCGGGTTAGGCAGCAAGGGCTCGTCCATCACAGCACCCGCTTGGCCAGCATCTGTTTGATGCGACCGATGGCCTTGCTGGGATTGAGTTCCTTCGGGCAGACATCGGTGCAGTTCATGATGGTGTGACAACGGAACAGCTTGTACGGATCTTCCAGGTCGTCGAGCCGCTCGGCCGTGGCCTGATCGCGGCTGTCGGCCAGGAAGCGCCACGACTGCAACAGCGCCGCCGGACCGAGAAAACGATCCGGGTTCCACCAGAATGAAGGGCAGGCGGTCGTGCAGCAGGCGCACAGGATGCATTCATAGAGACCATCGAGGCAGTCCCGTTCTTCGGGTGACTGCAAGCGCTCCATCTCCGGCTCCGGGTCGTTGTTGATGAGCCAGGGCTTAGCCGCGCGGTACTGGTTGTAAAACTGGGTCAGGTCCACGATCAGGTCGCGCACCACCGGCAGACCAGGCAGGGGTCGCAGTGCGATCGGCTGGCCCAGGTCGGCAATCGGCAGGATGCAGGCCAGGCCGTTGCGGCCGTTGATATTCATGGCATCCGATCCGCATACGCCTTCACGGCAGGAACGGCGGAAGGACAGCGTCGCATCCTGCTGCTTAAGCAGCATGAGCGCATCCAGCAGCATCACCGCGCCGCAATCGTCCGGCAACGAATAGTCCTGCATGCGCGGCGCGCGGTCCGTCTCGGGGTTGTAGCGATAGATCGAAAATTTCATATGATCTTTGGTAACCGCGGATGAACGCAGATGGAATTAACGCAGATTAACGCGGATAAGTTCATGGGGTTTGGTCATTAGACGTGATTAGTCAATTTCATCTGCGTTTATCCGCGGTTAAATCTGCGTTCATCTGCGGATAAGACAATATTAGTAAACCCGCTCCTTCGGCGGGAAGGGATCAACGGTCAGCGGTTTCATGCGCACTGGCTTGTAGTCGAGCCGGCGACCGTCACGGTTGTAGAGCGTGTGCTTGAGCCATTGCATGTCATCGCGCTTCGGAAAATCGAGGCGCGTGTGGGCGCCGCGCGATTCCTGGCGGGCGGCCGCCGAATGGATGGTCGCCAGTGCCACGTCCATGAGGTTTTCCAGTTCCAGTGCCTCGATGCGTGCGGTGTTGAACACCCGGCTGTGATCGCGCAGCACGGTATCCGGAAGCCGGCGCGCCAGTGCCTCCAGTTTTTTGATTCCGTCCGCCATGACCTTCCCGGTGCGGAAAACCCCGCAGTGCTTTTCCATCAGGCGCTGCATCTCGTCGCGCAGGACATCCACCGATTCGCCGTCGCCCTTCCGGTCCCAGCGTTGCAGCCGTTCCAGCACGGTGTCGACGGCCGCGTTCGGCGTGGGCCGGTGGTAACGGTATTCCTTCAGCATCTCGAGGATGTGGTTGCCGGCGGCGCGCCCGAACACCACGATGTCCAACAGCGAATTGCCGCCGAGGCGATTGGCGCCGTGGACCGACACGCAGGCACATTCGCCGGCTGCGTACAGGCCAGGCACCGGCTCCTCGGGACCAGTCTGCACCGGCGCCACCACCTGCCCGAAACGGTTGGTGGGTATGCCGCCCATGCTGTAGTGCGCGGTCGGGTAGACCGGGATCGGACCTTCAATCGGATCGACGCCGGCAAATCGTCGCGACAGTTCACGGATACCCGGCAGGCGCTTTTTGATCACCTCTTCACCCAGGTGATCGACCTTGATCAGGATGTGATCTTTTTTCGGACCGCAACCGCGGCCCTCCTCCACCTCGGTGTAAATCGCGCGCGCGACCACGTCGCGCGACGCCAAGTCCTTGGCGTGCGGCGCGTAGCGTTCCATAAAGCGCTCGCCGCTACCATTAATGAGGTAGCCGCCTTCGCCGCGCACGCCTTCCGAGATCAGGATACCAATGCCGGCGATACCGGTTGGGTGAAACTGCACGAACTCCATATCCTGCAGCGGAATACCGGCGCGCAGCGCCATGGCCATGCCGTCGCCGGTGTTGATGTGGGCATTGGTGGTGGTCCGGTATATCCGTCCGGCCCCACCGGTGGCCAGCAACGTCGCCTTGGCCTCGATCAGCAGCGGTTCGCCAGTCTCGATTTCGATAGCCACGGCGCCGAGGCAGTAGCCGTCGGCATCCATAATCAGATCGAGGACAAAATATTCATCGAAAAAATGCGTGCGTGCCTTCAGGTTCTGCTGGTACAGGGCATGCAACATGGCGTGGCCGGTACGATCAGCGGCGGCGCAGGTGCGCGACGCCTGCTCGCCGCCGTAGTTCTGGCTCTGACCGCCGAAGGCGCGCTGGTAGATGCGTCCGCCGTCCAGGCGCGAGAACGGCACGCCGAAATGCTCCAGCTCGACCACCAGCCGCGCGGCGGCGCGGCACATGTATTCGATCGCGTCCTGATCGCCGAGATAATCGCTGCCCTTGACGGTGTCGTACATATGCCAGTGCCAGTTATCCGGCGACACGTTGGCCAGCGCCGCATTGATGCCGCCCTGGGCGGCAACCGTATGCGATCGGGTCGGGAAGACTTTGGACACCACCGCCACGTGCGCCTCGGCCTGCGACAACTGCAACGCGGCGCGCAGGCCGCCGCCACCGGCGCCGATGACGAGTGCGTCGAAACGACGTCGCGCGATGCGGTTCACGGGCCGCCACCCACGGACAGCAACAGTTGCACACACCACAGCGCCAGGGACAACAGGCCCAAGGCAGTGACCAGATAGCAAATGAAACGCCATGGTGTGGAGCGCAGGTAATCGATAAACACCGAGCGCAATCCGGTCCAGGCATGGATCAACAGGCTGGCAAAGGCCACGGCCCAGGCGATGCGCACCAGCCCCTGGTCGAACCACGTGCGCCAGGCGGTGAAATCGGCGGGCGGATCGATCCCCAGGCGGACCATCACGTACAGGAGGAACCCGGCCAGATAGAGGGCGGTGGTGCGTTGCAACAGCCATTCCGTGAAGCCGCTGTGCGCGCTCGGGTTGGGCCTGGCCGTTTTCACGCCAGCCACCCCACCGCCACCACGGTCAGCAACGAGGCGGCGAATACCAGCCAGGCACCGAGACGCGCCTGCACCCTTTCCATGCCGATCTCGACATCCAGAAGCAGGTGGCGCAACCCGGAAAAGAAATGTTGCGCGACCAGCCACAACGCCAGCAACGACAACACCCGCCCGGTTGGGCTGCGCAGCAATTCGCGGACGTTTTCAAAACCGGCCGGGTCGCGCAGACTTTCCTGCAAGAGATAAAGAAAAAACGGGAACACCAGCACCAGCAGAACACCGGTGAGCCGGTGCACGATGGAGACCACACCGGTAACCGGCAGGCGAATGACAAACAGATTGAGATGGACCGGACGCTTGTTGTTCTTGCCCATGCTGATCAGTGTAATCCTCCGTGACGGGCAAACCAGTCTGTTATGATCGGCCGGCACAGACCGCCTATTTACCAGAGAGTCTATACGTGAATCCCGATTGGCGCACATTCCTGGCCGCCGCCGGCGGCGTCCCTGACGAGCACGGCATCCTGCACTTCGGCAACCCGGCGGAAGAACGCCGCGCCGCCGCCGACGGCCAGGTGCGGGTCGATCTGTCGCACCTCAGCCTCTTGCGCGTCGGCGGTGCCGACGCCGTAACCTTTCTGCAAGGCCAGCTCAGCAACGATGTGCGGCAACTGACCGCCGAGCAAGGTCAATTGAGCAGCTACTGCACCCCCAAGGGACGCATGCTGACCGTCGTCCGGCTGATGCGCGACGGCGACGACATGCTGCTGCAGCTACCCGCCGAGCTGGCCGCATCGATCCTGCAACGGCTGAAGATGTTCATCCTGCGCTCGAAGGTTACTCTCGAACCAGCCAGTGACCGCGTTGCAGTCGGCCTGAGCGGGCCCGCGGCCACCGATATCGTTTCCGCGCAGCTCGGTTCCGCACCGGCCACCGCCCATGCCTGTCTGCGTCGGCAAGGCGTGATCGTCATGGCCCTGCCCGGCATCCATCCGCGTTACCAGATCATCGGCCCGGTTGAGGCGCTCACCGCCGTCTGGCACAACCTGTCCGCGAACACGCAACCTTGCGGTTATCCGGTCTGGCGCTGGCTGGACATCGAAGCTGGCGTGCCATCGGTCTGGTCATCCACCAGCGAAGCCTTCGTTCCGCAAACGACCAACCTGGAATTGCTCGGTGGCGTGAATTTCAAAAAAGGCTGTTACCCGGGGCAGGAGATCGTCGCGCGCATGCAATACCTCGGCAAACTCAAACAGCGCATGGTCCACGG